>Ga0310121_10005625_pt1 | contig 10732 bp, 8 predicted proteins | sample CB27_Tmax_986_MG_FD_203504 | JGI IMG/M metagenome (GOLD analysis project Ga0310121, IMG submission 203504) | Marine microbial communities from Western Arctic Ocean, Canada - CB27_Tmax_986 | ecosystem: Environmental > Aquatic > Marine > Oceanic | place: Canada: Western Arctic Ocean | collected... | reverse complement strand
ACTTGGTGATGAGCCAGGCACAGAAGAGCCCCACCAGCATTCCAAAGGAGGTGTTGGTGAGTCCCCGCAGGGTGAAGTTGCGGATGCAGGTCTCGCAGAAAAGGATAATGCCCGCCACCGCCAGTCCGCTCAGAACACCCAGGGAAAGCGGGATTTCGAAGTCTCCCATCCCACGGGTGCTCATCGACACCCCGATCCCGGCCAGTTCGCAGACCAGCAGGTAGGTGACGCGCGCGACGTTGATCGATGTTGGCGCTAGGAAATTCCTCACGGCTACTGTTAGAGTCGGGGAATCTTCTCCGAGGGGCAAGCTAAACCAGCTGATGCGTAAGTCCCCTCCCCGTGGCACTGGGTCAGGACCCGCTCTTCGGCCACTCATACTTGGCCGGGCCATCTCCTCCGCCCCCGAACCGGTCCCCGATATCCTTGGTCGTGATGAAGAGGAAGAGGCCGAGGAGAAGGAAGAGAAAAGCGAACTGGACCACCTCCAGAAGACGGGCCTGGATAGGCCGCCCCACCAGGGCCTCTCCGGCCGCAAGAACGATGTGTCCCCCATCCAGGATCGGCAGCGGCAACATGTTGAGGATGGCAAGATTGACGTTGAAGAGGACCATGAACCAGAGGAGGCGCCTCCAGCCATCCTCAATGCTCAACATGTCGAACATAACCCCCCCGATCCCCACCGGCCCGGAAAGGTGCTGAATTCCCACATCCGACTTGGGAGAGACGATCTTGGCCAGGGTCACCCACATCATGCGCACGCTGTCGCCGACCTGTTCCAGTGGGCCAGGATTATAAATGGTCTTGGTGAACTCATCCCCGGTCTCAAACCCCACCCCGATCATGGCCTTGGCCTGTTCAACGTTTGTCGGCTTCTGGGGAGTAATCGGGATCTCCTTCTCCTTGCCATTGCGCAGGACCACGAGTTGAAGCTCCTTGTTTTCAGAGCTGTTTACTATTTCGCTGAAACGCTGCCGACTGCGAAGGATTTCGCTGTTGGCTGAAACGATTTCATCGCCCTTCTCCAGTCCCGCCTGGTCAGCCGGACCGTCTTCCGAAATGAAGTTGATCACGATCCTGTTCTCAACCCAGATCCCCACCGTTCGCATCCCCTTCCGTTCCCACCATTTTGTTTTCGGAATATTGAACTCAGTCGTAACGGCCACCTCCTGCCCATCCCGCCGTACGATGAACTCGATCTTATCGCCCTCGCTCAGCATGATGCTCTCCCGCACGGAATCAAAAGAAGAAGAGCCCAGGAATCCGTTCATCCGCGTCCCGTTTACGGCCAGGATTTCATCGCCCACCTGCAACTTGCCGTTGCCCACCCCATCCTCAGCCACGTAGCCGATCACGGTGCTCTCCACCGTGTCCTTGGGCTTGCCCACCCCCATCACCACCAGCGCCGATAAAAGGGCGAGAAGGAAGCTGAAGAGCGGTCCGGCGAAGGCCACGATGATTTTATCGAGGGGCTTGACCGGCGGTAATGACTCCTCCGTTTTATCCGGGTCATCTGGGTCGCGGTTCTTTCCTTCCACCGCCTCCATGGGCGCCATCTGTGGCAAGGCCACAAAGCCACCGGCCGGAAGCCAGCCCAGCCCGTACTGGACTCCGTTGATCTCCTTCTTCCAGAGCGGTTTTCCAAACCAGATCTGAAAGCGATCGATACGCAATCCCCTCCACTTTGCGGCGAGGAAGTGCCCCAACTCGTGCACGAAGATGATGACGTTGAAAAGCGCCACCACGATAAGGATATTGAGAACAACAATCATGGATGAGTAAGGGCGGGGAAGGTAGCGCCGGCCCACTGGCAGGCAAGGCCGCATCTGCCACCTTGACCGGCCCCGGGAATCCCGCACAAGAGGCCGATGCAGGCCGCGGCGCGGCGGGATTCTGCCACAAAGGCTACTGCTTAAGAAGCATTAACGAGCCTTCCCGGTTCGGATCGATCCGGCCCCAGACAAAAAATTCCGCCCTCCTTAAGTCCCCCGATTGGCCGCCTTTTTGCCCCCTAGACCGTGGCCCCCCGGGTTTCCTTGGCATCCTTGCGCACCCGCCGGAGAAGGTTTGTCAGGACACTTCGTTCACGTTCCGACCACTTGCGGAAAACCTCCTCCAGCGCTTCCCCCCGCAGTTGCGAAAAACTCTCCACGATTTTCTCCGCCTCGGATGTCACTGATACCCAGACCACTCGCTTGTCTTCCAGGTCCCTCCGGGTCTCCACCAGGCCACGCCGGCGAAGGCGTTGGACCGCGGAGGTCATCGACCCGCTGGTGAGTCCCACCTGCCGTGCCAGCCCATTGACCGGGCAGGCTCCCTTTCGCGCCAACCGCTCAAGGATGGAAAGGTCCCTCTCACACAGCCCTTTGGGCAGGAGCGTGCGATCAATCTCGCTGAGCGCCTGCTCGGCGCGGACCATGGTCCTCCGCAAGCGGAACATTTCACGCCAGTCCTTCTCGTTTAGCAGCTCCATCACAGGTGCCCTTGCGTAGAGGTCGGATTCCTAGAACCAGCCTTTGCGTCCCTCGACGTAGGTGGCAACAAACTCCTCGTCGGACTTGGTGAGGTAAATAATACCCTCTATTAACCCGACAATGCTGCCGACCCCGCAGGTCACCAGGGTGATCACGATCTGGATAATGCCTTCTTGGGTATATCCCAAGATAAACTTATGGACCCCAAAACCCCCGAGGATAATGCCAAGGATGCCTGCTAGCACTTTCTTGTCGGCACCCGGGAGTGGTCCGCTGGCGGGCGCGGCGGCCAAGGCCGGGGGTGCCTCTGGCGGTGGGGGCGGAGTATCCTCGGATGGGGTGCTCACGGGCGGAGTATCTTCGGATGGGGTGCCCTCGGGCGGAGTGTCTTGTGGTGATGGCGTTTCCTCTGACATGGGGGCTCAAGATATCTCCAGGCTCGAAACCCTGACAAGCTCAGAGGAGCAGAAAATCGCGGCATGATGGTATATTAAGGTGAACCTGCCATGTTTGCAGGAAGTCGCCCGGCGCAAACTACTGTGGACAACCTGCCTCGACTTTTGGATCGAATTCCGCGCGTCCATCGCGACACTGCGGCCCTTCGCCGTGAAGCCCGCCCATACCCTTGCCGAAACAAGCACGCCTGACGGTGTTCCCCTCGCCCTGGTGGAGCATGACGGTGAATTCTATCTCCAGTCGGCTGGGGTCCCACTGCAAAGCACCTTTGCCCACAACGGGGCCGCTGAATTGGGCCGTCTTGCCGCTCAGCCTTTCCGCGGGGCACGCCAGCCTCGTCTCCTCCTGGCCGGGCTGGGATTGGGTTACACCCTGGCCGCCCTCCGCGAAGCCCTGCCGCAGAAACGGGCGGTATTTCAGGTGGCAGAACCGATTCCGGACCTTCCCGGCTGGCACCGCCAGCATCTCACCACGATCCATCCTGGACAACTCGATGATCCCCGCCTGATCGTCCACAGGGAGGGCCTTCCAGGCGCTTTGCGCAAGGCGGGAGAAGGGTTTCAGATCATGATTATTGATGCCGAGGGCTCCTTGCCGCAGGCGGGGGTGACCGATCGCAAGGGAGTTCCCCACTCCTCCTTCTTGCACCGTGCGCATTCTTCGCTAAAGGAGGGGGGCCTTCTGGCCATCTCCTGCCAAGCCAACCTGCTCTCTTTTGAGCGGAAGCTGCGGCAGGCCGGTTTCGATGTGGCTCACGAATTGGTGCCCACTTCGCAAAAAGGGAAGCAAAAGCAACGTTCTACCATCTGGCTGGCCCGCAAGGGCGCCTACCAAAAACTCCGCTCCTCTTCCGGAGCCCCAAAGAAAACGTCCGACTCATGAAACCGTCACCACTGTTCCTCACGGCCTTCCTTGCTCTTCCCGCTGCATTCGCGGGGGAATTCAAGGTTGAGAAAAAGCCTTTTAAATCAACCGTCTCCCTCGACGGCGTGTTCCTTCCCGACAAGGTCCATGCCCTGAAGATCGATCCCAAGGTCTGGGCCGACTTCACCATCAAGGAACTCGTCGGGCAGGGAAGCCCTGTGAAAAAGGGAGAACCGGTGGTGGTTCTGGACACCAAGGCCATCGATCGCCAGCTCGCCGATGATACCGACGCCACCAGCTTGCGAAAGATGACCCTGGGCGTAGGCGAACTGGATCTCGCCAACCTTGAAAAGACCACTCCCTGGCAATTGGAGACTGCCGAGCGAGCCTACGAGCGAGCCAAGGACGACCACGAATATTTCGTGGAGGTCGGTCGGCCCCTGCAGGAGGAGTCCACCAAGCGTAGCCTCCAGAGTGCCGAGCGCTATCTCGAGTCCGCCACCGAGGAGCTCAATCAGCTTCTCAAGATGTACAAGGAGGATGACCTTACCGAGGAGACCGAAGAGATCATCCTCAAGCGCCAGCGTTATGCGCTCGAATCCGCCGAGTTCCGCCTCAAATCGGCCAAGCTTTCCACCAAGCGGAGCCTTGAGGTCGCCATTCCCCGCTCGGCCATCGACCAGGAGCAGGCTCTTAAGAGCGCCGAGGTTCTGTGGAAAACCGCCCGTGAAAATCTTCCCACCGCCCTCCAGCAAAAACGTCTAGGGATCAAGAAACTTCAGCTGGAGGACAAGCGCGCAAACGAGAAATCAACCGAACTGAAGGCTGACCGGGCTCAAATGGACCTCCAGGCCTCCGCGGACGGACGCATCTACCATGGCGAAATTCGCAATGGTCGCTGGAACCCTGCCACGGCCGCAAAGTTCATGAAGGTGGGCGGCAAGATCCCCCCGCGCATTATCTTTGCCTCTCTCATTCCGGCCGATGCCGCCATGCAACTGAACGCATTCGTGGATGAAACCGCCATCGCGAAGCTCAAGGAAGGTCAGAAGGGCTACGTTGCCCCTGTTTCTTCTCCTCGCTCCCGCCTCTCCGTGGAGCTTGCGGAGGTGGCTGACCATCCCGCCGTGGACGGGAAATACCATGTCGTGCTCAAGGTCAGCGCGGGGCCCGATGGTCTCCACCTTGTTCCTGGAATGAAGGGCAAGGTCAAGATCACGACTGGCGATGAAGGCGATCGCCTGGCCATTCCAGCCAACGCCCTGCAGGAGGAGGCGGATGGATCCTACTCGGTCAAAGTAAAGGGAGAGGATGGAAAGGAAAACAAGGTGGCGGTTGCGGTGGGAACCGAATCCAACGGGAAAATCGTCGTCCTCTCCGGTCTCGAGGAAGGTCAGGTCCTCATCACTCCTGACGCCCCGGCCCCCAAGCCTGCACCTCAGAAGTAGCAAGACCCATGCGCGCCTTTATGATTCTTCTGGGGGCCCTTGGCCCGGCCTTTGCGCTGGGGCAGGAGCCAGGACCGAAGGCCGGGACGGCCGGGGAAAAACCGTGGCTTTCCACCCTCCCTCCCCTTCCTGAAATCGAGCCTATCACCGGCGCCCAGATCGATGCCTCCATCTGGCGCGGCGTAGATTTCTTGATATCAAGTCAAAATAAGAACGGTTCCTGGGGTTCTGCTACCATGACCAAGGGGCTGAACATCACAGCCCCGATTCCAGGGGCGCATCATGCCTTCCGGGCCGGTTCAACTGGGCTTGCCCTGGAAGGGCTTCTTCGCTCGGGTGACCGTCGGCCGGAATCGGTGGCCGCGATCGAGAAGGCCGAAGCCTGGTTTCTCAAGGAACTGCCCCGCCTCCGGCGTGCTACGGTCAATACCATGTATAATATCTGGGGCCATTCCTACGGAATCAAGGCCCTGGCGGAGCTCTATCGCTACCGGGAGGGCGATGAGGCCAAGCGGTCCGCCCTCAAGAACCTCGCTCAGACCCAGGTGCAGCGCCTGCAGCGCTATGAGGATGTTAACGGAGGCTGGGGCTACTACGATTTTGACGAGGCCACCCAGAAGCCAACCGGTCTTCCCACCAGTTTTACCACTGCCACCGTCATGATGGCCCTGCACAAGGGCCGGGATGTGATGGATCTCGAACTTCCCCCCAGGGAAGTGGAGCGGGGCCTCGCTTTTCTGCAACGCCAGCAAACTCCCGACTTCGCCTACGTTTATTCCAACAGTCATCGCTACAGGCCCCGCTACAGCATCAATAGGCCTGGAGGCTCCCTGTGCCGGTCCCCTGCCTGCAATGTGGCCCGCCGGGTCTGGGGCGATCCCGGTCCCACTGACGAAATCGTCAAGATCTGGCTCGACCGCCTCATCCTGCGTAATGGCTGGGTCGACATTGCCCGCAAACGGCCCCGTCCCCACTCAACGCACTTCGCCAATTCCGGCTACTTTTACTTCTATGGGCATTATTATGCCATGGACTGCATCGCCCTCCTGCCACAAACCGACAGGTCGGTTTATTATCAATATTATGCGAAGATCATGCTTTCCAAGCAAGAGAAGAATGGTTGCTGGTGGGATTATCCTCTCTACCAGTATCACTACGCCTACGGAACCGGTTATGCGCTGTGCGTTCTTGCTGAGTGCCGCAAGGGAGCTAAATGATCTTCTCAGGAACCGGCCCAGGCCTCTCCGCACAATACTGACTTGATATCAAGCAATTTGCCCGACGGTCCAGGGGAAGCACTCCCAACATAAGCAGGATTGCTCCTTGCCGGCTGGCAGTGGGGTCAACCAAGAAATACCCTGACAGGATAGATCCAGCGTGGCTCTGCACCCCTCCTGTTGGGTCCACGTTCGAACCCACACCAGCAGTTCTCGCAAATTCACCCTTACGAGGTGGCCCCGCCCGGGAGACCAGGTGGGGCTTTTCTTGTCTCCCAACCCCAACCCGGGATCAACGCATCATTGACGGTGCGGGACGGGATTTCTATGCTGTCCAACGACCAATCTGGATGTCGCCGCCCTCCGTGCGGGCCCGATTCATGACTCCCCACAAATCACATTGTCGCCTTGCGCTGAACGCCGCTTTCGGCGCCTTCGTTCTGGCAGGCGCTCCCCTCAAGGCGGACATCAACAGTGGGACCCACTGGGCCTTCCAACCGCTTCGGGAGATCGCACCCCCCCGCACAGACTGCCATCCCATCGATGCCTTCATCGAAAGAAAACTGAGAGAACACGGGCTGCAGCTCTCCCCGCCAACTGATCGCCGTACTCTCATCCGACGCCTCTTCTTCGACCTGCACGGGCTCCCGCCCACGCCTGGGCGCGTCGCAACATTTCGGGAAGAAAGCACAGATCGCTCGGTTGCAGCCCTTATCGACGAGCTCCTCGCCAGTCCACGCTACGGCGAGCGCTGGGCCCAACACTGGCTCGACCTCGTGCGCTACGCCGACACGCACGGCTTCGAAGTCAATACCGAGCGACCCAATGCCTGGCCCTACCGCGACTACGTCATCCGCGCCTTCAATGAGGATCGTCCGTACCCACAGTTCATCCTCGAGCAACTGGCCGGCGACGCGGTGACGGAAGACGCTGCGACCGGCTTCCTGGTGGCCTCCGCTGTTCTCCTTCCGGGACAGATCGGGAAGGACGAGGAGTCGGTGCGCCTCGCCCGGCAGGATTCCCTCGACGAGATCATCGTGGCGACCGGCGACACCTTCCTCGGTCTCAGCATCGGATGTGCGCGATGTCACGATCACAAGTTCGATCCCATCACGGCCCGCGACTACTACACGATGCAGGCGTTCTTCGCCGGGGTGGAGTACGGCGAGCGTCCCCTGCGAAACCCCGCCATGGAAGCCAAGGCCAAGGCCACGTCCGCCCGGATTGCGGAAGTTCGCGCCCGGATCGATCGCGCCTACGCGCCGCCGGTGGTGTCCCGCACCATTTTCATCGACGACGAAGATGCCGAGCGCACCACCCACGTGGTGGGCAAGATCGGCAGCGGGGCCAAGTCGCCGGGAGCGAATCGCGGTAACAGGGACGACCCCGGCGGGGTGGACCGGCTGCCATTCCTTGGTGGCAACGGCTACTCGTGGTGGCCGAACAAGCCGGGCATGGATGTCTTTACCTACAATCCCGGTGCGGCGGGTGAGTTCCGCGTCTGGATCTCGTGGGGAACGCACGGGGGCGGCGTGCACACCCGCGACGCCCGCTATGTCCTCGACCTCGATGGCGATCTCGAAACGAAGGACGACCAGGAGGAGATCGCGCAGGCCGACCATTACTACTTCGCCGGAGTCTCGGAAGGAAAAACCCAGGCCGTGCCACTTTGGAGCGGGTTCCTCGATGCCGGCGTCCACCAGCTTCGCGAGGAGAGCCGCATCATCCTGCGCGGCGGGGAGACCCAAACCGCAATCACCGCCGACGCCATTCTCCTCCAGGAGGGAGCTCCGGAGTCGGTGTACCCCGCTTTGCGCGCTCCGGCCAATCCCCTCCTCAATGTCGAGCGGATCAAACCGGTGCAGGCCCGCTTCGTGCGCTTCACCGCCCTCGCGACCATCAGCGAGAATGAACACGAACCCTGTCTCGATGAATTCGAGATCTACCGGGCGGGGTCCGATACTAATGTCGCCCGCACCGGCGTCGCCACTTCATCCGGCAACTACGACGACCAGGTCCGGCATCGTGTTGCGCACATCAACGACGGTGAGTACGGCAACGAGAAGAGCTGGATCTCCAACGAACCGGGGAAGGGTTGGGTGCAGATCGAGCTCGCGGAAGCGGAGGAGATCGACCGCATCGAATGGTCCCGCGACCGCAACGGGAAGTTAACCGACCGCCTCCCGCATCGCTACACGATCGAGGTCGCGCTCCAGCCCGGCCAGTGGACCACGGTGGCGAGCTCAGAGGATCGAATTCCCTACGGCCGGCCGTTCGACGAGGTTCACGCCGTCTTGCGCGACCTTCCTGCCGAGAGCGCCGGTCCCCTGCGCGAAGAGGCCCGGCTGCTTGCCGAATTGGAAGCTGACTTGGTTCGCTTCCAGGCCGTCCAGAACGTCTACGCCGGCAAGTTCCGCGACCCGGACCAGACCCACGTCCTCTACCGGGGGGATCCGGAGCAAAAGAAAGATGAAGTCCATCCCGCCATCCCCGCCGTCCTCGGCGCGATCGCACTCGATCCGGAAGCCGGGGAACAGGAGCGGCGCCTCGCTCTCGCGCGCTGGATCGGAAGCGAAGGCAATCCCCTCACCGCCCGCGTGATGGTGAACCGCGTCTGGCAATATCACTTCGGACGCGGGCTGGTCGACACCGCCAGCGACTTCGGGCTGAACGGAACCAAGCCGACCCATCCCGAGCTCCTCGCCTGGCTGGCGCAACGTTTCATCAGCGACGGTTGGTCGATCAAGAAGCTGCACCGGCTCATCCTTAACTCCGCCACCTACCAGCAATCGAGCCGCTACCTCGGGAACGCGGCGGCGATCGACGATCAATCCCGCCTGCTCTGGCGCTTCCCCCCGCGGCGACTGGAGGCCGAGGCCATCCGCGACGGCATGCTGGCGGTGAGCGGGACCCTGAACCTCAAGATGGGCGGGCCGGGCTTCAACTTCTTTAAGTCCCGCGGCGGTCTGAGCGGATTCCCTCCGATTTCAAAATTTAAAGGTGATGGCCTACGCCGCATGATCTACGCGCACAAGATCAGAATGGAACCCGATTCGGTCTTTGGCGCGTTCGATTGTCCGGACGCTGGCCAGAGCGTATCACGCCGACGGCAGAGCACGACACCGGTCCAGGCACTCAACCTGTTCAATAGCGAGTTCACTATCGACGAATCCAAAGCTCTGGCGAAACGCCTTAGAGACGATGTCGGTGAGGAGTTGCCGGCCCAAGTCGCTCGCGCGTATCACCTCGCCTACGGACGCGATCCGCAGCCGGACGAACTGGCTGACGCAAAATCGGTAGTTCGCCAACACGGCCTGATAACTCTCTGCCGCGCAATCTTCAACAGTAATGAATTTCTTTTCATTCCATGAAACACGACGTCGAACATCTGTCCCCAAGCGGGCAGCAACTATTGACCCGTGGCGCATTCCTAAGCAACAGTGCGACTGCACTGAGTTCGATCGCGCTGACGAGTTTGCTTGGGCACGAAGGATTGCTCGCAGGGAGACGGCCAGTGATCGATCCTTCGCGACCCTACGCCCCGCGCACGCCGCACTTCACGCCCAAGGCAAAGAACGTGCTCGTGATTTTCTGTCCGGGAGCCGTTAGTCAACTAGAGACTTGGGATTATAAGCCAGAGTTGATCAAACAAGACGGTAAGCCTCTAGCTGGCGGGCCGGCGGTGACTTTTCAGGGCCCCGCAGGCAATCTGGCAAAGCCACAGTACGAATTCCGACCGCGGGGACAGACCGGCAAGATGGTCTCGGAGATGATCCCGCACCTCGCGGAACTGACTGACGATATCGCGTTTATCCACTCTCTCACCAGTAAATCAAATACCCACGGACCCGCAGAGAATTTTCTCTCGACTGGCTTCGTTCAGGATGGTTTCCCAAGCATGGGCGGCTGGGTCAGTTATGCACTAGGTAGTGAAAATCAGAATCTACCGGCCTTCGTATCGATCCCCGATCCGCGGGGCATCCCGCAGGCCAGTGTCAACAACTGGGGACCCGGATTTCTCCCGGCGGAGTTTCAAGGAACACCATTCAGCGCCTCCAACCCGGTGCGACATCTGACTCCGCCAGTCGGAATCACGACTGACCAAGATCAAGCCGCGCGTTCGCTTCTGCAACGGATGAATGCCCACCATCTCGAAAAGCATCCGGGCGATGGCAAACTCGCTGCCCGTATTGCCAGCTATGAACTTGCGGCGAAAATGCAACTCAGCGTTCCGGAAATCGGTGATCTAAGTTCAGAGCCTGCTCACGTCCTG
>Ga0310121_10005624_pt1 | contig 10732 bp, 10 predicted proteins | sample CB27_Tmax_986_MG_FD_203504 | JGI IMG/M metagenome (GOLD analysis project Ga0310121, IMG submission 203504) | Marine microbial communities from Western Arctic Ocean, Canada - CB27_Tmax_986 | ecosystem: Environmental > Aquatic > Marine > Oceanic | place: Canada: Western Arctic Ocean | collected... | reverse complement strand
TTGCGAGCCACCAACGAAAGGTCAGGGGGCGGCTGTGCCCCATTTCGTGGGCGACAACGATGGCACTGACGCCTGTGTTGAGTCCGCTACTCAATGCAGCGGTCCAGGATGTCCAGGCGTAGCCGTCCAGTTGTACACGCCAGATCAACGTAGCAAACACGCACCCCTGCAGTATCACGTGGATAGTGGGCAGTGCCGCGAGCAGGGGCCTACTTGTATGCGTCACCGACGCGGGTCGTCCAGTACCGCTGACAACATCGAGTACGGGATAGACCAGCAGCATTAAAACAACCCCTGACAAGGTCCAGCCACTCCCAGCCAGATTGCCCGACAATATGACCACAGGCGCGACCAGCCCCACCAGATGCCAGGCTGCGGCGTCGCGGGTAGTTGTCACGGTCAATCGTTGCGGGTTGGGGTGGTGTTTACGAGCACTATTGTTGGGTCAGCGCTCGTAGGATTCTCTGCGGGATGATTCTGACAGCGGCACCATGAATTTGAGTGGATCGGGCAGGGTCTTGTCGCGGGCGGCAGACAGAGAGGCTTCGCCGGCATAACTGACGGCTGATCTGAGGTGGCCGCGAATGCGCTGCAGAATGTCGATCACACTGCCCTTGTAGGGCACTTGAATCTCCTGTCCCTCAGGAGGTGTATAAAGTGCCGTATCAACAGCATCGGTATCGTCGCTGTCGTATAAGGATTCCAGTACCGCTTCCGGCGAGGTCATTCCACGATAAATCTTTTTCTTGGTATGTGTCGCCGGGTCCTCGATAACCCGACCGGGTGCCTCGTCCGTTCCGGAAAGCGCACTGCCGAGCATCACCGTATCGGCACCACAAGCCAGTGCAAGAAATATGTCTTTGTCATGTTTTACGCCACCATCCGCCATGATACAAATCTCACCCCCTACGGCACACCAGGTCTCCCGGATGGCCTGCAGCTGCGGCACACCGGCTGCGGTTTCTAAACGGGTGCGGCAGCCGCGCCCGGGACCAACCCCGACCTTAACCGCGTCGGCGCCGATATCTCTCATGAAACGAGCGCCATCAGCGGTGGCCACATTACCGCACACCAGCGACACTCCCGGGCATTGTGATTTCAGGCGGTCTATAGCTGTTTCCATCACTGTGGAATGGCCGTGAGCGATGTCGATAAAAAAACAATCGGTGCCCGATTTGAGCAGTTCATCCGCCCGTTCCAAATAATCACCGGCACAACCAATCGCTGCGGCGGTGAGCAACCGGGCCTTGTCATCTTTACTGGCATAAGGTCGCTCACGCAAGAAGCGAACGTCTTTTCGGGTAATCAGGCCTTGTATTCGGCGTTCACCATCAATCAGTGGCAGTCGTTCAAAGCGGCCCTCAAACATAATCTGTTCGGCGTTTTCCGTACTGACATCTGCCGGTGCGGTCGTCAGATGGTCGAAGGTGGTCATAAATTCGGCGACCGGTCTGTCATCAAAATCACGCTGCCACGGGATGTCCCGGCGAGTCAGCACACCGGCGAGAACACCGCTGCCCTCAGCAGTTTCAATCAGTATCCCGTTGATGTTATGGCGACGGGCAAACAGTTTGGCCTCGCCCACCGTTGCTGTAAACGGCAGACACAAGGGATTCTCTATCACTGCACTGTGGCTGCGCTTAACCCGACTGACCAGAGCCACCTGTTTTTCAATGCTCTGACCCCGGTGAATAACGCCAAGCCCGCCCTCTAGCGCCATGGTTTCGGCCATATCCAAACCGGTAACGCTGTCCATATTGGACGATACGATGGGCAGTTCCAGCGACACTTGACCGGTGAGTTGCGATGTCAGTGAGATTGTTGCGCGACTTTCGGTAATGCCTTTTTGAGGACGGAACAGAAAGTCGTCAAAGGTTTTACCAATCCACGCGGGATCGAGGCTGTTTAAGTTCATGGCACAAAAAGTTTTGAAGTGGGTAATGGCGGGGCGCCAGCGGCTCGGCGGTCAAATAATACGTTGCGATGTCTTATGACTCAAGCTCGTTCTCGGTGCTGCCGACTGTTTTGTAAACTAACTCGACAATTTCGGCGTAGACTGCGGGATTTGAGTTCACACCCAAGGCATTTTGGATGAAGGCCAAACTGGTCATCTATGTTCGCGCAGATTGTCATTTGTGTGAAGATATGGTGGATCAACTACGCGAACTGCAGGCGGCGTACTCATTTGAGATTGAGCATCGGGATGTCGATCTTCAGCCCGCCTGGTGCCAGACTTACGGCGATAAAGTTCCGGTGTTGCTGTGTGGTGAAGTGGAGATCTGCCGATACTTTCTGGATCTCAGGGCACTACAGGCGGCTCTATAAAGACCCGTCGTAACCGCCAGTCAGACAACTGGATTCCAGTAAGGTAGGTTCGATCTGTTTAGGGTTTCCGTGCTGCTTGCAGCAACCTGTAGTCGGGTATCCAGTGACATGGGTGGATGCTCAGAGAGTTGATTGCAGGTGCCCGCCGTCAACAGTAATAACACTGCCGGTCATGTAAGAGGATGCATCCGAGGCGAGCAGCAACAACGCACCGGCGAGTTCATCGGGATCGCCCACTCTTCGCATCGGGATACGTTTCTGCATGCTCAAACCGGCTTCTGTTTTAAAGAATTCCCGGTTCATATCGGTATTGATAAAACCAGGGGCAATGGCGTTGACCCGAATTGCATAGCGTGACCACTCCAGGGCAAGAGAGCGGGTCATCTGAACCAGTCCGGCTTTGGAGATGGCATAGGGCGCAACACCCTTAATCACGCGAAACCCGAGTATGGAGGCAATGTTGATGATGCTACCTGGTTTTCCTGTCTTGATGAGTCGCGTCCCTGATTCTCGGGCCACTCGCCAGGCACCTCTCAGATTGGTGTCGATCACGCGGTCCCAATCACTTGACGCAATCTCAAGGGCAGACGCTCCGTGGGCTATACCCGAGTTATTGACCAGAATGTCGATGCACCCGCAACTGCGCTCTGCTTCATCAAAGCCCTGCGTGACCGTTTTTTCGTCCGTCACGTCCATGTTCACAGCCAGGGCCTCGCCACCTTGCGAGGTGATCTCGGCGCACGCCTGTTCCAGCAGTTCCATGCGTCGCCCCGTCAATACGACCGAGGCACCGGCAGCTGCAAGTACGGATGCAAATGTTCGACCTAGGCCACTGGAGGCGCCTGTTACCATCGCCGTACGGCCGGACAGCGAAAATAGCGTGTCGTTCATGGGGGGAATTAAGATTTGTACAGAATTTCTGGACTGGGTCTTTGTCTCCACTATTGAGTGTAACTCAACTTGCCTGGGCCTCAGGCGCTTGACGTGGCGTAACAACGAGCCGGAGAAGAGGTCACCTGCTGACGGCGAACCTTCGCCGACGCAGGTTACACTGGTGTGATGACGCGATCATAAAGAGGAGACTGCGCTGTCGTCGACCAAAGGTCCCGGGAGCGCTGTATGGCAATAGTGTGGACTTATGCCACAGACGACACCCGCTACGAAGTCAGAGCAGCAGGGTCGAGTCTGCGGTTCTACAGCAACGGTGTACTGCACAGCCAGTACAGCGAGCGCTGTCCCCTCACCGGCAGTGTCTGGGACCTGCTTTGGCTACCGGCGCTGTTTCGTCCAGCCAGGACGCCGCAGCGAATACTGCTGCTGGGGACGGGTGCCGGGACGGTTATCCGTCAGCTCAAGCGATTGTTTGATCCGATCGAAATCGTAGGCGTGGACAACAATCCAATTCACCTGCGCGTGGCGCGGGAACACTTTGGCGTCACGCCAGCGATGGCACAACTTTTGCATGCCGATGCCGGAGATTATGTCGCCCGTTACCGGGGCCCTGGATTTGATCTGGTTATTGATGATCTGTTTGGTGGCGGCAATGGTGTGCCTGAGCGTAGCGTCCGATTCGACAGTGCCTGGCTGCGTAAGCTGCAGCGATGTTTGACAGACGACGGTGTCTTGAGCATCAATTTTGCGGATCGAGCCGAATTGGTTTTGTCGGGATTTTCTCGAGCATTGAATCGTGGTGATCGTTTTTTGAGCATGTTTGAATTTACAGCACCTGCGATTGAAAACGTGATCGTGGGCCTGTTGCCGTTTACTGCTCAGAGTGCAGATTTACGAGCCTATCTCCAGGCAACGCCAGAGCTCGCCAATCTGCTTGAACGAGGTCGGCTGCGTTATCGCGTCAGGGCGTCGAAGCTCAAGCCGTCTTGAGCCGTTTCACTGGCCCAGGGCCAGTCCGCTTGGTTAAACTCTCGCGGGTTCAATTTCATAGGAGGTGTGCAGTGGAGCGTTATCAGCATTACATCGGCGGTCAGTGGGTAGACCCCGCGTCAGGGGACTGGTTCGATTCCGTTAACCCCTATACCGGAGACGTATGGGCCAAGATCGCCAAAGGCAACGCGGCAGATGTCGACCGTGCGGTGGCGTCGGCAAAAAATGCATTTGAATCGGGATGGGCCGATGTAAAGCCTACGGAGCGGGGTCGACTGCTCTATAAACTGGCAGATCTCATTGAACGCGACGCCCAGCGCCTTGGCGAGATCGAGGTCAGAGACAACGGTAAGCTGATCGCCGAGATGTCAGCACAGACCCACTACATGTCGCAGTGGTATCGGTATTACGGTGGTTTGGCCGACAAAGTGGAGGGCGCCGTTATTCCGACCGATAAAGCCGGGATATTCAACTTCACGCGTTACGAACCACTGGGTGTCGTGGCAATGATTACGGCCTGGAATTCACCGCTGCTGCTGTTGTCATGGAAGCTTTCGGTTGCGTTGGCTGCCGGTAATACGGCTGTTATAAAACCTTCGGAGTTCACGTCCGCTTCCACCCTTGAGTTCATGAACCTGATCGAGGAAGCGGGTATCCCCCCGGGAGTCGTCAACACGGTGAGTGGTTTCGGTCAGGACGTGGGTGCTGAACTGGTTGCCCACCCGGATGTTGCCAAAATCGCATTTACCGGGTCGGACCGTACGGGACAGAAAATCAATGAGATAGCGGCATCGACCTTCAAGCACGTGACGCTGGAATTGGGCGGGAAATCCCCCAATATTGTGTTTGAAGATGCCGATATCGAGTCAGCCGTGATGGGTGCCATCTCCGGTATCTTTGCGGCGACGGGACAGACCTGTATCGCAGGTTCCCGGTTGCTGCTGCAGCGTTCCATACACGACCAGTTTGTGGAGCGCTTGATTGAGGTCGCGAAAACGGCACAGATCGGTGATCCGATGTCGACCGACACACACATTGGCCCGGTCACTACACCTCCCCAGTACCAGAAAATACTCGACTACATCGAGATCGCGAAACAAGACGGTGCCAAATGTGTGTTGGGCGGCCAGGCTTATACTGGCCCGGCGGCAAAAGGAGGTCAGTTTGTTGAGCCGACGATTTTTACGGAGGTAAACAATAAAATGCGTATTGCACAGGAAGAAGTCTTTGGTCCCCTGCTGGCCGTCATTCCGTTCGACACGGAAGAAGACGCCATCTCGATTGGTAATGATGTCGACTTCGGTCTGGCGGCCGGTGTGTGGACGCAGGATATAGGTCGTGCGATCCGTATGTCGGAGAAACTGCGTGTGGGTACGGTGTGGGTGAATACCTACCGGGCGGTCAGTTTCACCTCGCCCTTTGGGGGCTACAAACGCAGCGGCATCGGTCGTGAAAGCGGACTTGAAGCCATAAAGCAGTACATGCAGGTCAAATCGGTCTGGATTGCGCAACAGACCAGCCCTGCAAATCCGTTCATCATGCGATAGACGGGCGGGACGTGTTTGCTGGCCGGAGGCCGTTGACGCGGTTAAACTGAACGCTCAACCCCCCTATACCCGGTCTCGTTGGCCAGATTGAGTCTTAACCCCGAGACCATTGGGAATCCCGACTATGCGCACAGAACCCAACACCCAGAACATGGCGATCTTCTGTGATTTTGAGAATGTTGCCCTCGGTGTACGTGACACAAAACACAAGCGGTTTGAGCTCAAACCAGTGCTGGAGCGGCTGTTGCTCAAAGGCAACATTGTGGTCAAGAAAGCCTATTGTGACTGGAGTCGTTACTCCGAGTACAAGGCGTCCATGCATGAGGCCGCCTTCGAGCTGATTGATATCCCACACCTTCACCAGTCCGGTAAGAACTCTGCGGATATTCGGATGGTCGTTGACGCCCTAGATCTGTGTTATACCAAATCCCATGTGGATACTTTTGTTGTAATCAGCGGGGATTCTGATTTCTCTCCGCTGGTCAGTAAGTTGCGCGAAAACAACAAGTACGTGGTCGGGCTGGGGGTTAAAAACTCGACCTCCGATCTGCTGACGGCGAACTGTGATGAATTCATCTTCTACGATGATCTGATACGACCCAGCGTATCCACGACAGCCCGCAAGAAATCCCGCAGCCGAGCCGGTGAAAAGAAGAAAACCATGAGCGAGGGTGACAAGCGCCAGCAGGAGGCGGTCGACATGGTGATATCGACGCTGGAGGATCTGTTCGAAGAACGTGGTGACGGCGGGAAAGTATGGGGCTCACATGTAAAACAGACCCTAAAACGCCGGCAACCTGGGTTCAGTGAGCGCTATCATGGGTTCAGGACTTTCGGCAGCTTGCTGGAAGAAGCCGAATCCCGGGGTTTACTGCAGCTTGCGCACGACGAAAAATCCGGCGGCTACATCATTGAGAAGCTCTCCGGAGACAGTCGCTGACTGGCGCGGTCTCTCGGGCTGAGATTCCAGTACAATAGTGCATCGTATACTGCGTAATGATGATCCCTTTAGTGCTCCTCAAACTCAAATTCATGCGAATTCTGACACACGCGCTTGTGTTATCAATGTGTTTTTGCGCCTTTGCCGAGGCTGATGACATACCGCCTGCGGTACTGAGTGTCGCCGCTAGCCTGATTCCCGATACTGAACCCGATCGGGTCGAACCGGCGCCGGTTGCCGGTTTCTACCAGGCGATCTTTGGGACGCGCGTGGTCTATCTGTCGGCCGATGGGCGTTATCTGCTGTATGGGGATCTGATCGATATCGACAAAAACCTTAATCTGACTGAAGATGCCCGCCGTGTGGGTCGGCGTCAAGTGATTGAAGACCTGGACGAAGCCGGTATGGTAGTTTTTGCCCCGCAGGATGTGAAAAGCACAATCACCGTGTTTACCGATACGAGTTGTGGGTACTGTGTCAAACTGCACCAGGAAATCGCCCAGACGCTCGCCGGTGGGGTAAAAGTGCGCTATCTGGGATATCCGCGGGCCGGGCTTAACTCTTCGTCGGGTGAGACCCTGGTTTCCGTCTTTTGTGCAGATAATCGGCAGCAGGCGATGACAGACGCAAAAATGGGGCGTGCCATCCAAACAAATATCTGTCAAACCCAGATCGGCCGCCATCTGGAAGCCGCCGAACTGGTCGGGGTTCGTGGGACGCCGACCATAGTGCTGGAGGACGGGACCGTGATACCGGGCTATGTGCCCGCAGGTGAACTGGTCGAGAGGTCCAATCGGGCTGCGGAGTCGGTCGTAAACTGAGTCGCCAATCACGATTGAGGCCTTGTCAAATGGCGTACAGAGCCCTGTTGCTGCTGGACATCAACATGATTGTCTCGCGTCACTGGGGTGTACGTGTCCTGCCGACTACCTTTGTGCTCGATGGCCTGAGACATATCTGCTATTTGGCAGAAAGCGGCAGGGACTTTGGTGATCTCAAGATACTCGACCGGATAAGGGCGCTGACTGCGGAACTGGGGATCTACGGCGGTGGTTAGAGCCTGGCGCTTCGGGTTGCCACTGCTCATATTCGTAATTGTTGGGGTTTTTCTCGCCATCGGACTCAAACTTGACCCGCGCGAGGTACCCTCGCCACTGGTGGGCAAGCCCGCACCGGCGTTTAAGCTGCCCCAGCTATTGGATACGGACGCGCACACCTCGGTCAGCGACCTGCACGGGAAAGTATGGCTGCTTAATATTTGGGCTTCCTGGTGTGTTTCGTGTCGTGCTGAGCATCCGCTTCTCAATGAGATTGCCGCGACTGGAATGGTCGAAATTGTCGGGCTCAACTATAAGGATTCCCCTAAGGATGCCCTCGCCTGGCTGCAGCAATGGGGGAATCCGTACGTGAGCGTGCCGGTGGATGCCAGTGGCAGGGTGGGAATCGATTGGGGTGTTTACGGTGTGCCCGAAACTTTTGTTATTGATTCAGAAGGAATTATTCGGCACAAGCATATCGGTCCGCTCGACCGTAAGGCACTACAGGAATCGATTTTGCCGTTGCTACAAGATCTTACTGATCGTTAGCCCACTGTTTGAAAGCCGCCGTGGTCACGGAGCATTGAATTATGTACGTTGATATCACCCAACTGGATCCTCAGCAGATCTATGTCATCCTGACCCAGACCGTTATTCCGCGTCCGATCGCCTGGGTACTCAGCGAGAATGCGAATGGCAGTCTTAACCTTGCGCCCTATTCATTTTTCAACGCCGTTTCGAGCGAGCCACCGTTGGTGATGATCTCTACGGGTCTTAAACCAGACGGGTGCCCAAAGGATACCCGTGAAAACATTGAGCAACGCCGGGATTTTCTGGTTCACATCGCCAGTGTGGCTCAGCTGGAAGACCTGAACGCCTCATCCGCAACACTGCCTGCGGGCGAATCGGAGGTTGATCACTTGGGGCTGACAACAGTTCCTTTGGCGGGTTCACGGCTACCGCGCCTTGAAGACGCGAAGGTGGCTTTTGTCTGTACGCTTTATAAGATCTACAACATCGGGGACAACACCACCTCGATGATCCTGGGGCGTGTCAGCGGGGTTTATCTGGATGACGAGGTGGTTGGCCACGATCCTAAAGGCAGACGACAGATCCATGCGGATCGAATTCACCCGGTCGGGCGATTAGGTGCTGGTGAATACGTTGATTTTGGCAGAATGATAAAGCGCAAAAGGCCGGCGTAATCGTTTGCGTTGAAATAGCCAATGCTACTTTTTGAGGTGGACTGACGACGTTCAACACGCAGTGTTTAGTGGCGTGTCCAGAACGTGTTGTGCGCGTTACACTTGATGCGTTGTTTTGGTAGCGCAATTGGATTGAAATAACTGTTAAGTATTGCGAAGTCCGTCGGCTAAATTATTGATCATAAAAGATGATTCGAGTGTGGTTGTGTATGCGTTTGACAAATTGAAGGGCGCTTTATACACATCTAGCCGGCCCGTCGGTGGGTTCGATATCTGTGGCAACCGAGTATGTGATCTGACGCTGGGATACCGGTAACGTGTTGAATTTGAACAGAGAATTAACTGCTTATTTATTGACCAATTTGGAATTAACCATTAATCGTGTGTCAAATTGTGATACGGCTGAGTAGTTTTGCACAGAGTTATCCACAGCAATTGTGCACAACAGGGAAACGTATATGTGAGTCAATTATTTATCTCGAGTTGGTGCGAGATGACAGAAACTTTAACGACTAACACAAACTTGTCATTACACAAACGCTTAATGCTGCAATGAAATACAGCGGTGCACTTCGGGTTGCCTTGCCGCTACCCGTGCGGCGTGTTTTTGATTACGCTCCAGCAAAAGACATTGACGTGGTCCGAACCGGTGTTCGAGTCAGAGTGCCGTTACAAAAACGGACCGTCGTCGGTGTAGTCTGTGATCAGGTAGCACGCGCAGAGGTCCCCATTTCCAAATTAAAGGCGGTGATGCAAGTGTTGGATGCTGAACCGGTGTTCTCCGAACCGGTGTTCAAACTGTTGCACTGGGCCTCAACCTACTATCACCACCCCGTCGGTGAAGTGCTGCACACAGCGCTGCCAGTTGCACTGCGTCGAGGCGGCAATCTGCAGCCGACTCTGCCACGCCGCTGGTACATTACCTCTGAGGGTGGCTGCAGTAGGACGACGCTGTCTGACCGTGCTGTCATTCAGCGGCAAGTACTGGCAGAACTGGCAGATGCTGAATTGAAAGGTGTGCCGGAAGCAGCACTGCGGGCACACAATCCCAGGGTACTGAGTGCACTGCGACGGCTGGAAGTACGTGGTTGGGTGAGCAGCGCGCTTGATGACAGCACCACAGTGGTGCAAGCCCATCACACGACAGAACAGCAGCTGACATCAGCGCAGTCGGAATCCTGCGCTCAGGTGGTCAGCCATCTCGACCGATATGCCGCTTTTCTTCTACATGGTGTTACCGGCTCGGGCAAAACCGAGGTTTATTTAAGCATTGCGCGAGAAGCCATAGCCCGGAACATGCAGGTTCTGGTTCTGGTGCCCGAAATCGCGTTGACACCGCAGCTGGTGGCGCGATTTAGCCAGGGCCTCGCCGGTAAACTGGTTGTTTTGCACTCGGGTCTTGGCGGGCGCACCCGGCACCGCGGCTGGTGGGCTGCGCGGCAGGGGTTGGCCGACGTGGTCTTGGGAACCCGTTCGGCCGTTTTTACGCCCTGTTTGCGTCCGGGCCTGATTATTGTGGACGAGGAGCATGACCCCTCGTTTAAGCAGCAGGACGGATTTCGCTACCACGCGCGGGATGTCGCCGTTAAACGGGCACAGATCGAAAAAATCCCTGTCGTACTGGGTTCGGCGACGCCGTCCTTGGAAACGCTGGCAAACGTCCGTAAAGGGCGTTATAGCCGGTTGTTATTGCCACAGCGAGTCGGCGGTGCCGTCATGCCCGACGTGAAGCTGGTGGATATTGGGCGGACAGCCCACCAAAACGGTCTTTCCACAGCCGTCCTGGATGCGATCGAA
>Ga0310121_10005623_pt1 | contig 10732 bp, 7 predicted proteins | sample CB27_Tmax_986_MG_FD_203504 | JGI IMG/M metagenome (GOLD analysis project Ga0310121, IMG submission 203504) | Marine microbial communities from Western Arctic Ocean, Canada - CB27_Tmax_986 | ecosystem: Environmental > Aquatic > Marine > Oceanic | place: Canada: Western Arctic Ocean | collected... | reverse complement strand
AAATATCGACCCCGTTGACAACCTTGATCACATCGCCGCTACGTATGCCGGCTTTCCCCGCATAACTCTCGCGACGAACCGAGTGCACCTTAAAAATGCGACCCTGGTCCTTCTTGGTCATTTCCCCTTCCATGCCGCGCCACAGATTGAGTCCGTGCTCCGCCCGAAGAAGGGATTCCGCGATCTCCATTGCACGATCGACCGGAATTGCAAACCCGATTCCCTGGGCCCCAACTCGAACCGCCGCGTTGATACCGATCATTTCACCGTCGATGTTCAGCAATGGGCCACCCGAGTTACCGGGATTGATACTGGCGTCGGTCTGAATCAAATCGTGATAGCGTTGGTCGTCACTCACCTGAACACTGCGGTTGAGCGCACTGATGATCCCCACGGTTACGGTATGGTGATAACCATATGCATTTCCCAACGCGATCACGGATTCGCCCGACATCAGATCCCGCGAGGTACCGATGTTAATTAGCGGTAATGATTCCTTGACGTCAATCTTGATGATGGCCAAATCCGTTGAATGGTCGTGGGCAACCAATCGGGCCGTATACGTGCGTCGGTCCGACAGGGTTACCTGAATCCGTCGTACCCCTTGGACGACATGGTGATTGGTCAGAATGTAGCCTCGGTGGTCAATGATCACGCCCGTTCCCATGCCATTGACTCGGCGTGGGCCATCCCCAGGGGATTGGCCTGACTCATCCTCCGTGATGGTCTTGCGGCCGTGAATATTCACGACGGCGTCGCGGCACGACTCGACGGCTATCACCGTCGGCGTGCGACGGGACGTGGAAGCGTTCCCGGCGGATGTCGTGTCGGGCGAAGCACTCACGGCCGCAACGAGGATCATCAGAATGTTTCGTCGCGTCACCTGCTGGCGGGTAGACAAGCGGAATAGTCTTCGAAGTTGTGGCATCTGGATCAGGCTAGAAATGAGTGGCGGATACGGGCGCGGATACGGGCGGGACACACAGACGGATACGGGCGTTGGATACGGGCGGGACACACACGTCGAATCGGAAGGAAATCGTTCCCAGCTGTTGGGGGACCGCTTCGTGCGGGTATCGTAAACCTAAGCGGTCATCACGGTAGATCGGCCATGCGCAACGTAGGCTTGACCTGGCCGGGTAGCATCCGGAAGAACCCACCCAAATTCGCGGGTCGAACAGCAGGTCCTGCCGGTTGGCCTACCGAGGTAAGATAGGGTAAATCTGCCGATCAGATTGAATCATCTAGCCGTGGAGGAGTTCAACGGCCCAAGTCATTTGCTCGCCGGCGGATCTGGGAAGACCAGACGCAACAGTTGAAGTGCCAGGAACACGAGCAAAGTGGCGACCAGCAAAATCGGCCACTTCCTCCAGACCGACGGGCCCCACGATGTGACCCCGATCGAGTCCAACACCATCATCAACACCGCAAGCACCACCGTCGCCGTGAGTGCCAGGCAGCCCCCCGCGGCCATCATCGTTTTAAAGGTCGCTTCCTCGGTGGGCTCGACCCCATACAGGTCGATCGTTTTGCCACGCCGGAGACTCTGCTGGACCGTATCCGCTAGTTCCAACCCATTGGTCGCGTGCCGCCAAGACTCTCCGCCATCCGGGTTGTGCACGGCTGCTTGCAAGGCCCACAGCGGCCCATTGAAATCTCTCCATTCGCGGTGCTGGACTCTCTCGCCGCCGTACTCTAGCGCCCAGTCAGCGGGGTCCGCCGTCATTAACAGCCTCGCTCGTCCACGCTGGCCAATCACCGTCAATTCCGCTTCGCAACCTTCCAGCCGCGGAGTGATCGACCAGTTTGCGATCGCGCCCTCGTCGGAACTCATGTGCACGCTCATCCTTTGCGCTGAAAGACTTTCCGACGCCGTCCCTAGAGCCCCCAGCTTCGTGACTCGCCCCAGCAGTCGCCCCAAGACGGCGGCATCTCGGGAAAACCAATCCAATGTTTCCGCCATGGTTCCGGATGGCAAAACGCGCTGAAAGGACAACTGGTCGATCTCGCCCAGCGGACTTTCGTTGGCTTGGCGAATCCACTGCTCGATTGACTCCAAGAGCGGATGCTGGTGCCCGGGCCAAAACGCCAAGAGCACGCCCTGGGTGTCACGTTGGATCATCTGTAGCTCGTAGCCCAACAAGACATCGCAGGCTGGATGGATTACGAGCGTTGGAACGGCGGATTGAACGAGCTTCCTGAGCCGTTCATTGCCATGGGAATCCTCTGGATCCCCCGCAAACACCACGCCGTCCGACATCGTTCCGGCTAGGAGTGATTCCCAAGACTCAGCATCGTCCACGCCTGAAGGGGTCGACGAACTCATGGAGATCCCCCCGATTCGGGGAATGCCCACATCCACTATTTCGAATGCCGCCATCGCATCGGCGGCCTCTCGGAGCCGCTCGATTTCGAAACCTGAGCCGAGAAATGCAACTTTCAACGGAGAATATCCTTTGCTTCTGAGTGTCAGGGCGGAGAAAAACAGCCGTTATCGAGCGGGTCAGACAATGTTTGATTCTTGTCGCTGATGAAATCGTCACCAATCAGGTAGGGATTAATTTGTCCGATGCCAGATTCCTTACCTTGCGTTACGACGGATGTTCTTACTTAGCCAACAGACTCAACCGGATCGGCAAATCGGGCGCAACACGTTCGGCAAGATAACTAGTTAACTAAAAACGAGGAGAGTTTCGCGAGTCGGTCAGCTTTGACTGACTGTTGCAGTTGGATCCCAACCAGCCGAAAGGTGGACAATAAACTAAGTTCACACTGGCTTGAATCGCCTTCGCCTCGTACAGTTTGATGTAAGTGATCTTGCACACCGAGGATACCCGCATGTCCCACCCTACTCCCCAGCATGCCTCGTTGATTATGTTCCCCAATCGCCAAGCTTCGCAATTCCCCAACGTCTGGATCGTTTGGTCAATGCGATTTCTCGCTGCATCGGCACTGGCGATTGCCAGTTACCTTGCCTGGACCGCTTTTCGCGCCGGAGACGTGATCGGCTGTAGCGCGGACGGAGTGTGGGACTGCGGACACGTTTTGCACAGTCGTTGGTCCAAGGTGTTCGGTGTTCCGGTCAGTCTCCCTGCCAGTTTCGTCTACGTTTCAATGTTGGTCGCGTTGGGCTACGCAGGAGCCAGTCAACTATCGCCCCGTCGACAAACAGCCTGGAGTTTTGTCACACTGCTGGCTTTCACCGCGGGAATGTCGGCCATTTGGTTCATCAGTCTCCAACTGTTCGTGCTTCGCAGCCTGTGCCTTTATTGCATGGCCGCTCACACCATCGGGCTGGTCCTGGCGGCCGCCGCGCTCGCTTGGCACCCGCTCGATCGTCGCATCGCGAAAGCTCTCAGCGTCTTTGCGTTATTGGCGGTGGCCGGTTTGATCGCTAGCCAAACATTGGTGGAACCACCTCCGACATTCGCCATCGACTACCACGAGACGGCTGGGACGACCTTCAGCGAAGGCGAAGACGAAATGTTTTTCGACCCGACGTTCGCGGGTCCAGACGAATTGCCAAACGAATTGACTGTCGACGAGTTCGTATTCGATCCTGGTTTGGCCAGCGACGGCGCATTGACCGAACCGACGGTGCAAACGCATGAGACCGGCCTACCAGTCAGCGAAACAGAAACCGACGTCGTCGCGGAGTCGCTTGAATCGACCTCAGTGCAACCGATCCTTTCCCAATCAACCGTTGTATCAACCCTGCCCGACGAAGCCCTTATCATGAGCGGGTTGCTAACAACCGATTCGCACTTCTTGAGAGGGAAGTCGCCGAACGATCTCAAACCGTCAACAGACGTCGAACCATCCACGGTCCTCACACGGTCGGCTGACGAAAATGAGGCAATCACGGGTAAATCCGTTGCCGTGGAGACCATCACGCCCGCGCGATCCGATCTGGAATTGGGTGACTTCGTGGATAGCCAGCCTTTGGACACAGAGCCAACCGCCGCGAAATTCGACGCCAAAGCGGGTCGCTTTGGACTTACCAACTCTGACGATAGCATTTTACTGTCACTGGTCAAGGAGATGTACCGCGACCTCAACGAGGCGTCGCATCTTCGCCAGTTGGCAATGGCTACGGACACTGGTGCAACGATGGCCAATCATCCGGCTTCACCACCATCGGCCAGCATGACGCCGCTTCCCGACGTAGAGCAGGAGAGTACCAAGACGAACCAATCCGAGGCGGATCGAGCCAACGACGACGACGCGGCGGACACGGAAACAGCCGCGGCCCCTCCTCGCCGCACCGTGAGTGTGATGGGAGGCCGAGTCAAACTCAATACCTATCAATGGCCGATTGTCGGACGACCCGATGCCACCCATGTGCTGGTCGAGCTCTTCGACTACACCTGCCCTCATTGCCGCAGCATGAACGGCCAGCTCAAAGTGGCATGTCAACGATTCGGCGATCAGTTGGCCATACTTACGTTGCCGGTACCACTTAGCCGCCAGTGTAATGAGACGGTGAATCAGACCAGAAGCTCACATATCGAGGCGTGTGACTTGGCTCGTCTTGTATTGGCTGTCTGGCGCATCGATCCGGCGATCTTTCCCTCGTATCACGATTGGATGTTTGCTGTATCGCGTAACCGTACCGCAACCGAAGCCAGGCAGCAGGCGATGCAGCTCGTGGGTCGCGAGGCGCTCGACGCCGAATTGGCCAAACCGCTGGTAAACCAATACATTGCCAAGCATGTGTTGCTCTACAAACGAGCAGGGCAGGGCACGGTACCTAAGCTGATGACCGAACGGCTGACGCTCCGAGGCGAGACGGGATCGTCGGACTCATTCTGCGATCTCTTGGAGCGAGAGCTCAACATAAAGCCGGTTGTGGTTGGTCGGACCGTGAGTAATTAGGGGCATCCTTGGCACGTCCGCGGGCAAGGTGTTGTTCACGAAGGCGTCTCAACAGGTCGTTTTCGCCCGACTCCTCTTGGTCGGGGTTTGAGCGTCCGATACGACCGCCCAAGAAGGCTTGACGCTGCAATCCGTGGCCAGGTTGCTACTTGACTGTAAGTTTTCTGAGCAACTCGACGATTTCCCGATATCCCTCGCGATCAAGGCTAGGGCCATGTTCGAAGTCACCGGCCAATCCACGCCGCGGAAGGGCCATCGCGTGTGTTGTATCGGCGCCTCGTTCAACCAAAGCGCGGATGATCCTCTTCCCAGAGTTCGTGCCCCACTTCACTCCGCGGGCTTCCCATGATGAACGAACCAGGAGTCACTGGAATCAGGCGGACACCGCTCGAACTGATCAATTCCCCGTTCATACGACGGCCTCGCGGAACTCAATATTTATGATAAGCAATTCAATTCCTCATCTCGGGTGATGGTAGTCATCGAGACGAACACTTGCCAGTGCACTGGCTCGCTGCACTTCGGTTGGATGGGCCGACCCGACTGACCGACCGCGACCGTTTTCGCGGACACTGTTGCGTGCTTCGGTTGAGCACTCCTGATCATTGAACGAGATGCCGCGAAACTGCGTCGAATTCATCGACCGAGGGAAGGGGTAAAACTCTACGCGACTTCGGCGTCTCACTCCCGTGCGAGTTACGAGCTCCGTTTTCTCCGATCGGTCGATGTGTCCGCCCGTAATTGGCGTATCTTCGTTGCCTTCGGCGGATGAGCACACCGCCGCGAGATCATGGACTTCACGAAACTGCGTCGGACGATGAAGCCGACGCAGTTTTGCAAGTTCCGCCAAGTACAGCGGTTTGGCACCGCCCGTTAGAAAAACTGAGCCCATCAAGACCTGCAATCGGGCTGGACGGGAGTGAGTTACTGCTCGTAGAACCATCACTTTTGCCAGTCTGAGTCAGAAAGAGTACAATCGGCAGAGGACTTTGCGACATTGTGTCAGCTAGAAACCCGTTGACGGTGCCAACCCCCGGCTGATTTATGCTCATTCCGTTTCTCGTGTTCTGGGTCTTGATTTTCCTCGGTTACGAAGATCTTGGTATGAAGGGAGTCGGGATCGCCGTTCTCGTGTGGTCGGTTTTACTCGTTGCCTGCGTGGGCTCCGGACTCTCGCCCTACTACTTTGTAGCAATCCAATCAGCGATCGATATCGTTCTGGTTTTAATCGTCTTTGGTGGTGACATCACGCTTCGATAGATTGTAATTCTTGAAGTGGATCCCAACTTCCAGACCATGGAGACCTCAGGCCTAGGTAGAGAAAAATGAATTCAGCGATCGCATTCTTAGTACATCGAAAACGATGCGTCGGTTTGTTGTGCCGCCATAGGAAACGGATGTTTCATAACTAGCGTGAAACTCCTGAGCAGCGTCCGAATCAAAGAAGGGACTATGGATGCGAGAACGCTACGACGCGTCGGCGTGAAACGCCGACGGCACTTCGGTCGATGAATCCACGCGAGTTAGCAAATTGCCTTTTTTAGCGGCGGAGTGTCACAAAGTGTCACACCGCCGTACTTAGCAAGATACGGTTTTGGCTGCTGATTTCTTGTGCCATCAAACGGTAAAATTGACTTCGGATGGCACTTTGATTCGAAATACGTTAGTTGACACGCACCGCACTTAAGTTACGTGCATTTCAGAAGTTGCGCGAATCTGTGCCAGCAAAGGAAGGTACGCGACACGACAGTCTCGTAGTTCGACATGAATCGCCTCGTAGCGCACAGTGGACGGCGCCTTTTGACGGCTTTGGAATCGTTGCGACTCCCGATCTGCGGGATTAGAATTCTTATCCGTACTTCCCTATCTGTTACAGATACGTCGGGTTTGTGCGGTGGGTGTCGAAGCTACTTTCCGCTGAATCCCGCGCGAGTGTTTATGCAAACTGGGAGATTCCTGTGCCAGATCCGAATTTGAGAAGCGAATTCCTGCAAGATGGATTTTGTGTCCAGCGGCAATTCCTTAACACGTTGGAGATCGAGCAACTCTCGGCAGAGTTGGAACGCTATATTCGCGATGTCGTGCCCGGCCTGCCCGCCACCTATTCCTTTTATGATGATCCGTCACGGCCGGATACGCTGAAGCAGATGCAGAAGATGAACGTCGATTCATTCTTTGATGCTTACTCGCGCCATCCGAAATGGGTGGGGTTAGCCGAAACACTGCTGGACGAACCAGCAAAGCTTGAATCAATGGAGTGGTTCAATAAGCCGGCCGGCACCGTCCATCCAACCCCGCCCCATCAGGACAACTACTACATCAACGCCGAACCAGCCAATATCCTTACGATCTGGGTCGCATTGGATGAGGTGGATGAGGAAAACGGTTGCCTTCGATTTGTTCCCGGGTCGCACACCGCCGGCCGTCGTGAACACAGTGTGACGCAAGTGCTTGGCTTTTCACAAGGGATCCAGCACTACGGACCGAAAGAACAAAGTCGCGAAGTCGTGGTTCCATTGAGTCCTGGCGATGCTACGGTGCACCACGGATGGACGATTCATCGGGCCGATCCAAACATGTCGGCGACACGACAACGTCGGTCCATGGCCATGGTTTTTCTTGGTGAAAGTGCAGGATTCGATGAGGAGCGACTGCGTGCACACCGCGAACAGCTAAGCCGACAACACGAGAAGCTGCTTCCACAAGAGTAGTGGACGCACGTGGCAACTTTGGTTCGGTCGTGCGTCACCTGGACGGCGGGAAGCTACCGCCAAGTGCGGACGATGAACGTAGGTCCGCGGCTGTGGCAACCAAGAATGCCACCGTCGGCTATGCCACCAATCCACCGTTTTTTAAACGTCCATCGCAGGGCTATCTTCCACGGCTGACCTGCGTCCATAGGCCCCACCTCTGTCTCGAAACGCAACCCACTATCATGCGGCGGTGTACCAGCCCGCTGACGAAAACAGTACCTCGCTAAAGTCAGCGGTCACATCGACCGCAGGAAACGGTAGGTCGCCAACCTGCGTCGGAGTGAAACTCCGACGCAAGTTACAGGTCTTTCCCAAAGTGCGGCGGTGGAGATGACCGCCGCCAGCAATTCGGTGTAACTGACGCCGTGAACGGTATCGCAAGGAGCAGGTCAAGCAAACGAATTATCGAACACACACGTCTCTCCGCACATGAGAATCACGTACAGCGACGGAACGAAACACAACGCCAATATGGTGGCGCCGCCCACGCCGCCTGATATGGCCACCGCCATTGGTGGCCAAAACCCGCCCCCTTGTATGATCAATGGAGTAAAACCAGCAATCGTGGTGAGGGTCGTCGCCACGACATGCCGCGACGATGCGAGTACAACTCGTTTGATCGCCTCTCCATCACCCGTGCGTGCGGCTTCGTCCGCTCGAATCGCCGCCAATACGACAATGGCGTCGTTGATCGCCACACCCATCAATCCCATCGAGCCGATAATCACCATGAATCCAAATGGGTAACCAAAAATCCACAACGCACCCGTCCCCAATCCCAATGACAATCCCCCTACCGTCGCAATGACACCCGCCATGCGGAATGAACCAAAGGAACCGACCAGTGTAGCCGCCATCATGACGACCAGCACACCGACGCTGGCGACCAGATTCCCGACAGCCGCGTCGCGCTCCGCCGCCTCACCGCCGAAGCTGAGCTCATAACCCGCCGGAAGAACCATCGGCTCCGCCTCGAAACTCTCAGCTAAAGCGCTCACAATGGTTGCCGGCAACGTGTCTGCCGTGATGTAAGCTTTCACGTCGTTGCCGCGACGCGAATTGTAGTGGGTAATGCCCGCGGGTTCTGGCACCAGCTGGATACTGGCCACGGCCGTTAAAGGAATCCCCTGGTCGACAGATCGTGTTGGCCGCGTGTCCTGTAAGTCCAGCGACTTAATTCTGGACAAGTCACCACGGTCGCCGTCGGGCAAGCGCACGCGCACCGGCAGCTCCTCGGTGGACTCCAGCACCGTGCCGCCCGTTCGGCCCTCCAACGCCGCACTTAATTGCGCGGCGATCGCTGAATTGTCCAACCCAATCAAACGGGCTGACGATTCATCGACCGTTAGACTCAACTTTGGGAGGGTCTCGGCGAGGTCCGATTGCGTGTGCACCACTTCCGCGATCGTCGTCAATCAACGCCGGACCTCCTCGCCGAATTCGCGAAGACGCTCCAAGTCCGGACCCTCGACACGCACTTCGACGGGCGCTTCGAATGGCGGTCCTTGCTCTAATTGGCGAACCAGTAGTCGCGCATCCGCAAAGTTCCGATCTAGTTCCTCCTGGAGTGAATGAATCGTCTCCCGGGCCCCTTCCTCGGAGTGCAATTGGACAATCGCCTGGGCATAATTGGAACTATTCTTGCGGCGAGGAATGACGTTGTAATAAAAACTTGGCGCGCTCTCGCCGAGAAACCAATCGACTGACCGAACGTTGGACCTCTTCATGACCGCCTCGCGAATCTCGGCGGTCACTTCGATGGTTCGCGCCATCGACGCCTGGGCTGGCAATTCCAGTTCAATTTGAAATTGGTCTCGGTCGCCTGGCGGAAAAAACTGCTCCGGCAATTGGGAGGCTGCCACAAAACCTAAGACTGGCAGTACCGTGCCCATCAGTACGCCTAACCAAGGTCGCATCAAGACCAATTCCAACAATCGCTCGTAGGGCGTTTGGAGCCATCGAACCGTTAGACCTCGTCGCCACCATCCGCTCGTCGTGTTGTTTGCCGGAAGGCTCCATCCCGCCAGCGCCGAGATCAACAACAGCGACACAAAGAGTGAGCTGAAAATCGCCAGGATCACGCTCACGGCGATCGACCCGACGAACTCACCAGCCGGACCGTTCATCAACGCGATCGGCGCGAAGGCCAATGCCGTGGTCACCGTCGATCCGACCAACGGCATCGCCAGTCGGCGGACGGTCGACGTCACCGCACGCCGTGGATTCTCGCCTTGACGCAATGCCATGGTCACTTCGTCGACCACCACGATGGCGTTGTCGATCAACAGCCCCAAGGCGATGATCAAGCCCGTGATCGACATCTGATGAATGGGTATGCCCAACCCGTTCATTCCCGTCAGCACCATCATGGCCGATAGAGGCAAGGCCAAACCCACGATGAGGGCGCTACGCCAACCCATCGCGAACAGAATGACGGTCAGAACCCCGACAGCACCCAAAATCAAATTCGACCAAAGTGTCCCAAACCGTTCTGACACATATCGATTTTGATTAAACACATCCTTTAGCATGACCCCCGAGGGGAGCTGGGACCGATATTCCTCCAGGACGTGGTCTAGTTTTTCCGACCAACGATCAATGCGGCGATCGTCGAATACCAAAACCCCCAGCGCCACCGCGGGCTGGCCCTCAATCATCGCTCTACTTAACGCTGGCTCGGCAATCCCTTTGCGGACCTCGGCCACGTCATCCAACCGCACGACATGGCCATCGCGATCGACCACGATTGGCGTGCGGCCGATGCGGTCCAGCGATGTCAATTCACCGTTAACCTCTATCAACATATCTGTCGATGGACCCCGCATCCTACCGGCCGGATTCTTGGAATCGCTACGATCCAGACGCGAGACGACATCCGATATCGTCAATCCAAGTTGTGAAAGTTGGTCTGGATGTATCCTCTCAACCGCAAGCGGCAGCAGATTGCGCTGCAATCCGGATGGATTGTGCGAGCGAGGGCATTTCAAGGGCGGCGCTGAGGCGGTCGCGGAGATAGGCGAAGGCGCTTATGCCCAGCTTCTTCGATGTCTGCACCAGCGTTGTGAAGATGTCCATCGCACGGGCGCCTCGCTCGCTACGGCTGT
>Ga0310121_10005622_pt1 | contig 10734 bp, 6 predicted proteins | sample CB27_Tmax_986_MG_FD_203504 | JGI IMG/M metagenome (GOLD analysis project Ga0310121, IMG submission 203504) | Marine microbial communities from Western Arctic Ocean, Canada - CB27_Tmax_986 | ecosystem: Environmental > Aquatic > Marine > Oceanic | place: Canada: Western Arctic Ocean | collected... | reverse complement strand
GGACCATTCAGATGGCAGTGTGTCGGTGGGGATCTTTGTGCCAACGCCCGATGGGTTGACCGACGTGCTGGGCGCTTTGCCGGACGGGAAGGTCGCCGATCTTGTGTTGGGGTATGTGCCTGACACCGAACTTTTCGAAGAGGCGGTGGCTGCCGTCACCACATGTGAACGCGTGAGTTTCGTCTGGGGTGGCGGGGACGACGGATTGCGATCACGCACCTATCAATTGGGCGAAGGTGACCCGAAGGAAGTGGTGTTGCACCGCGACTTGCACCCAGCTCGTGCGGTGGCCTTGGAGGTGGACCGTCTAGAGGCCTTCGACTTGACACGATTGCCGGCTCCAGGCGGGCTCTTCTTGGCGTTGGCGAAAGCGAAGGATGGCTCGGGAGACGAGCGATTGTTTGCCATCGGTGAAGTGGAACGATTTGACCCGGAGATTGATCAAGACGGTGATCATGTCCGTCTGCCATCGTTCGAGAAGACCTTTCTCGATGCGATGCATGCCATGCGATTGGGTTTGGAACTCTGTGGTGGTCAGGGCAAGCACGTGTGGAATCGACTCACGATCTTCATGCGGCCGACCGTTCGCTTGACGCGCCAACAGATTAAGAGTTTTGCCCATCGCTTGGGGCCACCCACGTTGGGGCTCAGTTTGGAGAAAGTGGTCGTCCGAGCCCCCATTGCCCACCCGGATCAGCCCGAAGCCCCCCCCGTGGATTCCATTATCGAGTGGCAGAACCCGACGGGTCGAGGACCAGTGCTCTCCTTTGCGTTGCCCAGGCAGCGACCGATTCGCGTCCTTTCGGAATACGAACGACGTGTGGTGGAAGCCCGTCGGCGCGGGTTGTTTTATCCCTATGAGTTGATTCGCTCGTTGGTGTCGGATCCCGGTTCGGGTGGTTTTGCCGAAGGCGAGTTTGAAGAATTGAGCCTCAATCCCGCTGGGGATGAGCTTGTGTCTGTTTACAAGCGTCCCTATGGTCAAAACGAGGCCAATTTGGTGGTGGGCCGAATCACCAATCGAACGAATCGTCACCCGGAAGGTTTGTCTCGTATTCTGGTGGTCGGTGATCCGACTCGGTCGATGGGTTCATTGGCACAGCCGGAGTGCCAGCGCATCATTCTCGCGCTCGATCTGTGTGAACAGCACGGAATCCCTCTTGAATGGGTACCTATTTCGTCGGGAGCCCACATCTCGTTTGACTCGGGTACGGAGAATCTGGACTGGACGGCCCGCGTGCTCAAGCGAATCATCGAGTTCACCCAAGCGGGCGGTGTGATCAACATCATTGTGGACGGGACGTGTGTGGGTGCCCAGTCGTATTGGAATTCGGAGGCCACCATGCTTCAGCACTGTCGCGGTACGCTGATCATGACAGGGCAGGGGTGCATGTTGCTCACAGGTCGAAAAGCCCTGGAGTATTCCGGATCCGTGTCTGCGGCGACCAATCAGGGCATTGGGGGCTTGGAGGACATCATGGGACCGAATGGGCAGGCGCAATATTCGGCACCCAATCTTCGCGAAGCGTACGCTCTCTTGTTTCGGCATTATGACCTGACCCATATCATGCCAGGGGAGCGGTACCCGCGTGCCATCGGCACGTCCGATTCGCCCGCGCGGGACGTCTCGGAATCCACGTACAATGGTGCTGAAGGCTTTCAGTGCATTGGAGATATCTTCTCGGATGAGACCAACCCCGGACGGAAGCGTCCCTTTGCGATTCGAGAGGTGATGCGCGCGGTTTTGGACCAAGATGTGGAACCCATTGAGCGATGGGGGGCCTGGGAAGGAGCGGAGACCTCCGCCGTCTTTCACGGTCAATTGGGTGGTCAGCCCGTGTGTGCCGTGGGCATCGAATCCATGCCGGTACGGCGCAAGGGAGAACCGCCAGCCGATGGTCCGGATACATGGACCAGCGGCACCTTGTTTCCTCAGTCGTCCAGAAAGGTCGCGCGCGCCATCAATGCGGCCAGTGGCATTTGCCCCATCGTGGTGCTTGCGAATTTATCGGGCTTTGATGGCTCGCCTGAGTCCCTTCGTCAATGGCAGTTGGAATACGGTGCTGAGATCGGTCGTGCCGTCGTCAACTTCAAGGGACCGATTCTTTTTTGCGTCATCGGTCGATACCATGGCGGCGGGTATGTCGTTTTCTCTCAGGCGCTCAACAGCAGTCTTGAATCGGTTGCACTCGAAGGCACATTCGCGAGCGTGATCGGTGGTGGACCGGCGGCTGCGGTGGTGTTTCCGGGGTTGGTTCGTCGACGAACCCGTGAACATCCACGGGTGAAAGAGGAATTGGCCCGATTGGAGAAGGCAACACCGCGCAAGCGGGCTGCTTGCCAGGCTCGCTATGACACCGTGTATCGAGAGGTTGAGGCGAGTATACAGAGGGACGTCGCCAATGAGTTTGATGGCATTCATACGGTGGAGCGAGCCCGGGACGTCGGTTCGTTATCGGCCGTATTGAACGCATCGACGCTCCGATCCTATCTGTGTTCACAGCTTCAAAAGAAAGTACAGGTGTACGTAGCGGGTTGATTGATGTCGGGGGAAGAAGCCCTACTTAATCACGCGTAAGTGGCCCACGCGTCGCTCGGTCGGCTCGTGCTTGGGTTCGGTCTCGTTTGCGCGGTCCTGAACCGATCGAATAGTCGGTTCGGGCACGAGATCAGACGATTTAATGGCCTGCTCGACTTCTTGAAGCAGCTCGGCGGGAATGTCCATCGTCCACACGCGAGATTCGCCGGTTTCGGTGTGGGTCATGGCGAAAACAGCCGACCATGGGATCACGCAGAGATGATCGATTCCGCCGAACGCCAGGTTGGCGGTGATGCCCTTTTCGTCGATCACAAATGTATCCAGGTTGAAGCGGTAACTGAAGTTGAGTCGGAGGTGTGCGTCGTCTTGAAACTGGGACGGCACATCGACGCCCACCGCGCGAGCATCCAGATGGACCATCGTTTGACCACGGTCCAACATGTCCAAGAGGGCAGCCTCTTTGTCCTGGGTACGGGTTTCAGTCGTCATGGTGATTAATCGCCTCCAGTTCAGTCTTGCGAATACCGCGTTTCGCTTTCAGTCGTCAACTTTCCTGGTCAACCAGTCGCACCGCGCGAGCCAGTCTCGGATGGTGCTCTTGTGCCCTTCGTGTACCGCAACCTCCAGGGCGTTCTCCAGGGCGGGGCGTGCCTCAGCGGGTCTTTTGAGGAGCGCAAGAAGACGCCCTTTCTGGAAGAGCGTTTCGCGGTGGACGCGGGGTAGTGACAAACCTTTGCTCAATGCCCGCTCGAATGCACCCAAGGCGGGCCGATATCGCGCGATCCGAAACCATCGCCGGGCCAACAAGTATTCCACAAGCGCCGGACGCTCTTTGGGCGGGATCCCGACCAGCACCTCAATGACTTCGTGGTCATCCAGTTGTTGATTGAGGAGCGCATCGCGGACCGCCGTCGCGATTCTCGAATCGCTCCACTGAGTCGCTGCGAGTCGAATGTCCAACGCTCGTTGGCTCGCTTCGGACAGCGGGGCGTCCGAGAGGGACTCATACCCGCTCCTGGCGCCTTTCCGATCGTCTTGCAGCCACTTGAGATCCGCGAGCCGAATCTGTGCGTGGGCACGCATCACGTTGTTGGATTCGGAATCCTTGACCCGTTGATAGGTCTGAGCGGCTTCGTCCCAATCGGACGTCATCATGATCGCGTTTGCCAGGTGCCAATGATGTCCCGGGTTGTCGGGATCGACGGCGACAATTTGTCGTCGCAACGCCAGGGCCCGGCAATATTCTTCCGCTTCAGTTGCCTGATTGGCTTGATTGGCCCAGCGAGCCGTCTCCAGCGCACAAACCCGGCCAAAGAGGCTCGGTGAGTCGTATCGAAAGCGGGCCAAGCGTTTGTCTTCATCGCGCAGCGGCACCTTGGAGCGATCGGCCAGGAAAGCGTGCCAGCGCGTCTCCAATGCCTGCGCGCTCGTTCCATAGGTGGCCTTCAAAGAACCGCTTTCATAGAGATGGCGAAAGCGCTCGATACCGTGGGTGTCCAAGAGGTAGCGGAGAAAAGAGCCGGCGACGGTGTAGGCTTGTCCAACGTGGGTACCGAGAAATCCTGTCGCTCCCAGTATGCGTTCCATGGGGGGAGCCAATTCCAGCTCGATCAACGCGGCGCTCCATTGGTGAGGAGTCAGCTGGCCGCGCGACCAGGTGCAGGCTTCGGCGAACCCTTCGACGAGCCCCATATTGGGCAGGACGCCGTAACGCGTCGGGAGCTTCAGAAAACCGGTGGAAATGCTGGCACCAAAGACGTGCGCCAGTTCGTGCTTGAGCACCGGCGCTCCAGGCATTAGGGCGTTGAGATGCACCTCGCCGTTCCACGGTTTGGCGATGTATGTTCGGTCGGCACCCATGAGGACACGCTTTTGTTCCGGCGTGTCGTATAGGAAACTTCGGATCTTGTCTTTGGGCTGGACCCCGAGCAGGGTGCGGAGCTGATCATAGCGAAATTCGTGATCGTCGGCCAATGCCTCAATGTGTTGAGCCACCAGGCCGCCTGCGGTGTAGTGGAGCACAAAGTGTGGTGTCTCCAGTCGAGCCCCAAGCGCTTGGATCACATTGTCTCGCGAGATCTCAAAGCCGCTATGCCCACGGGTTGCGAAGAGGCCGAGCGCGAGCAAGCCGAGGAGTCCCGGTCCCCACCAACGGGTCCACGGCCGACGGTGATGAACCCATGTGTGGCAGCCCACAAGGATCAAGAGAACGAGGGCGGCCGTATAGCTTCGATAGACGGTGTACGTGCCGCCGATTCGAATGACCTCGTCGTAGATGGCGCCACTGAAGAAGCCCGCAAAGCCGTTGTAGGCAAAAATCGGCGGGTGGTGATAGACGTGAGCCACATCCCAGACGACGGATCCCAGCCACCAGAGCACAAAGAGCCACGTGCCCCAGCGCCGTCCAGTCAATGTAGCGCAGAGCAGGCCGGCCGCTGCGGCGTAGATGCTGCCCATCAGTGGGCCCATGGCGTAGAAGGAGAGCCCCAATGGGATGTCGCAATTTTGAATGATGATGGCGCCGAGCAGCACGATGACCAGCGGAATCAACGCGAGTGACACCGCGCCCATCAGGAGGTGCCCAATATGGTGCCAGGTCCCTTCCCACGACGGGTCGGTCGCCACGCGCGTGCTGTTGATTCCCACCACGAGGGTGAGCGGCATGGCCACAGCAAACGCGAAAAAGTAGTTGAGCAGATTGAACTGCGGCAGGAACATCACGGCGACGCTGAACAGGGCGATGAGTCCTGCGGCCCATCGCCATCGTCGCTGCTGAACGATCGCTTTCAGGGCGTCCATCTTTCGAATCAGTTCGTCGACTTAGATGATGGGTTGGCCAGGTCGTTGATCAGTGGCAGCGACGTGGGTTTGACCTCATTCATCGCCCCGGTGCGGTAACCTTGCAGATCCAAAGCTACGTAGGCGAATCCTTGGGCCTTCATGTGCTTCACAACCGCATCGCGCAAGGCGGGCTCCAGCAAGCGCGGCAGCTCATCGGGCGCCACTTCAATCCGCACAATCGTGTCGTGAAAGCGGCAGCGGAATTGGTGGAACCCATGATCCCGCAAGAACTGTTCGCATCGAGCGATCCGTCCCAAGCGGGTTTCGTCGATGGACGTTCCATAGGGGAAGCGCGATCCCAAGCAGGCAAACGCGGCCTTTTTCGCCGTGCGCAGCCCCAGCCCTGCACTGGCCGTACGCACGTCGTCTTTGGTCATCTTGGCGTCCATGAGTGGGGAATGGACGGCGTGTTCGGCGGCGGCCCGACGTCCGGGACGGTAATCGCCCAGGTCATCCAGGTTGCATCCGTCGATCACGACAGCCAGACCGTGTTTGTCTCGATAGATCTCGCACAAATCATAGAGTTCGGTTTTGCAGAAATAACAGCGATCGGTTCCGTTTTGTCGATAGCCCTCTTTTTGGAGCTCGTTGGAGTCGATGAGCAGGTGTTTGACGTTCAGCTCCGCCGCCAGCGATTTGGCGTCGTCCAACTCGGCCGTGGGCAGGGTGGGCGACACTGCTGTGAACGCGACGCATCGGTCGCCGAGTACATCGGCGGCTACCGCAAGCAGGTAGGTGGAGTCGACTCCACCGCTAAAGGCGACCATTACCGAACCCATGTCGGCTAGGGACGCACGCAACGTTTCAATCTGTTGGTCTAATGACATCGTCAGAGAGTGTAGCAGGCGTTAGCGCGTCATGTCGACGAAGACGCGCGCCGTTTTGCCGACTTTGACGGTAAAACCACGGGATTTGGATTTGCTGCCTTGTTTGAATTTGGCTCGGTAGCGTCCGGACTGCAATTTGAGTTTGCACGGGGTTGTGCAACTTTTCCCACGCACGAACACTTTTGCCCATGGCTTTGCGTTAAAAGATGCAAAGCCAGGCCCTGTGGGCTCTTTCGGTTTTGGCTTGAGGGTGTATTCCTTGCGGTAGCGACTGGTCGTGAGCTTAATGGTCTCTTTCACCGAGATGTGCCCATCGAGTTTCACGGCAATTCGCAGATCGTCGCCGATGGAGTAGCCTTGCACCGTGTAATTACCGAGGCTCGTGGCGGGCTGTGGTTGTTCGTTGACGAAGAGGGCGGCCTGTGGCGGCGTTACAATGGCTTCGAAGACAACGGTCTGATCCGGTGGTTCTGGTTTTTTATCAAGGACGGTTGAGATGGTCTGGCCATCCCGACGAATCGAGAAGTATTTAACCTTCCGCAGATAGTCTGGGTGTGTGAATACAGCCTCACCCTCGTCACCCACCGTGGCTTTAACCTTCAGGGTTCCCGTCCCGGTTTTACCGAGCACTTGGATGGTTGCCGAACGAGGCGCCACTTTAAACGTTACCCGCACTTCTTTGGGTGCCCTGGCCTTCTCTTTTCGGAGTCGTACCCGGACCGTGTATTTTTCTTTCTTAATCTCCACGGTGCGGTCCGATGTCTTGTATCCGTCCTTTTCAAAAGACGCATACACTTCGTCGCCGATGAAGGTGTCTACAGTCAGTTCGCCCGGTGCTGATTTGTCTCCCACCGTGATCATGGCGTCTGCTGGGGTGACCCGGAAGGTGACCCGAGCGGCTTGCTCAAGCGTTGTGTCTCCTTGGGGCTCCTTGTCGGGAAAGAGGTGTGGCCACGCAAAGAGGCCGCCCACTCCGAGGGCGACAATGACGCCAATGATCGTGAGGAAGAGTCCTGCTTTGCTACCCGACTTCGCTGGGGGCGGGGTACGGGGTGGCTGGGCGCTTAGGTCTGGCGCTTCGAGCGCTACGGTTGGGTTTTCACTGGGGTCGGCCGGCGAAGGTTGAAAATTTGTGGCCTCCAGGTCCAGAGCGACGGTGGAGTCCAAGTCGATTCCTGCCATTTGTTCGACATTGGGATTACTGCTGGCCTTGAACATTCCAGATGATGAATCGCTTCGTTGTCGACGGACTTCATTGCTGGCTTCGATGAACTGAGTTTCTGCGTCGTTTGCGTGAGATTCTCGAAGTTGGACGATGTCGTCGGCGAACATCTCCTTCATGTACGAGCCGAGTTCTGCACTTTCTTTGTCTTCGACGTTTGGGTAGTACCAATTTTCCAGATCACGGAGAAACTCTTTGCAATCCGCTTGACGGTCTTCCCGTTCACGGCTCAGACACTTAAGAATGATCTGGTCGAGTTCTTCCGGGACGTCCGCATTGATGCTGTGAGTCGGAGGCACATCGGCTTTGAGCACGTTGGTCAACGTTGCGAAATCGCTGTCCCCTGCAAAGAGGCGGCGTCCAGTGAGCATTTCCCACGTCATGACACCCACTGCGAAGAGATCGCTACGTGAATCCAGATCTTTGCCGCGCGCTTGCTCGGGAGACATGTAGGCGCACTTGCCTTTCACCATACCGGCCCGGGTTTTGGTGGACCGTGCGGCGGCCTTGGCGATCCCGAAGTCCATGATTTTCACTTCACCATCAAAAGAGATCATCACGTTCTGGGGAGAGACGTCGCGGTGAACAATATTGAGCGGTTCGCCTTTGTTGGCCTTGGTGTGTGCGTAGTGAAGGCCCTTGGCCACATCCATTGTCAGCTTGACGATCTGTGCTTCCGTAAGCGGATTGTCTTTTTCGACGCCTACGTCGATCACCCGGCGAAGATCTCGGCCCTCGATGTACTCCATAGCGATGTAGTAACAACCGTCTTGGATGTCGAAGTCGTAGATTTGTACGATGTTTGGGTGATTGAGCCCGCTGGAGACTTTGGCCTCATCGATGAACATGGTGACGAACGCTTCATCTTCCGTGTAATGCGGCAAAATGCGCTTGATCACGACCTCTTTCTCGAACCCTTCGGCGCCAATGGTCTTGGCACGAAAGATCTCGGCCATACCGCCCAGTGCGATCTTATTGAGCAAGATGTACTTGCCAAAAGGTTGTGGAAATTGGTTTGTCGCCATGATCGTGTTGACGTTGCTGTTCGTTACTAATCGCTCAACCGTGGCCATGCTAGCACATCGAACAAAAGTGGCAAGGTCCAGCATACAATGTTCGGTAGATAGGAAATCCAGGCGCAACTCGCACGTTTGTCTGGACCTGGGTACAATGAGTTCCAGCCGCTGGGTGGGAATCGAAGGAGAGTGGGCGAATGGCCTATCATGCGTGGTTTTCTTGTTTTGACGGATGCGACGTTCGTTACGATTTGACGGACGTTGTCTATCGATGTGAGACCTGCGGTGGTTTGCTGGATGTGGTGCATGATCAGGAAGCGTTGACGAACCGGTCCGGCGCCGACTGGCGAGAACTCTTTGAGAATCGGTGGATGCGGCAGGAGTGGCCCTATGGTTCCGGGGTGTGGGGGAAACTGGAGTGGGTGTACCCAGCCATCAATCCCGAGAACATCGTGAGCTTTGCTGAGGGTGGAACCAATTTAATGTGGGCCGAACATTTAGGGACGCAACTCGGCGTGCCCCAACTCTGGGTGAAGATGTGCGGGAACACCCATACGGGATCGTTCAAAGACCTGGGCATGACGGTGTTGGTGTCTGCTGTTCGGCAGATGATCGCCGAAGGGAAGCCTGTGCGTGCGGTGGCTTGTGCCAGCACAGGAGACACAAGTGCGGCTGTGTCTGCCTATTGTGCGGCGGCCGGAATCCCGTCTTTGGTTTTTCTTCCACGCGGTCGGATCAGCCCGGCTCAACTCGTTCAACCCATGGCCAATGGTGCCATCGTGATTAGCCTCGACACAGATTTTGATGGGTGCATGCGCATCGTGCAGGAGGTGACCGAGGATGGGTCCATTTATCTCGCCAACTCAATGAATTCGTTGCGAATCGAGGGCCAAAAGACCATCAGCGTGGAGATTACTCAGCAATTGGGTTGGGACCCGCCGGATTTCGTGATCGTGCCGGGGGGAAATCTTGGCAACATTTATGCACTCGCACAGGGCTTTGACATGATGCTGTCGTTGGGCTTGATCGACGAACGCCCTCGCTTGGTGTGTGCGCAGGCGCAAAACGCGAACCCCTTGTACACTGCGTTTCGAAAGGGATGGGCGTCCTACGAACCCCAAGCTGCGAAACCTACATTGGCATCGGCCATTCAAATTGGGGCTCCAGTGAGCATTCACCGCGCTATTCGTGCGCTGAAGGCGTATGACGGCATCGTGGAGCAAGCCACTGAGGACGAGCTTATGAACGCGGCTGCCCGCGCGGATCGCACGGGGATGTTTTGTTGTCCTCACACCGGGGTCGCGTTGGCTGCGTTGGAGAAACTCGTGACCAAAGGCACGATCACGGAAGAGCACCGAGTGGTTGTGGTCAGCACCGCACATGGATTGAAGTTCTCTGGGACGAAAGCCGCCTATCATGCCGACTTGCTGGACGAAGTGAGCGCACGGCATCAGAATCGACCGGTCGAAACGGCCGCAGACGTGGATACGGTTCGGCGCACCCTCGACACGCTGCTGGCGTGATCAGGCGAGCGAGACTCGATTAGAAGTTGGTGTCACCCTCACCGCCGGTAATGCCAGCCGTGCCCGAATTGCCAATGCTGGGGCCGGGCTGGCCGCCGGAGCCACCACTGCCGATGAGGTCATAGGAATTCATCGCCTTCCATTCGGGTGGGGCTTTCCCCCCATGGGCATAGATGCCGTAGCTCACACCGCCGCAGCCGCCGCCGCCGCCACCGCCGTGTCCACCTTGGCCACCATTGCCGCCTTCGCCGGCTGTACTTGTGCAATAGAGTTCGTCGATGTCGGGGCCAGATCCTCCGCCGGAACCACCCGCGCCGGGTGCACCGCCCGTGCCGGCAGCGCCACCATGGCCGCCGTCGCCACCGTTGCCCGTCACGAGGACGTTGCCGGTCACCACGGGGTAGGTCGCAGGTGTGTTGGACCAAGAAACAAAGAGGGCAAAGCTTCCGCCACCGCCAGTACCGCCAGTTCCTTGGGTCCCTCCGCAGCCGCCGCTACCACCGCCACCGCCGCTTGCCCCCACGTCGTGGTTTCCCGCAAAGCCATCGCATCCCCATGTTTCGACGCCGCCGGACGCACCTCCGCCGCCACCACCGCTTCCGTCCGAACCCTCTCCGCCCGCATTGCCTTGGCCGGCGGTCCAGTGGTGCGTGACTACGGTTCCGTCATCATTCGTGCACCCTGTCCCCACCGCGCCCACGGCACCCGCGGAACCGTCGGTCCCCGGAAAACCGTGTTTGGCTCCCGAGGAGGGCTTTAGGCAACT
>Ga0310121_10005621_pt1 | contig 10735 bp, 8 predicted proteins | sample CB27_Tmax_986_MG_FD_203504 | JGI IMG/M metagenome (GOLD analysis project Ga0310121, IMG submission 203504) | Marine microbial communities from Western Arctic Ocean, Canada - CB27_Tmax_986 | ecosystem: Environmental > Aquatic > Marine > Oceanic | place: Canada: Western Arctic Ocean | collected... | reverse complement strand
GTCGCCGGCAGCCAGGGGCTGGACGTCTTCGACGTCCAGCTCCGGCGGGAATCGATCGGGTGGGTCCTGCGCGTGATCCTGGATCGACCTGGCGCGACTGGCACAGGCGAGGACGGCATCAGCATCGACGACTGTCAGCGAATGAGCCAGGACCTGGGAACGCTGCTCGACGTTGAAGAGGCGCTCGACCAGACGTACACCCTGGAGGTGTCGTCGCCGGGGCTCGACCGGCCGCTCCGCACGCCGGCGGACTATCGCCGGTTCGTGGGTCACTTAGCGCAGGTGGTCGTGTCTGAGGCTGTTGACGGGCAGCAATTCTTGAAGGGACGGATACGCGAGGTGACCGACGACGCGGTTCTACTCGACGCGGGGTCGCGAGTGCATCGAGTGCCCTTCGACGTGATCTCACGCGGCCGACTGGAAGTGGAATTTTAAGAAGACGTCATCATGAGCAACCCGTTGCAGCAGACGATTGAGGCGCTGGCCAAAGAGAAAGGCATCGAGCCCGATGTCATCATCACGGCCATCGAGGACGCTGTGTTGACCGCGTCGCGCAAGTACTACAAAACGGACGAGAACCTCCGGACCAAGTTCAACCCTGACACGGGGCAGGTGGAACTGTTCGCCGTCCGACAGATCGTCGACGACGTCTCCGATCCCGAGATCGAGATCTCCCTCGCGCAGGCTCAGGAACTCTACGGCGACGAGGCCGAAATCGACATGGAGATCGAGTTTCCAAAGCCGACCGACGTCCTTGGACGCATTGCGGCGCAGACGGCCAAGCAAGTCATTTTCCAGAAAGTCCGTGAAGCCGAGCGCGAAAACATCTACGCGGAGTACAGCGACCGGGTCGGCGAGGTCATCAATGGCCTCGTGAAGCGCTTCGAGAGCGGCGACATCATTGTCGAAATGGGCCGCATCGAGGTCCTCCTCCCCCGGAAAGAGCAGTCGCGCGCCGAGAACTACACCTCCGGTGACCGCGTTCGGGCCGTCATCAAGGACGTCAATCGGAGTACGAAGGGTCCGCAGATCGTGCTGTCCCGCACTGACCCGGCGCTCTTGATCAGACTGTTCGAACAGGAAGTGCCGGAAATCTACGACGGCACAGTTCAGATTCGCGGCGCCGTGCGCGAGGCGGGCGACCGCGCGAAGGTGGCGGTGTTTTCGCGTGAGCGCGACGTCGATCCGGTCGGCGCCTGCGTGGGCATGAAGGGGACCCGCGTGCAGTCAATCATTCGGGAACTGCGGGGAGAGAAGATCGACATCGTCCCGTGGTCGGACGACCCCGTGACGCTCGTGACTCACGCGCTCAGCCCGGCCCGCGTGCAGCGAGTGGCGATCGTTGACGAAGCCCAGAAGGTGATGGAAGTCGTCGTCGAGGACAGGCAGCTCTCGCTGGCCATCGGCAAGAAGGGCCAGAACGTCCGTCTCGCCGCGAAGCTGACGGGCTGGAAGATCGACATCAAGAGCGAGGAGGAGAAACGGCGCGAGGTTGAGGCGCAGTTCGAAGGCTTCGACGCCGAGCGCGCCCAGGCCGACGTGGCCACGGCGCTGTTTGCCCTCACCGGTTTCACCGAGGGTATGTGGCAGACACTGCAGGAATCGGCGCTCACCACGCCGGAGCGCCTGATCGTCCTGCAGACGCCAGAGCTCGCGCAGGTGCTGGGAACCGACGAAACGCTGGCAGCCGCCGTTCAGGAGGCGGTTCAGGAGGTCCTGGCGGCGAGCCGACCCGAACCGACGATCGATTCAACGGCGGTGTTCGGGACGGACGAACCGGACACGCTGACCGCCCCGGCCGAGGAGCCCGACGTCGCTCTGGGCGCCGTCGGGGCCACGGCGAGCGAAGCGCCAGCGCCCGAAGGGGCCCCGGAACCGGCTGCAGCGGCCGACGTGGCGGCGCCAGAACAGAGTGAGGAACTGGCGTCCGAGGAGACGTCCGTCACCGAACCGGCCGCGTCAGGTGACGCGCCGGACTAACCGGAAGGTCGCTTCGACCAGATCGAAACGAGGACAGTTTGGCCACCGTTCGGATCTACAAAGTCGCCGAAGTACTCGACACGCCGAGCCAGGACGTGGTGGCGCTGCTGAAGCGCGATCACGGCATCGAGGTGAAGGGCGCGTCGAGCACCATTGAGGAAGTCGTCGCCCGCCAGTTCGTCGAGCGCGTGTCGCGCGAACGCGGTCTCACCCTGCCGGGCGGGCCGTTGTTCAGTGGCAGGCCTTCCAAGGGCAAGGGCCGAAAGGCGGCCGGCAAGGCGAGCGCCAAGACGGCAGAGCCAGCCAAGCCGGCGCCACGGCCGCTGCCCCCACCTCGGCTCGTCAAGGTGAAGCGCACGCCGCCACCGGCCGACGCAGACGAGGGGGACGGAGTGGAAGCTGCAGCGGCCGAGATCGAGACGCCGACGGGAGCAGCGGTGGAGGCGCCGGTCGAGATCGAAATCGAGGAGCCGGCCGTTCCGGAGCCCCGACCAGCGCCCACGCCCCCACGGCCCAGCCGCGTCGTCCCGCCGACGCTGCGGCTGCGCGTGGAGGACGACACCGCACCGAGCCTGGCGGCGGCCGCGACTCAGCCATCCGTCCCGGTGAAGCGACCGACGCCAGCGCCGCCGCCGCGGCCGGCCACACGGCCGGTCACCCCTGGCGGCGTCCCCCGCGTAGCGGTGGCGCCAACGCGCATACCCCTCGCTGAGCCGCGACCGCTGCCGGCACAGCCAGTGCGTTCCCCGCTGCCGCCGCGGCCGGGCGGCTTTCCGCGCGGACGACGGCCGCCGTTTCGCCCAGGAGGCCGCTCCGGCCGGCGCAAGCAGCCTCGGTTCACGGCGCCGGTGGCGCCGGTACCGCCGCCAGAGATCACGCGTACGGTCACGCTCGCCGAGGGAATGACCGTTAAGAATCTCGCCGACAAGCTCGAGACGCGCCCCAAGGATGTGCTGAAGAAACTGATCGGAAAGCGCATCATGATGACGATCAACACGACGCTCGACACCGAGACTGCGACGATGATTGCGCGCGAGTTCGGAGCCGAGGTCGAAATGCGCTCGTTCGAGGAAGAGATGCTCCATGTCGAGCAGCAAGAAGCTCAGCCGGAGGACCTCGTCGTGCGAGCGCCGGTCGTAACCGTCATGGGGCACGTCGATCACGGCAAGACCACCTTGCTGGACGCGATCCGGGAAACGCGGGTGGCCGAGCGCGAAGCCGGCGGGATCACCCAGCACATCGGCGCCTACACCGTCCCTGTCAAAGACCAGCGGGTCGTGTTCCTAGACACACCGGGTCACGCGGCCTTCACGCAGATGCGAGGCCGCGGCGCGAAAGTCACCGACGTCGTCGTTCTCGTCGTGGCGGCCGACGACGGGATCATGCCCCAGACCCGGGAGGCGATCGACCACGCCAGAGCGGCCAACGTGCCAATCCTGGTCGCGATCAACAAGATCGACAAACCCAACGCCAACCCGGATCGGGTCAAGACGGAGCTGGTGGAGCTCGACCTGGCGCCGGAGTCTTGGGGCGGCAAGACCGTCACGGTCGATGTCTCCGCCACGAAGCGGGAAAACCTCGACTTGCTGCTCGAGATGATTCTCCTCGTCACGGAGCTCCGCGAGCTAAAGGCGAATCCGAAGCGAAACGCCGCGGGCACGGTGCTCGAGGCGAAGCTCGACCGGGGACGCGGACCCGTGGCGACGATTCTCGTCCAAGATGGCACGCTGCGGGTTGGTGACACGTTCATCGCGGGCACGGTCGTCGGCAAGGTGCGCGCGCTCATCGACGACCATGGTCAACAGCTCAAGGCCGCGCCGCCGTCGACGCCGGTCGAGGTGCTGGGGCTCAACGGCCTCCCACAGCCCGGCGACGCCTTCCAGGGGCTCACCAACGCGGCCAAGGCCCGCCAGATCGCCGATCTCCGCCTGACGAAGGCCAAGGAGCGTAACCTGAAATCCCGGTCGCCTCGATTGACGCTCGAGTCGCTCCAGCAGCAGATTGCTGAAGGCGGCGTCAAGGAGTTGCCGATCATCATCAAGGCCGACGTTCAGGGATCGAGCGAGGTGCTGGCAGATACGCTCGCGGACTTGAGCGACGAACGGGTCAAGATTCGCATCATTCACGAGGGTGTCGGCACAATCAACGAATCCGACGCCCTACTGGCCTCAGCATCCAACGCCGTCATCATCGGCTTCAACGTGCGTCCGGACCGAAATGCGACGGACGTGGCCACTCGGGATCGGGTCGACATTCGCCTGCATTCGGTCATCTACCACGTGACCGATGAGATCAAGAAGGCGATGACCGGCCTGCTCGATCCGACGACCAAGGAAGTGCGTCTCGGCGCGGCCGAGGTCCGGCAGATATTCAAAGTTCCGAAGCTCGGCCTGGTGGCCGGCTGCGTGGTCACCGACGGCCACATCACCCGATCCGGCAACGCGCAGGCCCGGCTGCTCCGCGACAACGTCATGGTACACGAGGGCCGCATCGGCTCACTGCGACGATTCAAGGACGACGTAAGCGAAGTCAAGTCCGGGCTGGAGTGCGGGATCGGATTCGAACGCTTCAACGACATCAAGGTCGGTGACGTGATCGAGGCCTTTGCCGTCGAACGGTTCGCGGCCACGCTGTGATCCAGGCCGAAGGCGGCGCGTCGCCACCGACATCCGGGCGGTCACGGCTCCAATCATGTCTGTCGTAGGCCTGCTTTCCGTCGAATTCCACATCCCCGACGCCCAGTCACTCAAAGACAAGCGTATGGTGCTGCGGCGCGTGAAGGACCGTTTGAAGAAGTTCAACGTCTCGGTGTCTGAGGCGGACCACCAGGATCTGTGGCAGCGGGCCCGACTCGATGTTGTCTCGGTCAGTACGACGACGGTCGCAGTCGATCAGGCGCTGACCGCCGTCGCGAGTGAAATCGAGCGTGTCGAGCCAGGCACCGTGTCGAGCATTCACGTCGAGTTCCTGGCCTAGCAGTCCATGGGTCAAGGTTCCCGACCGGATCGAGTCGGCGATCTGATTCGCGCAGAGTTGAGCGAACTGTTAACGCGGAGCGTCAAGGATCCTGGGGTCGGTTTCACCACGATCACCCGCGTCCGGGTGACGCCGGATCTGCAGCACGCGCGGGTCTACTACACGGTCCTCGGCGACGAGGCACAGCGCCGTGCGTCGAACCGCGCCTTGACCCGGGCAGCGTCGTTTCTCAGGCGAGAGATTGGACGCCGGCTGACGTTGAAACGCACCCCCGCGCTGACGTTCGTGTTCGACGAATCAATCGCACAGCAACATCGCATCGAGCAGCTCTTGGACGAGTTGCAGATTGATACCGTGGAAACGAATGCGCAGGAATCGGCGGAACCGGACGATGAGTGAACGAACCGCCCACACGATCGACGATGTTTGCGAGGCCATCACTGCACGGCAGCGATTCATCGTTACCTCACACGCTCGGCCGGATGGCGACGCCATCGGATCGCAAATGGCGATGGCGGTCGCGCTGCAGCAACTCGACAAAGAAGTGTGTGTCGTCAACGCCGATCCGCCGCCAGCGCCCTGTCGGTCGCTTCCGGCCGTTGAGACGATCACGATCGCGCAGGCCGTCGGCGCCGAAAGCGACGCCGTCGTGACCTTGGAATGTGGCAACCTCGCGCGTACGGGACTAGCCGGGCTCGATGGGCGATTCCTGATCAACATCGACCATCATGTCGGCAATTCGTTGTACGGCGACGTCAACTGGTTCGACGAGTCGGCAGCAGCGTGCGGGGAAATGGTGTTCGATCTGCTCGCCGCGCTGGGTGTCGACCTCACCGCTGACATGGCGACCCACCTGTACGTCGCCATCCTGACCGACACTGGCTCGTTCCATCATGGGCACATCTCGCCCAGGACCTTCGACACCTGCCGGGCCCTGGCGGCTGCGGGCGCCGACCCGACTGCGCTTGCGCGACAGATGTTCGACCAGTACACGATCGGCCGGCTGAGGCTGACCGGTGCGGTGCTTGGCGGCATGCAGTTAACCGGCGCCAACCGGCTAGCGGTGCTGTCGATCGACGACGCAATGTTGGAGACGGCCGGCGCCGGGCTGGGGGATCTCGACGGCCTGGTCAATATGCCGTTGTCAGCCAGTGTCGTGGAAGCCGTCGTGCTCTTCAAGGCCGCCTCCGGCGAACCGCTCCGGGTGAGTCTGCGCTCGACGGGAGCGGTGGACGTGCGCGCCGTCGCAGCAGCCTACGGCGGCGGCGGACATGTGAACGCTGCCGGCTTCACGCTGAACGACGCGGACGCGGACGGTCGCGACGGCGTCCTCCGGCGAGTCGTGGAAGCGATTGACGCCGCGCATGACGATATGGACGGCGGCGCGTGACGCGCGACGCTGGCAACCCGGATCAGACGCTCGACGGCGTCCTCGTCATCGACAAGCCGGCCGGCCCCACGTCGCACGATGTCGTGGCCTACATCCGACGTACGCTGCGGCTCACGCGCGTCGGTCATACGGGCACGCTGGATCCGATGGCCACGGGCGTCCTGCCGTTGGTCCTCGGACGAGCCACCCGTCTCGCACGGTTTCTCTTTAGCGGCGTCAAGACCTATAGCGCCACGATTCGGTTGGGTATCGCGACCGATACCTATGACGCGCTGGGCACGCCCGTCGCCGCCCCCATCAGCACTACTCCGGCAGTCGACACGGCGGCGCTCGACCTCGTTCTGGACCGATTTAGGGGAACGTTCGACCAGTCTCCGCCGCCGTTTTCCGCGAAAAAGCTCGGCGGCACAAGGGCCTACGCGCTGGCCCGCCTGGGTCGGTCGGTCCAGCCGGCCCCGGTGTCGGTCACGGTGACGCACCTGGAGCGCCTGTGGATCGGCGAAGGACGGCTGGCACTTCGCGTCACCGCCACGGCCGGCTTCTACGTACGGTCGCTCGCGCATGACCTGGGTGCGGCACTCGGATGCGGAGCCCACCTCGAGGCCCTTCGCCGCGAGCGTAGCGGCGAGTTCTTCCTGGCGCAGGCCAGTCGGCTGGAGGAAATCGAGCGTGCCCCGAGCGTCGCCGCGACGCGTCTCGTTCCACTCGCTCGGCTCGACTTGGGCTTGCCGTCCGTCGTGCTCAGCAATCAGGGCCGACGGTTCGCGCTCCACGGCCGAACCATCCCGCCCGGCGAGCTCGTCGACCCGCCCGCGGCGCCGGGATTCGCCCGAACGGAGGTCAGACTGCTCGACGGGCGTGGAGAGGTCGTTGCCGTCGCGGAATCCCGCGACGGCGCTTTGCATCCCCGGGTCGTTCTGGTCTAACATTGGAAGTTCCTAGATGAGAGAAAAGATCGGAAATACAAGCGGTGACCTGGAACGGGCGCATAGGCCCGCGGCGTTCACTCTGGGGCGTACGTGGAGGTAGAGACGTGACTCTGCAGCGGGATCGGAAGTCGGAGGTGATCGGGTCCTATCGTGCCCACGAACGGGACACCGGGTCACCCGAAGTTCAGGTTGCCCTCCTCAGCGAACGGATTAGCTATCTGACTGAACACTTCAAGACGCACGCGAAGGATCACCATTCGCGGCGGGGCCTGCTGAAGCTCGTCGGACAGCGCCGACGCCTGCTCGATTACCTGAAACGAAAGGATTCCGAGCAGTACGCGGGGCTCATCCTGCGATTGGGTATTCGTAAGTAGGCTCGACACCGGTAGCTGAACGTCCCACGTATCCGCCAGGTTCCCACGGCGGTGGGCGCGATTCTTCGACCACAGCATCTGAGGCGAAAACAAACTCATGCACAAGTGTGATCTTACGATCGGCGGCAAGACCCTCTCGATCGAAACTGGAAAGTTGGCGAAGCAAGCGGACGGATCCGCAGTCGTGCGGTACGGTGACACCGTCGTCCTCGTCACAGCCTGCTGCGCCTCGACCGAGCGTGAGGGCCTCGACTTTCTGCCACTCACCGTCGACTATCGGGAATACGCCTATGCGTCGGGTCGGATTCCGGGCGGCTTCTTCAAGCGCGAGGGTAGACCCACGGAGAAAGAGGTCCTGACGAGCCGGGGTATCGACCGGCCGATCCGTCCGCTGTTCCCCGCCGACTGGCGGCGTGAGACACAGGTCATCGCATTCGTCCTGTCCGCCGACGATGACCACGATGCGGACGTACTCGCCCTGACGGGTGCCTCGGCGGCACTGAGCTTCTCGCGCATTCCCTTCGGAAAGACGATTGCGGCCGTGCGCGTCGGCCTCGTCGACGACGAGATCGTGATCAACCCCACCTATGCCCAACGGTCACGCAGCCGCCTCGAGCTGGTTGTCGCCGGGAGTCGCGATGCGCTCGTGATGGTCGAGGCTGGCGCGCTCGAAGTCTCCGAAGAACAGATCGTCCAGGCATTGGAAGCCGGCCACGAGGCCGTCCGGGCCACGGTCGAGCAGATCGACGCCATGGCGCGTGAAATCGACCAGCCGAAGCTATCCGTGACGGCGAAGGCCGTCGCGCCGGAGCTCCAGCAGGAGGTCGAGCGGCAGGTCCTCGAACCACTGACCGACGCGATGCGCATCAAGGGCAAACTCGAAAACTACGCGCAGGTCGACCGAGTGCTCGAGGACTTGCTGGCCACGCTCCCGGCCGACGACGCCGAGCGGCGTGGCGACACCAAGCGCATCTTCAAGGCGCTCAAGGAACGGGTGCTGCGAACGGAGATCCTCGAACGGAATACGCGGCTCGATGGCAGGGCATTCGACGAAATCCGCTCGATCTGGACTGACGTCGGCACACTGCCGCGAACGCATGGCTCGGCCGTCTTCACACGCGGGGAAACGCAGGCGCTGGTCACGACCACACTCGGCACGGCGGACGATCAGCAAAAGATCGAATCGCTCGCGGGTGAGAGCTACCGGCGGTTCATGCTGCACTACAATTTCCCTCCCTTCTCCGTCGGCGAGGTGAAGTTCTTGCGCGGCCCAGGCCGACGTGAAATCGGGCACGGTGCGCTGGCCGAACGGGCGTTGGCGCCGATGATTCCCGACGAAGAGAAGTTCCCCTACACGATGCGCGTGGTCTCGGAGATTCTCGAATCGAACGGATCGTCATCGATGGCCACGGTGTGCGGCGCCTCGCTCAGCCTGATGGATGCTGGTGTGCCACTGAAGTCTCCCGTCGCCGGCGTGGCGATGGGCCTGGTTATGGACGAGCAGAGCGGACGCCACGCCATCCTCAGCGACATCGCGGGCGCCGAAGACCACTACGGCGACATGGATTTCAAGGTCGCCGGAACGAGCGACGGCATCACCGCGCTCCAGATGGACATCAAGGTCGCGGGCATCACAACCGAGATCATGCGGAAGGCGCTGGAACAGGCGCGCGTCGGCCGCCTGCACATTCTGGAGAAGATGGCCGAGACGCTCGGCGCCCCACGAACCACCATCTCGAGATTCGCGCCGCGAATCGTGACCATCAAGATTCCGGTCGACAAGATTCGTGACGTGATCGGACCTGGAGGCAAGATGATTCGCAGCATCATCGAGCGAACGGGCGTGAAGATCGACGTCGAGGACGACGGCCGCGTGAACGTCGCGTCCAGCGACGAGCGGGCCTCACAAAAGGCGATCGACATCATCCAGGAGCTGACCGCCAGCCCTGAGCTGCACAAGACCTATCTCGGGAAGGTGCAACGCATCACGGATTTCGGAGCGTTCGTGGAGATCATGCCGAACATCGACGGCCTACTCCACGTCTCGGAAATCGCGCACCACCGAGTGAACGACGTGCGCGACGAGCTTAAGGACGGCGAACAGCTCCAGGTCAAGGTCATCAACATCGACCCCTCCGGGAAGGTCCGGCTCAGCCGGAAGGCCCTGCTCGATGAGCCCGGCGGCGGCGCTCAGTCCCCCTCGCCACGCCGGGACCGCGCCCCCGCCAAGCCCAGCTAGCAGCCAACCTCGGTCGGATTCGATCGCACCAGCGTGACTCGCGGCGTCAACCTGCCGCATCCAGAAGGTCTCGGCGAGCCCCCACCGCCTCGTCTGCCGAGGCAATCCGCTCGTGTGCGGGCGGGTGACTGTACAACAGTAGCGCCGTCAGGCGCGAGGGTCGCTCGGCCAGGTGCTGCGACCCGAGCCGCCGAACAGTCGAGATAAAGGCCGCCGGATTCTGGGTCAATTCCAGCGCAAACCGGTCTGCCCGGCGCTCGTGGTGCCGCGACCAGAGGTTGACGACCGGCGCCGCCGACACCGCGACGGCGACGGCGGCGAGCAAGACCAACGGCAGCCCAGCCACATCGGCGGGGCCTTGCAGCCCGAGCGCCGGCCCCCAACTCGCCAGAGCGCGTGACGCGGCAAAGAAGCCGAGCAGCAGCATCGCCACGTCACCCATCAGCCCTTTCCAGATGTCCCCGTGCACGTGATGGGCGATCTCGTGCGCAAGCACGACTTCGATCTCGTCATCCGAATAGTCTTCCAGGAGTCGATCCGAGAGCAGGATCCGCCGGGTCCGTCCCAAGCCGACGAGCGCGGCATTCGCACGCGTCGCCCCGCGTCCCAGCCGATACTGCTGCACGCGTACGGCCGCGCCAGCGCGGGCCGCGAGACGTTCGAGTCGCACTCGGAGCTCTGGTCTGGTGAGTGGCGCGACTCTGGCCATCCAGGGGAGGGCTGCTGGACCGGACCGGACCGCGCCGAGGACGAGTACCGCGCTCAGTCCACCCGCCGCCAGCCACCACTGGGACGGCCACATGGCGATCAGTGCGTAGAGGGCCACGGCGCCCAGCGGACCCAGCGC
>Ga0310121_10005620_pt1 | contig 10738 bp, 9 predicted proteins | sample CB27_Tmax_986_MG_FD_203504 | JGI IMG/M metagenome (GOLD analysis project Ga0310121, IMG submission 203504) | Marine microbial communities from Western Arctic Ocean, Canada - CB27_Tmax_986 | ecosystem: Environmental > Aquatic > Marine > Oceanic | place: Canada: Western Arctic Ocean | collected... | reverse complement strand
GTGGCGCGATTTCATTTCTCCGCCTGGTTGAGGTTGGTCCTCGCTGGGTGAATACCCCTCTCATTCCCGGTTAGATTCAGCCGGCTCCTTCACCTCCACACGTTCCTGTTAGTACGCGCAACTCAGTTTTGCTCTTCCGAGCCGACAGGCGTTTTACGAAGGTGTCCGTACAACAACTCCTCTACGAAGGGCACGCACTTCAACTGACCAAGTCGCGCATTCGGATCGATATGGCGGTAGAGAGGCATGCGGACTGTCCACGGACGAGTGAACGTGCTCGGATCCTCCATCGTGGCCTCGTAAAGAATGTGATCTTGACCTGTCATGGTATACCGCTCAACGACCCGAAGCAGGTAACTGTGATGATTTCCCGCCCGGTCGAGCCAGGCCTGACCGTTAAACCCCGTCGCCTCTACAATGAAGGTATCACCCTCCCAGTGGCCAACCGACTGGCCCATCCAAGAGTCCACCTGCGGTGGACCTGGGTCCTCCAAGTAGATGTTGCGGACAGCTCCCGCGAACTCGTAGGCGATAAGAAACCCACTCTCGCTCTGGAAGATTTGGAATGGAAAGGGCATATAGGTAGCCCGTGGTACCCCGGGCATGTAACACTTTATGGCAGGATCGCGCTCAAGGTAATCCGCCCGGTTTTCCTCCCTTATGGCGAGGGCCTGCGGTAGATAGGGGATCTCGCCACCCACAACGACTCCCCAGCCCGAAGGCACGGACCCGAGCGCACCCATCGCTACCATTCCCTGTGCTGGCACCGGGCCGAGGGGACCGGGATCAGTCTCCAACCCAGCACGCGCCTGATGGGGCTCGATGTCCCAATGCGCATTACCGAGCACCTGCCAGATCCCAGTCATGTCAGGTCTGCCCGAAGCGGTTCTGGGGATATCCCCACTCTGGGCCTCTGCAATCACGGGGACCAGCCACGCCACAAGAAGAGTGGCAAGGGTAGCACTGCCGCAAACACCGATTCGAAATCCGGCGACGCTTAGCATCACACCACCTCCCGTTTTACGTTGGATGGCCACCTTTGAATTATGTGGCCCCTCTTCGCGTTTTGCCAGGCCAGAGCCAGTTCGAGCGCTCCCATCGTCCTCGACGCAAATCCACTTGAGGACATTGCTAACTCTCGACGGATCAACATCGTCTACCTACGGGAAGAGGAAATCGACCGTGACGGGATGAGCAAGCGCTGGCAGGCCAGATGGCACGACATATCGGCTCCGTAGCGTAGGGAAAACAACCTCGCAGGGCTGGCAAGGAAACAAGAGCCTAGCAAGTGTGCAACCTCCGGAACTGATCAGCCAAATAGGTCGCCTGACAGAACGAAGAAGAACTAGTCAGGAGTTCACCCGGCTCGTCCTATCCACCCCAATCCGGCCACGAGATCTGGACTCTGATACCTTCGGGGTCCCTTACGGATACATTGTCACTGCCCACACGGAGATCATTGTCCAGACCGGCCTCTCGAATTACGGTCGCTACCCGATCGGGCTCAAAATCCTCCACGCCCACGCAGAAGTGATCGATGTCGCCACTGGGCTCACGCTCGGGAACACTCAGAAACGACAATCCGTCTGCAAGGTCTAACGCATAGGGGCGCCCCGGAACCTCCCTCTTCGGAGGCAGACTGAAGAGTTCGCGGTAGAAGTCGACCGATCGATCAAGGTCTGAGTTTTGGAGGTTAACGTGATTGATGTTGATTCCTCGTAGCACGCCGTCCTGTTTCGGGCTTTTGTGGGGCTGCCGAGATACTCCCCGACCACTCAACAGTCCGACCGGCACGATTCCCAGAGCGAGAGCTTTCACCAACTCTCTTCGGCTGACCGTTCCCTGTTCGTAGTCGTTTAGAAGAGCCTCAATGATTCGAGTCATGCGACCTCTCCTTCTGGCTTGGAGACGAATTAACGGAAGTTTTAGTATGCCTTTGACCTGCCCCCACCTGCGGTATCCACCTGATAAAATGTCAGCCGACCAGTCTGGTCACAAGAAAAAGCGGGAAAAAACCGTGGTAGTGAAATAGAAATGTCACACGCAGAGTGCGTAATCTATTCCCTTAACGCTAATTCGACAGCCACATCGAGCAATCCTCGCCGGTCGATCTTCGATTGATTCAGCAGATGAGCCGCCAAGCTCACCGGAAAGGCGCCCCGTATCACACCGATCAAGATGACCGCAGCAAGCCGAGCCGTCCAAACACTGAATGGGAAACCTAAGTTGCCTAGGATAGCGAGACAGTGTAATTCTGTAATTCTGTGGCACCGTTCCCTGGACCGCGTGAGGGGCACGGTAGGCTTAAGGAGATCCAGGAAGTTAAAAGGTTGGGCTTCTGGGCGGCCACGTGTTCCTGGTGGAAGCCTGACAAGGGATGGCGAGCAGATCCATCAATCGACTGAAAAGGGAGTCGCAGTCATGGAGATCGGAGCTGGAAAGCCTATTTCACGGCGGAGTGCCCTGGGCGGTATGGGAGCGGCGATAGCCCTGCCGCTGGTTGGTTCCACCTCCCCTGTATCCTCACTGAGAGTGGATGGGAAGGTCGCCATCGTCACGGGCTCCGGCCGCAATCTTGGACGTGCCGGGGTGCTCGAACTAGCCCGCCGAGGCGCGGATGTCGTCGTGAATGCTCGCTCTAACAGACAGGAAGCCGAGGCGGTCGCCCGCGAAGCCGAATCCCTGGGCGTGCGGGCACTAGCGCTACTAGCCGACGTCGGCAATGAAGAGCAGGTCAACAACATGGTAGACGAGGTGCTTACTCAGTTCGGCCGGGTTGACGTGCTCATCAACAATGCGGGCTTTCGTCCACGTCATACTTTCATGGAAATGACCACCACCGACTGGCGAAGCGTAATGGCCGTCAATCTGGACGGACCCTTCTTCTGCTCAAAGGCCGTCGTTCCAAGCATGATCTCTAATGGAGGTGGGCGCATTATCAACTTGTCGGGCATGAATGCTTTCTCGGGAGCGCACAACGCTCACGTATGTGCCTCCAAGATGGGCGCTATGGGCCTGACTCGATCTCTCGCAGTGGAACTCGGGCCGCACAACATCCTGGTCAACTACGTTGTGCCGGGAGGTTGGGATGAATCAGCCACGAGCATCGAGGATATGGCACCGGAGTCCCGGGGTTTGACGAGAATACCTCTAAGGCGTCTCGGGATACCACAGGAACTCGCCAATCTATATGCGTTCCTGGCGTCTGAGGAATCCAGCTATATCACTGGCCAGACCTTCCACATCAACGGTGGTGCGTTCCGATACTAGGATTGCTCGGACGAAAAGGGAGTATAGTCATGGAAATTGTAACTGGAGGGCCTGCTTCACAACCGAAAGTCCCGGATGGTATGGGAGAGACAATGGCCCTGCCGCTGGAGGACTCTGCCATCCCCGTATCCTCAACGAGAGTGGACGGGAAGGTCGCCATCGTCACGGGCTCCGGCCGCAATCTTGGACGTGCCGGGGTGCTCGAACTAGCCCGCCGAGGTGCGGATGTCGTCGTGAATGTTCGCTCTAATAGACAGGAAGCCGAGGCGGTCGCCCGTGAAGCCGAATCCCTGGGCGTGCGAGCCCTGGCCATACTAGCGGACGTCGGCATTGAAGAGCAGGTCAACAACATGGTGGACGAGGTGCTTACTCAGTTCGGCCGGGTTGACGTGCTCATCAACAACGTGGGCTTTCGTCCGCTTTATCCCTTCACGGAGATGAGCACCACTGAATGGCGAGGCGTAATGGCTGCCAATCTGGACGGACCCTTTTTCTGCTCAAAGGCCGTCGTTCCAAGCATGATCTCCAACGGAGGTGGAAGCATCGTCAACTTATCGGGCATTGCTTCTTTCTCGGGAGCGGCGAGAAGGTCTGCCGTGTGTGCCTCCAAGGTGGGCGCTCTTGGCCTGACTCGAGCCCTCGCAGTGGAACTCGCGGAGCACAACATCCGAGTCAACTACGTCGTGCCGGGAAGTTGGGATGAAACAGCCACTAGCATTGAGGACATGGAGCCGGAATCCCGGAATTTAAACAGGGCGAGGATACCGATGGGGCGGCTCGGGATACCACAGGAACTCGCCAATTTGTATGCGTTTCTTGCGTCCGAGGAATCCAGCTATATCACTGGTCAGACCTTCCACATCAACGGGGGCGGGATCCGATACTAGGATTGTGCTCAAATATGCTGGCGCATCCATGAATCCGAATCGCCGCGTTCCGAACTCGGAGCGGCTGGTTGCGATTGGCGTTTAGTTGACGTTGAACAGGCGACTTGCTCGTAAAGGAGTTGGGAACATGAAGAATTCTAGTAGAGCCGTATTGAGCCGGCGACAGGCAATCAGCGTCCTTGGTGCGGGTGCGGGATCCGGTCTTCTCTTAGCGGCAACACCGGTCTCTAGCCTCCTTGCCGCGACGTGGCAGAATGCAGGATCGATGGCGACCAAGCAGAGTGCCATCATTCGCACCATCTTCACAGACCTCCCCCCGGAGGAGTTGGCAACGGGTTCGACTTTGTTCCATGAGCACTTGTCGGCCGCCTATTCTCGTACGGAGCTACAGCCGACGCTGCCACCCCCCAATTCGGCTGACCCTGGACCGGTGATCGAAGATGTAAGGGCGGCGGCTCAGGGCGGAGTGACGTGCATCGTGGACGGTGGTCATCCGGATATGGGTCGGAACATGGAGCACTTACGGCAGATTTCCCGGGAGACGGGGGTCCACGTAGTCGCAAGCGGGGGATATTATCGACAGAGTACCTATCCCTTTGAGATCTCGAGTCAGAGCGAGGACCAAATCGCCACCGACCTCGCAGCCGAGGCGACCGCTTTGCGGTACGGTGCATTTGGAGAGATAGGACAAATGCCTGACATGACAGACTTTACCACTGATGAGCGTAAGGTTTTTCGAGCAGTCGGCAAGGCTCATGTTCTGACCGGTCTGCCGATCTTCACCCACAGTCCATATGGAACAGGACCGAACGTGCCGCGAGAGATTGGTCTGCGCCAGCTCGACCTCCTTGAGTCAGTCGGAGTCGACCCCCAGCATGTGACCATCGGCCATGTCTGCTGTCTCGACGATCCAAGTGCGGAGATCATCAAGCAGGTGGCAATGCGGGGCGCATTCGTTGGTTTTGACCGGGTAACCGGAGGGCGAGTAGAGGACTCGCAAAAGGTCGAGACAATCATGGCCTTTCTGGAAGCCGGATATGGAGACAAACTGCTGCTTTCAACCGACCTGCGCCGCGAATTCAACCGTACCATCAGCGTGTTTGTACCGAAGCTGATCGCAGCGGGCATAGACCAAGAAACAATCCGGACCGTCCTTTCTGATAACCCAGCTCGCTTCCTTGCCTTCCTACCAAAATAGGCTACCTCAGCATAGGTGAATTCGGCTCTCGGCGAACTCCGCGGATCATGGTGAACCTCATTGGGTCCGTGAGCACTTGCTTTCCGAGGGTGACTTAAGGAGGACCCCCATGCATCCAGATCAGGACACAGAGCTACCGCGGGCGAATGCCTTCAGTCTTACTCGGCGCAATTTATTGAAGCGCGCGCTAGCCGCTGGGGGCATCGTCTCGATGGGCGGGATATCCCCTGGCCTTGCCTGGGCCCGGAAGGCAGAGAAAGAAGAAGGAGCACCAGAACAGGAGACCAATACTGCGCTGGTGCTGGCTCGAATTCTCAACCCAACAAGATTCGACGACCTGCCACTAGTCGCGGTCGAGCACGCCAAGATGATCATTGCCAGCACCCTGGCCAGTGCCGCAGCCGGATCGCTCATCGGGTCGGCTCGTATAGTCCGCGAGCTGGCGGAGGAGCACGGCGGTAATCCGGAGGCCACAGTCTGGTTCGATGGCGCCAGGTTGCCAGCGCATGAGGTCGCACGGGTCAACGCGATACTCAGCGATGCCGCCGCGTCGGATGACAGCGACATGCGCAACACGGCCCACCACGGTACGACCCTTACCTCAGTGGGGCTGTCCATCGCCGAGCGCACGGGCGCCACGGGAGAGGACTTGCTTCTGGCTATGGTCATTGGCTATGAGGCAGCGGGCCGGATCGGTGAGACACGAATGGGGGGAAGAGGAGGTGTCCACGCCTCCCAGATTGTGGCCTTCGGTGGGACCGTTGCGGCAGCGAAGCTCCTGAACCTCACGGACGAGCAGATGGCCCATGCCATTGGGATCACTGCAATCACACAAGGTGGCCTCTCAATAGGGACGAACAGCTGGGCACGGGAGTACATGGCAGCAAACGCAGCATTCTGTGCTGTCAACGCCGCATTAGCGGCAAGCCGCGGTTTTACGGTCAACGAGAATATTCTCGAGCCGCCGGGTGGCTTTGTGGATGTCTATGGTGGTGGCAATGTTGAAAGCCTGACAGGCGATGTCCAAGAGTGGGACATCGTGAGGTATCTGGCGATCAAGCTTTGGCCCGGTGCCCATCCGTTCTCGAGCACGGTGGAAGCGGCGGTTGATGCTGCCCGGCAAGCGGATGTGCAGCCGGAGGAGGTAGCTCAGATCCTCGTTTCTGGCCGGAACCGGACGACACTGAGTGGCAGCCGCCGTCCCCGGGACCTCATCGAGGCAATCCACAGCTTGCCGTACTTTGTCGCCTCCGCCGTGGCTGACAAGGACTTTTCCTGGATCCACGCGACATCGGAAAAGATCCACAACCCGGTGACCGCTATGCTCATGGACCTAGTCGACGTGGACCCATCGCCGCCACTTGTCAGCTACGACTGGAACTGGGGTGGCACGGTCACGATAGTGACGAAGTCAGGAGGCAGGCACACCAGCACAGTCGATGCGCCACTAGGCTCTGGACCACGTAGCATCGAGTGGAGTGATGTCGACGCCAAGTACCACGCTCTACTACCTGACTCCGGTCTGCCCGCAAACCGTATCGAGCAAGTCTTGAATGTGATCCACGAGTTCGAAGGAGTGGAAGATGTCTCAGAGCTGACGACCCTGCTTAGCTAATGGGTCTTTGAAAGCTCAGGAGCGAATATGGACGAAATATGCAGTGGGGATCTGACTGTAGTCGGAATGACCCTCACTGGTACCTCGGCCGAACTAAAGTACCTAGGACAGTGTCATGTGCCGACTAAAGATTCCCCCACGTTTCTTCGCCCTTGATCGCGGCCTGTTTCTCACGGCCAAGAGCAATTCTGGGGGATGAAGCGGTACCTATGTAGATTCTCTCCGTTCAAGGAGGAGCACGATGGGACAAGATCGAGATCGAGACCCCAATCTCGCGACCGGGACAACTTCCAACCTCACCCGGCGCAGCCTATTACGGACTGCGCTCGCGAGCGGGGTCACCGTGGGTATGGCAGGCGCCTCGCCTCTTGTCGCGTTCGGTCGAGAACTTCAGCGGCTTGAGGGCATTACGCCACGCGACCCAGCGCAACAGAACGGACAGCTGGATCCCCTGGCGTCCCTACAGCAGCAGGCATCGTTAAGCCGAGAACTCGCGCGTTGGGTCGCTGATCTACGCTATGAGGATCTACCTGCTGCCGTGGTCGACCGCGCCAAGGGGGTCTCCCTCCAGGCACTGGCATCCGTACTGCTCGGGTCCGAGACAAGCAGGGCCCAACTAGCCGTCGATATGATCACGGAGGAGGAAACCGGCGTGCGCAACGGCGCTACCATCATGGTGCACGGCACCAAGGTAACGAAGGGTGGTGCCGCCTTCGCCAATGCAGCGATGGCGAATGCCGGCGGCAAGTGGGACACGTTCCGCATGCTCATACACTCCGGTACGACCATCATTCCATGCGCCCTCCTGGCGGCGGAGACCTCCGGTGCTTCTGGACGGGATTTCATAACCGGAGTCGCAGCCGGCTACGAAGTAATGAATCGGCTAACCGCTGACTACGTGCCGACCGTAATGGCCCGCGGATTTCATCCTGGGGTCCTGTTCAGCATCTTCGGACCTGCAGTGGCCACAGCAAAAATCCTGGGTTTCACAGAAGACCAAGTGCACAGCACAATCTCCCAGTGCGTAGCCCTGGCCATCTCAGGTCGTGGGATTAGAGAGCAAGGATCTGCGCGCAACGCCATGCTGGCGATTGCACTGGTGCGGCAGGGTCTTGGCGGTGCCGGCGACCCGAGGGTACTCGAAGGGGACGGAGGCTTCTATTGGGCGTACGCCGGCAGCAACGAGGGGATACTCACCCATAGCTTCGTTGGTGAAACGCAGACAAGCCTGGATAGGATCACCGCCAATCTCGGTGAAGAATGGCTATTCCTGGATACACTCTACCGCATCTACTCGACCGCGGGATACAACATCGCGCACGTCGACGTCACAGCGCAGCTCTGTGAGGAGAACGATATCCGGTATGAGGACGTCGACCGGGTCGAAGCCGTCGTAAACTGGCTCGAGACACATTATCCGAGCCCAGAGTTCCCTACCAGAAGAGAAGACGTGAATGAGGATCCCCGTCCGGGTAGTACCCGATACTATACGGCATACGGTGTCGTACAGCGCGGCTTCCCGATCCTTGGTCTGCGGGGCCAGGCCGACCCACCCGAAGTCCTAGACCTCATGAGGCGGGTGCGAATCATCCCATCGACCCTGATGCCACTCTTCGGACCCCGGATCACCATCTTCACCAAGGATGGAATGAGCTACACGAAGCAGGGCACGGGACGGGAGTTCATATGGGACTTCGAGGAAGAGGCGCGGCGTATTAGTGGCGTAGTTGACGGAATCCCCATTCCAGCTGCGCAGTTCGAAGAAATGATCTCAACCTGCCGTGATCTGGACCAGCAAGCCCGGGCCGACCGGCTCATTCAGCTGACATTAAGAGGGTAGAATCACATCACCAATATCACTCGTAGAGGTCCAAGCCACCGACCTTTACTTGCCACCTTAAGGTAGATGATTCGTTACGGTGTTCTGAAAATGGCTCTTTAACAATCCAGGAGGCCATGACGGCTCCCGGACAACAGCAAAGCTTTTTTGGGTGATGAGTTCCTTCGTCGTCCAGGGCTTTCCAGATTGGCGGTCGCACCTGGCAGCCGATCGAGGGCGGCAAGATGCTTATCACGTAGCAGTACGGAAGGCCGTCCCCTCACCTGACAGCTGCTTTGTCTTGAGGGCAACGTCAGGAATGCATGGGACTCACGGTAGTTACACTCGCCTACCCCAGCCGAGTCGTTTTCCAGAGGGCGAGTCCGCATCCACCCAGGAAGCCGAGCATCACCAGAGTCAGGCCTAGAGCCCAGCCGTAGTGGATCTCGAGTTCGGGGGGCCGGGCCCCAACCGCAAAGCCAATGAACACCGCCGTCACGGCCCCCACGATGAGCCAATCCCAGACCGTTCGACCCTGCAGTGTATCCGGCTCGTATCCGGCGAGGCGCGCAGCCACATACCCGGGATCCACCCCATAGCGGGTCGCCTCTCGTTGCGCGGCCTCCTGCCAGCGACGGTGTTCCGTACCGGGTACGGCGCAAAGAGCGATCGCGCCCGCTCCCAGGGCCATGATCAAAGACCCTCCAACGACCTGCGTGTAGACGACCTGTCCTGATCCGGCAAGCTCGCCAAACACCAAAATCCCCCAGAGGAGGCCCCAGAGTTGGTTGGTGTTGGAGAGGGGGATGCCGCGCCCGATTCCCACATACTTTGCCGCGTACTGCTGAAATAGATCACCTACCACCCAGACGAATCCGCCTAGTAGCAACCAGAAGAGAACGCTGCGCGCCTCGGCCAGCTCATTCCAGGTTCCCAGGGGCCCGCCCAGGTAGATGAACGCCAACGCCCCCATCATTCCCAGTTCGCCGATCGTGAAGAACGTGACGAACGAGAGCGGATTCATACCCGTCAGGTAGGCCTTACGATACGGAATGTACATGGTGCCCCAGAGCACCCCTGCCCCAAGCGCCGCCGTAATGCCCCGCGCCGAGTTACCACCCGGTGCTAGAGACGGAGACGCGAGCGTGAGGAGCATCGCGCCTCCCAACATCACCGTAGTGCCCCCCAGAACACCCAGCCAACGCATGCCGCCCGCACTGCGGAGTTCGTTGAACAGCAGAGCGCCCCAGAGGATGCCTAGCAGGCTGTTTGCGTTCCACAAAGGAAAGGCGGCGCTCAGGCCGATGTCGCGGATGGCGAAAATAGTCAGCGTGTTTGCCACCGCCCAGAGGCAACCGGCGATGAGCGCCCAAACTACGAGATGCGGTGCGCGTCGCACGTCCAATCCCACGTTTGCGGTACCCCGGATCAACGCCGGCAGGCTCCAGCGGGCCATGAATACGCCGATCACCATTACCAGCGAAATGGCAACGGGCGATATGCCCAGCGTCACAACCTTCGTTGGCGCCTCGGCAGCACCGAGCCAGGCGCCCGCCGCGACGCCTGACAGGATGCCCACGACCTGCAGGCTCCGGAGTCGCGCCGGGGCGAGCGGTGCCTGAGCCTCTACGCTACCCACCTGAGTAGTAGAAGTCCTGCGACGAGCACGAAAAGTGGAATCCAGAACTGGATGTCGCCAAGCATGAGGCGCCACCAATGAGGAGACTGGTCAGTTCGGTCAGAGGAGTCGCTCATAAGCGATGCGGCGATCAGTTCGTAAGAGGGTACGGAGCGATAAGGGTCCACCTGGGGTCGGTCACAAGATTAGCTCGGCCTCCCTACCGGACCCCTTCTAGGCTCTCCTGATAACGGGCACCGCTGAGAACACCTTCGAGAGAATAGTTGCCCTCGTGACAGGCGTACTCGTAGAGCAGGTCATCGAACCTCTT
>Ga0310121_10005619_pt1 | contig 10742 bp, 9 predicted proteins | sample CB27_Tmax_986_MG_FD_203504 | JGI IMG/M metagenome (GOLD analysis project Ga0310121, IMG submission 203504) | Marine microbial communities from Western Arctic Ocean, Canada - CB27_Tmax_986 | ecosystem: Environmental > Aquatic > Marine > Oceanic | place: Canada: Western Arctic Ocean | collected... | reverse complement strand
TGGCGCCGACAATATCAGGCGTCGAGGTCAACAGCGCAATGGTTTCAAAGTTGTTGTAGTGGAACGGAATTCGGCCGTTGAGATAACTGGTAACGGCGCTTTGATGTATGGCGAACAGGGTGCAGCCATCAGGCTTGGACTTGGCCGCTTCCTTGGCGCCCTTATTGCCGCCCTGGCCGGGAATCATGACCAGTTTGATTTTCGATTCAACATTCATTTGCTGAACCACTTTTTCGAAGATCGCGAAGATCACTTGGGTGCCGCCACCAGCTTTCCACGGCACGATCAGCTTAGCAGTGGAGCATTTGGGCGCCTGACCCGCTGCTTGGACGACGCTTGGGGTGTACGCAGCAACCGCGACAAGGACGCATACGTTCGCGGCCAGGCCGCGGAACAAAGATTTCTTCATTAGATCCTCCCTAAACAATGAGTTTTATTTTCAAAGGAGAAGCAGACAAAACTTCCATGGAACAGATTTTTCAGAAAATCCAACCCCCGCTCCCTTGCGCTTGGTTGAAAGATTACTCCAATCCTGTGAAAGTGGCTAGTACGAATCACAAAACGGGTATTATCGTGGAAGAATCACTCTAAAGGATCATCATGAGAAACCTTGAATTGCCCGGCAGATCGCCGGTTCACGCCGCAGGCGGCATGGCAGCGACCTCCCATCCACTGGCGACGTCGGCCGCCGTTGACGTGCTAAGGTCCGGCGGCAACGCCATGGATGCCGCCGTAACGGCTTGTGCTGTGCAATGCGTCGTAGAGCCGCAATCGACGGGCATCGGCGGCGATTGTTTCGTTCTCTATGCGCCAAAAGGCAGCGGTGACATTATCGCCTTCAACGGTTCCGGACGGGCGCCGGGCCAGGCGGCGCCGGAATGGTTCCAAGGCCAGGGTGTTAGTGAAATTACCCAACATTCCCCCCACGCCGTGACCGTACCCGGCGCCATTGATGCCTGGTGCCAATTGCTTGACGATCACGGCACTCGTTCGATCGCAGACACGCTTCAATACGCCATTCATTACGCCCGCGAGGGATACCCCCTGCATGATCGGATCGCGTCGGACTGGAAAAGGTGCGAGGCCATGTTGGCCAAGGACCCGACAGCGAAACGAATTTTTATGCCCAATGGCGGGGCGCCTAAATCCGGAACCCTGCACCGCCAACCCGAACTGGCGGCGACTTTGGAAATAATCGCATCTCAAGGTCGCGACGGGTTTTACCTTGGCGCTGTCGCAGAAGATATCGTTAGCCATCTTAAAAGCGTCGGCGGCTGTCATAGTATGGATGATTTCGCCACGGCCGCCGGGCAATACGTTGATCCGATCAAGACTTCCTATCGCGGCCATGAGGTTTATGAATGCCCGCCCAACGGCCAAGGCATCGCCGCCCTGATGATGCTGAATATTCTGGCCGAGATGGGCCTGGACAAACTAGACCCGCTATCCCCGGAACGCCTGCACCTGTTTATCGAAGCCGGTCGTTTAGCCTATGCGGATCGCAATGCCCTGGTCAGTGATCCCGATCAGGTCAATGTCCCCGTGGAGAAACTATTGTCTGCCGACTATGCTGCCCAGTTGCGTGGCCGTATCGACCCCGCCAAGGCGACGGTCGACCCGGCCTCCACCGGATTGCCAGGTGGGGACACTGTCTACCTGACTGTTGTTGATAAAGATCGCAACGCCGTCAGCTTCATCAATTCCCTGTTCCAGTCCTTCGGCAGCGGGTTGGTAGCGCCTACAACCGGCGTTGTCCTGCAAAATCGGGGGCTCAGTTTCAACCTTGATCCAACTCATCCGAATTGCATCCAACCACTCAAGCGACCGATGCATACCATCATCCCCGCCATGTTGGTCAAGGATGGTCGCGCGGTAATGCCGTTTGGAGTGATGGGCGGCCAATACCAATCCTTTGGCCACGCCTATTTCCTGACCAACCTTTTCGAATATGGCCTCGATCTGCAAGAAGCCATGGACTTGCCCCGATTGTTCCCGAATGTGGGCGCCCCGGTGGACATCGAAAGTGGTGTGCCCACCGACACGGTCAAGGCACTGCAGGATATGGGACACAAAACCAGCGTCCCGGCCAAGCCCATTGGTGGCGCCCAGGCGATCCAGATCAATTGGGACGAAGGCGTGCTGACCGGCGCATCGGAACCCCGCAAGGATGGCTGCGCCATCGGCTACTAGAGTCTTTTATTTAAACGCAAATTCATCGTCGCGGATGATGCCATCCGCACGGAGTAGTCTCTAAAACAAGCCTTCGATCACCCCATGCTTAGCTGAGATGAGCGCAATGAGGCGGCAGTGCGCCCTTGAGATTCGGATCGGTCGAAAAACTGTGCTGGGTCTTAGTCATGCAAATGGGCAGATCAGGAATCGCAATTTGCTTTTACCAAATGCGACGCCTTTGACGGTAACTATTTAGGGATTGGGTAACTTACTTTAGCGATTCAATAATTTATTAATCAGTTCGAGTCCGTCCAGGCCCGCTATCTTTCCAATATCTTAAGTTGTCCTGCCGCAATCGATTTCGCAGGAAAACCGGATTTAAGACTAGAACACTGTTGGTCTCAGTCTTTAATCGCATCATTACCCAAATTCCCTGTTATCAATTTTGAATCTTGCTTTTTATATTTGCCATACGAGCTTTTGGATGAGGATGGGTTGAAAAATAATAAGCGAGACGCCCTTTCTTTTCTTTGCTGACAAGCTTTTCCATAAACCCCGTTGCGCCGGTAACTTGATCGTATCGCCGATTCAGGAGGTCGAGTGCATACATATCTGCCATCACCTCCTGGTGTTGAGAAAATTTCATCTGAACCCCGGCTAATGATCCACCGATCAGTTCAGTCAACGAACTGTCCGAGCCCAGAAGCAAAACGAAAAGTGAATAGAACACTAGACCGCGTCCAAGGCCCTTGAGGTGGTCCCGGTTAGCAAAATGGCCAAGTTCATGGCCTAGCACAAAGGCAAGTTCCTCTTCAGATCCAACCTCATCCATTAGCCCGGCAAAAACAATGATATTGCCACCAGGCAGTGCCATCGCGTTGACCCGGTTATCGTCGACAAGGCGCGCTCTGTAGGACCCCACTTCTCCAGGCATTACATCTAGCAGCCCCCCAAGTATTCTTTCCAGTTCTTCGGATCCTTTACTTTTTTTAACATCAAAGAAGTGATGTTCAAAAGGCCCGCTTAGAGCCTGTTCTATCTTATAGGGCAGTCGAGGGACGATGAGGTCAACCAAAAAGCCAAGGGCTCCATAGCCAATAACCAGAAACGCCAGCACCGCTGCGATTAGGATGAAAAATTCCTTCAGAGATGACGTTTGCGTAACATTGCCATTGGTCTTAAGTTCTTTGGGCGAATATTTCAAGTCATTTGCGATACGATATGGCTGTTCCATAAGCCATCGCTTCGATACTACCTATACTCTTGCGACTGTTAGCGCTTCTTCCAATGGTAGAGGTTTCTATGCGTGTGTTTAAAACAATATCGGCATTCGGCGACTTCTCTTTCATTCTAAGGATCGCTTCCCGTCTGGCTCGATCTATAAGTGACTCATATGCTGTCACCCTGCCGCCAAAAATGTTCCGTAAGCTAGCAAGAATTCGCTTAAAGTGGTCAATAGATATGACTACACTTCCCTGTACCATTCTTGCGTCAATAATGTCGACACCGTCTTCAATCATGTTTTTTACCGATACGGTAGGGATATGTAGCAATTGTGCCTCACGAGATATTATTGATCGATAATGCTTTTTTTCCGCGATTGATCCAATAACATACCCCAAACCAATAAGAACGATTACGATAATAAGTTGTCCCATAATTGCCTCCCTACTCTACATTTACGGCTGTTCCGTAAACGTAAAGCTCAGATGCCCCTTGGGCTACGGATGATGTGGCAAAACGAATATTGACAACTGCGTTGGCGCCCAGTTGTTCAGCCTGATTTACCATACGGCGAATTGCCTCATCTCGAGAATCCTGAAGTAACTCGGTATATCCTTTCAACTCACCACCGACAATATTTTTTAGTGACGCCATGAAGTCTCTACCAATATGTTTTGCACGCACGGTGCTGCCAGAAATGACACCAAAATGCTCAACAATTTGTTTGCCAGGGACGGTTTCGATGTTTGTCAAAATCATATTAAGTCATCCTTTTCAATATGTGGATTTCGAATGTTGGCAGAATAAACTCTCATTTGACCCTGCGCAACGAGCAACTTTGCCCAGGGATACTTTCTGAGACTGGTTGCCCCCGATCTTTTGGCGTACCACCTTGGTCAGAAAGCAAGCCCTAACAGGGTGCGTGTCATATCGCTTTGGGGGTCCTTGAGTCCGTCGATCACATCGAAATGATGCTTGCCCGGATCAACCACCAGTTGGGTTTTCGCCCCTGCACAACCCCAGGTTTCAACCAACACGGCAGATTGGCGCAGAAATTCCGGGCGCTCAGCCCCGCCCACCCAGCACACCACCTGAGCCTGGCCAGCAGGACGGTGCAGCACGGCGCTCTCCAGGGCTGCACTCTTTGGGGTCAGATGCAGCTGCTCGTTCATTGTTGTTAACTGAAGCGGGCGCAGATCGTGTAACCCCGAGATTGATACCAGGCCCTCGACCCGTTCCAACAGCGCCGGCGGTAGCGGGCTGTCATCGCAGACCATGCGTGTAACCAGATGCCCGCCAGCGGAATGTCCCGCCAGTCGGATCGGTCCTGCAACCTGTTTGGCCGCGCGTGTGATCGCGCATCCGATTTGGTGGGTGATATTTTCGATCCGGACTTCGGGCGCGAGAGTATAAGAGGGCAGTGCAACCGCCCATCCGTTGCCCAAGGCCCCTTCGGCCAGATCCGACCATGAGGATTTATCGAAGTTCAACCAGTACCCACCATGGACAATCACGACGAGACCACACGGCGCAGTGCTTGGAAAAAACAGATCCAGTTTCTCGCGCGGGCGCTCACCATAGAGCATATCCGTCTCGGCCCGATTGGCTTCGGCCCGAAATGCCGCGGCCCGCGTGGCCCAGATCGGTGGATAGCTCTTGCTGTTCTCTATATAGGCACCATTGGCAAAGGCGTCGTCCCAGTCGATCCCGGATTTATCGTTCATCATCTTTCTCCCCCCTGCTCCCCTATTCCGCAGAATAACGCCACCGTGGGCAAGTATAAGCTTTAAGATTAAACACTTTAAGTTTGAAGTAAATCACGACTCAGATTAAAATAACTGCAATCTGACGAAAGCTTATACACCAGTGGAGCAATGGAGAACGTAATGCGAGTCGCGTGTTTGGGGGGAGGTCCGGCAGGGCTCTACTTTGCCATTTCGATGAAGCTGCGGGACCCATCGCATGAGGTGGTTGTGATTGAACGCAACCGTGCCAATGACACATTCGGCTGGGGCGTTGTCCTTTCCGACGATGCGCTCCAAAGCCTCGAGCAAAACGATCCCAAAAGCACGCAGGCAATCCGCGAGCACTTTGTCTACTGGGACGATATCGCCGTAATCCATGACGGCGTTCGCACCGTGTCCGGCGGGCACGGCTTTGCCGGGATCGGGCGCAAACAGATGCTGACCCTTTTACAAAACCGTGCCCGCGAACTGGGGGTCGAACTACGCTTTGAGACCGAGTTCGACACAGCGGCGGATTTCAAAGATGACTATGATCTCGTGGTTGCCTGTGACGGGATCAACTCGCAAACCCGTGCGAGATTCGAAAGCGAGTTCCGGCCGGATATCGACGTGCGTCTGTGCAAGTTCGTCTGGCTGGGCACGCACCAGAAGTTCGACGACGCCTTCACTTTCATCTTCGAGAAGACCGAACACGGCTGGGTCTGGGCGCATGTCTACCAGTTCGATAACGACACCGCGACCTTCATCGTTGAATGCAGTCAGCAGACCTGGGACAGTTGGCGGTTCGAGTCCATGTCCAAAGAAGAGGCGGTCGAGGCCTGTCGCAAAATCTTCGAGACACATCTGGGCGGGCATGAACTGATGTCCAACGCCGCCCACCTGAGTGGATCGGCCATGTGGATGAATTTCCCGCGTGTGATCTGCGAGAAGTGGTATCACGAGAACATCGTATTGATGGGTGATGCCGCCGCCACTGGCCACTTCTCGATCGGCTCGGGCTCGCGCCTGGCCTTTGATAGCGCGATTTCACTGGCCGATTACCTGCATTCCGAATCGACCATGGAAGCAGCGTTCGAGCGATATCAGGAGGAACGCCGGCTGGAACTGTTACGCCTGCAATCGGCGGCACGAAACTCGCTGGAATGGTTCGAGGAGGTAGAGCGCTATCTCGATCTCGACTCGGTGCAGTTCAACTATTCCCTGCTGACCCGGTCCCAGAGGATTTCCCACGAGAACCTGCGCCTGCGCGATCCGAACTGGCTGAACGTTGCCGAGAAATGGTTTCAGACCGCTGCCGGAGTAGCTGATAACGAACCGGTGCGTCCGCCAATGTTCACGCCGTTCAAGCTGCGTGGGATGAAACTGAAGAACCGGGTTGTTGTGTCTCCGATGGCGCAATACAAAGCGGTGGATGGCAATCCGACCGACTGGCACCTGATCCACTATGGCGAGCGCGCCAAAGGCGGCGCCGGACTCATCTATACCGAGATGACCTGCGTCAGCCCGGAGGGGCGGATCACACCGGGGTGCCCGGGACTGTATGCACCCGCGCACGAGACCGCATGGAAACGACTGACCGATTTTGTGCACACCGAGACCGAGGCCAAGATCTGTTGCCAGATCGGCCACTCAGGCCGCAAAGGCTCGACCAATATCGGCTGGGAAGGCATGGACAAGCCACTGGCTGCCGGCAACTGGGATCTGGTTTCAGCCTCCAAGATTCCATGGTCGGATGAGAATACGATCCCGCACGAAGCAACCCGCGTAGAGATGGACCGGATCCGCGACCAGTTTGTGGCGGCAGCGGAAATGGCCAATCGAGCCGGGTTCGACATGATCGAACTGCATGCCGCACACGGCTACTTGATTTCATCCTTCATCTCGCCGGTATCGAACACTCGACGCGATAACTATGGCGGCGATCTGGAAAACCGCTTGCGCTACCCGCTAGAAGTGTTCTGCGCGATGCGTGCGGCCTGGCCAAAAGACAAACCGATGTCGGTACGCATCTCGGCCAATGACTGGGTAGGCGAGGCCGGCGTGACGCCACACGAAGCACTCGAGATTGCCTGCGCCTTCCAGGCCGGAGGGGCCGACATCATCGATGTGTCCGCCGGTCAGACCTCGACCAAGGCCAAACCGGTCTATGGCCGCATGTTCCAGACCCCTTTCTCGGACCGCATCCGCAACGAGGCGGGCATTTGCACCATGGCAGTGGGCAACATCTACGAGGCGGATCATGCCAACTCGATACTGATGGCGGGCCGAGCCGATTTAGTGGCGGTGGGCCGTCCACACCTGGCTGATCCGTACTGGACGTTGCACCAAGGGGCCGCCATCGGCGATCGCCTCGCGGTCTGGCCGAAACCATACGAGGCAGGCCGGGATCAGACCTGGCGCCTGGCCGACCGCGAGGCGGAAGTGGTCCGGGTATGATGCCAGACGGCAAACAGGCCGTCGTGACAGGCGGCGGCACGGGGGTTGGGGCGAAGATCGCTGAAACCCTGGCCCATGCCGGAACGCGGGTCACAGTGATGGGACGCCGCGAGGCGCCGTTGCGCGAGGTGGCGAGACAGCACAAATCTATCGACTGGGTCACCTGCGCGTGACTCGCGCTGAAGCCGTTGCCTCCGCTTTTGGCGAGTCCCGGAGGCTAAACGGGCCAGTGGACGTGGTGGTGGCCAATGCGGGTGCCGTCGAGAGCGTACCCTTTTCCAAGATGGTGCCGGAGCAGTTGACCGCCAACCTTGCCGTCAATCTGGTGGGTGTGGTCAATGTCTGGCAAGCGGCGCTGTCAGGCATGAAAGCCTCCGGCTGGGGTAGGCTCATCGCGGTGGCCTCGACCGCCGGGCTCAAGGGCTACCCCTATGTCACTGTCTATTGCGCAGCAAAACACGGTGTGGTGGGGCTGACCCGGGCGCTGGCCCTGGAACTGGGCGACAGCGGGGTGACGGCCAACGCCATCTGCCCCGGCTTCATCGAAACCCCGCTGCTACACCGGTCGATCGACACTATTATGCAGAAAACCGGCATGAGCAAAGAGGCAACCCGCGCCTCTTTGACAAAAGCAAACCCGCAAAACCGGTTCATCCAGACCGGCGAGGTGGCGGGGACCGTGCTGTGGCTGTGTTCGGACCAGGCCCGGTCGGTGAACGGTCAAGCGCTCAGCCTGTCAGGTGGGGAGATATGACGACGCGAAGCAAAGTTGCATATCCTGAACCGCTGTCGAAAGATCGGTTGCGCCTTTGGCTGAAACTACTCAAGGCATCCAGCGTAATAGAGAATGAGGTCCGCCGTCGCCTGCGTCGCGAGTTCGAAGCAACCCTGCCCCGTTTCGACGTCATGTCTGCGCTGTCGCGCTGCTCCAACGGGCTAAAAATGAATCAGATCTCGCAACTGCTGCGGGTATCGAATGGAAACATCACCGGGATCGTAGACCGGCTAACCGACGAGAGGCTGGCGCTGCGGGTAGCGGTACCGGGAGATCGACGCGCCTCTCTGGTACGGCTAACAACCAAGGGACTGGACGAGTTTGCCAGGCAGGCCGCAGCGCACGAGGCCTGGATCAACGAGATGTTGGACGACCTGAATGCCAATGATGTCGATGGCATAAATGAATGTCTGGACCGACTGGTCGAGACGCTGGAACAGGGAGAGTTTTAAGATATGAGCAATAATGTGACCCATTTCAACTGTGAAATCACCGGCGGGATCGCCACCGTGTCGCTGGACCGGCCGGACCGCAAAAACCCACTGTCCTTCGATAGCTATGCCGAGCTGCGTGACTGGTTCCGCGACCTGCACTATGACGACTCGATCAGAGCGGTGATCTTTGCACCCAATGGCGGCAATTTCAGCTCGGGCGGAGATGTGCATGACATCATTGGCCCATTGACCAAGATGACTATGAAGGAGCTGTTGGCCTTTACTCGCATGACCGGAGATCTGGTCAAAGCTATGATCGGCTGCGGTAAGCCGATCATAGCCGCCGTGGATGGTATCTGTGCCGGGGCCGGAGCAATCATCTCAATGGCATCTGATTTGCGGGTGGCGACACCGGCCGCAAAGACGGCATTCCTATTTAACCGCGTGGGCCTGGCTGGCTGCGACATGGGCGCCTGCGCGATCCTGCCCCGGATCATCGGGCAGGGCCGAGCTGCCGAACTACTTTATCTCGGGCGATCGATGAGCGCCGAAGAGGGGCTGGCCTGGGGATATTTCAATCGGGTGGTGCCAGCAGATAAGCTGATGGCCGCAGCACAGGACATGGCTGAGCACATTGCGGCGGGGCCGAACTTCGCCAACATGATGACCAAGACCATGCTGGCGCAGGAATGGTCGATGTCACTGGAGCAGGCTATCGAGGCCGAGGCGCAGGCGCAGGCGATCTGTATGCAGGGGCAGGATTTTCACCGCGCCTATAACGCCTTTGTCGCCAAGGAGAAACCGGTGTTCGAAGGCGACTGACGCGAACACCCGCGGCATAACTGGTGGGCAGTAGAGTATTTGGATAAAAGACCAAGCATAGGACACGTGTAACATGGCGGATCGAAGTTTTCTCAACTGGCCGTTTTTCGAAGACCGGCACCGGGAACTGGCGGCCGAGCTGCAGGCCTGGGCCGGGAAAGAACTGGCCGCAGTGGATCATTCTGATACCGACGCGACTTGCCGCCAGATCGTCACGATGCTGGGTCAGGCGGGATTTCTGACCCACTCGGCAGTAGACCCACAGGCCGGCACAGGGTTGGACGTACGCTCGCTGTGTCTCATCCGCGAGACGCTGGCGCGACATGATGGGCTGGCGGATTTCGCCTTTGCCATGCAGGGACTTGGTACCGGGGCAATCTCACTTTTTGGAACCGACGCGCAAAAGGCGCAGTGGCTGACCCTAACGCGTGCGGGCAAAGCGATCTCGGCCTTTGCGCTGACCGAGCCGCAATCCGGATCAGACGTAGCCAATTCCACCATGACCGCCACGCGGGATGGTGATGATTACCTATTGAACGGCGAGAAGACCTGGATCTCGAATGGTGGCATCGCGGATGTCTACACGCTGTTTGCCCGCACTGGCGAAGGGCCTGGAGCCAAGGGGCTGTCGGCCTTCATCATGCCGGCCGACCTGCCCGGCTTCGAGGTAACCGAGCGACTGGAGGTCATCGCGCCACACCCACTGGCAACACTGCGGTTCACTAATTGCCGGGTGCCGGCCAGCGCCATGCTGGGCACCCCGGGGCAAGGATTTCGCATCGCCATGTCGGTACTCGACGTGTTCCGGGCGACTGTGGCGGCGGCGGCGCTGGGCTTTGCCCGCCGGGCGCTGGACGAGGCGCTGGAACGGGTTACGACCCGACATATACAGGGGGCGCCGCTATTCGATCTGCAGATGGTGCAGGGGCATATCGCGGACATGGCGCTGGATGTGGATGCCAGCGCCCTGCTGGTCTATCGCGCAGCCTGGACCAAAGATAGCGGCGCGCCGCGAGTCACCCGAGAGGCTGCCATGGCCAAGCTTTTTGCCACCGACCAGGCGCAGCAGGTTATCGACAAGGCCGTGCAGCTTCATGGCGGCGACGGGGTGAAATCCGGCGAGACCATCGAGAA
>Ga0310121_10005618_pt1 | contig 10743 bp, 5 predicted proteins | sample CB27_Tmax_986_MG_FD_203504 | JGI IMG/M metagenome (GOLD analysis project Ga0310121, IMG submission 203504) | Marine microbial communities from Western Arctic Ocean, Canada - CB27_Tmax_986 | ecosystem: Environmental > Aquatic > Marine > Oceanic | place: Canada: Western Arctic Ocean | collected... | reverse complement strand
GCAGCAACGGGAACCGTCCTGTCGCGGATGGTGCAGGACTACCAGGGCAAGGGCTATTACGTCCGATTGGCCGATGGAAAGCTCGAGGTCAACCTCGTCGCTCGCTGGCTCGATGATGCGCTGCGCGTGGAAACAGTCCGCCCGATTCCGCTCGACCAGTGGAGCCACATTGCGATCACGTACGATGGTTCGCGGGAAACAGAGGGCATCGGGATCTACGTGAACGGCCGGCGTGAGCCACTCAAGGTCAATGCGGACTTCATTAATCAGACGTTCGCCGGGCCGGAACTTATTCTGCGCGTGGGGGGCGGCAGCGAGAGCTTTGTGGGCGCGATCGACGACGTGCGAATCTACGATCGCGATCTGGATGCCGAGGAAGTCGCCTGCATTGCCACGTCCGCGACCATTGCTGAGATTGTCGCCACACCGGTTGGTGAACGTGCGGACCCCTGGCAGGCAAAGCTGCGACGGTACTATATCGAGCAGCAGGCGCCGGAGAACATCCGCGAGGCGTACAGCCGCCTGGAAGTTTTGAGACGGCAGCGGCGCGAATTCCTGGATGAATTGCCCACGCTGATGGTCATGCAGGAATTGGCTACCCCGCGGGAAACGCACCTGCTGCTTCGCGGACGGTACGACGATCCCGGCCATCAAGTGGCGCCCGGCGTTCCCTCGGTGCTGCCACCGCTTCCCGACGGTGCGCCGCGAAACAGGCTGGGCTTTGCTCGCTGGCTGGTCGGGGCGGCAGATACGCTGACCGCCCGAGTGATCATGAACCGTTTCTGGCAAATGTACTTCGGCACCGGGCTGGTCAAGACGACCGAAGATTTCGGCGCCCAGGGAGAACCGCCCAGCCATCCGCAGTTGTTGGATTGGCTCGGCGTGGAGTTCGTCCACAGCGGTTGGGACATGAAGGCGATGCAAAAACTGATCGTGATGAGCGCGACCTACCGCCAGTCATCGCAATCTTCAGCGGAATCGCGAACGGTCGACCCGGAGAACCGGCTGCTGGCTCGCGGTCCCCGGTTCCGGCTGCCCGCGGAAATGATTCGGGACCAGGCGCTGGCGGTCAGCGGCCTGTTGACCGGCCAGGTGGGCGGCCCGTCCGTTTTACCTTACCAGCCGGACGATCTCTGGAAGGACATCGCCAGCATCGCGGACTACAATCAGTCTCACGGAGCCGACCTTTACCGTCGCAGCCTGTACACCTTCTGGAAGCGAACGATCGCGCCCCCTACGATGGTCACCCTGGATGCCACGCCGCGCGACATGTGCACGGTGAAACGGTCGCGCACGAACACGCCCTTGCAGGCACTGACCTTGATGAACGAGATTGCATTTGTCGAGGCGGCCCGCGTCCTGGCCCAACGGGCGATGGTCGAAGGTGGCGACACGACGGACGGGCGCCTCCGCTACGCATTCCGCGCCGCCACCGCTCGCGAGCCCGACGCCCAGGAGATGCAGGTGATACGGGACGGATGGAATCATCATCTGGAATCCCTGCGCAACGACGCCGAGTCGGCTCAGCAACTGATCAGCACCGGTGAGCACCCCGTCGACGATGCGTTGGATCCGGCGGAACTGGCCACCTATACGATCGTTGCCAGCATGATACTGAATTTAGACGAGGTAGTGACAAAGGAGTAGAATGTAGTGACGTAGGAGTAGAATGTAGTGACGAAGGAGTAGAAAGGGGAATAGCGATCACCAACGTTTAATTTGCTATTCAAACTTCAATAAAACGCTAAAAGAGCCATGCAGCCGCTACAAGAACACCTGCAAACCCAGACACGCCGGCATTTCTTCAGTAAGTCGGCGACGGGCATCGGCGTCGCCGCACTGGCATCGTTGTTGAATCAGGATGCGCGGGGGGTGCCGACGGCGCCGACCTCGAACAACGGTCTGCCGGGCTTTCCGAATTTTCCGGCGTCGGCCAGGCGGATCATCTACCTCTTTCAGTCCGGCGCGCCTTCACAGCTGGACCTGTTCGACTACAAGCCGAAATTGGCAAATCTGCGCGGGACCGAGTTGCCCGATTCGATCCGGCAGGGTCAGCGGCTAACGGGCATGACATCGGCTCAAACCAGCCTGCCCGTGGCACCCTCCATATATCGTTTCGACCGGCATGGGAGCAGCGGGGCCTGGGTCAGCGAGCTGATGCCCCACATGGCGGGGATCGCCGATGAATTGTGTTTCATCAAAACAATGCATACCGAGGCGATTAACCACGACCCGGCGATCACGTTCTTCCAGACCGGCGCCCAATTGGCGGGGCGGCCCAGCATGGGCGCCTGGGTCTCGTACGGATTGGGCAGCGAGAATAGCGACCTGCCCACCTTCGTGGCCATGACGTCCAAGCGATCGGGTCAGCCTCTGTACGATCGTTTGTGGGGCAGCGGGTTCCTGCCCACCCGCTACGCTGGAGTCAAGTTTCGCTCGACCGGCGATCCGGTGCTCTATTTGTCCAACCCAGGTGGCATCGACGACGGTCGCCGGCGCCGGTTTCTGGACGACCTGGCCCGGCTCAATCAGCTCAAGTTGGCTGAGTACGGCGACCCCGAAATCGCGACGCGGATCAGCCAGTACGAGTTGGCGTACCGCATGCAATCGTCCGTTCCCGCGCTGACGGATATCTCCGACGAAACGGAGCACACTTTAGCCATGTACGGCGACGATGTGCAGCAACCCGGGACATTCGCGTTTAATTGCCTGTTGGCGCGGCGACTGTGCGAACAGGGTGTGCGATTTGTCCAGTTGTTTCACCGCGGCTGGGACCAGCACGCGGCGCTGCCGAAGGGTATCAGCACCCAATGTCAGAACACCGACCAGGCGTCGACCGCCTTGATCCGCGATCTCGGTCAGCGCGGTTTGCTCAAAGATACATTGGTGATCTGGGGTGGCGAGTTCGGCCGCACCGTGTATTGCCAGGGTCGCCTGACCGCCGACGACTATGGCCGCGACCACCATCCCCGCTGTTTTACGATCTGGATGGCGGGAGCCGGCATCCGGCCCGGGATGTCCTACGGCGAGACCGACGATTTTTGCTACAACATTGCGCAGGATCCCGTCCATGTGCATGACTTGAATGCCACCATCCTGCATTGCCTCGGCATCGACCACAAAAAATTGACCTTCCAGTTCCAGGGCCGCCACCATCGATTGACCGATGTGCACGGCAACGTCATCCAGCCGATCCTGGCCTGACCATCCACCATCCCACAACCCGCATCCCCAGGACCGTCCGACAATGAAGCTCACCGCAATCACAACCCTGCTCCTTGGATTGATCTGCTTCTCATCGAACACTACCGTGGCCGCAATCCAGGCCGGTGCCGCGGTCGTCGACGTGACACCCCTGCAATTCCCGGTCTTCGTCAATGGCGGCATGACCAGTCGCAGTGAAAGCACGGTCAATACGAAAGTTAACGCCCGGGCGATCGTGCTGGACGATGGCGACGAGCGGTTGGCGATAGTCGTCGTGGATAGCTGTATGATGCCGCGGGTGTTGTTGGACGAAGCGAAGCAGTTGGCCTCCCGACGGACCAAGATTGAACCGGATCACATGCTGATCTGTGCCACGCACACGCACACGGCACCTGCCTCCATGGGCTGTCTGGGCACCGATGCCGACCCCACATACGTGCCGTACTTACGTGAGAAACTAGCCGAGGCGATCGCGGCCGCCGAAGCGAACCTGGAACCGGCCCGGGTCGGCTGGGCAGCCGTCGACGCCCCAGAATACACCGCGCTCCGCCGCTGGATACTCCGCTCCGATCGCATTGGCAACGATCCGTTCGGCAACCCCACCGTGCGGGCGAACATGCATGCGGGTGGGAATTGGGACGTGGTAACCGGAGAATCGGGACCCGAGGATCCCGAATTATCCCTGATCTCGATTCAAAGCCTGGATGGCCGCCCGCTGGCGCTGCTGGCCAATTTTTCCATGCATTACTTCGGGGATGGGGCGATCAGTGCCGATTATTTTGGATTGTTCTGTACGGCCCTGCAGGCACACATCGCTCCGCATGTTACGGCCGACCAGCCGGCGTTCGTCGCCGCACTCTCGCACGGCTGCAGCGGTGACATCTGGCGGCGCGACTACACCGATCCCAACTCGCCGCCGGCCGCGATCAACGCGATCGGCAGCTATGCCGATGGACTCGCCAGGATTGCGCTGGAGGCGTACGACACGATCGAGTATCAGGACGACGCCGACCTGGCGATGGCCGAGGCCCGACTCGATCTTGATTATCGAGTTCCCGACCAGCAGCGATTGGAGTGGTCGCGACATATCGTTCAGGCGATAGGCGACCGTTTGCCGGAGACGACCGAGGAGGTCTATGCCCGCGAGCAGGTGATCCTGCACGAATTGCAGTCTACCGAAGTGGTTGTTCAGGCCCTGCGGATCGGGGACATTGGCGTCACCACGACGCCGAACGAGACGTACGCGCTGACCGGCTTGAAATTGAAGCTGCAAAGTCCGCTCAGTAAAACAATGGTCATCGAATTGGCCAACGGCGGCGATGGTTACATCCCGCCCCCCGAACAGCACGAGTTGGGCGGCTACAATACTTGGGCCGCACGGTCGGCCGGGCTTGAGCTGGCAGCGGAACCGAAGATCACCGCGGCGGCACTGGGCCTGCTCGAGCGTGTGGCCGGACGCGCCCGCCGCAAGCACAAACAGAGTCATGGAGCGTATTCGACGGCCGTGATGCTCGCCAAACCGGTCGCCTATTGGCGGCTGGATGAATTGGCCGGCCCGCGCGCGGTTGATTCATCGGTTCAGGGGTGCGATGCCTTCTACGAATCGGGCGTCGCATTCTTCCTGGAAGGACCGTGCACCGATCTACTCGTCCAGGGAGGCGAAACCAACCGTGCTGCTCATTTCGCCGGCGGAAGGCTCCGTGCGCGAGTTCCTGAACTGGGAGATCAGTATTCGATCTCCTGCTGGTTCTGGAACGGCAGGCCGGTCGATGGCCGGCCAGTCACCGGCTGGATGATCTCACGTGACCGCGATTATGGGCTCAGCGCGTATGGCGATCATCTGGGTATCGGAGGCACGGACGGCCAGCCGGGCAAGCTCGTTTTTCTGCATGGCGATTCCGACGATCCGGCTCAGTTACAGACGGGGCGAACGGAAGTCGGGCGCTGGACGTGGAATCAACTCGTCTTCGTCCGCAACGGCGATGATGTCCGTGTCTACCTGAACGGTAACCCGGAACCCGAGATCGATATCACAGCGCCGGTAGAGCTTCCCACCGGTTTCGACCAGCTATTTCTCGGCGGCCGCAGTGATCGATCTTCCAACTGGGAAGGGCGCCTGGACGATATCGCGGTCTTCGATCGTGCGCTCGATGCTGACGAAATCGAATTTATTTCGCCCCAGTGATTTTCGCTGTTCCTGCTTCTCTGCTGGCGCGAACCAAAAAAAGGCTCCGCCGTTTTTTTGATACAAGCTCGACGCGCCAGCGAGTGAATTCTGGTATCACCGAAGTCCCACTCGCTCAGGCGTTACCGACGTTCAAGAATCGTTCCGCTCCCACTCCTCCCACCGCTCCGCGTAAGCGCGAGCCTGGGCGACGAAATCGACACCTACCAGTTCCTTCCAGGCGTCCGTCAAACGCTGGTAGACCGGTCCGGGCCGTCCGTCGCCGACCGGTTGTCCTTCGAAAGAACGCGCTTGCAGCAGCACGAACGGCGTGGATGTACAGAAGATCTCGTCCGCCCGCAGCGCCTCCATGCGACCAAGATTGGTTTCGCTGACTTCGATGCCCAGCTTGTCGGCGAGTTCGATCGTAACCCGCCGCGTCACGCCGAGCAGGATGTTGCGTGGCTCGGGCGAGTAGATCTTTCCGTCACGGACGAGAAACAGATTCCAGCCGTTTCCTTCGGTCAGGAATCCGTCGGTGTCCAACATCACGGGCCACACGTTGCCCATCCGCGCCGCCTGCAAACTAGCCATTTGATAGTGCAATCGGCTGCGTGTTTTGGCCTTGGGGTCGATCAGGTAAGCGGGGACGGCCAGCTGGGAGGGGATCCCCAGATCGACGCCCGATTCGTAATTGCCGGCGAAATTCCCTTGCGTCGATACGAGCGGCCAGCAATTGATCGAAATGGTAGGTCGCAATCCCTTGGGGAAGATGCTGCGATAGCGGGCGATTGGTCCCCGCGAGATATCGTGCATGATTTGCCAGTCGACGTCATCCGCCTCGGTCGGCAGGTTACGGGCGAGCGTATCGAGTGTGATCTGCCGCATTTGGTCGATGCTTAGTCCGCAGTCGATTTCAAGCAGTTTGAGCGACGCGTACAGCCGGTCGAGATGGTCATCCAGCCGAAATGCCTTCTGGCCGAACGTTCGCGTCATTTCGAACGCCATATCGCCGAACATCAGCGCCGAGTCGAAGATAGAGACACGCGCCTCGGACTCGGGAACGAATTCCCCGTTGAAATAAACGATACGATTTGCCATCGGCCGAATCCTCTGCAGGCTGGTTCAATGAAGTCCGCGAACAGTCTTTGTTCTTGCAGAAGCGGGCCCCGTTCCTGGGTAATATACTGCAGACGGGTAGCAGGTCCCAGTCCCAGTTGGCGACTGACTACATCGGCGATCCTCGTAACCTGCTGCCGTAGTTCTAAAACGCCGTCAGGCGATCGAAGGGGACGACGATGAACCGCCTCAATTATCGCACGATGTCGTTCGCACAGATTCACGACGATTTACTCGAAACTGCGAACGATCTGTGCTTCAATGCCGGCGAACAGCAGCTTGAACTGCTGCTGGACGACGTCGGGCGCATTGATGAAAATTGCGATGCGGATCCCAGCGAAAGGCTCGTTCAGATCAGGGAGGAACTATACGAGTACGACGCTGACCTGCTACAGCCACGCGGGCAGGAATTGATGCGATTTGCCGTCGACGAGATGTTGATTTTGGCCGGGAAAATAGGGCACAACCCGGACAGGTTGGCTGCGCGTCGGGCTTGTATCAAAAAAAACGGCGGAGCCTATTGGCTTCGCACTAGCAGAGTTGGTGGTTTACGGGCGATAATGAGGCTGTGTCAGCACGTGCAAAGAAAGAATTCAGTCTAACGGGTGTCAACGAACCAGGCTGAGAATTCACAGGTGAAAAAACTACTAGGCTTCGTTTTAAAACAGAGCCTAGAATCAGAAGGTTCGGGTTTGGAAAGGTAATGAACGCATGATTCGCAGGCGATCGTTCATCGGTGCGTTGGTTGGTGGCACAGGGGCCCTGGCGCTAGGTATCCAAAGCAACCGGGACCGGCTCTCCGCTGCGCCGCTGCCGACCGGTGTGCAGCTGGCCGACATCAATTCCGGCGAGGATGTGTTTTCCTACATTCGCCGCGTGAAGGGTTCGTTCGACGACCAGCTATACAAGCAGATTCTCGGGGCGGCCAACGAATTCAAGGAGGGAGATGAGATCGTCGGTGTCGCGGCGGCTGACGAGGTCACGCGAAAGCATGCCCGCGCACTGATCGCGAACACGCGGGTCGGCGACATCAACGCGCATCCGCTCCTGGACGACAAACTCTTCCGGCTGTTGCGGCAGAGCCTCGACCAGCAGGCCAGGTCAATATCGGCGGACATGACCATGGCCGAGCTGCAGCAGTACCTGCTCACGCAGAAGGAAGACGCCATCCAGGACATCATGCCCGGGCTGTCGAGTGACGTCGTCGGCTGCGTCGTGAAGTTGATGAGCAACGAGGACTTGATCGCCGTCGGCGCCAAAGTATTCAATCCATTACCCGGCAGCCAGATCGGCGCCCAGGGATATCTCGGTGCTCGTGTCCAGCCGAACTCACCTACGGATAACGTGGAAGACATTCGCTGGCAAGTGTTTGACGCATGGGCTTACGCGGTCGGAGATGTCCTGCTGGGCACGAACCCGGTGTCGAGTGAACCGTCGTCGGTGGCCGCCATAGAACGGACGCTGCGTGACCTGCTCGTGACATTTGAGCTTGACGATGTCATGCCGCACTGCGTGTTGTCCCATATCGATGTGCAGGCACAGGTCGAACTGTCGGATCCCCAGAGCACGGCACTCTGGTTCCAAAGCATCGCGGGTAGCGACACGGCGAACGCAACTTTCGACGTCAGCATCGAGAAAATGTTGGACCACGCGGCAGAACGGACCGGAAAGTACGGTTTGTATTTCGAAACGGGGCAGGGCGCCGATTTTACGAACGGCCACAGTCACGGCTTCGACATGGTGATCCACGAATCGCGGAAGTACGGGTTCGCCCGTGTGCTCACGCAGAAAGTCGCGGATGCGCAAACCAGGTCGGGCAGCCCGTACGAACCCTGGGTGCATTTGAACGACGTGGCCGGTTTCATCGGTCCCGAAGTCTTTCGCACGCGCGAGCAGCTGGTGCGCTGCTGCCTGGAAGATATCGTGATGGGGAAGCTGCACGGTCTGTGCATCGGCTTGGATGTCTGCTCCACGTTACACATGGATGTGTCGCTGGACGATCTGGATTGGTGCCTCGATAAAATAATGCCCGCCCATCCCGCGTACCTGATGGCTTTGCCCACGAAGATCGACCCCATGCTCGGCTACCTGACGACAGGTTTTCAGGACCATGTCCGTCTGCGCGAGAAGTTCGGGTACAAGGTGAACGATCCAATGTGGAAGTTTTATCAAGAATTGGAAATCATCGACCAGAACGGACAGCCAACGAACCGATTCGGCGATCCTTTGTGGGTCTTCTTGCAGTACCGCCGCAGGAAAGGGGACACGCGCAGCGACGATGACATTCTGGGTGAAGGAAGGACGCAAATGGAAGCGGTGCGCGGTCGCGGGGTGTTTGTCGCCGAAGGTCATGGCGCCACGCCGGGTGAACTCGAACCTGAACTGGAAAAAGACGTCCGTCGCATCTATGCGGATGCGAAGGAAAGTATCTGGACTGAGCTGAATCCAGGTTTCATCGCGCGGATACCTGATCGATATCAAGCCGCGACCCAATCAGTGGACCGCACCGACTACATTTTGCATCCGGAGTCCGGCGAGCGGCTGGCGGAATCGTCGCTCACGTCGCTCCTCGATTTGCGCACCCGCCACGCTGGGCAATTCGATGTCCAGATCGTCGTTTCCGACGGTTTGAACGCACTGGCGATCATGGACGACGGTCACCTGGGCCCGTTCCTGCAGCGCCTGAGAGACCGACTCGCGCAAGAGGACTTTCGTCCGGCACCCGAGAATATCGTGGTGACCTCCGGACGGGTGCGGGCGGGATACCGGATCGGCGAGACGCTGTTCGCCAACCTCGACGGGAATCGCGCGATCCTGCATGTCATCGGCGAACGACCGGGCACCGGACATCACACGTTTTCCATCTACATCACCGCGCCCCAGGGTTCGGTGTGGGGCACCTCCGGCAAAGTCGACCACAACATCACCAAAGTCGTGTCGGGTGTGGCCAACACCGCACTGGCCCCAACTCGCGGAGCGGATCAGACAGTCCGGATCCTCAAGACGCTGTTGTGAGGCGTGTCCGTCCCTGTGTGCCACTGGCTCTGCCCCTGTGTGCCACTGGCTTTGCCCCTGTGTGTCACTGGCTCTGCCAGTGCCGACTTCGGGGAACGGTTCGAAGCGAAAGCGCGGGAATAGCGAGTTTTCGACCGACTCGTGTTATCCAAATTGGGGGGGGCAACCCCCTCAAACCCCCCGAGTTGTTTCCTCCCCGACCGCTACTTTCTCACATACACATAGCATTCCAACTCCTCGATGCTCACCTCACCTTTCGTCTCGGCCTCGGGGGGCAGCAGGCGTACCGTAAGGATATTGTCGCCGAAGATGAGCGGCTGCTGTCGGCCGGTCGTTTCCCAGTTCAAATCGATCACGTACTCGTGAAATTCGGGTAGCGGATCACCCTCGAAGACGCTCTGGCCATTGCGGAATTCGTCAGGGTGCTTGTCGTAGACGATCGTGACGTACTCCGGGGGCACCACGGCATCATTGATGCGGATCTCCAGCCGGTCCCCTTTCGATCGGACATTTCTGTGGCCGCCCGAATCGGTCAAGCCCAGGACCTTGAACTGCATCGTGGCCCGCAGCCTGGGGTCGCTGAAATCCTCGGCCATCCGAAACCGCCGACTCCCCTCCAACACTTCGTTGCCCGGGTTCAGGTAGATGTTCTCGTCGCTGGGGTAGCCGCCAACTGTCTGTCTCTTCTTGTGCAGCGCGTAGAACAGATAGTGCCGGTCCTGTTCGGCCATCTCTGCCGGATCACGCAGTTCCCGCAACCAGCCCAGCGCAGCCGGCCACATGTAGCAGGCGTAAGAGGCCGCCCTCACCTCCGCGGCGAACCGCCTGCCCCAGGCTCGCTGGTAGTTGTACGGAGAGATCCCATGGGCGCCGAACGCGTAAAAATTCTGCGCGGCGGCCCGGAAGTTCGCCTGCGTCATCAGCTTGTAGTGCTCGTTCGGCGCGTCCATGGAAATCTGGTTGTGAATGGCCGGATACACCTTGCAGTCGGTCCCCTCGGTCAGCTTCACGAAATCCTCGGTCTTCATGTTCGTGTCCGTGTGGAAAAACTCGGAAGGGACGACATAGTCCACCAGGCCCTCGTTGATCCAGGTGGCGATATCAAAACCGAGATGCTCACATTCCCCGATGAGCTGGGGAACCCGTACGCCCAGCAGAATCCGTTCGCATCCCCTCCGCTGGGCTGCTTCGTCCAGCAGCCGGCGCGATTTGCGCATGAAGTCGGTCAACAGGTGCGCGTG
>Ga0310121_10005617_pt1 | contig 10744 bp, 6 predicted proteins | sample CB27_Tmax_986_MG_FD_203504 | JGI IMG/M metagenome (GOLD analysis project Ga0310121, IMG submission 203504) | Marine microbial communities from Western Arctic Ocean, Canada - CB27_Tmax_986 | ecosystem: Environmental > Aquatic > Marine > Oceanic | place: Canada: Western Arctic Ocean | collected... | reverse complement strand
CACCGGCCGCTGAGTGTCACTGGACAGCCGAGAGGACACCCGATAACTTCGGTAACGTTAGCAGGAGTTATCCTCATGAGTGTGCGCGAGACCATCGCTGATATCGAATCGCTGCAGCCCGTCGCGGTTAAGATCTATGTAGGCGGGCAGCTCGAACATCAAACGGTCTTCAGAGATTCGCTGGAATTCGGACGTCAGCAGGCCGAAACGGATCCGCCGGAGGATCCACCCTACAAAGATACCGGCACCCGGGTCGTCATTGCCAAGCACGACCAAGCTACGATATCCAGACAACACTTGCGTTTGAAAAGGCTCTCCGGTCAAGCGCTACTCATCAGAAACCTGAGCAAAGTCAACACGATCACGGTGGGCAACAAGCCTTTGCCGCCCGGAGACAATCAAGCCGAGACCCTGCCCTTCGAGGTGAAACTGGGGCAGAACATCATGCTTCGGGTGGAACAACAGATTGCGCCTGACAAGCACAGGTTGATCAGCTCGAGCGCTCCGATGGCGGCGCCGACTGCCGAAGACGCCGACGCCAATCGAGACTCGCAAGACCCGTCGGTCGTCGAGTTCCTCAAGGCCAATCGCAGTCACAGCGAGGTTGTGTATCTGCTGGAAGGACTGCATGCCACGCTCAGGGTGTTCCAACAAGCATCCAATTCTGCTGACTTCTTGACGAGTGCCGCGCGAGCCGTGATCGATGTTGTCGGCCTCGATACGGCGGCCGCGTTGCAGTGGAACGGCGAAGATTTTGTCGTCAAGTATCAGGCCGGCACCCAGGTTCCCGATTGGGCCCCAAGTCGAGAGATCCTGAAGCACGTGCGCGAGAAGAAACGAACCTTTCGAGACATTCCGCGCGAAGCAGATCCGACGCAGAGCCTCGATCAGATACTGGCGCTCGTGGCCGCACCGATTCTGAACGCGGAAGGGGAGGTGATCGGAGCACTGTACGGCGACCGGCGATTGGATTTTAGTGAACCCGGCACGCTTGAAATCTCAGAAGTCGAAGCACTGCTGGTGGAGCTTGTAGCGAGCAGCGTTTCCTCCAGCTTAGCACGCCTCGAGCACGAGCGAGCCGCCCTGGAGGCGCGCGTGCAATTCGAGCAATTCTTTACGCCCGAACTCGCAAGTCAATTGGAATCGCAGCCGGACTTGCTGGCCGGGAAAGATGTCGAAATCAGCGTATTATTCTGTGACATCCGCCGCTTCAGCCGCATTACGGAGGAACTCGGGCCCACGCAGACAACCGACTGGATTAACAACGTGCTGGGCGTGCTGTCCGACAGCGTGATTGAGCATCACGGCGTGCTTGTCGATTACGTAGGTGATGAACTGTTTGCGATGTGGGGCGCGCCAGTGGAACGTCCCGATCATGCGACACTCGCCTGCCAGGCGGCGATCGACATGATGCGGAAAATCCCACTCCTCAACGAGCGTTGGGAGAAGATCCTCGGCGAGCCCATGGCGATCGGCATCGGCGTCAGTACGGGGATGGCTCGCGTGGGCAATGTGGGCTCGGCCCGAAAATTCAAATACGGAGCGGTTGGTAACACCGTAAACCTGGGCAGCCGTGTACAAAGTGCGACAAAACAAATGAAGTCCGCTTTGCTCGTTTCTGGAGAAACGGCGCGGCAACTCGATCCGCGGTTCTCGACGCGACGGCTTTGTCGAATTCAAGTTGTCAACATCAGAAACCCTTTCGATTTGCACGAACTCGTCTCGTCGGAATCGCCAGATTGGCAGGATTTCAAGCAAAACTACGAGACCGCACTAGAGGCATTCGAGCAGGCCGACTTTCATGCGGCAGTCCGGCTGCTAGGGAATCTTTTGGCCGATCACCCGGACGACGGACCAACGCTTCGGCTCATGAAGCGATTGACGGAAGCCATGATCGATCCCAGCAAGTTCAGCAAGATCTGGGTCCTTGACGAGAAATAGAATCGATTGAACGGCCTTTGATCGGGTCAACGTATGGCTTCGCCAACGTACAACCAAACTAACGACTCGTCATCGTTTGCCAGCGGTGTGATAAGCGGTGGATTCCAGCGAGTGTTAACAACTCCGGCCCGTTTTCGGTGCTCGGGCTCGCTCCAATGGGAACGAATCTCGGCAGCTCGTTCCGCAATCTCCATTTCGGTCAGCTCTCGCTTCGCTCTCGGCATCTTCTCACCTCAAATATCGGAATCCCCAATGCCCTGTCGGCGAGCGCGACATGCTGTGTTTTTCCAGCGACGCTGGGCATCGCGCACTTACGGAACAGAGAGGACATCATGTCGGCAAACGGTGGGGCGTAAGCCCACTGGTTGCATCCTTTCGGACTCGCCGTGAAATCCTTTGGGCTGACGCCTCCCGCCTTTGGGCTGACGCCCAATGTCATCTACTTTGGTAGCGGTCGCGGCGCAAGCCGCCCGGTCGAAGTGCTGAAAACGCTCGCGATTCACCGGAGGGCTTGCGCCCTACCGCTAAAATCGTCGCGGTTTGTGCCAAAGTAGATGGCATTGGGCTGACGCCTCCCGTTTGCATTTCCCTGACGTTGGTCACGAAGATTGCACAACTGGCAATTGCCATGCCAAACTCAACCAGCGAGGCGAAACTAGCCCGGATTACTCAAGCGTGACGCGACCGCGAAGCAATATCGTCGAGCGTTCTTTCGCTGGCGCTTCAGACTTCAATGCGCGGTGGCATGGAAAGATAGCGATAAGCTGTTTTTGCAAAACAGGTTGTGACGGCTACCTCTTTTTTCATGAATCATTGGGGTTCGGGCCCAAAATGACTTCCAACGGACGAAGGGCCTATCCCCAAGCCGATCGGAATGGTCGCCGATATCCGCGTTGGAAACGGGGTTTCGGGATGGGTTTGGGACAGCCCAGTGTGTCACCCTGGTGTATCGAAACGACACAGTCTGTCTTCAATTGAGTGACTCTTCAACGGAGTGCCAGCTTCTCCGTCGTATCAACACAGACTGGTCGTATCAACAGACTGAGTGACCGAGAGCTCTGCTATCTGTCAGCATCAAACGGGAGAGAGCCCTTTTGTCCGTTTTGGTCGGACACCTGTTCGCCGCTTTCCTGTTGGAGTTGGATCGCTTGGATGGCGGTAGCGATTCGATATCCCTGGTAGGACCGCCAACCGATGAAGCAGGCAATGATCACAAGCCACGAATCCTGCCGCCAGAACGCCCAACCACCGCCGAGTGCTGCGGCCACCATGCCGATCCCAGCTGCCACCCGTAAGCTGGCAACTTGGCCGATGAAGAACCAGAGGATCGCCTGCAGGATCTGACCGCCGTCCAGCGGGTAAACCGGGAGCATGTTGAACACGAGCAACATCACATTGATGGAGGCTACCGCGATCACGTAGGTCTCTGGATCGCTCAATGTGTCGGGGTCGTTATCCAGATTCAGCCCGATGATCAGCAACAGCAAACCAAAAGTCACCGGGATCAGTAGTACATTGACCAGCGGCCCGGCCGCGATGCTCCAAAGAACAGCGCCTGGTCGTGCAGGAGGCTGGACGTAGGCAACGCCGCCGAGCGGCCACAGGACAATGTCATCGGCTTGGCCACCGACCGACTTGCAGGCTAACGAATGACCAAACTCGTGCAGCAACACGATGCCGAATAGCGAGAGGTACGTCGCGATGTGCCAAAATGCGTTGCTGAAACGGTCACCACCGAGTTGAAACTGCAAGTACGCGACAACGAACCAGCTCCAGTGCAACCAGACATTGATCCCGAACAGCCGGAACAGCCGGAATGACCCCGCGTTGGATTGCATGTAAATCTCGTTCTCGCTGATGTTCCGATTGTTCCGCAGATTCGGCCTCGCAGCCCATCTGTTGGGCTGCGCGCCTGCTTAATGTATCCGCTGGACTCGCCGTTGCCTAATCTGCTGCACGGGTGCATTTTGATCCGTGGAGTCTCATCCGGCGACGGGGAATTGTCGATAACTCCTTATCCGTCCTCTTCCGCTTGCCCGACGGTGCCCCAATGGGGTAGAACGCGCCATTAGCCCAGCCTTTGAACCCGCCCCGACAAGATCGAAAACAACTTAGACCCTATCCTGAAACCTGTTTCCGATACAAGTATTTGGTGGACATCCTGAGCGTCCATTTGGTTCTGGGATAGGCCTTTGACGCTGCCAACTAATCCCCGCTTTCGACGCTATTCTCGGTGCCCGTAACACAATGACGATTCGAATCGCTTTAAATCACCGCACAAGTTACGACTACGATCATCCCGTTTCGCTGGCGCCGCAGCTCGTTCGATTACGCCCCGCGCCGCATTGCCGGACTGCGGTGTCGAGTTATTCGCTGAACGTCTTGCCGCGGGCACACTTTGAGAACTGGCAGCAAGATCCGTACGGTAATTTCCTGGCCCGCTGTGTGTTTCCAGAAAAAACACGCCAATTCAGCGTCGAAGTGGACTTGGTTGCGGACATGACCGTGATCAATCCGTTTGACTTTTTTGTCGAACCGTCTGCCGAAGAATACCCCATCGAGTACGAGCCCTGGTTGTTGAAGGAGTTGCGACCGTTTCTGGAAGCCGTACCCGCCGGGCCGAAACTCAAACGCTGGGTGCAGTCCGTCGAACGGGCGCCGCGTAAGACCGCGGACTTCCTGGTCGATCTGAACCAGCGACTCCAGAGTCAAATCAAGTACCTCGTCCGAATGGAGCCGGGGATTCAGCCGTGTGAAGAGACCTTGACGCTGGCATCCGGTTCATGCCGCGACACCTCCTGGCTCCTGGTCCAGATCCTGAGGCACCTGGGACTGGCCGCACGATTCGTTTCCGGATACTTGGTGCAATTGGTCCCGGACGTGGAGGCGCTTGATGGGCCGGCCGGAACCGACAAGGACTTCACCGACCTGCACGCCTGGGCCGAGGTCTACCTTCCCGGCGCGGGCTGGATTGGTCTCGATCCCACGTCCGGTCTGTTGGTCGGCGAAGGACACATCCCACTGGCCTGCACACCCGACCCGGCCAGCGCCGCTCCAATTTCGGGAGAGGTGGAAGCCTGCAACAGCGAGTTCAACTTCTCGATGTCGGTCACCCGGATTCATGAGGATCCAAGGGTGACCAAGCCCTACTCCGACGAACAGTGGCGACAGATCCAAGCGGTTGGATACGACGTTGATCGGAAACTGAACCGCGGCGACGTACGTCTTACGATGGGCGGCGAACCAACTTTCGTGTCGATCGACGACATGGATGGAGAGGAGTGGAGCACAGCGGCGGTCGGACCGACGAAGCGAAAACTAGCCGCCGACTTGCTGGAGCGGTTGACGGTACGCTTTGCTCCAGGAAGTCTGCGGCACTTTGGTCAGGGTAAGTGGTATCCGGGAGAGTCACTCCCGCGCTGGGCGCTCAGCTGTATCTGGCGCACCGACGGCCAACCGATCTGGCGAAACGAGCGGTGGGTGGCCAAGGAGGGAGAAGACTATGGGCAAACGGCCGCCGACGCGCGTGCGTTTGTCGCAACGTTGGCCAAGCGGCTGGAGGTCGACGGCAAGTGCATCGCGGCTGCCTACGAGGACGTATGGGGTTTTCTGGCCGCGGAACGACGTTTACCGGTCAACCTGGAACCAGGCGACTCGAGACTGGACGACGCCGAAGAGCGCGCGCGGTTGGCGCGGATGGTCGAACAAGGAGTCGGTGCCGCCGTCGGCTACATGCTGCCGTTGCGACGACAATGGTGGCAGGCGAAACCACGCTGGGTCAGTGGTAGGTGGCCCGTCCGCTCCGGCGCCGTGTTCTTAATGCCGGGCGACTCGCCCATGGGGTTGCGATTGCCCTTGGATTCGCTGCCCTGGGTCCCTCCGTCGCGACGCATCATCCACGCGGTTGACCCGACCGTTCCCCGCGGCCCGCTTCCGCTGCGTCCGGGTGAGCGAGCCCAGCCCGAGATTCCCGCTTCGGCCAAGCCTTCCGAGCCGGCGCCCCAAAAAGTCGCGGATCAAAATGCGGAGTCGAGAGGCGCGACCGACATCATCCATACGGCGCTTTGTGTCGAGCCGCGAGCGGGCCAATTGCACATCTTTATGCCACCGACCGAGCGGTTGGAAGATTACCTGGATCTCGTTGCCGAAGTTGAAGAGACGGCGAAGTTACTGCAAACCCCAATCGTCGTCGAAGGGTATTTGCCGCCGGCAGATCATCGCATCGAGCAGATCCGCGTAACGCCCGACCCGGGTGTGATCGAGGTCAATGTTCATCCGGCACACAGCTGGGAGCAACTTACCCGAAACACCACGGCCCTCTACGAGGAGGCGAGACAATCGCGGCTGGGAACGGAAAAGTTCGATTTGGATGGCCGTCACACCGGTACCGGAGGCGGCAATCACGTGGTCCTTGGCGGACCGACGCCCTCGGACAGTCCTTTTCTTCGACGACCCGACTTGTTGCGCAGCCTCGTCGGCTACTGGAACAACCACCCGTCGCTATCCTACCTGTTTTCCAGTTCGTTTATCGGTCCGACCAGTCAGGCGCCGCGCGTCGACGAAGGACGCCGCGACGCAATCTACGAGTTGGAATTGGCGTTCGCGCAGGTCCCTGCGCCCGATCTGGCGGGTGTAGCGCAAGCCGGGTCTGACGAGACATCACTCGCAGCGTCCGGTTCTGCTGGGCAAGCACGAACCTTTCCGCCCTGGCTGGTTGATCGCATTTTTCGGCATTTGCTGGTCGACCTAACGGGCAACACGCACCGTGCCGAGTTTTGCATCGACAAGCTCTATTCGCCGGATTCGGCCACTGGCCGCCTGGGCCTGGTCGAGCTCCGGGCGTTCGAAATGCCACCCCATGCAAGGATGAGCCTCACCCAGCAGCTGCTATTACGAGGGCTGGTGGCCCGCTTTTGGGAGCAGCCGTATCAGCAAAAACTCCGCCGCTGGGGTACACAACTGCACGACCGTTTCCTGTTACCGCATTTCCTCTGGCAGGACTTTCGCGATGTGATCGACGAGACGCGCTGGAGCGGCATGCTGTTGGAAGCTGCCTGGTTCCGGCCGCACTTCGAATTCCGCTTCCCCTTTATCGGTGCTATCTCGCAGCGCGACGTCCATATCGAACTGCGGCAAGCGATCGAACCCTGGTACGTACTGGGCGAAGAGCCGGCAGGTGGTGCCACGGCACGGTACGTTGATTCGTCTGTCGAGCGGCTCCAAGTCAAGGTGACTGGCATGACCGATACTCGACACATCGTAACCTGCAACGGCCGCCCGCTGCCGCTCCATCCATCCGGCACCCAAGGCGAATTTCTGGCCGGCGTTCGCTTTCGTGCCTGGCAACCCCCCAGTTGCTTGCATCCCACGATTCCAGTCCATACCCCACTGGTGTTCGACCTGCTGGACACCTGGATGGGCCGCAGTATTGGAGGTTGCACTTACCATGTTGCCGATCCCGCAGGACAGGACTGCACGACCTTTCCGATCAACGGGTATGAGGCAGAGAGTCGCCGCGCCGCCCGCTTCTTTGGATCGGGACACACGGGCGGGCCCATCGAATTACCCGACGTTGAGGACAATCCGGATTATCCGTTGACGCTGGATCTCCGACGTCAGCCGAGGCCATAACTTGACAGCGCCACTTTGCGCTCGAGTCCTGCTGTAAATGTCGAATGAATGACGGATTTCGAGGGAATGACGAATTCCGAAGCCCGAATCGGGCGAGGCTTGGACATCCGTCATGCGGGCTTCTATCGTCATTGGTCATTCGTCAATGAGACCCCCCACGTCACGCCCCAAGGCGGCGCTGTACAACCCATGAACACCAGTTCAAACAACTCGACAGGCAGCGCTGAAACATGCGCTGGCGACATCGTGTCCGCCAGCGTCTACGACGAGATGATGGCTGCGGACGGTTCGGTGCGGCCACACTGGCGCGAATTCGATGCCTTGATGCAAAAGCTCGGTGCCGACGAGTTATCTCGGCGGTGGGAACAAGCGGATCGTTTGATTCGCGAAAACGGAATGACCTACAACGCGTTCGGCGACGCCAACGACGCGGCACGACCATGGGAACTCGACTCCTTTCCGCTGTTGATTTCTGCCAACGAATGGCGGGTCCTGTCGGCCGGGCTTGTCCAGCGGGCTCAGCTATTGAACCGCGTGTTAGCTGATATTTACGGACCTCAACGACTGCTGACCGCGGGGCTTTTGCCGGCCAACTTGATTTTCTCGCATCCGGGATTCATGCGACCGTTCCACGGACAGCGACCTCGGGACAACACGTTTCTGCATTTCTATGCGGTCGATCTGGCCCGTGCGTCGGACGGACGGTGGTGGGTGGTAAGCGACCGAACCGACGCCCCGCTCGGCGTCGGCTACGCACTGGAGAACCGGATCGTGGTCTCGCGGATGTTGCCCGGCGTAGTTCGCCAGTGCAACATCGAGCGCTTAGCTCCCTTCTTTCTTGCGCTCCGAGACACACTCCAGCGGCTGGCTCCCGAACGACGCGAGAACCCACGCATTGTGCTGCTGACTCCGGGGCCAACCACTCCGAATCACTTCGAAGATGCCTATCTCGCCCGTTACCTCGGCTACACACTTGTCGAAGGGGGGGACTTGGCGGTGCGCGATGATCGTGTCTACCTGAAGACGCTGGGCGGACTGTTGCAGGTGGACGTCGTGTTCCGCCGACTGGGAGACGGTTATTGCGATCCGTTGGAATTGCCGAGTGACCCTGCGCTAGGCGTACCAGGGCTGTTACAGGCCGTGCAAGCTGGCAATGTCGCAGTCGCGAACGCGCTGGGTAGCTCGGTCGTCGAGTCAGCTGCCTTCATCCCGTTCTTACCCGGGTTGTGCCGGCAGCTGCTCGGCCAGGACCTGAAGTTGCCGTCCGTCGCGACCTGGTGGTGTGGCACCGGTGAGGCACGCGACTATGTGCTGGCCAACCTCGACCGACTCATGATCCGTTCGGCCTATCGGCTGGACCGGCGGGATCCGATGGCAGCCGAATTGTTGGGAGAAACCGCTTCGGCTGAGCTGGCAGCGGCCATCCGAGCTTCTGCTGCCAACTTTGTCGGCCAGGAAGAGGTGACTCGTTCGACCGCCCCGGTATCTCGCAGCACGGCAGTTGAACCATTACATGTTGCGCTGCGCGCCTTTTTAGTGGCCTCAGGTGATTCCTACACCGTGCTCCCTGGCGGTTTGGTGCGCGTGGCTGCCAAGACCAGACAGCTTAATTTCTCGATTTTGGCAGGCGAAGGAAGTAAGGATACTTGGGTGTTGGCTGACCAGCCGGTGCCCAATGTCACTTTGCAGCCGACTCGACAGGCCGTTGAACTCCGCCGCGGCGGCGCGGAGTTGCCTAGCCGTGTAGCCGACAATCTGTTCTGGCTCGGTCGCCACGTCGAGCGGGCGGAAGGCGCGGCCCGTTTGTTACGGCCGGTCCTGGTGCGTCTGACAAGCGAAGCCGAAGCAACCAGCATCGCCGAATTGGCAATCCTGCTGCGTTGCCTGGCAGCTCAAGGCCAGATCGAACCTGGCTTTGTCGTCGAAGGCGTGCGCGAGCAACTACCTCGGATTGAAACGGCGCTGCCTGCGGCGGTACTGGATGACCAACAGCCGGGTAATCTGCGGTCAACGATCGCAGCACTGTATCGCACCGCGTCTCTGGTGCGCGACCGCCTGTCGTCCGATAGTTGGCGAATCATTCATCGAATCCAGGAACAAGTCGACAGCTTGGCGGATCAGACCGTAGTCGAGTTGAGTGACGTGTTGGAGCTGATAAACCGCACGATCATCGATCTGGCTGCATTTGATGGATTGGTTGTAGAAAGTATGACGCGCACACTCGCTTGGCGATTTCTTGACTTGGGCCGGCGTTTTGAACGCGCTTTGTATACGATCAGCCTCGTGCAGACGGGTCTAGACAAACCCTCTGAGGGGCAGGCGCCGATTCTGGAAGCGATGCTGGAAGTAGCCGACAGCCTCATGACTTATCGCGCCCGATACCTGGCCACGGTGCAATGGGCACCCGTGCTGGATCTGCTGCTCACCGATGAAACCAATCCGCGCTCGCTGGCTTACCAGCTGGTGACCGTCGCCGACCATGTGGAAGAGTTGCCACGTGACCGCACTCAACCGTTGCGGGACGCGGAACAACGAATTGCCATTTGGGCGCTGGACGGAATTCGACTGGTGGACTTCGATGTCCTCTCCGAAAAGCGCAAACCCAAGCGCGTTGGAAAGTTGGAGCGATTTCTGGCGGAACTCGCCGAACAGCTACCGCGACTCTCCGACTTGATCAGCCACAAGTACTTAGTCCACTCCGACGTGCCGCGGCAATTGTCGGAACAACAAAAGTCGGCGAGAGTTTGATGGTCGAGCAAAAACCATGAAATACAGAATCAGCCACAACACGACCTACCAGTACGACGAGACCGTACCGGTTTGTCAGAACCAAGCGCATTTGACGCCGCGCAACGACGGCGGCCAGGCGTGTGCCTACCATCGCTTGAAGGTCCGCCCAGCACCCTCTTCAAACAACAAACGAATCGATTATTTCGGCAACACGGTGAGCTTGTTTTCGATCGCGCATGGTCACAAGCGATTGAGCGTAACGGCGACCAGCAGCGTTGAGGTATCGCGGCGAACGCCGATGGAGTCCCTGGCGTCGCCCAGCTGGGAAGACGTGCGCGACGCCCTGCCATTGAATCTCAGCAAACAGGGTCTCGAGACCTACCAATTCAGTTTCGCTTCACCCCGTGTTCCGCTGGGCTGTGAGCTGGCGGAGTATGCCAGC
>Ga0310121_10005616_pt1 | contig 10744 bp, 9 predicted proteins | sample CB27_Tmax_986_MG_FD_203504 | JGI IMG/M metagenome (GOLD analysis project Ga0310121, IMG submission 203504) | Marine microbial communities from Western Arctic Ocean, Canada - CB27_Tmax_986 | ecosystem: Environmental > Aquatic > Marine > Oceanic | place: Canada: Western Arctic Ocean | collected... | reverse complement strand
CGTGTTCGATCTACTCGAAATCGCCAAGCGGTTTCGGGCGATCAACCGCCTGGATATCGTGTTTGATCTGTGTGGCAACGGCGCCGCGCTGGCTTCGCTCCAGGAGGCGGTGAAGGACATCGGTCTCGAGCAGACATTTCGCTGTCACGGTCATTGCCGGCACCCCGAGATGATTAGGCTGATCGGTGAATCCCACGTCGGTGTCGTGCCAACCCGAACGGATTTTGTCGAAGGCTTCAACCAGGTGGTCGTTGAATGCCTGCTGGCGGGCCGACCGGTCGTCACATCGTCGGTGTGTCCCGCTATCCACTACGTGGACCATGCCGTGGTTGAGGTGACAGCTGATGATGTACAGGCTTATGGCGATGCACTTCTGCGCCTTTGCGATGATCCGCAGTTCTACGAGCAGAAGCACCGCGCCTGCGCCGAGGTGCAGGAGCAGTTTTACGCAGAGCCCAACAGTTTCGCCGCCGCATTGCGTGAGGTTATTGCGGCGGTCGATCAGAATCGCGCGCCGCGACCACGCCGAGTGCCCGTCGAGGTCCCATCGTGAACATCCTTGTTGTCATCGTCAACTACGGTACCGCAAGGCTTGTCGCCGATTGTCTGCGATCGCTGGTTGAGCAGAGATCCCGACCGATCGTCTTGCGCGTGGTCATCGTGGATAACGCATCGGACGATGACTCCGTGCAATACCTTGGTGCACTCATCAATGAGCATCGATGGGATTCATGGGTATCACTTTTACAACTCGATCGTAACCACGGCTTCTCCTACGGCAACAACGCGGTGATCCGACCAGCCCTCGAGCAAGCCCGTCCGCCGGATTACGTGATGTTGCTGAATCCTGACACGGTTACCCGGCGTGGAGCGATCACCTCGCTGATCGAGTTCATGCAAGAGCACCCGAAGGCCGGCATCGCCGGAAGCCGGCTTGAAGATCCAGACACAACACCTCAGATATCGGCGTTTCGGTTTCACAGTGTTCCCAGCGAATTTCAAGGCAGCTTGAATCTGGGAATAGTGACCCGCCTGATGCGTCGCTGGGTCGTTGCACCCCCGGTGCGAAATGAATCACACACGTGTGATTGGGTCGCCGGCGCAGCAATGATGGTGCGTCGGGAAGTTTTCGAGGCCATTGGCCTGTTCGACGACGGTTATTTTCTCTACTTTGATGAGGTCGATTTCTGTCTACGTGCTCGACGCGCCGGCTGGGCCTGTTGGTACGCGCCGGCCTCCCGGGTGGTCCACCTGGTCGGGCAGGCGACCCACATCTCCGATAGCCGACTCAAAACCGGGCGCCGCCCCGCCTACTGGTTCACCTCCCGGCGGCGCTATTTTCTCAAGCACTTCGGCCGCTGTAGAGCACTCGGCGCCGATCTGGCACACGTGACCGGACATGGCTTCTGGCGAATCCACCGATTCGTTCAGCGTAAAGCAGATAACAGTCCACCGAAATTTATGCGCGATCTGCTATGTCACAGCGTTGTATTCAAGGGATTTCGAGTCTGATGGCCACCACTGACCCGGTACCGCCCGGACTCTGGCGGGTCGTGCGCGAGGACTGGATCGCGCACGGACGCGACTGGACCAAACCAGGATTCCGCGCCATGGCTGCCTACCGTTTTGGTGTGTGGCGGATGAAACTGAGGCCTAAACTCGTGCGCGCTCCATTTAGCATGCTGTACCGCATGATGTATCGACATGCACGAAATCATTATGGAATAGAACTGCCCTACTCCGCGAAGATCGGGCGTCGGGTGGTGATCGAACACCAGGGCGCGATCGTGGTACACGGCGACTGCGAGATCGGCGATGATTGTATTATTCGCCAAGGCGTCACACTGGGCAATCGCCGTTTGGACCGCCCGTTTGATGTGCCTCGCCTGGGAAATAAGGTCAACATCGGTGCCGGCGCAAAGGTCATGGGGGCCGTGACAATCGGAGACGGCGCGCAGATCGGCGCCAACGCCGTGGTATTAACTGACGTGGCGCCTGCGACCACGGTAGTCGGCATACCCGCACGGGTGGTGCACCGGCGCTCGGAGCAGGCAAGTGACTGAAGGGATAGGCGTCATCGTGATCGGCCGCAACGAGGGCCAACGGTTAAGCCGTTGCCTTGAATCGGTCCTCGGTCAATGCGCCACCGTCGTCTATGTCGATTCCGGTTCGACAGATGACAGTGAACAATCGGCTCGGAACCTCGGGGTCAAGGTAGTGCAACTGGATATGTCTGTGCCTTTCACGGCGGCCCGCGCGAGAAACGAGGGCTTTGCGCAGCTGATGGCGATCGCACCGCAGACAAGGTACGCACAATTCGTCGACGGTGACTGCCAGATCGTCAGCAGTTGGCTCGAAATCGCCCGCGAGCAACTTGATCGCGATGCGAATGTCGCTGTCGTCTGCGGCAGGCGGCGCGAGCTAGATCCCGATGAATCGATTTACAACCGCCTGTGTGACATCGAATGGAATACGCCGATCGGCGAAACGGATGCGTGCGGGGGCGACGCGATGATCCGCGTCAGCGCTCTTAGACAGGTCAACGGATATGACCCATCGATTATCGCCGGTGAAGAGCCGGAGTTGTGTGCCCGCCTTCGACAGCATGGCTGGAAAGTAATGCGCGTTGACGCGGATATGACCCATCACGACGCGGCCATGACACGTTTCAGCCAGTGGTGGGTGAGAATGATCCGTGCGGGACATTCCTATGCGCAGGCTATCACGATGCATGGCCGTGGGCGAGACCGCTACGGCGTGCGCGAAACACAGAGTATCTGGTTATGGGCGCTGGTTATTCCGTCGCTGGCGATCTTGCTCGCGTGGTCGATACACGGCCTGTCAGTGCTGCTGCTGCTGGGTTATCCCATGTTGATGCTGCGAATAGTCGTGCGCAAAAGGCGCACCGGCCTTGCGCGCCGCCACGCGATCCTGTATGCCGGATCGTGCATCCTCGGAAAATTCCCACAACTTTTGGGGCAGATTAAGTTTCTCTACACGATTCTATCCGGGCAGCAAGCCAAGTTGATCGAGCACAAGCGGTGAAACCACCAGATTACAACATGGACCGGACATCGTCATTACATGCGATGGAAGGCCGCAAGCGGTTTATGAGGTGGTGTCTCGCCATCGTGAGCATTGCGCTAGCGATACGTATCGTGTGGGCGATTGCAGTGCCGGTAATGCCTATTTCAGACTGCGCGGCGTATGATCGTTTTGCACACAGCATCGCGGATGGAAAAGGCCATGCGTGGCCCGATGGCAAACTCACGGCCTACTGGCCGGTGGGTACACCGCTTCTGTATTCGCTGGTATATCGGCTCAACATCCCCGGTTATGCACCAGTTGTGGTACTCAACGTGGCCATGGGCGCGGCGGTCGTCGCGCTGACCATCGCGGTGGCGAGGCAGTGGTTTGATCGCAAGACAGCCCTGACAGCTGGATGGCTGGCAGCGTTTTGGCCCAGCCAGATTCAATTCACGACGGTGATCGCCAGCGAGACGCCTTTTTTGGTTTTTCTCCTGGCGGCACTTCTGGCCTGGCAGTGGCCGGGCAAACGGCCATGGCGGCAAGGCGTGTGCGCCGGCGTGTTCCTCGCTGGCGCCTCCTACATTCGGCCAACGGCCCTGCTGATCCCGTTTGTCATTGCAGTAATTGAGTTTGGGCGCCATCACAGTGTCCGCCGCATGCTCTCAACTGTCGTGCCAATGCTGATCATCATGGCGGCGATCATCGCGCCATGGTCAATTCGCAACACGTTGCTGTTTGGCCGATTTACGCTGATATCAACGAACGGCGGCACGAATACGTGGATGGGAAACAACCCAGACACAACCGGTTTCTACCAACGGGTAGATCCGAACGATGAAACCCTGAAAAACCTTACAGAGGCCGATCGTGACAAGGAACTTGGCCGTCGTGCAATGTCGTATATCACCGAGTATCCCGGCCGGTTCGCGATACGATCGATCACCAAGTTTGCTCGTCTTCACGAGCGCGAAACCATCGGTGTCGCGTGGAATATCGATGGATTGGAAAATCGATATCCCGCATGGACGAAGCTGTTTCTAAAAATCGTAAGTCAGGTGTACTGGATGGCGATGCTGGTTTTAGGGATTGTTGGCATCGGCGCCTTGATAACCCGCACCGGGATTATTTCAACACTGACCCACCCCGCCACGGCCATCTGGATGTACTTCAGTGCGATCCATGCAATCACGGTCATCCAAGACCGCTATCACTTTGCATCAATCCCGTGCATCGCGATCCTGGCTGCTTACGCCACACAAATCATGATAGTGAGACAAACCCATTTCAACAATCCGTTAGAACATAAATGTTGAGTTGCGAATCAGACAATCAGGTAATCGGCGTCGAACCGGTAACCAGGTTCGGTGTGATTGTTGACGGCATGTCGCTGGCGGCGTGGCAGGCTTGCGTACTCGACGAGTTAATCAAGCTTGACCGCGTCGAGTTGGCGATTGTTATGGTCATTTCGCCAACGGATCCAACCCATCCATCATTCGGACAAAGGATCAGCAAAACGGTTTACAATGTTTATGAACGATCGACAGTGAGTCGTCGCACCGCGGCGCTTCGATCGATCGACATGACGGACCGATTTTCTCGGACGACCAAGATCCAGTGCAGTAACGTCCAACAGGAATATCGGTTTAATTGTTTCAAGCAAGCCGATCTCAAGGCCGTTCGCGATCATCAACTTGATTTTGTCATCCACTTCGGGTCCGGCATCATCCGTGGCGATATTCTCGAGGTGGCGCGATGGGGTGCCTGGGCGTACATGCACGGCGACAAGTATCGCGGCGGACCGCCCTGCCTGTGGGAAATACAAAACAACGACCCCGTGACAGGCGTGACCCTTGTGCGCCTTGCCAACGACCTCGACGGCGGCATCGTGCTGCGGCGGGGATTCTTTGCCACCGTGCACAAGTCCTACGTCCGCAACCTGAACGACGCTCTCTTTGGAAGCACGGACTTCCCGGCCTCCGTAGTGCGCAATATTCGCTCAGGCTGTGCCGAATACCTTGACGCAGGGTCTTCGCGCACGACCTCACAAACGGTCAAGTCGCCGACGAACCTTCAGGCGACGCGGCTTTTATTCAAGATGGCAACCCGTCGTGTCGTCGATGCCTGCCGATGGCTGTTGCGCCATGAGCAGTGGGTAGTCGGCGTCATCGACATGCCCATCCACATGCTGCTGGATGAAACGCAATCGGTGCATGCGAAATGGATGACCCCATTACACCGCGATCAGTTTATTGCCGATTCGTTCGGCATTCGCCGTAACGGCGGCACGACCCTGATCGCAGAACAATACGATCAGCATACCGAGCGTGGTTGGATATCAGCGATTGATTGGCCGGACGGCGGCGAACCTTCCACGCCACAGGCGGTGATCGAGGGTCCGTACCACATGTCGTACCCTTACCTGTTAGAGCATGAGGGACAGATCTACTGCGTACCCGAAACAGCCGAGGCCAAGCGCATCGATCTATACCGTGCCATTGATTTTCCGATGCGATGGGAGCGGGTCACAACACTTATCAACGGGTTTGCGGGCATCGACCCGACGGTGTTTCGACACGACGGCCGGTGGTGGCTTCTCTGTGCGGAGCAAACGATGCATCGCGCGCATAAACTTCATGCGTTCTACTGCGATGAGTTAACCGGTTCGTGGACGCCGCACCCGGGCAACCCACTGAAGACCGATGTGCGCTCGACGCGCCCCGCCGGTACGCCCTTTGTCCACAACGATGTTCTGTACCGGCCGGCGCAGGATTGCAGCCACACCTATGGAGAACGCATCACGATCAACCGCGTTGACTGCTTGACTACTACCGGATTTTCCGAGGCCACCGTGCGCGTCATTGAAGCCGACCGTACCGGCCCGGTGGGCGCCGGCTGCCACACGATTGCCGCAGCGGGCGATTGCACGATTATCGATGGCAAACGCTGGATTTTCATCCCGGTCTGTTTCCGCCGACAACTTTTCTCGATGCTTCGCTTCGGGCCGCGCACCTCAAAGAGTGAGTTGGCCGTCGGACCCAGAGGATAACACGCACATGCGCATCGCCTACCTGACCACACAGTATCCGGCGATATCGCACACATTTGTCGATCGTGAGGTGCGCCAGCTGCGCTCGCAAGGCGTCGACGTGCATACCTTCTCTGTACGACTCCCACACGATCACGACCTGCTTTCAGATGCGCACCGTGAGGCGCATCGCACGACAACATACCTGCTGGCGAGCAAGCCGAAGATGATGCTCTCCCAATTGCCGGCTTTCATTATGGCCCCGGCAGGCTATTTCGGCGTGATGTGGCGTGCTCTGCTTCTGTCACCGGAGGGCCTGAGAAACCACCTGTTGTATCTGGTGTATGCAATGCAGGGCGTGGTGCTGGCGCGGCATCTGAAGGAGCGTGGTATCGCCCATGTACATGTCCACCTAGCCAACAACGGCGCCGCGGTGGCGATGTTGGCATGTGTGTATGACCCGTCACTGACCTACAGCCTGACGATTCACGGATCATCGGTGTTCTTCGCCGCGGAACAATGGCGTCTCAAGGAAAAGGCAGAGAACGCCGCATTCGTACGATGCATATCCAATTTCACCAGGGCGCAGGTCATGTTCTGGACGGACCCTGTGGCCTGGGAAAAATTTCACGTTGTGCACTGCGGCGTGGACACGAAGACATTCTCCCCGAGGCCGGATCACGCGAATGGCCCACTGAGGTTGATCACCGTCGGACGACTCGATCCAATCAAGGGTTATTCGCTTCTTCTCGATGCCCTCAAACGCCTAGATGACATGGTCGTTGGTTGGCATCTCAACATGATTGGTGACGGCGATCTGATGGACAAGCTGCGCTCGCAGTCGCAGCGCTACGGCCTCGCCGACCAGATAACATTCACCGGGGCGATCGGCCAGGACCGATTGCAGGATCACCTCATCGCCGCAGACGTGATGATTATCAGCAGTTTCATGGAAGGCTTGCCGGTAGTTCTCATGGAGGCGATGTCCAGTCAGTTGGCAGTGATCTCGACGAACGTCGCGGGCGTGGCGGAGCTGGTCGAACACGATCGCAGCGGGCTGGTCGTGCCGGCTGGATCGGCCGAAGCGCTGGCCGACGCGATCCGGGAACTCGCAACCGACCGGACTAGGATGAACGCGATGGGTCGACATGGCCGCAAAAAGGTCGTGAGCGAATTTTCGGTGGAATTGGCCGGCCGACAGATGGTCGAGCTCTTCCGACATTACGCAGGCGATGCGGTGCTCGCAGATGTTTAGATGACGGACAATCTGACCGTTGCCCGATGAGCCTGACCACCTTCAGGGTCCCGCCATAGACATGCAGGCCAGGTTTGACGGGAAGGCGACATGAAGACAGCGATGACCACGACTAGAACGACATTCGTAGAGCGCGATCTCACACGCTACCTGATCCTGGGCCTAGCGCGCACGGGAACGACCGTTCTGCACCTGAGTGTCATGGGCCATCCAAATGTCAGCGCATTGAGCGACGAGATTCCGGTGCAGCCTTTTTTCGGGCGGGGCCTGAGCACCTTTACGTTTGGCAACGAGTTCGAACAAGAGAAAGAGCGTGGCCACCTGGTGCTGTTTGACGCGATCACCTCGATCACCGCCACGGCGCAGACCACCGCCATCGGCGCCAAGACCGTAGCGCATACGTGCGAACAGGCGCATATTATCGTCGATGCTCTGCAAAAACATCTGCCGGGCATCAAGGTCGTACTGACCCTTAGAAATGATATGGTGGCGCAGTACGGATCGTTGCGAGGCGCGCGCGCGACAGGCGCCTGGCATTCGTGGTACAGGAACATCGAAGACAACCGTCAGCAGAAAATGCGCATTAATCGATCCTTGTTTACACGCGCCGCATTGCATTGGCTCGACAGCCTGCGTGTTCTGCGCCGCCTGCATGATTCTCACGACGTGCATGAATGGCGGTATGAGAATTTCATGGCCGACCGAGAGGCCTCTGTTCGCGGTGTATTTCGTTTTCTTGGCCTGCCCAACGCAGAAATAGCCCCGCTGAAGTCAGAAAAAGTCAAGCCGCCCCCGCAACAATACATCCATAATTACACACGGATGGCGGCGTTTGCCGAGATCCTTGCCCAACGGCACAAGCAAAATACCGTGCCTGTCAGAGCGCGGATCATATCGGCCTTCATTGAGCGGGCGTCGAGATGTTGCCACGGCGCCAAGCGGATAGGTGCTTCGCTCATCACGGGGCAATCGTAGGGGAGTCCTGGAAAACTCCGTACAAACTCTATTTATTGGATTTAGCGTGATCCCCGCCGGATCGCGGCGAAACAGGTCAGGTTTAAGAGGCCCGTAATCGCCACCCTTTGGATGAGACGGGAGGGTCCGCACACCCAACATAAAATGATCTGGATTGTTGATGTCATTTCGTGGCTTGTCGTGCTGTTTATCATGGCGCCGATTACCGTGCTATTTGTTGAATGCGCGGCGTCGATTCTCCCTTGCCGGTCCGCGAAGAAACGCGCAGATACAAAACGTCCGGTCGTCGCAGTCATTATTCCGGCACACAATGAAGAACTATTGATAAGACGTGCCGTGGGGTCGGTTATCTCGCAGTTGTTGACGGGCGACCGACTTGTCGTCATCGCCGACAACTGCAGCGATCAAACGGCAAGTATTGCCGCCGACGCCGGCGCGGAGGTCGTCGAGCGCCACGATCCAACGTTGTTCAACAAGATATATGCATTGTCGCATGGGGTGGATTTTCTTAGTAGGTCGCCGCCTGATGTCGTCCTTATCGTCGATGCCGACTGCACCATGGATCCCGGTTCGGTGGATATGTTGGCTCGTGCCGCAGCTGACAAATCGGTGCCTGTGCAAGGCTGTTATTTGATCGAATCACCGCCGAACGCCCGCGGCATACCCGCCGTCAGCGCACTGGCCGTGATCGTCAAGAACTTGGTGCGTCCCGCCGGACTCAACCGATTAGGCCTGCCCTGCCTGCTCACCGGATCGGGCATGGCGTTTCCATGGCAGGTTATTGCAGGTGCTGCGATGGATAGAGATGATCTGGTTGAAGACATGCAAATGACGGTCGACCTGTCGCTGAGAGGTTACCTGCCACGTTTTTGTCGCGACGCCCGCGTCATCAGCCAACTGCCTGTCGGCATCGCGGCAAGTCGTCAACAACGGACAAGATGGGAGCACGGCCACATTCAGTCGCTTCTCAAGAACGGACCACGCCTTTTCTGGGCGGGGCTGCGGCGCGGCAACATCGGTTTGATCGTGCTGGCGATCGATTTGAGCGTGCCTCCACTGTCGTTGATCGTTCTAACGTGGACGGCTGCACTGACAGGCGCGACCGTGGCCGCGATATTGGGCATGTCCTGGTGGCCGGCGCTGGCGCTGGCCGGCGGGGGCGGCATGCTGCTGGCAGCGATGGCAATGGCCTGGGGTAAGTTCGCTCGGAATACTGTGCCCGCTTCCACCGTGTTCGCTGCGCCGGTATATGCCTTGTGGAAGGTGCCGTTGTACCTGGCGTTTGTCCTGCGACGGCAAAAGGTGTGGCTGCGCACGCAGCGGGATTGATCCATACCTGCACTATCCTTCGATTATGGCAAACTCGATTCATATGGTTTTGTCGCCCCAATATCAGTTGACGGACTTGCCAGTTGTTTGCTTGTGCGGTATCGAGATCCACGCACTCAGTGAATCACGGTGCGTCGCATGGATCAGTAACGAACTGGGGTCCCGCCGGGGTGGGTGGGTGGTAACCGTGAATTTGGATCACCTTAGGCGGATGGTCAACGATGCTTCTTACATGGCATTGTGCGCCGGTTCAACGCTGCTGGTTGCCGACGGCATGCCGCTTGTCTGGGCCAGTTGGTTGCAGGGCACGCCTTTGCCGCAACGTGTAGCTGGATCAAACATGATCCTGACCCTGACCGCCGCGGTGGCATCGATCGGCAAATCGGTGTTCCTGCTCGGGGGTGATCCGGGCACGGCCGAGAAGACGGCACGCGTACTGCGAGATCGCTACAACGAGTTGCATATTGCTGGAACCCTGTGTCCGCTGATCGGGTTCGAGAACCACCCTACGCAAATAGACAAGATTACCCAGACCCTCGTCGATGCACAGCCGGATATTGTTTACGTGGCGCTGGGATCACCCAAGCAGGAGCGGTTGATCAACGCCTTGCGTGACAAGATGCCGCATACGTGGTGGATGGGAGTCGGTATCAGTTTCAGTTTCCTCAGTGGCGACGTCCAACGTGCCCCGCACTGGTTGCAACGGCTGGGACTCGAGTGGTTGCACCGGCTGATTCAGGAGCCGCGACGATTGGGCAGACGGTATCTGATCGACGGACTGCCCTTTGCTGCCCGTCTCATGGCCGGAGCGATCGCAAAGCGATGGGAGTCACGCACAGCAACGTCAAAACGCCGCAACGCCAAGCAAAATGACTGACACTTCAATGAGTAACAGGGCCATCCATGATCCGGCAGCGATTCGCTCCACACCGCTACGCGCCGCACGTGTGCTGGTGATTGACGGATATCCCGTCCCCCGCCAGGGTTTGGCGCAGCTTATTCGAAAGAGTGACGACCTTGAGTATGTCGGTGCGGTGGAGAATCCGACCGAGGCGTTGGCGACGATCACGGACACCAAGCCCGACGTCGTCGTCGTCGAGCTTGCGCTCAACAACGGACACGGCACCGAT
>Ga0310121_10005615_pt1 | contig 10744 bp, 7 predicted proteins | sample CB27_Tmax_986_MG_FD_203504 | JGI IMG/M metagenome (GOLD analysis project Ga0310121, IMG submission 203504) | Marine microbial communities from Western Arctic Ocean, Canada - CB27_Tmax_986 | ecosystem: Environmental > Aquatic > Marine > Oceanic | place: Canada: Western Arctic Ocean | collected... | reverse complement strand
CGGGCCCGGCGATGAGTAGGGCAGTGGATTTCCGGAATCCAGCGCCAAGGGTATCCCGTTGTGCTGTGGTCCCAGGTAGTAGGATTGGTATTGTTGTTGAATCCGACTGTCATTGATCTCACCCAATGCAACGAACTGAGGCAGGTTCTCGTTGAGCGTTCCGAGACCATGATGCACCCAGGCTCCGATGCTGGGCTGCGTCTCGTCCAGCTTGTGACGGCCAGTGTGGATCTGCCCCGCCGCCGCATGATCGTCGTCGGTGGTGTACATCGACCGGACCACGGCGAGGTCATCAACGCACGATGCAAGATGAGGAAACCAGTCAGACACTTCGATGCCACTCTGGCCGTATCTGCGGTGTCCGACCTGCATCGGATAAAGCTTGGCCTTGCCGGTCACTGCCTCACGCACCTTGGCATTCGACACGACGGCCCGCGCATGTTGATGCAACAGGGGTGATTCCAGCGGATTGGGAAACGGCGCCTCCACAAATGTCTTTCCCGCATATCGGTTGATCGCCGGTTTCGGATCGAAAGTCTCTAGATGGCTATAGCCCCCTGCCAGAAAAATCCAGATGACGTTCTTTGCCTTGGGTGGCAGACGCGGGTGATCCCGATTCGGATTCTGTGCGATCCCGTCCTGGTGCAACATGGCACCCAGAGCGAGCCCCGTGAATCCCATGCCGACGTCGGCCAGGAATGTGCGGCGCGAGGAGGAGGGGAGACGGGGAGACAAGGAGACGGGGAGACAGGGAGACGGGGAGACAAGGAGAGGAGGAGACAAGGAGACGGGGAGACAAGGAGAGGAGGAGACAGAGGAACGGTTCTTTGATCTATATTTCATCTTTCAGTACCACCTTGTTACATTCCGATCTCGTCCAACCCAAAGCCTCAGCCCGCCTCTTCCCTGCTCCCTGTCTCCCCGTCTCCTTGTCTCCCTGTCTCCCCCTCTCCCTCTCCTCTCCATTCATCGGATCGTCACAAAATCATTATGGCTGAGCAGAACTTGAATCAAGCTCTCGCGAGCACGCAAATGCGGATTCGCCGATGCAGGCAGGTCATCTTTTTCATTCTCGCCAGGCTGGAAGTCATCGCGCGAGTACAGTGCAAGCTGGTTGGTAAGAAATCTCTCGCAAGCCGCGCGTTCGGACTCGGTCGGCCCCCGGGCAAGAATGGACTCAAAACTGACCGTGATGAAATCACGCTGGTCGGCGTAGGCCTCGTTGATCATCCGGGCTAACTGGCGACTCAGGTTTCGCGCCATCCGGCTGTTGGCCAGCGCCAAAGCCTGCTGAGGTACAATGGTTTCGGTTCGCCGATAACAGTCATTCGGATCGGGCGCGTCAAACATCTGCAGGAACTGCATTCGCCCTTCGTCGTGGTGTGCGAAGTAGATGCTTCTACGTTTTGCGGTCTCGCCTGATTGGACGTCCAATTCCTGCCCGCCGATCGTCAAGTCCAACTCACCAGCGACGTACAGCAGGGCATCGCGAACGACTTCGGCCTCCATCCTCCGTGAATTGGCCCGCCAGAGAAAATCGTTTGCCCGATCGAGCGCAGCGTTTGCGTTAGTGGCTGTTGTTTTACCCGAATTCGACTGCATGCGGTAAGCGTTGCTGGTAACCAGCAGCCGATGAATGTGCTGCATACTCCAATTGTGCTCCATCAGCTCCACGGCGAGCCAGTCGAGCAGCTGAGGATGCGTTGGCGGCTTGCCATTGCGGCCAAAGTCAGACACGGTGAGAACCAAGGGCGATCCAAAATGACGCAACCAAATGTGATTAACAGCGACGCGTGCGGTGAGGGGATTTCGTCGGTCGGTGATCCAGCGGGCCAGTCCGGTGCGTCGGCCAGTGCTCGATTCTGGGTAATGCGGCCCCAGCGGCGTGTACACGGTGCTCGGTTGTTCCAACGCGGCACGGGCCTCATCAACTGCCTTCTTGCAGGTGTCAACCTGTTTCGTCGCAGCCGCGAGTGCCTTCGGGTCAGCTGCTTGTTCGTCAGCTTGCCCTGTCGCGGGTACTTGTTTCAGTTCCCATTGCGCATGAACTAGATTTGACTGTGCGTGGCTGAGCTGCATTTCGCGTTCCGCTTGACTGGCAAGTCCCGCCAGCCGCAGTACCTCATTGTGCGGCCGCTTGGCATACTTTGCCTGGTCGGCGGCGAGTCGGGCGTTCACCGCACACAAGCTCGCCTCGGCGGCCGCGAGCTCATGTCGAGTTAGTGTCGAGTTGTCGGCGTCTGACTCCTTGATGCTCGCCAGCTTTGCGCGGGCTTTCTCGACCGCACCCGTAACGACGGCCAGCGTTTCTCCACGGACAAAGCCCTTCATCCCCGGATAGTAAGCCACAGCCGGCAATTGGACTGGATGGATCGTGAATTCGTGGTCGCCCAACAACGATGAAGGCGGTCCCGGACTCACCGGCGGTTTCCCGGGCATGCGGTTGCGTTCGTCGCCCAACACGAACATGAAAGTCTGGGCATCCAAGTTCTTGTCGAAGACACGCGCCAAGCCGGCTTCAATCGGTTTCATCGACGAACCGTATACATAGCCAGTGTACGGACCCGGGTCCGGTAAGCCCGGCACTCGGTCCTGACGTAATTCCAGAGGCTCGAAAAACGCTCGAAACTTGAAATACTCCTCCTGGGTGATCGGATCGTATTTGTGATCGTGGCACATCGCGCAGTTCAGCGTCAGGCTGAGAAATGCTTTGCCAGTATGCTCGACCAAGTCCTTCATCCAGATGTTGTAATTCAGCTTATACCAGTTTCGAACCAGGTAACCGGTAGCCACGATCGTGTCGTCGTCCTCGGGAGCAATCTCGTCGGCGGCCAGCATTTCGGTAACCATCTGGTCGTAGCCTTTGTCCGTGGCCAACGAATCGATGATCCAGTCCCGCCATCGCCACACGTGTGGATAGCTGTTCCGAACATCGTTTCTCGAACGTCGGCCGTACCAGTCGCTGTAGCGCCAGACATCCATCCAGTGCCTGGCCCAGCGTTCGGCATACTGGGGGCTGGCCAGCAATCGATCGACGACGTCTTCGTAGGCCCGCGGCGAATCATCGGCCAGAAAGTCGTGCAACTGGTTGCGAGTCGGGGGGAGCCCGGTCAGGTCGAGGTACAGCCGACGGAGCAATCCAGGTCGTGTCGCAGGCGATGCCGGTCGCAAGCCCCGTCGTTGGTGCTGAGCCGCAATAAACGTATCGACCGAGTTGCGGACCCAAGCGGGGTTTTCCACGCGTGGAAGCTGCGGGCGGCGCGGACTCTGAAAAGCCCAATGCTGGCGGGGATCCACCTCCGCCTGCTCGTCTGGCGGAGCATTGGCACCCTCGTTGATCCATCGTTTGAGGAGATCGATCTCGTGCGAGGTCAATGGCGTACCCTGATCCTCAGGGGGCATTATCCAACCCTCGCTCCCCGTCACCGCCTCGATCAGCGTGCTCGTCGCGGAATTGCCGGCTTCGATCGCCGGACCTCGCTCCCCGCCCTGACGAATGAATGCGACTGTGTCGAGCCGCAATTCAGACTCTTGCTTCAATGCACCGTGGCAGGCAAAGCACCGCTCTTTTAGGATCCGCTTGACATCGCGCTGATAATCGACGAGCTCCGCGCCATCAGCCAACGTGCCAATCAAACAGCAGATCGTTGTTGCTAAGGCAATTCGCATAATCACACCCTCCAGAGTCACAATTCTAACGTAGATTCGCGACCTCTGTCATGACTGGCCGAGAATAAGGATTAGCAGCGATAGTTGCTGATCGCTCCGCGATCAGGGCATTTTGATCGCGGAGCGATCAACGACTATGGCCAAAGTGAGTGGCATTGGGCGTCAGCCCAATGGGGCGGGTGTCGATAGGATCGCGATTTCCAATTTGAAAATTGGATAGGACTTAGAATCGAAGACTCTCATTCTTCGTGTTCTTGGTGTCTTCGTGGTGTTGTCTCTTGAGGGCGCGATCAGGAAGCGGCGAGCGTTTTAGGCTTTTAAGAGTTCTTCCGAGATTTTCGCGGCCCAGAATCAGAGTCCGTCGTGATTGACGTTTGAGGATGATCTGAAGTTCACCACGCCCTTCACCACGACCTTCGCCTAGGGCTCAGGGACGTGCCACCCGTGCCATCATCTGTCGAGGTGGGTGGCACGCTCAGAATGAAGTGATGGGCGTGGTCTTCTGCGGTTACGCTGTGGGCTGTCGAAGACAGTTTTAAACAACTTTACACAACCCACAGGTATGGCTACCGTCCTTCGTCAAAAACGTGCCTTCGGACCAAGAACAAACGAATGGAGCCACTAAATTGCCGCAAGAGCCCTTTTAAGGCGGGAGCAATTAATCAGCACTCGGTTGGCGTCTGACTGGCCGAGAGCGCCTCGGACCAGTCTCCACAAAGCAATAGACAGACGGTGAGCAGTTGAATGGAAGTGTCGCTAGGACAGAGCCAGGCGAAACGCCGCGCGTCAAGCAGCGCTTGGTCCAACTTGCCGGCGCGAAGCGCGACGCGACAAGCCGCTTGGGCACGCCGACTGGCCAACCAAACGGCGCGGAGATCGCTCAAGTCCGACTTGCAGCGGCGGCACTCGCCTGACCATGACTGCCGAGCGCCGCAAGTTGGGCAAGCCAGCGAGGGTTCGCTGGCCGCGGTCTGTTCTCGGGTGACATCCATTAGGCGTCCTGTAAATAGAACACAAGATCGTCGAGCGCCGCAGTGACCCGTTCGAGCTCATCCAAAGACGCAGCGTCGATGGCCGCACGAAGCTGTTTCGCCAGCCTGTTCATTTCCTCAGCATCCGACGGATCTGCAGCACTTGCCAGCCCTGCGCTCTTGGCCAGCAGGTCGTTGGCCCTCTCGATCGCTTGCTTCAATTCAGGCGACAGGTCTTCGCGGCCCGCTACAGCTGGGACGTGGCTGGACGGAATTGGCTCTCCTGTCGAATCGTCGGGCTGAAAGGCGGCCTCGATGCGAGCCTTTGCCCCGGCCCGCTCGGTTTCGCGAAATCGGGAGATTGCGTTGTCGATTGTCAAAGCCTTCGTCAATCCAGTGGCCTTTTCGACGGCGGTTACCTTCAAAATGCCGTCCAGATCCAACTCAAAGCGAATCAGGATATCATTGCCGGCTTTCACATCCGCGAGGCCTTCCAATGAGAACTCGCCAACCTGGTCGTTGTGGCGAACATCCTCGTTCTCACCTTGAAAGACGTTGACCAATACCGCGTCTTGGCTATCGTACATCGTGCTGAATACTTCGGAGCGAACCGCAGGCAAAGCGGTGTTGCGATTGATCAGGGGCGCGAACCGATGTTCAGACTCGAATCCGTGCAACCTGCCGACGCATTGGACACCGAGCGTGTGCGGAGTGATGTCCACGAGAACCGGGCCCAGGTCCATTCCTGCGATCAGGCCGCCTTGCAAAGCCGCGCCCATCGAGACACACAAATCTGGATCCACCTCGGCGTGAATGGGCTGGCCGAGTTGCTCGCTGAGCAAGCGATGAACCATCGGCGTGCGACTGGCACCACCGACCAGGACGACTCGATCGATTTGCGATGCCACCAACTTGGAATCCGACAGCGCCTCGTCGACGCAAACCAGCGTTTTATTCAAGAGTGACTCGATCAGCTCTTCGTAATCCATCCGCGCAATCTGCATCTTCAGATGCAAGGGCACACCTGCCTGTTCCGCGATGAATTCTTCGGTGATCGTCGCAAAGGCCTCAAATGACAATTGCCGTTTCGCTTCTTCGACCGCTCGCAATACTCGAGATTGCGAAGCCAGCGACTGGCGCAGATCGACGCTGAACTCGTCCTGAAATCGGTCACACACGTAGTCCATTAACAACTGGTCGAAATCATCACCACCCAATTGGGTGTTGCCGTGGCTGGCCAGGACTTCTACGACGCCGTCCTCAATCTGGACAATCGAGACGTCGAACGTACCACCTCCCAGGTCGTAAACCAACAGCCGTTCCAGTCCCTGGCCGCTTGAATTGTAGGTGAGCGCAGCGGCGGTCGGTTCGTTAATGATCCGCACGACTTCCAAGCCAGCCAATTGGCCGGCCTCGCGCGTTGCTTCGCGTTGCTGTTCGTTGAAGAAAGCCGGAACGGTGATGACCGCACGGCAGACCTCATACCCAAGTTGCCTGGCCGCTCGTTCTTTGAGCGTCCGCAGGATTATCGCCGAGACTTCCTGCGGTGAATAAGCCTGGTCTCCCAGAGAGACGGTTTCGTCGGATCCCATCCGCCGCTTGATCGATCGCACGGTCCGATCCGGCGCCAGCGTCCACTGGTTCAGGGCAGGAAATCCGACCAACAATTTTCCTTCCGCGTCCAGACCAACAACCGAGGGTAGGATCTTCTGACTGTCTTCCTCCAAGACTTGAACGTCGTTGTCACGGATAATGGAAACGACGCTGTTGGTCGTACCGAGGTCGATGCCGAGGATGGTATCCATACTATCGTTCTCCTACCGCCTTCACTTCGGCGAAGCGAAGGACTTTGGTTTGCCAGTAGTAACCGGTTCTTACTTCTTGCACGACTTGACCGGAGGGGCGTCCCGGATCGCTAACCGTTTCCACCACGGTCATGCTATTCGGATCGACCTGCCGGCCCATACACTGCATGCGCGTAATCTTGTTTTCGCTCAACGTGCGTTGCAAACGAGTTTGAATCAGGTCGTACCCCTCCAGCAACGAATCGAAGAGGCGACGTTGGGTGTCCAACGTGCGATTCCCATGGATGTCCTGGAGCGCCGCATGCCACGGGCGACAGAGTACCCGCCGCCACCATGCTTGCGCCCGATACAGCTGCTCGAATTGCTCACGCAACTCGGTCAGCTCGCCACTCGCCTCCTGGACCACCGTGCGGCGAGCGTTCTCGATGGCACTGCGTCCACGCCGGAGTGATTCGTCCAGATCGGCCAGCCCCTCGACTAGCGGTCGAGCCGCCTCTTCTCGCGCCCGATTTTCGTCAACCGTGACGGATCGGAACTGCTCGATGGCAGCCTGCATCGACAACAGCGTCGCTTCGTTGCGCTCTTCGGTAGACCGCGAAGCCTTCGTCACCAGTTTCACCTCGTGGCGCAATGACGTCAGCCGTTCCACGAGTTGATACAAACCAACCGGCTCGACGGGGCTCCCGTCCAGAGGCGGTTCGTCGACGCCCACCTCTGCGTCGACGCGCGCCTCGTCCAGCCAATTTCGAAATCGAGCCAGCACTTGTTCGGTTTCCGGCCACTCTTTCATAAACGCACTTTCTCTGTAATTCAGCTGCGCAATAAGAGATTTCACAAAGACGTGAGCAACCCGCTAATTCTCTCCCAGCGATAATAACGTCTCCAAAGGAATTCGCGCAAGCCTCAAACGGCCCCGCACATCGGCGATGATATCGTCCAGCGAGTCGTCGTCGGGAACACGGAGGATACGTTTTTCCAACAGCTTTGCGGGATCACGCAATTCGTCGTAGGCCGCTCGAATGCGTGCGAACTGCTCGGGAGCCCGGTCCGGTGGATGCTGGCGGACCAATTCCAGATACCGTTTTCGCACAGCCGATTCGGAAGCGTTCGATTCAAGCCCGAGGATTTCGTGGGGATCTTGCATGGACGCGGCTAGGTCCTTTTTCGCTGGGAAGCAATTTCGTCGGGAATGGGAATTCCTCGTTCGTTGGCGTCTGCCAGGAACTCATCCAGTTCAACGCCCATTCGGCCGGATAGCGTTTCAAAAACACTAAGCAAGGCTTCGGGCGGAATCCCGTCGAACTGCATCTCCGGATCCAACTCGTCGTCATCGTCGTGCCAGGGCTCATCCATTGGGTGATCACTCGCTTGATCCAATAAGATGAGCTGGCGTCGGGAGTTTTTCAGAAGCTCTTGAACCCTTGCATCGCCCGAATCCTGGCCCAATTTCAAGGCGGTTTCCAAACTGAGCCGAGCCGCCTTTTCTTTGCACCGAAAAGGACCCCGGCGAATTTCCAGATCACCGTTCAGGGCATGAAAGTACGCCGCCTTGGGGAATTTCTTGATTCCCTTGCGCACGAACTTTCGCAGTAGCACCAGTTCGCCCACCTCCATGAGAAAATCACAGACATCGCGCAGATCCTGTTCGCACCACTTGACTCGTGAACAGCGACGCACGTAGGCCACCAGCTGTTTCGTTTTATCGACGTGCGGCCGGTGAAATTGGCGTGACCGGACATACTCGATCAGCAACTTGCACATCATCCCCGCTGTGGCGCCTCGACAACGTCGCCGCAGCGCTTCCGTCCAGCGCTTTTCGTAAAGCCAACGCTCTTCTTTCGCCAACCCGTAACACTCTGATTCGATCAGTATCAGCAGCCAAAGCGAGGCCGGTTCTTCCAAAGTCTCTAGGGCATTCTCGATCCAGCGGCGCGCAGCATCCTGGCAGCCAGCTTTGATTTCCACGACCGCTCGTCTGCCCAGCAGGCCGTAGTCACCACTTCGTTGCGGCATTAAGGCGACTGCCATTTCGAACCGCCCACGCGCTTCATCAAACTGACCCCGGCAGGCATAGTATCGAGCAACCGCGAGGTGCGTACTCCAGACCACAGCGGTCATTTGCGGGTCAAGTGGCTTGGTACGCTTCGCTTGAAGAGCAAACTCGTACGCCTCGAGCGGCTCGTCTCGCTCCAAGTAGTGCCGCGCCAGACCAAGCAGGCCGTCGAGATGATCGGGGATTTGCTGGACTGCACGACGGTAGGTCTCAGCTACCTGGTCAGGCTCATCGGCTGCGGCATACAAATCCGCCAGGGCGCCGTAGGCCCGCGCGTCGGTAGGAGTCAGCTCAAAACAGTGCTCCAGACAGGCCGCGGCCTGCTGCATCGACTCTGCCTCTTCGTCGTCGTGCGAGGCACCACAGCCGCAGTTCCGCATCGCGCTCGCCTTGCGCGCATACTTCCGACCAAGATTCAACCAAACCAAAGCCCGCGCCATGCCACGCTGCTCATGGTTCAGATCCACGCTGTCCAAATCGATAATGTACTTGCGCCAAAAGGGAATCGAATCATCGGGGTACGAGTCCGAGGACAAATCGCGGACAAGCGCCCTGGCCCGGTTCCAATTCGGATCCAGCGGCAGGGGATCGACGACGCCTATGAGGCGATCCAATCCTGGGATCCAGCCCTCCCTGACAACTTGGACGCAAAGCCATTCAACCAAGCGGGTATAGAGGCCCTGGTCGAGTTTGCACAGAGTTTTTCGGATTCCGGGCAACGCTCGGAAAGCCGGCCGCCAGTCTTCTTCGGCAACATGTCGTTGGAGCTGACGTAGCTGGGTCAGAATGCACTGCTCGCTGACGCCACGCTCCAACTTTTCCAGCTTCGATTGCAGAGAAGAGTCAGACGGATCCAACGGTTCTGTGCCCGCAACGACCTGCAAGGGACGAGCGATCGTCGCGGCAACTCGATCCGGCGCGAGACGCGACCAATTGGCCTGCATCTTCTCCGTGTCCTGTTGGTAATAGGCGGCCAGACCGCGCACAAAAAACTTCCAATCCGCAAACGGGCTGTTGCGCGAGATATCGTTCAAATGAAGCTGCACGTCCGAAGTGTCACCCCGCTCAAGCGCCTTCAGGGCCCGACGAACTCGCTGCGCTCCGTTCGGGATTCCAGACGCTGAACTTGAGGCCGACTGTGGTCGCAAAACGGACTGATCCGCCGTTTTTAGATCCCATTGGGCACGATCTTCGTCGGACGCAGGTAGAAGATTCGCGGGCAAGCGGTCAAGCAGCCCCAGCCAGAGCAACAGGTCCGGCAGTGCGGCTTGGACTGCAGGCTCGTTCGCGCCCAAATCCAGCAAGGTTTCTGCCACGCCGCGGCAAGCCTCATGATTGCCTTGACGCTGTAGGTCTTGCATGCGGGCAATAAGAGCGAACTCGAAGTACCGGCGGTTTTCTGCGCTTGCCGTCTGACGGTACCCGACCCGCGCGTCCTTGAGCGCTTGCTTGAAATTGCCCTTTTCCAAGTTGCGTTGAACTTGAGACAGCAGCTGGGCGGTCGAAGGTTTCTTAGCTCGTCTCTTGGATTTAGACACCATTTTAACATCCGTGCGAGGCCGTCGCTGATCGCTAACCGTACAGGGTTCGCGCAACAGCAAAACAAGTTCGAAAGCGGTTGACCGTTGGATCACGGCTGCGTGCGGCGCGGATTCTCCATGCACGCCAGTGGTCGCTCGTCCAACCCCCTTACGTCTGATATCGCAGCTGCGCTCTTGATACTTGTGATTCTATGAACCGGACTCACGAATTCCAACTGCAGTTGATTAAAAAATGCTGTGTGTATACGCCGAGAAAAGGCGGCGCCAGCGCCGCAACTAAAACAACCCCTTCCTTCCTTCTGTTCCTTCGCAAAATAGGCTGTGACGGCTATCTGTCGTTTCCCGAACTATCCGGGTTAGGCCCGTGGTTCGTTTGGACAGCGCCACTTTGGAGCATGACGCTGGCGATTCAAGGACGAATGACTAGTTGGACAGCGCCACTTTGGGTGATGCTAGCATGATTAAAGGCTTGAGCGAGTTAACTTTATCGTTGAGAGTTTGCGTCAAGTTCGTCCTTGCCCTGAAGGGGCTGAAAACCGTAGCCCAGGGCAGAGCGGAGCGGCGTCAGCCGCAAGCGCCGCCCTGGGTTAGCGAGAACACATGTGTGTCGGCCGAGAAAACACGCGTGTTTCATGGGGCAGTCGACCGAGGCCGAAACATCCCGCGGCTCGTTGCGGCCTCGGTCAACCGCCGCACGAAGGCCAA
>Ga0310121_10005614_pt1 | contig 10744 bp, 9 predicted proteins | sample CB27_Tmax_986_MG_FD_203504 | JGI IMG/M metagenome (GOLD analysis project Ga0310121, IMG submission 203504) | Marine microbial communities from Western Arctic Ocean, Canada - CB27_Tmax_986 | ecosystem: Environmental > Aquatic > Marine > Oceanic | place: Canada: Western Arctic Ocean | collected... | reverse complement strand
TGGGAAATCTGATTTTTCTATAGATGGTTCTGAACTTATTGAAGCAACAGAGACAACTCGCATGGGCGGCTCATGGGATGGTAATGTGTTTACTTTTGTTGAGCCAGATGTTCCAGTAGAAGTGTCTTTTAAGGCAAGTGCTAAATCTAAGCTAGCGGCACTAGGACTGTCTGAAGAGGAAATCTCAGCAGCATTTGGAATCTGATGAAGATCTTACTGGGAGCGCTTTTGTTAGCAGTTTCTTTGTCTGTACAGGCAGTGAATCCCGGTGTATTTCAGACTACTGTATCGCTTAAAGTTCTATGCAGTAATGGCGGCCCTGAGTTGCTCATGCAGGAACTTCTGGACGGCTACAATGAAAAACCTGTTCACGCTATGGACATCAGCACCGTTACTGGACTGAATATACAGATGTACATTACAGAGAATAAAAATAATCCAACTAGTACTATTTTGTTGCATAATCAGAATGTGAATAAAACTTGCATTTTCTGGTCTGCTAGGGATTATTTGAGAACCTTAGAAGTAGAGAGTTTACCGGCTAAAATGCCAATAAGTGGAGAAGGTACATGAAGCATTTAAAAGACAGTAATATGGGTTATTGGGGACATTTAGGATTTGCACTAAAGTTATCTGTGCAGTTGATTGTAATGGCCTTAATAGGTGTTGTTCATGGAGTTATGCCATTTGTATTTCAGAATGCAGTTTCATCGGGCATTAAAGATATGGATAATAGAATGCAGGAATTGGCGAACTAATGACTGAGTATACGGGCCAAGAACGACGCGGTAACGGTGGGTGGCATTTATCAAAGGGCATGTCTGTATCGCATATTATTGGGACATTAATGATTGCAGTAGGTTTCTTCGCTTATATAACAGATATAGAGAAAGAGACGGTAGTAAATCAGATGGATATCAAGAGCCTGTCAGATCGTATGGACAGATCTGATGCTAGACACAGTGAACAATTTGGGGAGATAAAAGATATGTTAAAGTCTTTATCTGTAAAAATTGATAGTTTAGGACGTCAACGTGGACCATGAATATCACCCCCTCAGCGGATCAGCAAATAAGCCATATCTTGACAGATTCAGAGTTTTTAAGAATCGAGGTAAATGGCGGTGGTTGCAGTGGATTCACAGTGGGATTATCGAAGACAAATGGAGTAGAAGAGAACGATACCTTGTTGGCCTCGAACATAGTTATAGATCCCACCTCGGAGGAGTATTTGTCAGGGGCTACACTGGATTGGACTAATGATGCATTTTCACCAACGTTTAAATTTGATATACCAAACACTAAATCGTGCGGTTGTGGTAGCTCTTTCACACTTGAGGATAAATAATGGAATCACTAAAAGATTGGGTAAAAGAACATCCCGTGATAGCAATAGCGGTGGTTCTAATAGTCGCTACTATTGTCTACTCGCTGTTCTTTGGATCGGCGGATGTACCAGCCTAAAGAAAGCAGCCCTGATAGGGACGGGATCTCTAGGAGCGGGTGCGATTGCATCGATTGCGACCTCGGGGACTGCTCCTGTGTTATTGGCGGCAGCGGGCGGTGCCTCTGTGACAAGTGTGGTTGCGGATCTGATGAGCCCATCGAAAGGAGACAGCATGCCTATAGCAGCTAGTTGTGCACCAGATAACTTCTGGACGCTTTTGGGTGACCTAGTCGGTATGGGGGGTTGGTTTTTAATATTGGTAGTAATTATACCAATGGTGCTCGGGTGGATATTGCCCGGACCGTTGGAACGTAAGAAGAAATAGGAGAAGTATCATGCAACCTCAAGTTTTAGCATCAATGACGCCAGAAGAGCGAGCACGTTGGAGACAGCAACTTAGAGGTTACGCTGGGCTAGGTATCCCTTCGTTAACTGGTGCTGCAGCTTTAGCAGCTGGAGGCGTTGGCGCAGCTGCGGCTGCTAGTGGCGCTGTTTTAGGATTGATACCTAACACCATGGGTAATCCAGAAGCAAATCCCAATTGGAGAAACAAATTGTATCCAGGTGTTGCTGGCGCACAGCAGGCGGAAGATTTACAGTATGATGACACTTCTATTGTTGGTCAAATGAAGAGGAATGCTGGGTACTACTAACTATGTCAACGTACACACTCGATGACTTTAGAGTAGGTATAGATCGCCGGCGATCAGAGTTGGTTGCTGATGACCTTGGTCTTGTTGAGTGTAAGAATGCCTATGTAACTACAGGTTATGCGATTGCTAAACGACCTGGTTTAGATAGGGTATCTCCAACCTACTTGACCAGTGATACTGTAGGGTTGTTCATATTTAACAGTAAATTTTATACCGTTAGTCATGCATCAGTCTCTGCGCATCCTACACTATCTGGGTATGGTATAGGTGCTGGTGGTATATCAGATACTATCACTAACTTAGTATTGCCAAATCCGGATTCTTCTGTTGACCTTGTAGAGCGCGTATGGCAGTTTTTAGTTTTCAATAGGAAGTTATATGTGGTTGTTGAGTATGTTAGTGGTACCATACGACACTTCTACCCATCTGGATCTTCTTCTGATCCTGTAGCTTCTGATGTAATTACTGATGCTAATTGTCCTAATACAAAATCCGTTGTTGTGCAAAACTCTAAGATTTATGCTGTTGGCCCAAATACAGCTGACAATGCTTATGTTAGATACTCTGCTACGGAAAAACCAAGAGATTGGACATCGCCAAAGGATGCTAGTGGACCATTGGGTTTACCTGCTGGTTTAGAATCGCCAGATCAAGATGAAATAGTTGCGTTAGGTACTTACAAGAATTCTTTGATAGTATTCATGACAAATAATATTCAGTTATGGGACACAGATACTGATCCTATTAATTCAAAACTTAAGATGGTGGTGGAGAACGCTTATACAAATTACCCAAATAGTATAGCTAAAATCGGACCTGATGTTATATTCCTAAATAGAGATGGATTTAGTTCGGTTAGTCAAATGCTTTATACTGATGACGCTCAATCAGTTGATATAGGTGCCGCTATAGATGATATAGTTACACCACACTTAGATACACATGATTTAACATTTCCGCCAAAATCCATTCATTATAGTGGCTTTTCGCAGTTCATGTGTATAGTTGAAAAACAAATATTTGTATTTACCTTCTCTAAAGCATCTGATGTCCATGCTTGGTCTAGGTATACAACGGCTGATGATATAGTAGATATAGCCGCTCATCGTAGTTATTGCTTCTTAAGGTGTGTTAATTCAGGTGGTTTTCATTACATTTACAGTTTCAATCCTGATTCATTCCAAGACGGTTTCTCGACACCCTTGTTCGATATGAATATAACCAATTCATTCCAAACATTAAGAGCAGCTGGTAGATGGAAGAAGGTTTACGGTATGGACGTTTTGTTTAATGGCGTCGCTGATTTCCAGCATAGATACGATGCTAGATCTCCTACCGAGAAAACTACAGCTATCTCTTTATCTGGTGATTCAAGGCCAGGGCAGTTAATTCCTGTAGAATTAATGACTACTGAGTTAAGTTTCGATATTAATCAAACTGCTAACTCAACCTTTCAACTCAATAATATAAATTATTATTTCGATCCTTTGGGGCATTTCTAATGGCTAAAAGAATGACGCCGTGGCGCGCACCTTTATATAAAGCGAAAAAAGATTTACGCAAACTATCAACTTTTGCAGGTGGAACAACGCCCCTGCCTAAACCTTACGAGGGTGCAAAGAGTAGGATAGCTGCTGGAGGTGCATTAGCTGATACTGTAAGCGGTTCACTTAAGGGTAGATTACCCAGATATAGAGCGGCTAGCGAAACACTTGCTAAGAGAGGGTTGGATACTGCCGATGTAGATTCAGAGCGGAGATTGCGTCATGCCTCTGCGCGTTCTGGTACCTATAAGAGTGCAGCTCACAAAGATTCTCTAATCGACGCAATGAAGGCTAGTGCTGGTAGGAGATCTACTTCAGCAACTGGTATACTAAAATCTGAAATAGATAGGAAGAAAGGCCTTACCGCTACAACTGCTGGTATGAAAGACCTAGCAGCCCGCGGTAGGTTAACGGGCACTGGTACCGTACCTGCTAAGATGCCTGATATGAAGAAATCATTAGCGTCTGTTTTTGGTAAGACCGCAGCAGGTGCTGGGGGTTACACACCATATCGTGGTGAGATTGGTGTAGATAAGTCAGCGTTAAGCTGGATATAGGAGATACATTATGTCAGGTTGGCCAGTTTTCGATGCTGCAACTGTTTTGCAAACTGCTGCTTTTGTTCTTAATTGGAAAAGAGAATACGAAGCTAAGAAGGCGCAAGAAGAGAGTGCTGCTGAAACTATAACGCGAGCTAGCGAGGATTTAAATCTAAGCTTACGAGAGTTAGTTGACAAGTATAACTTAACCAACGCAGAGGCTGCGGCTTATAATGATAAGTTAGCCGCTATGGAAGAAATATCTGGAGCTAAAGGTGGAGATACTGGAGCTATTGTTAAGGCTATGATGGACACTGGTATACTAGATGCAACACAGGGTGATTATGCAACTTACCTGAAGGCTGCAACTGACCCATCATTCGCTGCGGGCGGTGCGTTAGGTGGTAATTATACAGGTGCTGGTGATCAATTTGCCTCTTCGATTTCAGCAGCTATGGGTCTTGAAAAGACCGCAGCTGATATAGAATCTGATGCTGCTGCTACATTGCTTGCCGGCGCTGATGAGGAAGGTCGCCTCGCTGAAGAGATGATGAGTGCTAAGGCCAAATCGGTAGAGGGCGACACACTTAAGTCAGCTATTGGTGAGAGTGCTAAGGTAGATAAAGCATCGCTAAAAGAAAGAGAAATAAGAGCGGGTATGGAAGCCGGTTTAGAGAAGGCAGCAATAGATGATAAGTATAAGATGCTTGCTCCACGCGTGATCGGTCCTAAGATTCCATCATTACCAGGCTGGATAAAGTCGGGTTCCGAAAAAGAGGTTGAGGTAAAATCTGGCACGTATGGGGGAACAGGTGATTACAGAACAACGCCTAAAACTGGACACGACACGCTGTAAAATAGGAGAATAAAATGCCAGCACCAATAGTACAAGGAGAAGGCAGTAGCATCTTAAGCGTGCTGTTCGGCGTTCCAAAGGCTTTAGCGAAACAAGAAGAAGAATGGGCTAGGTCTGAACTATACAGAGCTCAAGCAGAAGCATTACGTAACGAACCTCCAGGTGGCTCACTGACGCTAGGTCAAACTATGAAAGGCCAGCAAGGCGCTATGGATGATATACTGAACGCCACAGAAGAAGCTGGATTAGAAGACTCTGCATGGTATTGGGATGATCCAGTTTATGACGAACAAGAAGACAAAAGTTTCGAAGTAGATCAAGATGCTTTCGATGCTGTATTCGGTCTTAATGGTGAACAGAAGTTAAGTCAACTACAGCAACTAGCATCTGAAATTAGTTTTGCAATGCAGAAACAGGGGCAACCCATGGGTTACGCTATGAATTGGAGAAACCTTATGGGTAGTAGTCAAAATGAGGATGGCACGTTCAACTTCGATACTGCTATGCAACAGCTATTAAAGGCTGCTGCTCAAGTTGGCGTCAACACGACAAATCAAGAACTGTCTCGATTCGGGTTATAAAATCAAATGGCTCTAGACCAAGAGCGCTCAAGCTATTTTCTCGACCTTCTTAGAAACGCAGAAGCTTCCGGTGATATAGCTGCTCTAAATAATATACGACAGCAATACCTTACTGAATCAGGAACACCTGAGGCGTACGCACCTATTGCTTCTGTGGGTCAGCAGGCATTTCAGCAGTCTAAACCCAGTGGTTGGGATATCCCATTAGAGGCTATCAAAGCACCTATGAGGGGTATGGGTGAAACAATAGCTGCTATTCCTGGGATTGATCTTGGTCTAGGCGAGGCGATGCAATCATGGGCACAGCCCGATGCTCCAACTTTCGCCGGTGAGCTTACTCAATCTTGGGGACCTGAATTAATGCCACAAGATGTAGGTGGTGTAGTTAGTAACTTACCTGGAGCTGTAGGAGAACAGGCTGGACAGATAGGCGGTAGTATAGCTTCTATGAAGGCTGGTGCAAGAGCAGGGGCTAGAATTGGTAGATTCGGTGGCGCACGCGGGCGGGCAATAGGTGGCGTGATAGGTGGTATACTCGGCCCTATGTTTTTCTCAGCATCTCAGGTTGCAGGTCCAACTGCTAACAAACTTGCTTTAGCTAATGGAAGGGCAGAACCTGATTCTGCTGATTGGGCCCAAGCTATATTAACAGCTGGTGCAGTAGGCGCTTTGGATAGAGCGGGTTTAGGTGCTATTATGAGCACCGCTACAAAAGGAGCGTTAATGTCTGTAGCTGCTAGAACCGCTGGTGGTATGGGAGGAGAACTAGTTACTGAAGCCGCACAAACTGGTGTTGAACAATTTGGTTCTACTTATGGAACTCCTGGTGGTGTAGAATTTGTACCGGGTGAAATTGCTTCTTCTGGTGTAATAGGTGGTGGCGCTGGAGGAGGAGCGTCTGCAGCTATAGCTATCCCGCAAGAGATGATAGGTGCTATGCCAGCAGACCAAGAATATATGCGTCGGCAAGCCTTAGCCGAGCAAGCAACTTTAGCTGGCATCGATCCTTCGCAACAAAATGTATATCAAACATTAGGTGGTGCACAGGTTGGTTCTGTATTAGAAGGCAGAACAGATACAAGGTATGGACCTAGCGAAAGCACAATGGGTTACTATGATCCGATGACAGGATCATCTAACGTTATTGTGGAGAACGCTTACAGAGAGCTTGACGAAACATTAAACAAGACTCCGTCTCGTAAGCAAGTGCAAGCCGAGGTAAGGAGGATAGTCAGCGAAGAGTCTATAGATCACAAGGTTTTTCTTGAAGGTTTACAAGATAAAACAGGTTTCTTAGACCAGTTCTATAACAAGAGAAAAAAGGATATAGATAAGTGGTTGAGAGAAGACGGGAGAAAATACGCGCACTACATGACGCGAGATCCAAACGGTCATAGATCTGTAGCAGCTGAGTTTATAAGTTATAAAGCACGCAAAGAAGGTGTAGATGCCAGTTATACGAAATCTATTATTGCTAGCATTCGTAACTTCTTAAGAAAGAAAGAAATGCTTGGTTTTGATGCTGACTTTTCTGATAGTCATATATACGACTTGATTACCAAAGCCGCGGTACAAGCTACACGCGGCACTCCAGGCGCTATGCCAACAGTTACAAGAGAGGGTATCTTGGAGTCTAAGGGCCCACAAGATCCTAGCCGTAGACGATTTATGAAGCAAGTTGGAGGTGCAGCAGCTGGTATTGCAGCAGATCCTAGAATGATCTTAGAACCTGCAACTCCTGCTGCAGTAGAAGCTCCTATGTATACAGGCATGACAGAACAGTATCCTGGTTCTGTGTATGAATTTTCTATTGCTACTGATCCTAATGCTGGTTGGACTAGCTCTGATGATCCTGCTGATGGTGATATGGATGTCTCGTTTACTCATGATCCTAATACTAACGAAGTTATAGTATATGAAGAGCATGCGGTTGTTGATACATTCGAAGTCGATGATATGCACGCTGATGCAGAAGTGCTTGATTATGTAAGAGATAAGTATGGTCCTAAAAATATAAATGATGTTAGAGTGCAACGCGAAGAAATGGATAGAGATCCAGAAACAGGAGAAGGAGCAGCAGACTATTGGGGAGATGCTGATGAGCGCTTTGACAACATGGCAATGGATCTTATACAAGGCGAGAAGACCATGGCCGGAGTTGAGAGGGTAGAGCGTGATACTGCATATGATTACTTTGAGGAACCTGAAACTCCACGCTTGCCAGAGCCAGAAGTACCTGTTATAGAAAAACCTACGCAGAAAGCATTACCTGCACCTGAAGAAGTTAAAGAAAAGACAGATGCAGAGTTATACGTAGAAACCATCGATGAGATCATGAACATCTACGATGAAGATGCCACAGCTGCAGAAGCTTCACTAGATGGTACGCTGAATGACCGTATTATTTCTTATGCTGCAGAAACACCGTTCACCAGAGAAGAGCTTTGGGAAGGTGTCAACCAACGTATGGAAGCGCTCGAAGAACCACAGATACTAGAGGCAAGAGCTCGTAAACCTAAAGAAGATACAATAGTACGCGATATAAGCAACAGGATGAGTAAGAAAATACGTCCTGAAATCAGAGCATTAGATATCCCTGAGTCTGAAAAATCAGCTAGACTAGCGCTAGCATCTCGATTACGTGGTGTGATGGGAGAAGCAGCTAGGAAGCGTGGTATAAATGCTGGTGATTTTGATGTCTTTATAGAGCAGTCACAAAATATATTGGATGGAAACTTGGATGTTGTCGAGGAGTTTATTGCTCCATTTGTTGCTCGCATGACTGGGACTAAAGAAAAGGTTAGAAAGGCAGAGACAAGGCGTGATCAACGTGCTAAGAGAATTGGTAAGACAGATGCAGAGATATTAAAGTATCGTCCAAAGGGTGGTAAGCATCCGATGGAAGGACAGATGACATACCCATTCGCTCAAGAAGAGATAGATAGGCAAGAGAAAGCTGGTGATATAACCGTAGAGGAGGCCGAGATTCGCCGTCTAGCGGTCAATAATATAAGACGCATATTCAAAGGTAAGGCTGGGCCTACTGTCAAGAGAACAATCACAGAGGCAGTCTATGGCATCGGTGCTTACGAAGATCTAGTACCTTGGTCAGAGTTGTATACAGAAGAGCAAGCGGGCAAGATGGGAGAGCGAGCTGAAGTAGCTCAGGCAGAAGCACGCAGAACTCGTTATGATCCTACAGATATTACTAACAAACAGAAACAAGCACTACTTAAAGCACCTCCTACTGCTGAGGAACTCTCTTGGATCGAGAGCGGCGCTATGCCTTCTTTGACAGGCAAAAGAGCGAGATTACTTTTCTTACGTGCACCAGCAGAATTTAAGAGTCCTACAGAACAACGAGAGTTTGAGACTTGGAGAAAAGACCAAAAGAGATTCGTACAAGAAGACTTCAAAAAGAAAGAAGCGGAAGATATAGAAAAGGTTATTGAAGAACTTAAGAGTGAAGGTCGATATACTAAATTATCTCCAGGTCCTATCACTAGATACAAAGAGAGTCAATCTAAGGTCATTAATGTTGACCCGATAGCTATGGAACGTATGGATCCTCAAGATGTTACAGGTGTGGATACAGACGTCCAAATAGCAGATGTGGAGTACACAGCAGAAGGTGAGGCTATCGATCCAACTTGGTACGAGATCGTTGATGACGAAGGTGTTGCTCCTGAGATTCCTCCGCAGATATTAGAAGCTATTAGTGTAGAAATGGATTGGGCAGCTAGAACTCAAGTAAAAAATATCGAACGCGAAGAATATCAGGTTCATGACCCAGTGAGAGGTATGGGTTATGAATTTGAGCGCCTGCACAAAACATATATAATGTGGCCTAGCGGGAAAGCAGAGAAGTTAGAAAAGTTCTATGAGCGTAGACTAAGAGAGAAAGCACGGGATGCAAAGGCAACAGCTAAGTCTTTAACCTTGGATGATTGGGAACAACAACGTTTTGCTATAGCTAATTTATCAAAAGCATTTAAAGAGCGTTGGAAAGATCGCACACCTAATCAAAGGCGTCTCGATGATGAAGCAAAAAAGACCATAGAAAATGAAATATTAAAAGAACTTAAAGATATAACAGGAGTAAAGTTCTCTGCCGATCATATAGTTGCTAAAAGAAATTATGGCATAGATTTTGCATTTAATTTATTTCCTTTGCCGAAGGTTATAAATGAAGTATTACGTGATAATGCATGGAGTAGTGAGGTTGCACAAAGAAATGCACCATTAAGGAAGTTTTTTGATTATTTAGATAAGGCATCAAAGAAGGAAAATGCAGATGAAATAAGCGTAAATGAGCATATATTATTTGCTTTGGCAGCTTCTGGTTTATGGGCAGATGGGGAATTGTATTTAGATCACGAAATAAAAGATTTTGCAAGGACTATGACTCCTTTCCCAGAACCAGCTATAAGACCAAGTAACTTAAAAGAGATAGATCCAAATAATTTATTAAAAAGTTTGTCTGATACACGAAGTACATTAAAGTTAAAGGGTTTGCGGCGTATCATGGCTACATATGACTTTGCAAAAACGTTTGTATACGGTGAAAAAGATGCAGAGTATATACCTTTTATACCAGCAGCAGAAGCAGATGCAGAGCTTGCTAATTGGGGCGATAAATTATTTCAAAGTAAAGATCCAAATAATCCTTGGATACTAGAAGCAAGAGCTAGCAAAGAAGATGCTAAAGCTGGTAAAGTAAGAGACAAAGATTACACAGAACACTTTAATGATGGCTTCTGGTATAAGTTAACTCAGTTCTTATGGGGTAAACCAGTACAATCTATTCGTGACTTCAATAAGGTACGAAAATTCGGCACACGGCAGGGTACTATAACCGCAGCTGATGAGATAGCTGATCTTGTACAACGTGCTCACTCTGTAGGTAGACGCGCAGAAGGTCTGGAAAGTGGAACAGACATGATGCAAGACGTGTCTATGCGCAGTGGTGAATTCTATTCTACTGTATCTAAGATTTTCGCTATGGTTACAGGCCGTGAAGGTGTAATTGATCTATCTACTAATCAAGAAATTATAGATCACTTGGTAGGTAAACGTGTAAAGTTTTCTAGCAAAGAGGTAGAAACCGCAGCTAAAGATTTGAAGA
>Ga0310121_10005613_pt1 | contig 10746 bp, 6 predicted proteins | sample CB27_Tmax_986_MG_FD_203504 | JGI IMG/M metagenome (GOLD analysis project Ga0310121, IMG submission 203504) | Marine microbial communities from Western Arctic Ocean, Canada - CB27_Tmax_986 | ecosystem: Environmental > Aquatic > Marine > Oceanic | place: Canada: Western Arctic Ocean | collected... | reverse complement strand
ACCTTCTGCAGCAAAGTCGCAACCAAACGAAATTAATCGCGGAGCGCACGGAGAGCACGGAGCAAAGAGGAAATCATTCTGCCAATGATGTGTAACTGTGATTTTCTGTATCGGTGATTTGCTCGTAGCCTGCGCTAAGGAGCTTTGAAAGGAACCAGATGAAACGTTTTATATGCTGCCTGTCTATAGTACCGATTTTGGTCCCCGCCGCCCTCGGTTGGGAGCTGACCAGCGGCGATGCTCGTTGGGTGATCGATGAACGCACCGGCGCTATCCGGGGCGGGAATTCAGTGGCCGGCGTTGGCGCGGTCGGACGGTGCCGGGATGTGTACGAGGTCGTATACACCAACCGGGTTGCCGTCGAATCGGAGTCAAAGTGCCGGATTCAATCTGCATCAACCAACGGATTGCCCGCATACCTCCTGCTGCAATGTGATCTTCCTGAGCTCGGACTGAAGATTAGGAAGCGGTATCGGATCGATAAGCAGACCGGCTGGCTTATGAAGCAGACCGTGGTTGTGGCGCCGCAACTGGACAAGGGATTTTATCATTTGATCAGCAACGTCCGCGTGCCGGAACCCATGTGGAATGGAGGCTATCTGTACCACCCGATCTGGAATAGCGGCGGGAGTCCATTGGTTGCCACGGATGATGTGACCGACGAACGGCATTTCACGTCCGCGGAGGGGACGGGGATGATGATGCTGTCGCATCCCGCACACAATGTAACGATCGGTCACGTACGATTTGCCAACCAGGGCGAACCGGTGTTTTTCGATCACAAGGTGGGTCTTTGGGGCACGGACAAACAGAAGGTGCCGGAGGTCGAGGAGCGCCAGACCGATACCATCGCGAAGCCGGGTCAGTGGGGGATGTCCGTGCATCATGGGGCGGTTGGCAACGGGGTCATTGATCCGATATCGGTGGAAGTGGCGTATGCAGTCATGCCCGGGGATTTTCTGGATTTTCACCTGGCCTACCAAGCGATTCCGGAAATCCGAAACCTGATTCACTACGAATCGTTGTCCACGCCCGACTGGGTTCGCGACCACCTGCTGGACGTTTGGACCGACTATACGCTGGACCCGGTCGTGAGTGGTCGCGCATTCGCAAAACTTTTCGAACGCATGTGGTTCGGTTACGTCTCCATGGTGGTGTTCGGGTACTACGAAAACAGCTATTCCTATCCAGGGGACGACGAGCAATGGAAGACCCACTTGTCCACGATCCGGGAGACGAAAGAGCATGCTCGTTCGATGGAAAAAAGGAACAAAAAACTTGAGGACTATGTAGTCCGAAGCGGAGAAGGTTTAATGGTCTCCCGCTGCAACTGGAAGCCATCGGAGCAGCGGGCAGCGATTCGAGCCATCATGGAAAGCTCCGGCGATTCTCCGCGCCTGAAACCCGCGGTGTATACGCATATGGGCTCGCCCGGCCAGGACCGGGAATCTCCGATCGCAACCGGCCACCCGGAGTTGATCCTGACCAGCGCAAGCGGGCAACCGTACCGGCACGCGACCGATTACAACAGTGATTGGGGCCGACCGGTCGGGATGATTCTGCAGGGCGCCAGTAAAACGATGCAGGATTGGTGGGTTGGCACCCTGGTGCGCCAGTTGGATTTTTTCGATACACGCATGACCTACTTCGATACGCTTGCGCGGTCGAGTGTGCCGGTGGACTGGAAGGAGCACCGGGCGATCCAGAGCAGGGACATGTATCCGATGTACCGGCGGTTCGTTGAAGAATCGCATGACCGCGACGTGGCGTTGTTCTCAAATTATGCGGCTCCCATGTTCAGCGACCTGGGCTATTCCGAGCAGGCCGGGTATCCCACGTTTCGCAACAACTGGCGCTCGTACGCCGCGCGGATCTCCGGGCAGCAGGCGCTGAATCGCCGAGGACGGCCGCTGATCGTAGTGAGTACTCCGCAGTCCTTCGAATTGCCGTTTCCCCCGGAGTCGCTACGGGCGGCGTGCGTTCCGTATGTTCTGCATGCGCCCCTCCTGCACAACACCAGGATGAGCCTGCACCCCGCCTCGCGGAACGACCACGAGCGGCAGGCGCGATTCGTGAGCCGCGCCTTGCCCTGGTACCAGGCGTTTTTCGAATTGCGCATGCGCACCTACGCGAACCCGCGGGTTACACCACGCTGGTGGGCGAACGAGACCGAGCTGGAGTCGCACGGCTATGTGCTCGATAAGGAATCGGGAATCGTATCCTTCATGAACCATGAGGATGCGACCCTGTACCAGGAGGTTTCTTTTCGCACAGCTCCGCTGGGGATGCGAGCGGGCGCACCGGCGTGGGTGTGGCGTCTGCAAATGCCGCATCCATTTGAAGCGGAGGATGTCCAACCGGCGGACGACGCTCCGATTCCGCGGCTGGCGAAGCAGCGCCTGGTTGCCTATCACGAGGAACTGCCTGAATCGCTGACTTACCGGGAATCATGGCCCGCGGATACCCCCGTGCACTTGCTGGTGACGCATTCGCCGGTGTTGATTCGTAGCGTCGGCGGAAAGAGATGTCAGTTTTTTCTGCCGGAAGCTTTCGGTGCCAAGGTGGGTGGCAGGTTGGACGTCAAGTCGGGCCGCCTTGACTTGTTGGCCACGAACCACGATGACGAAATTGAGATTCTTGTGCCGGGGGTTCCCGGTGGACTACCTGACTCCGCACAAATGTTGCGTGTCGGCACGATGCACGAGGCGGGCGTGCTGCCTGCGGCCGAACCGGCGAATACGGTCAAGGTGGAGATTGATGGTCAGGAGTACCTCTGCATCAGCGCCCCGGAAGGCGTGGCGGAGTTTGTGTTGCAGTAGTACTTCGTTAGATTCTTGAGGACAGAATTCGATAGATGCGGTTGGGGGCACTCAGCGCGGAATCTACTATTTCCTGTGATGTGCCATCCCCGGCTACGGGGTTGCCCAGGTTTATCCAAACCGGTGTGACGAGGGAATCGGAATATTGTACCTGGTATATCCGATCCGTTTTCGAGAGCCATCCCACCCGTCCCGGTTGCAGCATTTCGAGTTGTGGTCCTGGTGTACGGAGAAATTGAATCTTCTCGATCCAGTCAAAGAAGTCCACGAGGTCGTATTCGTGAGAAAGCCATCGCCCGGATTCGCTATTGCCGTCCCCGTTTAGATCGCCGCCGCGAATCTCGAACGTTTCCTGACCCACGTACCCGAGCAGTGCCGGTCGCATTTCAACGAAGAAGCCATACTTGCTGCGGCCTCCTTCGTACGCGTTGTGGGTCATGGTCATTGGAATTCCCTTGTTGATGCCCACCAGCGCCATATCCGCCCACTGAAAATTATTCTGAAAATCGACGTTGTCCGTATCCTGATTCGATCCGAACGGGCCTCCGGTCCGGGCGGCGGTGTCCATCTGGGTCCAGATGGGAACCGCGAACCCGCCCAGGTAGGCAGAGGACAGTTGACATTCGTGGAAGAAAAGGAAGTGGTATAGCCGTTCGGTCCCTCCCGACAGTCCCATGCCGTCTACGTGGCCGAAATGCTCCAGGATTGCATGGTCCATTGTCTCCAGGTTTGCCAGCGTTCGGTACAAGCCGTTTTCGGTGCCGGTGCTGCCGGAACTTTCGCCGACATCGTGGTCGTCATAGGTAATCAGCGGAGATCCCTGCATCGCGATCTTGCCCAACGCCGCGCCAAAGAGTCCGCCGAAACTGTGGAGCCCGAGTCCGAGACGGGAGGGGGAGGATCCGAAATGCCCGTTGATCTGAAAGATCACCGACCGGTCATCAGGATCCAGTTTGTCGTAATTGACGTAGTAGCCGACCAGGGTGCGCGCCGCGCCGAATTGGTCGGTTCCAAAGATGGTGAAGCGGCGGGAGCGCACCGTCACCGGCGCGCCGTTATTGAAATACCCGGTGGGATAGATATACGTGAAGTATTGAAAATCAACCTGGGTAATGATTGGAGTGTGCACGTTGGTGCTGATGAGATTGTCGTAATTTTGCTGCACCAGGGAGCTGATGGTGGCGAGGCCCGCGGTCGGATTCTCGGTCGTCATCCAGTTCGCCTCGGCGGTTTCAAACGCTCCACCTGGAATGGCCTTGCGCGAATCAAGGAGAGGCTGGGCCAGCGCAATAGAGTTTCCCGTAGTATCCGTATCACGGGCCGTGCTGGGCGGGCCTTGGATGTTGACCACGGTTCCCGGGGTGACGTTCGTGTCCACGAGTTCGGCGATCCACGAACCCGGATCGGGATCCGGTGGATCAACGGGGTCAATGGAGATTCCTGCCTGGAAATTATCGTCCACCTCCGTGTCGGTCAGGACCCGGTCGTACAGCCTGAAGACATTGATATGGCCATTGAAGTGCCGCCCGGATTCGGGCGCGAAGGCGACGAAGAGGGACAGACGTTTCATTTCCCGTGACGGATCAAAGTCGATTGATACCGGGGCGGTCAGCGTCTGCTGGGGTGCGCCGTTGACGTAGGTTTTCAATTGGTCCGTTGCATCGTTAAAAGAAAAGACCAGTTGTACCCAGTCTCCGATCGGCACCGTCGCTACGTTGTTGAAGACATAGGTCGTATTTCCTCCGGGTGCATTCTGTCCCTTCATCCGTAGCAAAAGGCTGTCCGATGTGGTGTCCTGAAAAGTAAGTTCAATCCGCTGATCATTGTCGGCAGCGGGTGTGTTCCGCATCCCAAGTATTTGATGCTCGCCCGATCCGTTGCCGATCCGCCGGATCCAGCATTCGAAACTCCAATCCTCGATGTGAATTGCCGGTTCGGTGCCGACCGATGGCTCGCGCCCCCAGACCTGGTTGGCCGGCGAGGAATAGTACGATGCATTGGTATCGGTCATGAGCACCGGCATCTGCCCGGCGTTTGGAGGAAGCAGATGACCGCCCAGCGAACCGAGATTATCCCACCGTCCGCTACCGTGGCCCGGGTTGTCCGCAGCGTCCAGGTTCACGATCAACCCGTTGGTCGACACGGCCGACCAGCCAGAAGAGGCGAGAAAGAGGCAGGACAGAATCGGAATGTACTTCCACGCAGTCACCTAGCGACAATAACACATTTCAGAAAGGCGGCAACCAGCTTAGGATTGAATCCGCAAGGAATTTCAGTGTTGTTGTCATTCCGTAAAGTAGCGGAAGTCGCCGAGACTTCCGCTCGGCAATGCACAAGCTTTGAGGCCGGCTTATCCACTGCGGAATGAATTCCTCAACGCCTGTACGCGGAATGAATTCCGCGCTACCGATAGGTCATTGTACTCAGAGGTTGAAAGCAGGCGCTATTCTTGCGCTGCAAAGGAAATTGGATGTCGGGCTGGGAATATCGATTTTCTGTTTGATTTTCCGCGGGATGGCGCTCAAATTTGTCCGACGATGTGGTTACGCATAGGATACCGAACTCTATGAGAAAAACTAAACGAAAGACAGGAGCTCCCGCATGAGTAGACGAATAGGAACCCTATTGACGGTTTTCCTGGTCTGGACCGGGTTCGGGTTGTCCGGAACCGCTCAAATTGTGACCAGTGGCCTGGTCCTGAACCTGGAAGCGGGCAACAATCCTCTGGGGTCCTCTGAAAATCCCGCGGAGTGGGCGGATGTGAGCGGGGGTGCAGTATTTCCCGGTGCGGGCTCTTCGCCGGCGCGATGGACGGCAAGTCCCGGCGATCCTCGCCGATTGTTGGACGTAGATACCAATGCCTATTACACGGTCACGGATACCGGCGGCGCCCAGTTCGGACTGTCTGCGACGAACGGTCTCTCGAGCAGCGAGCCTGCGCTGGATGTTGAGGACTTCACGATCGAAGTCTGGCTTCGCCGCCAGGGGGAATCATTCGGAGACCAACACCAGATCTGCGGTTTGCGGGCGGAGTTCAATGAGCAGAGATTTGCGGTTGGCCTGGCAACTCCCGGAGACGCTCCCATTCCTTTGAACAACATCATTGTCTCCGAGTTCGCTGCGGTTGGCTTCTTTGGGGTTCTGCCGTTCGATACCGGCATTAACCTCCCGGCCGACGGGGATTTCCACCACTTGGTTTTCTCCTACGACAATATGGGCGGCGCACCCAATGTCCCGACACTGAGCTGCTATTCCGATAATGCTGCCACGGATTTAACCGCCGCGGTGCAGGCGAATCTCAGGGATCTTGATTCCGCCGGCGGACCCGACCCGGTCGATTGGATTCAATTCCAGCATCCCTGGAGTACAATCTTCACCGCGTTCAATCTTGAATTCGGCCGTCGCTTCAATGGCGATGTCGCGGCCTACCGAATCTATGACCGGGCGTTGAATCCGGGCGAAGTCGGGCAGAACTTCAACGAAGGCCTTCCGCCCATCGTGGATCCCACGACCAATGCGCCGGACGTCGTGGATGAGACGTTGACCTCTGCTTCGCACACATTGGAGGGCGTGAACTTGGGCGTTGGCAACATCACCCAGGGCATCAGCCCAACCGTCGCCGCTGGTTCGGTCATCGCCCAGGACCCGGTCGACGGGACGCTGGTCTTCGAGGGAACGAAAGTGGATCTGGTCGAGTCGGTCGGTATGGGGAACCAGGTTCCCTATGTACTGGGAGACGTGCTGGTGTCCGCCTCCAACGACATTGTCGCAGCAGGGTTGACTGTTGGCTCGGTCACGATCGACTACAACAACGACCACCCGATCGACACCGTTGGCGTAGTCAATCCCGACGTCGGCACCTTCCTCTTTCCCGGCACCGCAGTGGATATCGTAATTTCGTCGGGGCGCTTTGGATTCGACACCCTGACACTTGGGGAGTCCACGGTGATTACTTTCGACACTGTAAATGGAGCATCCTACTCGTTGCTCTCCGGCCCGGACTCGAACAGTTTGAGCTTTGCCAACATTGAAGTTGTCGGAGATGGGGGCCAGATGACCCTGTTCGATACGGCTGCACCCGGCGGCGTGGATACCAACACGACTGCATATGGGATTATTGAAGTTCAACCATAGCCGGAACACATCAGAATCGAAGGAGTATCATGAATAGTTTTACCTATAAAAACGTTGGGAACACTGTCGCGGCGGGTTCGCTCACCGGATTTTTAACCATGGCCATGGCTGCAAGTCATGCCTTCGCGGTACTGGTAGTTGAGTTTGACGCCGCATCGGGCGTGTCAGACACCGGCGGTCTGGTCGACTCGTGGGACGCGACGGGTTCCGGAACGGTGGTGCCGCAAGCTACACCCGATGGCGGCAGCGCGGCACGCCGGCCCACGCTGGGAAGCAGCGTCTTCGCGAGCGGGCAGCCCGGGATCCAATTTGATGCCAATCCTACTCTGGCTGATCGGGATGTCATGACCTTCAGCGATGCCGGCCTGCCCGCCGGTTCCGCGGACTTTACGATCGTCACCGTATTTCGGTTGATCAACCTCGAGACGCCGCCGAATACTCGTCCCACCTGGTTCTCATATGGGAGCTCGGTCGGAAATTTTCATCTCGCCGCACTTGCGGTTGACCGACCGGTGGGTGGAAACGACCTGTTACTCCGGGAGAACGGCACGGATATTCAGTCGGATCTCGCGCTGAACACCGGCGAAAACTACGCCGCAATCGTGACGCGCTCCGGCGTCGACATCACGTTCGATGTCTTGAGCGAGAGCGGGACAGTGAGCGCAACAGGGACTGACGGTGTATCGGGCGGTCCCATCGTCATCAACCTCTCGGGCGGCGTATTCGGAAATATGGTAACTCCGGCCCATGGCGATTTCCAGGAAGCCGGTCTGGATGGGTACATCGGCCTGGTCCAGGTTTACGACACCGCTCTCGACTCTTCCGAGCGCACGGTTCTGCTTGGACGGTTGGATTCTTACGTGACGCCCTTGTCGGCCTTTCCCTTCAGTTTCTCGCCGGCGCCCGGCGCTTTCACCCTGTCGTTCCTCACTCTTGCCGATAAACTGTACATGGTGGAAACAGTGGAGGATCTCATCAGCGGCACGTGGGTGGCCAAACCCTACACTCTCACGGGCACAGGGGGCACCCTGTGGATAACTGAACCCGCTGCCGGCAGTGATTTGCTGAATTATCGGGTCGTCCTGACTCAATAGATTCAGAACGGAAGACCTTCTCAAAAATAAGAAATGCCGATTTCCTGAGATGGTGGATGACCTCCGTTGGAAGGCTGCGGGCGAATCCTGATTAGGAGATGAAAAAAAAGTTAAAAATACTTGCCATGGTTCCATAAATCGCTCAGCATCGTTAAATCATTCAGGAGCAACTAGTACTAAATAGATGGTTTGCGGAGTCCATGGGGGACACCGAAGCCTTCACGGAGGAGATCAATGCAAAATAGCCAATTCATTTCGTTCAACCGTGGTTTCGCTTGCAGTGCAGTCGCAGGATTGTTGGTATGCGCCGTCGGCGTGAGCCAGTCGAATGCCGGAATTGCAGTCGAATTTGACGCCGCCTCAGGAGTGTCCGACACGAGCGGCGCGGTAGATACGTGGGACGCCACGGGCGTCGGTGCCGTTACACCAACAGCCGCGCCTTACAATAGCGATGCTTCGCGCCGGCCCACGCTTGTCAGCAGCGTCTTCGCAAGCGGGCAGCCCGGGATCCGGTTCGACGCCGCCCCTTCGTTGCCTGATCGGGATGTCATGATCTTCAGCGATGGCGGATTGCCGTCCGGATCGGCGGACTTCACGATAGTCTCCGTATTTCAGCTGCTCAGCCTCGAGGTGCTGCCCAACACCCGGCCCACCTGGTTTAGTTACGGGAGCCAAAGCGGAAATTTCCATCTCACCGGTCTCGCGGTTGACCGTCCGGTCGGCGGAAACGATCTGTTGCTGCGAGAAAACGGAACGGATCTTCACACGGGTCTCTCGCTGGATACCGGAGAAAACTACGTCGCAATCGTGACGCGTTCAGGCAGCGCAATTACCTTCGATGTCATGAGCCAGAGTGGGACTTCGAGTACAACAGGGCTCGACGATGGGTCAAATGGCGGTCCCATCAGCATCAATCTCGCCCGTGGCGTCCTCGGAAATATGGTGGATCCGGGACATCCTGATTTTCAGGAAGCTGGTTTCGACGGGTACCTCGGTCTCGTGCAGGTGTACGACACCGCCCTCAACGGTTCCGAGCGGACTGCATTGCTTGGGCAGCTGAGCCCGTATGTGGTGGTGCCTGAGCCGTCCACATTCGCCCTCCTCGGTTTCGCGGGTCTCATCGGCCTCCTGCGCCGCCGCCGCTGATCCGAATCAGGACAACAATATTAATTGCAGCGGTGGTTCCCTCCCGAACCGCCGCTGTTTTTTGTTATTCACATCGCATCGCGATCCCGCCTATTGCCGGTAGGGCAACCTCGCGGTCAGCACTCCCCAATGGAACGGCACCGCGTAGAATCTGCGGTCGCCCCGGTAGCGAATATCGGGGTAGAGCTCTCCATGCCCATCCGTAAATAGAAAGTTGAGATCGAACCGCGTATCCCTCGATTCCGTTCCGATATAGTTGGAAAATACGCGCTGGTTCGAACCAATGAATTCTCCGTCGGCCCAGTTCGGCGAACCGACGTCGAAAATCGGGTGCGACGAGCTCGTGAGCCGGACAGACCGGTTAACAAATTCCGCGTCGCTTATCATGACTCTGAAGCGCCGGCCCCGGTAAACGAGTTCATCATCGAGGAACTCCATTCTTCCCTCCAGTCCGGGCGAGGAGTTGGGATTGTCCGGTGGCCAACCGAACCACATGTTGTAAGAGCCATCTACCTCCAACCGCGGCGCAACCAGCGTCAAGTCCACCGGCTTTACCATGGGACACAAAAAAGTGTGCCCGGAAGAGGTGTATGCTTCCAGATCCACACGCAGATCGTGGCTTTCATTCGGGCCCAATTGGGCCAGCGTCGTCAGCGAGGCCGTGCCGATGCCGGAGGTCTGATCCCATCGCTCCGGCATACGGCCATCGTGGTCGGTGCAATAGGTTGTCACGGCCAGTCCGTTCTGATGCAGGTTGCTCATGCAGGCGGTCAACCGGGCCCGGTAGAGCGCCTGATTCAATGCCGGCGTGAGAAGCGCAGCAAGAATCGCAATGATGGCGATGACGACCAGTAGTTCAATCAGTGTGAATCCGTTCGACTTTTCGCGGGCCATCTTGCTCTCAGTACTCTTGGTTTTTCGAACTTGCTACGATGGCAATACTATTCTATCGGGTCGATCTTGTACACAAAAGCATGCTCGCCCGGCAGTGGTGCTGAAGGATTCCTGATCACGAGTCCCTCCCCACTGTTTACCCACTTCAGGTCGCCGTCGAAACCCAGCAGGCGAACGGTTGTTCCGGCATGCGCTCTCATCTTCGGCAGGGCGAATTCATTCGGAGGGCGAGCCAGCAGAATCGCATACAGCGCGTCGCCGCGCCGGGTGAATCGAACCGGAATTCCCGATGCGGTCTCCGTCTTTGTCATGCCGTCAACCCACGGCCGCGTTTGGTAGATCGCTTCGCCATTCTGCTTCAACCACGCGCCCATCGGAAGTAATTGCTCGCGGTACCACTCGAAAACCTCGTCTGACGTCGAGTCCATCGCGATCTCCAGGTTGCCGCCGTGGCTCGCGGTATGGGCCAGCCAGTGGATAAAGTTTTCGATGCTGTTGTCCGACGCCTTGACCGGGCTTCGCCTGTACACCTCGTGCGGCCGGAATCGCTCGTAGCGTGCGTATGCCCCGTCTGAGATTTCGTCGGCCGGTGGCGAGTGTCCCGCCTCTCTCCGGTACCAGTCTCCGTGAACCAGGCTTTTCCCGATGGTTGGCCTCTT
>Ga0310121_10005612_pt1 | contig 10746 bp, 10 predicted proteins | sample CB27_Tmax_986_MG_FD_203504 | JGI IMG/M metagenome (GOLD analysis project Ga0310121, IMG submission 203504) | Marine microbial communities from Western Arctic Ocean, Canada - CB27_Tmax_986 | ecosystem: Environmental > Aquatic > Marine > Oceanic | place: Canada: Western Arctic Ocean | collected... | reverse complement strand
ACGTCGACAGAGGGGGTAGAATAGCTCCTCATAAGCGATCGGCATAAGCGATCGGCGGGCAGTACCGCAACAGCCGAGCCGAGTTCTGAGTGGCTTGGTGCAAAAACTTAGAATTTGGGCCTCCAAAATGACTCCTAGGAGCCGGGAAACGGTCCTGTTTTCCAAATTGTGCTTATTTTAGGACTAGTAGGGACTGCCTCGGTATTACCGTTCATATTCACAGAAGATGCAAGCGCAGCCCGAAAGGGGAACCCTCTCTTCCTGGGCATGTGGGGAGGTCTCGATATTGGGGACGGATCGGCCCAGCAGATTCTGATCAACCCTGGTCAAAATGGAGGCTACAGCTCGCGTGGTATGAAACGTTCTGGTCTGCTTGCAGTCTCGGTGGTCGGGGGGTCATGGAAGGCAGCAGCGAACCCCTGCCGGGGCACAAGGATGTTCTGGTGATGGACATTACGATCTCGTGCTTCGACCCCGATCAACCAGATCTGATCACGGACACAGTGGAGTTCAGATTGGCCGACAAGAACATGTTGCTGGCCACCGCTGGGGCAGGAGTGTTCGTGGATCTTCCTCTTTTCCGACTCAGTGAACGGGTGAACAAGCGCCCCTGAGGTCTCCAGAGTCAAAGGAATCATCCGTCAAGAACTCCTCCAGCCGTTCCTCGCCCGTCCATAGGACAAAAGCACCTGTCACCGGTGCTGCTGCTAAGTCCCTAGGCAGACCATTTTTAGGGTGGTGCCGGAGTTTCACGACTGCCGGCTGCCTGCCCGAAAGTCGCCATCTGAGTCATCAGCTTGACCGATGTCGTTATCAGATCCATAGCATGACGGCCCCGCTCCCTTCCCCCAGGCTAAGATCCAGGTTGAACAAAGGCTTAGCGCCAAGCCCATCCAGTATGACTCGATGACCTTTCTCGCGGGAGCGATGGGAGAAGAAAAGAAAATCCTTCACCAACGGACAGGCCAATATCGCCAGCACGGCTCCAGCCGTCGAAATGAACCCGTCCACCACGACCGGGACGCGCTTGGACGCACATCCCAGAATGAGACCCAGGATGGCTCCGATCTCGAATCCACCAACCCTGGCGAGAACCTCCAGAGGATCGGAGCCATCGGCCCGGTGGAGATCGAGCGCTCTTCTGATCAGTGCGACCTTGCTTCGAAGCCTGGCGCCGTCAATCCCTGTCCCTTTTCCAGTCACTTCCTGCGGCTCCAGACCTGTGACCGCCGCAAATATTGCACTACTCGCGGTAGTGTCCCCAATTCCCATATCCCCCGTTCCCACCAGGTCCGCCCCATGCTTCGCATATTCATCGGCCAGATCGGCTCCCACACGAACATACTCTTTTGCTTGCTCCCAAGTCATAGCAGCCTCTTCCAGGAGATTGCGAGTTCCATAGCCTACCTTGCGGCTAACCAGTCTTCGATGCGGCTTGAAGTCATGATCGACTCCCACATCCACGACCATGTTCTCGATACCGTAATGCCGACACATTACACTGATGGCGGCTCCTCCCGAAAGGAAGTTGCAAACCATCTGGGCCGTGACCTCACGAGGGTACAGGCTCACACCGGACCGGGAGATGCCATGGTCGGCCGCGAAGGTAAAAGTATACTTGCGCTTAGGGGAAGCAACCTGGGGATGTCGGATCGCCCCATGTCCGCTAGTGATTTCTTCCAGTCTTCCCAGGCTTCCCTTCGGCTTCGTCAACTGGTCAATGCGGTGTTGGTACTCCGCCAGGACCCCAGGATCCACGGGCACAATCATCTGACACAGATTATCCAGTAATCTATTCACGACTTATTGTTCTCCTGCGACGGACTCAGAACTCAATCCCTCTTTTGTTTTGATCCCTTTCGAATTCAAATAGGACGCGCCGGAAGAAGCGCGGAGAGAACAGGGGCTCGTGATGGCTGCCGGCTCCCACATAATGTGTATTGAGGTTTCATCGGCTCCGCCGGTAGTTGAAGCCCGCACTCCAGTGAAGGGCAGGCAGCCCGTCCATGGCACGGCTCACACCGCCAGGGGAAACTGTGTTATCGAATCTCAGAATGTCGAAAGGGGGGATGAAATCGCCGTTGGTAAAGGTGTAACCGGCATTCAGATCGAGTCCTCTGGCAGGGGCTGTTTGGACAAAAATCTCGAGGCCGCGTGAGAGACCTCCCTTGGCGTTTGTCTGTTGTAACAGGCGTGTTGAAACGATCGTTTCTTGCAGGCGATTGTAGAAGTACGTTCCACCCAGGCGCACACGGCTGTCTAACAGAGATTGCTCGAGCCCAAGATCCAGGGTGAGCGTCCGCTCAGGGCGCAGCAACGGATTCCCGATGCGCAGTCTCCCCTGGCTAGTTTCCAGTTCCGCAAAGCGCTCCGAGAGGGAGGGAGCACGAAATCCGTTCGCGGCCTGGGCTCGGACCTTGCTCCCCGTGCGTCGAAGCAGATAGGAGACTGCCAGAGCGCCGGTATAGGCATCCGGCGTATCCAGTCCCTGAAGCTCAGGAATGCTTTCCGGATTGTCCACCTCAAAGAACTAGCTGCGGAAACTGGCGACCATCTGCGGCTTCCGGTTGCACAGGTTGACTTGATCTTGAACGAAAAAGGCCGTGCTGCTCTGACCTCCCTGGAAAGTTCTGGATATGAACTGAGAAGAGCGGGATTCCTTCTCCTGTTCAACCCCCAGAAGAAGCAGATAGTGTTCGCCGGCCTGCAGGTGATGTTGAGTACCAACGACGTGAATCTCCCCTTCGAGCAAAGAGCTATCAAAAGGGAACTCAAAGACACCAATCTGTGATAGGAACAGATCCAGTTCGGGTCCGTCCGAAAAATCCCGACTGGTTCCAGTATTCTGGTAGTAGAGCGAGTAGCTCCAGCGATTGTTGAGCCGATGTTGCCAGGAGAAGATGCCAGTTCCCAGGTGCGCACTGCGCCACGAGTCGGGGTCGTTCAGGTTGTGCACGAATCCAGTGACAGGGCCCTCTCCTTTCTCGAAGCCGAGCTCATTGCCTCGCGGGCCAACTGGGAACGGAGACTCATTGAGATCAGCAAGGGGTGTATCTGAGAAGTGGACCATTTCGGCAACCTTGATGTTCTGGCCGGAGATCGAATTCGAGCACACTACTCAAGGAGGTATTGCGGTATCGGTCTTTTCCGTCCAGACCCTCGTTTACATCTGTTCTCAGGGCCCTAATGCTGTAGTGCAGCCGATCGGCGATTGTTCCCTCCGAACGAAAAGCTTCCCGAACGATCCCGAGAGCACCCCCCTCAAAGCTTGCCTCAACGCTGGGACATCCCTTACCGAATCGGGGAACCAGGTTGATCACACCTCCGCTTGAGGATGTTCCGTACAGGTGACTACTGTCCCCAGGGATGACCTCGTTGCGTCCTACATTGGGGAGCATCATCTCCTGGAAGAATCCGGTGACGTCTCCCCGAAAGCCGGCAGCGTCCCGAATCCGATATCCGTTGAAGAGGAGTCCGGTATCGACCTACCTCAAACCACAAAATCGAACCGTCGTAAAGCTGCCGGGTCCCCCCCAACTCTGAATGCGAAGTCCCGGCTGACCTAACAATGCTTCGCCCAGGAGGTCTGTTTCCGGGATTCGGAGATAGGAGTTTGCTTTTTTGGCGTCGGGTACAGGTTGCCATTTTTTGCATTACTGGGGATGAAAAAAAGGGGGACGTGGGGGCGCTTCAGTCGGAGGCGAAAGAAAAGGTGGGTTGAAATAGCGTGATGGGGGCGTCGAGAGCGAGTTTTGGTTGGAGGAAGGGAAAAATCAGGGCAGTAAGGATACACTGGTATTGGATCCGGCCTGGGCACCGGGGCGGCTCAGTCTTCCCAAATCGGGACAAGGTCCCCACCTGGCCCGACTGAAGAGCTCGAGCTCTTCAGTCGGCATCGAATATCCTTGTGTCCGCTTTCCCCCCGCCGGCGCCTTGGCATCTCCTCCCTCTGTTCCCACCCCGGCTAGACGATTTGGACCCTCCGGATCCCCATCGATTTCCCTCACCCACCCTATTTTAGCCCCTTTTCGGTCGTTTTCACTCTCTTTCCTACAACTCAATCTAAAAGGAAATTCCTATTGATCCTATCGGTGGCGGCCCGGTACGAGCGCGCGCCGGAAACTCCCGATCAGGCCGCTACTCTAGACCCGCAGTCCGAACGAGCGCCCCCGCTACACAACCGCCATCGCCTCGATTTCAAGCAGGAGGTCTGGATGGGTCATGCGGGCGACCTGGACTCCTAACGTTATGCACGCCACTCCCGGCATCGCCTCTCGTCGCGCCTGCCGGTAGGCGTGGATGTCACTTATGTCCATGAAGTACTGCGTCAACCGCACGATGTCGTTGAGGGAAGCTCCGGCCAGCTCTAGGATCTCCGCGATGTTCTTGAACACCTGTCTGGACTGCGCCAGCAGGTCCCCCTTGCCAACGATGTCGCCATTCTTATCCCACGCGACCTGCCCGGCTACGTAGATCACATCGTCGATGCGCACCGCCTGGGCGAATCGGATTTCTTCATCGGCGTCCGCGGCACTCCAACCCCCTGCGCCCTCGGGATTGCTTTGTCCCCAGGCGCGGTCTGTGAAAAAGAACTGCTTGTCGGCCATCGCGTCCTCCTTGGTACTGCTCGAACGGCTAGAATACCGCAACTCGAAAGAAGGTTGATAGCAGTTGATAGGAATTGTGATTCGCCTGGAAAGCCGAGTCCAGACAGTCACCTTTTCCAGGGAATCTACGTTGACTGCGTCAACAGCCAGACCTGGAGGATCAATAGGAGTGGACATCGCAAATCACAGCGGGTGTCGAGCAGAGGGTCGTCGGGACTGAGAACTGATCGCACGCCGCGGCCGGGCTACTCCCAGGCCCTAGCGCCGTGGAGCACCTTTACCTGGCGGCTCGTATCGGTCAGCGGCAGCTTCGCCCAGCCACCCGTGTCGTGGGACTCGTAGAACGCCAACGCGATCTCCATGGCTGCCCGGCCGTCGGCACCGTTGCTGATGTCGCCCTCCTCACCCCGCAGATGAGCCACCATCCTCTCGATGATGGCCACCCGGGCCGCCCTGGCGACGTTCCGCTGGGGGAAGGGATGGTTGAGCATCTCACGGGAGTGGCTCTCCTTGTTGGCCTTCCACAGCTCCAGCACGTTGTTGCCGATGCGGATGCGGCCTTCAGTGCCCATGATGTCCCACTCGACAAAGGGCTTGCCGTCGCGGCCGCTGAAGATGGCCTCGATGCCGTTCTCGAAGCGCAGGAAGCCCGTGGCGCCCCGGTCGATGTACTCGCTCTCGGGCCCCGGAAGATCGTACAGCCAGCCCAGCACCTCAGTCACCTCGAAGTTGGCATAGAAACGGAGCATGTCCAGCATGCTGGTGCCGTTGAGAACCAGCCCGCCGGTGATGCTGGTGGTCATGGTCACGATGTCGCCGATGGCGCCGGTGTCGATGATCTCCTTGGCCGTCACGTACTCACGAGCCCACCAGCGGCCGCTTCCCAGGTCCACCACAAGCTGAGTGCCCGACTTGCGGCACGCCTCGATCATCCGGTCCGCCTCGTCGAGGCTGGTGCACATGGGCACCTCGCAGAACACCACCCCCACACCCGCCTCCGCCGCCGCGATGGTCATCTCGCAGTGAAAGAAGTTGGGCGTCAGAACGCTTACGATGTCCAGCTTCTCCCGCTCAAGCATCTGTCTGTAGTCCGTGTAGGTGGAGGGGATCTCCCAGCGCCTGGCGAACTCGGCCATGGCCTTCTCGTTGACGTCGGCCACGGCGACGATCTGGGTGTCGGGGATCATGTGGTATGCCGGGGCGTGGGGCCAGGGGAGGTCGATGCGGCCCGGCGCCAGGGGCGGCACGTCGTCCAGCTTGTCGGCGATGATGCCAACACCGATTATGCCGACACGGAAGGGGTTTCCGGTCAAGGTCATACTCCTACGTTAGGGCTCTACGCACCCTTGACTACCGGCCGCATGGCGGTGGTGCGCTCGGGGCCGGCTCAAAGCGAGGTAGTCAATCAGGACTCCGGCATTCTCTCCAAAGAGCTTGGAACTGATCCAGCGCGGCCTCTGAGGTTCACAGTTCTTTCTCATTGCTGGAGCTCCGTTTTTTTCATAAGTCCTTTTTTATCTGTTAGTTGCCAAACTCATACAACAAGAGTCCTGACAAAAACGGAGTTCCCAAATCTTCTCTTTCCCTTTTATTTCCAGTCACTTACAATCGAATGGACGAGAACTAGTTATATGTTGTACGTCATTCTGGCGGTTTTTGACTCTACACTGGACGACTACAGAGGATCTATCTCTTCCCGAGTGGGTCCGAAGGATAGCTTCCGAGTGGGCGACGAGAAACCGCCCAGAACCGAGAAGCAGATGGGCAGTTTACGTGGAGAGGAACGTCACGGGGCTGGATGCCCTCGCGCCGACAAGCTTCGACGTACGGCGGCCTGGAGACCGCCGCCACGAAGCTTTGAAAGTCTGATGATTCTCTTCCTCCTGATCCTTGTCGTCGCGGTTTCGAGCAATGAAGCGGCTGTAGCCCAGAGCCAGGTGGCCATCTTGGAGGGAGCAGTCCACGACCTGGACGGCCTCCCCTTGGCCGGCGTCAGGATCAAGGCCCAACGGACAGACACCAACGAGGCCTTCATCCTCGAGACCGACTCTTCCGGTACCTAGGACTGGGACAACCTGCCGGTCGGAGACTACGAAGTGTTGGCAGCCAAGGCCGGCTTCAATTCCCAGCTCAGACATACGGTTCAGCTCCAGGTAGGGCAACGGGTTCGCCTCGATGTCCGTCTTCGAACTGAGGGCTGGGCCTACCACCTGGGGAAGAACAATAGCAAGCTTCTGCACCCCTACTCCATCGGAATCGAGATCTGCAACTACGGATGGCTAGAGGAGCGGGAGGGCAAGTTCTACACCTACGTCAACAGTGTGGTTCCAGACGACCAGGTCTGTGACCTGGGGTTCGAGTTTCGTGGGCGTCGCTACTATCACGGATATACCGAGGCACATATCCAGTCCGTCTCGAAACTCTTAAAAGAGATCAGCAGACGTCACCCGCAGGTCAACCTCGATCTGGGCCTTGCTGAATGGCTGGCGGCCCAGACCCCCGGAGAGGCCTTCGACTTCAAGGACGAAGCGTGCAACGGAGATGTACGGGGACTCTTAACGCACACTAATACGAGACCTGACAAGAACGATTGCAGTCCCCAGCCGCTGCTGGTTGACATGCTGCAGAGCCTATAGTAGCAGGCCAGTCTCCTCCTCCGGTGAGGCAGCTGCTTCTTTTGGCCGCCCATTACTCGGCTCCTAGCCTCTGAATTCCACAGTCATTCTCGTTCTTCTATCCAGATGTTGCGATAGCGCACTGGGTTGCCGTGGTCCTGCAAGAAGATGGGGCCGCGCTGGCGTTCCTTGCTTTGCGATTCATCACGGCCGGGTGGAACCGGGGGCAGCACATACCTGTTGTGGATCACAACCCCATTGTGTCGAACGGTCATCATCGCCGGTGAAGTTTTCCTTCCCGAGGCGTCGAACTCGGCCATCGCGAACTCGATATCGTAGGTCTGCCAGGAGAGAGGTGGCACGGACATGTTAATCCGGGGGCCAATCATTTCGTGAATTCCACCGCTGCGTCCGAATTTCGAGAGCCGCTCGAATTTTTGGTTTTCGTGGTGCCAGCCGAAGGAATCTACGATCTGGACTTCCCACTCCTGTTTGACGTAGATGCCGCTATTGCCCCGATGCATGCCTCGTGCGGTCGGCATGAAGGGGCAAACAAACTCCAGGTGAATCGCGATGCTGCCGAAGTTCCGCTTGGAAGTCGTCCCGACATCCAGTAGTCGCTCGTCGAGTAGACGACCGTCCACCCATTCATCAACATGGGTGCCGTCGAAGAGGACGATTGCACCTTCGGGTGGTTCGTCGCCGAGTGTGGGAGATTTGCGCCCGACTCTCTTCAGCCGGAACTCCACATCGTTCAGGCGGCTATGGAACATATGGGCTTCTCCGGTGAAAACTCCTTCACGGATCCAGCCACGAAAATTGGAATTGGCGAACTTCAGCCCTTCGCCGTGAACCCCCTGAAAGGTGGTTCGGCCATCTTTGGTGGTTTCGCCCCTGATGTGAAAGACCGTAGCCTCGTCCCAGCCATTCCCGGGTAGTCCACCCGGGTAGAGCACACCTTGGAACTGGTGATTCCCGAGTGCGATCACCTGAATGCCGATAGGTAGTTCAGATCCTACCCTACCGACGTACTCGCCTTGCACCTGGAAGTCGGCTCCCGCGTCTGCCGGATCCGTGAACGCCGTATGCTCTGCGCCCAGGCTGGTCGAACTCATCGTCTCAAGAGAAAGCAATAGGGCAGCAAGATACAATGCGGTGTGGAGGCTAAGTTGTCTATGCATTTTTGGGTAGATCATCAGGGGCTATTCTATTCAGTGATGAAGGTCATCTCCCAGTCTCCCATTTTCTTGAGTTGAGTGGTGCTCAAGGCTAGTTGGGGCTCACCCGCTTCCACCCAGGCGTCCAGCTCTCCTCTGTGGCCGAGCCGCTTCAGATACTGCAGTTCGGTGCCGTGTCCGTGGTGGAAGGACGAGTGGACGTCAAACTCGGGTCCCCAGATCTTGGCGGAGTCCCAGAAGGTGAGGGACTCGACTCCCAGACTGAATAGCTGATGAGCCTTGCGGTGGTACTGCTCGGGCGTCAGGTGCCTAGGCATGATGTCCAAGCTCAGCTGACACTTGGTATCTCGGGTCAGCGAGAGCCAGTACTCGACGTCGGACGGGTTCTCCCAGGCCAGCTCCCAGCTGTAGAGTCCCTCGGCCGAGGTGTAGGGGACTACGGTGTCGATAAGACCCTCCTTGATCCAGGTTTCCACGTCCAGGCCCCAGTAGAGGTTTTCGTCCTGGCTGCCGAAGACCCACACCGACAGCTTCTTGCTCCGCCCTTGTTCCTGGGCAACTTCGTCCAGCATCCTCCTTAGATCTCGGATGAAGTCGCTCATCACCTGGGCTCGGTGACGTAACCAGCGGGGGTCCTTTTCGTCGAGTCGGCGAGGGTCCTCTCCGTATTCCTCCTGAAAGCTTTCCACAAGCGGGGGCTCGTACTCGACATAAGGAGGCCGACGATTGAAAAGCGGACAGATGCCGTCTACCGGGTAGCTGGCCATTTCGCGGAAGAGCGACACCAGATACTGACGGGCTTCGGTGTAGCTTAGTGAAGTTCGAGGAGCAGGACTCCCGTCGCGGCGAATAGCTCTCAGTTCAGGATGGCACTCCAGAAAGCCCCCCTGGTTCACCTCCTCGAAGGGAGGCGAAAAGTGGAAGGGTCCCATCCCCTCCGCGAATCGGTAGGAGGCATAGAACTCCATGCCCAGCTCGTGGGCGTGACCCGCCGCGATCTGGAGAGGGTCGATTCCCTGCTGGGCGTACTCAGTCCAGTTTTCAACTTTGCGCCGGTATTCGAACAGGGGGTAGTCGTCCAGCTTGATGTGCTTGGTGGTCTCGATCCGTCCGATCTCGGTGTAGTAGTTGCACAGATCGCCACAAGCGGCCTCCCAGTAGATGCGCCCGAAGTCTGTGTTTCGGTAGCCCTCTATCAGATCGCGGATGCTGTCCGGATCGCTGTCAGGAAGCATCCCGGTTCCCCCATCCTGGGTGGCCACCAGGCAGCGGGTGTCCGTTCGCAACCGGTCAGCCTCGAGCGCGGCCACTTCCTCCTCGGTCAGGGGGACTAGTTTGATGTAGATGATCCAGGCATTCTCGCAGGTGCTGCGGCTGGTCTCTCCACGGGGGACCCGCTCCTGGCAGAGTTGCTTGAAGGAGATCTGGCGGCCGCTGAGATCCGCTGTCTTCCAGAAGACATCCTGGGCTACCTGCCCGGGGTCTACCTCTGGTGGCGGGAGATAGAGGAGTGAGAAGCCCGGATCCGTGTCCAGCCGAGTCCAGATTCGCTGGCCCAGATAGGGTCTCCAGGCGGTGTTGAAGAGGCCGAAGTAGATATCGTGCCAACCCTCAACCTGAAGGGGGTAGGCTGCTTCTGCCGCAGCGGTTTCGGCCCCGGCCCGCAGGGAGACGCCATTGAAGCCGTCGGCTTCGTAGTCGATGAGACGCCAGCTGAAGAGCGTTCCTTTGCGGCTGATAGCCGAGGAGGGCTGGCATCGGTCCAGATCTGCCAGGTAGATGGGAGCGCTGGCCCGTACGGGATCTATCGGCATTGGCGAATCCTCCTTGAGGTTCCTTCGTGGTGGAACGTCTCCGCTCCAAACTCGGACTAACCTGATCTGGTATACACTAAATTGGGACGTAGGGGATATGCTAGCCCTAGACGGTTGAGGAACGTGAGCTGACGCCGTAGCTCCATCCGATTATGGCGACATGAGCACTTCTGTCCTTCAAGGAATCATTTTCCTACTTGGGGTAATGATTTGTGTTCTGAGTGCCTGCTGCGTCTACGCTCCCATCAGGCTGACCACTTTGGTCAGGTCTGCCTGGATGAAAAAGCCGACGTTCCCCTTTGCGGTGGCTGTGCGTCTGGCGATGGGTCTGGTCCTGATCTTCGCGGCCTCAGGGTCGAAGTTCCCGGTTGGGTTCGAGGTCCTCGGGTGGCTGATGATCATCGCGGCTATCGTCATTTTGGTCTCGGGTCGAGATCGGACCAGCCGATTGCTCGACCGGTTCGAGCGGTTTCCTGGGTGGGCAATTCGCCTCTGGTGTGTGCTCGGAGTTTTCTTCGGTGGGTTTCTGATC
>Ga0310121_10005611_pt1 | contig 10747 bp, 11 predicted proteins | sample CB27_Tmax_986_MG_FD_203504 | JGI IMG/M metagenome (GOLD analysis project Ga0310121, IMG submission 203504) | Marine microbial communities from Western Arctic Ocean, Canada - CB27_Tmax_986 | ecosystem: Environmental > Aquatic > Marine > Oceanic | place: Canada: Western Arctic Ocean | collected... | reverse complement strand
CAACCGTGGCTCTCTACGATTCTTCGATGGGTCTTCATTACGTAGATTAGTAGGATCGTTGTTTAGTGGATTATTGTCCTTATGTCCTACATCCATTCCAATTTTAGTCTTGTCACCCATAACCCTGCGAGCTTTGTTTCTAGAAGAACGTCTTGCAATCTGTTCTGGTGTTCCTTGGTAGTTCGCATATTCCTTGGCGTAGTTGCGTTCATCAAGTTCAACTTCTTCATAAAATGCACTTGGTAAAATATTAATATTAAATTTCTTTTTCACAACGGTAGTAAGAGCCGCTAAAAGCAACCCCCCGCCGGGCACAGGAATAGCTGTAAATGTAACCAGACCTAACCCCTTTAAAACATCTTTAAATTGATCATTTGCATATTTTAATTCAGCCTTTGAAGCATTCTTTCTATTTTTATAGATTGATAACATTTTCTTAGTTTCTGCTTTTTCAGTAGAAAGTGCTTTTTTAATATCCAGTATTTTATTTTTTGCAAAATCTTTAACTGCTTTAACTTTGTCCAAAAATCCTTCATTCAGCTGAATTTCATGTATCCAGCACTTATGTACCTTACCATCATCATCTGCAAACGAAACATAATTTGTACCCTTACGAATAATACTACCAGTTACACCTTTCGCCTCTATAATATCACCGGCGTTCCATATCTTACCTGTCAAATATAAGTCTCTGAGAGATTCCATATCTGTCATCTCGCCCATGTCACGCTCTTCACGCATACCCATGCCCTTGCGAACATCACGATACAATTCTTTACGTTGTGCAAACCCCGTTGGCAATCCCATTTCAAAGGACTTGAAATCTCCATCTGCGGCCGCATCTCTCATCTTGGATGCAGACATACCCTCAACACCTTCTGCATCAGGATCACGCTCTCCCGCCGATATTACCTCAATGTTATCGAAGCCATAATACCCGTGTCTCTTTCCCTCAACACCGTTATATTCGTTTAAAAGGGTTTCAAACTCTGTAACACGATCAGAACCAACAACCATCACAATTGCACGATGACCTTTGTTGTATAGTTCTACTGCAACTTCAATAGCAGTTCTGGGTTTACCTGTAACAATGTTTTTTGAATATTTCTTGAACATCTTACGCATATACGCAATCTTCTTTGCATATGGTAGAGGATTTTTATTGGGGTCATTAGACTGAGATGCATAGACATACATTTTGGAACCAGCATTTTTACTCTGCTGTTTTGCAACGGCTTCAATTAATTTTTCGTGGCCGGTGGTGGGTGGATTAAAACGACCAAAGGTGAATACTGCTGTATCACCGACCTTTTCCATTAACTCCTTGAATTTTTTCATTTGTCCCATGCCTTTATAGCGGTGAAGTTGTTATACGAGAACTCCATACGGTCTACTAGCTTAACCGCTCCACCACTTACTCTATCAATAGCAACATACCCTTCGGGATTAGTTACCTTAAATCCATCTTTAGTCTTTACAAATGTGTCTGTCAAACCCTTAACACTATTTAGTTTCTTAACGATTTGCATCTTTGCCTCGACCAATAGATTCTGAAAAGCAATGATTTGTTTTAGATTTCCTGTGTGTTTTTTAACTTCACGCATATATTCCTTCTGCATATCTCCGTATTTTTTCTTACCAGCAGCAGATTTTGCTTTGTCGATCTGCTCTTGAATTTTGATCTCAACCCATGTCTCGTAGCCCTTTGCATGAGCGCCAGGGTTACTAATTATTTCACCCGCACGAACTTTTGAATTATTATAAGTTTTTAGAGAAGCCCCTGCAATAGAACCTGTCATACCGTTCTGTACTGTCAAAAACTTCCTTAACCCGTTAGCGTTGATTTTCTGAAAGGTTTTACCAACTTGTGATAGTATGGCAGTAATATTCTCTGTCTCTGCCGCAGTAAATGTAGCAGTACCAGCCGCATCCTTGTATGTTGCATCATCCATCCATACGCTTGACGTTTTCTTTAACCCCGCAATATTTGCACCGAATGAGGCCTTCATGTCCTGTAGAGCATCACCTGTGTATGTGGTGTGCCAGACGATGCCTACTTTTGCCTTTTTTATAATACCCCCCAACTTGCTGTCAACAGGAACAGCATATACAATGGTATTAGGCTGAAAGGTGAGATAAGAAACTCCAGCGATTTTCTCTGCTTCTACATCATCAGTGAACATGAGATCACCTTGAAGCACTCCCTTGATACCCAACTTTGAAAACTCTGTAAGTGCCACCTTAAATTTGGAATTGAGTGCTCCTGATAAATCAGCATCAATCTCTTTGGATGTTTTATATAATTTGGGGCTGACGTTAAAAACAGATTTCTTGGCTACAAAAAATTTATCATCTTCTGGATCAATACCAGCAAAAATTGCAGGGGCGCCATCCCACTTAACAGTCATATTCACAGAAGACCGACTTGCACCAGCCAACATGTCTCTAAGAGATCGTAGGAAGTTAAGAGCAGCTCGACCACCATCAACACCATAGTTGAGAATTTCATCCTCTAGATGCTCAAGGTGAAGGTTCTTGCCACCCTTATCTTCTAGGAGTATTTCGTTAAAACTTATCATTTGTACACCACATGAGGAGCAGCTTCTTTGGATGCAGATAAGGAATATGCTGCGATATTATCACATATTTTGTTTGCTATGGTTGAATTGTCTTCAAGTTGTGCAACATAGAACATACTCCTATACATTGAAAATCTCCAATCTTTAGCACTTACTTTTCCAATCCTTTTTGACTTTGGATTAGCTTTTGCAACCCATTCATTTTTCGGGTCTGCTCCTCTTTTACCAACCAACCCAACATACATATCATACATCTCTTCTAAAAATGCTGGTGTTGGTTTATTTGCCAATGTCTTTAATTGTGCATTGGTATAAAGAAACTTTGTTAAGGTACTATTTTTGACCATGATAGCCTCTAATATACCACCCCCTATCTTACCAGCACCCGCACCCTTTCCTTTTACCTCACCTTGCCAAGAGCTTGCTTCATCAAAAGTTCTAAGTTGCATTTTTTGTGTTCCCAATTTAATATAAAAATCCTTTGATTTAAAAAAATTACTCTGTTCAACATAACCTTTGTATGCTACTGGTCTACGAGTAAATCCAGTTATATTTTTTTCTTCTGTCACAACTGATCCGGCGGCCTTCTTCAAAGAAATTCCAACTAAATCTTGGTTATCGTATAATTCTTTTAACTCGTTAGTAAATTCACCTAGAGTCGAGAATTGGTTGAAATCAAATTCAGCACCAATTTTCACTGCCCATATATCGGCAGGTGTCCATTTATTGAGATTAGAGAAAATTTTATTTTTCTCTGCTTTATTTAATTCTTTGAATTTTTCATTTATTACATCAACAAAAGAAGAACCTCTATGGAATATAAATTTTCCCCCTTTTAGATTTTTCTTCATCTCGTTACCAATTAAAATACTAGAGTCCATCCATGCCTGTGTAAACGCATCTGCAATTTTGGTCAAAGGATAGTCTACATCAAAACTGGAACTATATGTTCCCCATAATGATGCATCAAGTTCATCACCTACCGATAGTTTTTCTCCACCAAATATTGCAGCTGCATAGATACATTGGGCACATTCCATCTTATCTGTTTGTTCTGAACCTCCGCCAGAACCCTTACCACCACCAAAAGCAGCAGTTTTTAAAATATCGTTAAGTTTGATATTATCACCAGCATCAGTAACAAATGCTGGTTTATATCGTGATGGGCGGCTTTCAAAAGCAGAGGAATAATCACCAATTTCAGCAGCAATTCTATCAGCATCAGATATCCAATTTAAGGTTACTGATCCTTTGGTGGTTTCTAATGGAGTTTGGTTTTTGATAGCATCAAAAAGAACTGTTGACCGTAATTCAGTAGAACCAGGCAATTCCTTTTCTAATACACCTATATTGATACCCTTCGCGGCTTCAGACAGAAGACTCTGAAGCCTATCGACATGATTAACATAAGACTCATTTCTGGGCCTCAACTGTTTTACGTATCTCTGTAGTGGCATTCAAGCTCTCCATGTTTATAGTATTTATAAATTAATCAAGAACATATTTTAATCTATTTCGTCTGTTGAATCGCCTTTTTCTGACCAATCAGACAAAACAAACTTTCTATTGGGGTTCACCGAAACTTTAAATCGTGTCAGCAACTCTCTATTAATAAGAAATGTACTTGCGGCATCTTCAGTTTGAAGTCCGACAGGAACATCAGTATATATCATATTATTAAATTTAAGACTGATATGGACCATAGGACGTTCAGCAATCTTACCAATATGAACTGGCTTTGATATACCAATCAACTTACTAGTAAATTTCTTACCATCTCTTTCCCACTTAACTGTTTTACCATTTACATCAATTTTATCTACAATTAACATAGAGGCCCTTGTTCCATTACCAGTATCAAACTTAGCGCGTATAGGCCCATAACCCTCTATATCAAGAGTTTCATGATACCCAGATTCTTGATTAAAAGCAAACCTTCTATGTAGAGGACTCTGTAAATATTCAACCACATATTTTATAATACCTTTTTCTTTTGTGGGAACTTGGGGTACTTGCGTAATATCATAATTCTGGAATTTTGAACCAAGGCCTGGGGAGCCATTAACTTCCAAAACGGATATCTCTCCCCCCACAATAGCATGATCAACGCCGCACATATAAGCACCCGTTGCTCTTGCAGCTGCAATGATCTCTTCCTTTTCCTTATCACTTAATGTGTAAGGCTCAGTGGTTGCGCCCCTATGTCTATTGGAACGAAAATCTTTTTCTGGTTTAATTCTCTTGGTTGATGCAACAATCCTACCGTTAAGAACAATAGTCCTAATATCAAAATCAATCTTTAAAAATTCTTGAATAATCAGCGGAGCATTAAACTTCCACAATGACTGAATAACACTCATCATAGATTCCATGCTATCAACTTTAGATACTCCGATACCTTGTGTACCAGTTAGAGTTTTGATAATGACAGGAAATTTGCCGCCGATACGTTCATGGGCATCAGTAATACTTTTCTCATTGTTCACCAATGATGTACGAGGTGTAGGAATGTTACTACGCTCAAAGGCAGTGTAGGATGACATTTTGTTATCGCATGTGAGCATTCCATCACGATCATTGATCATCATACACCCAGCGTTCTGTAAGGTGCCCAACAGTGCAAGGCCGATCTCAGTTTCTAAAGCACCGGCGCGAACAAATACCACAGTAGAAGAAGTTTCAACTGTAATATCTTTTTCTTCACCATCATAGTTTTTAATGGACACTGTTGCTTTTTCAATATTATTCTCTGAAACCCACGCCTCAGTAGTAACAACTTTATAACAAGACAATCCAAGTTCTTCACAAGAATCCATCAACATTCCAGTAACAACTTCTGGTTTTTTTGATTTTGATGCAGTAAGAATTAAGACAGTAATTTTGTCTTTTTGTTCTTTTGCCTCTGTGATGAATGACTTGAACTTTTCCATTAGACTGCTTTTTTCTTTCCAATGTTGTATTTGGTTTCTAGTGTCCACTCACTCTTTTCTTTAAAAGATAGAACCTTAATCTGACTTAGGGGAGCAACAGGTTCAGCCTTTCCTACAACAGTAACCAATCCCCAATCTGATAAGAGGTTTGCAATTGTATTTCTACGTGCAACATCATTCTCAGATAGATTTGTATTCTTACCGTCTAATGCAAACAGCTCTTTAAAATGTACAATAAAATACTTACCCTGTTTATGTAAAATGTGACAGGATTGATATAGTTTTCGTTTCTTTCTAGAAGCAACACCAATTCGTGATAGAGTCTCACGAACTTTTAAAAAATCATCAGGTTCTTTCAACCCGATTTCTAACATCTGCCCCTGTGTCCAATTAAAATCTTCCATCATTTCTTCCACCCTTATTTAATTTTGTTTTTATGGCAGAAATTTGTTCATCACTTAGTATATCAAGAGCCGATTTGGCCTTTTCATTATTATATCCATAGAACTCTTTAACATACTCTAGATTCTCTAATTTCTTCGCCTTCATCCAAGGTGTGTATCTCTTTCTTGGCCTGATACTATTTATTAAAAAATCAAATTGGAGTTTCTTGTCTAGGTGATGTAATTGGTTAATTTCGTTAACTAATTGGATTGTGTCTGGAAACGGAGCAAGACACTTATTTACAATAAATGGCGGATATTTCTTAGTCCACTCTTCATCCTCAGAATCTAATAGAGGTTCTTTGCTGTGGTTTATCGCATTTAGATAGTCTTTTAACTCATACATATCAGTTATCTTTGTAAAAGTCTAGCCCTTCACGATTAAATCCTCTTACATTACTTTTAATAACAATGACATATCTTAGTTCATGGCAGTCTCTCATAATCGGCTGTCCTTGATGGGGCAAGTAAGCATCAAACACAAGTAAACGATTGGGCCTACAATCTACTAACGTATCTAAAGTATAATTATGTACTTCAGCATCCTTGTCATCAGCATCATAAATGAAAGTGCCGCCGCCCCACTCTGGTTTCCAATCTAAACGAGGATAATAAATCATAGTAAAATCACCGTCATCATAATGAATATTTGGTTCAATACCAAATGTGTGTGCATTCATGTATATACGTACATATTCATCAATACGATATTTTTGGTCAAAATTATATTTTTCTTTTGCAGTTTCCCAAATAGGAAGCAGCCACTCAAAACCATTTCCAATTATTTCTTCTTCCGTTTTCCCGGCCCAACGAGTCCAATGATAGCCTGGCTTTTTCTTATCAGATTTCCAACGACCATAATTCCATTGCATTTTTTTCATTTCATTATCGATAAGCTCTGCAACATGTGGTTCCATTACATCATCATAAACGTCTATAACTCTATCGCTCGAACTCATTTGAATTTTCCTCTTGCCATAATTTCTGTAAGACAGGCTAACATATTTATTTCTTGGTCGGCAACAAACGCTGACTTATATTGATACTCGCCGAGAATAACCACAGCATGGGGAATACTACTGCCATCCATAACATCATACAGGTTATCATAAATGTGCCTAAAAATCCGTACAGGATCGTTATCAAGATTATCAACAACCCATCTACGAACATTTGTAAACTCCTTATTCTTCATCGCAACCATCAATTCCTTTATATTTATCTCCGAAATATTAACCAATATTCCAGCATCAATATTACCAGAAACAGAATACCGTTGAAGTTCGTTTAGTACACGCCTCCAATCAGGAAAGTACTTATTGATAACTTCTGCAACAACCCTATTATCATACTTGATATTTTGTTCTAAAAGAATCGATTCAACTCTCTTAAAGAATTGTTGAGCAAGTTTTACCTTCTCTGCATTTGGAATTACAAAGTCGATAACACTACAACGGGATTGTAGTGCTGGGATAATGCGGTTCTTGTAGTTACAGGTTAGGATGAACCCACAGTTATTGTGAAATTCTTCAATAAGCCCGCGCAATGCTGGTTGCGTTGATTGTGGATTTAGATAGTCTGCCTCATCAAGAATGAGATACTTCTTGCCGCCCTCAAGCGACACAGTGGACGCAAAGTTTTTTATTTTGGTCCTAAGAACGTCAATACCTGACTCTTCAGAACCGTTAATAAACATATAGGTTGACCCAATCTGCTCCACCATTGCGCGAGCGGCAGTAGTCTTACCAACGCCCGGAGCGCCAGAGAAAATCAGATTAGGTAATGTCTCCTCATCAACAAAAGATTGCAAGGAGTCTTTTAGAGTCTTAGAAAGTACGCATGACTCGATGTTCTGTGGCCGGTATTGCTCGACCCACAAAAATTGTTCCATAATATAAAATCCAATTAAACATTAACGACATAAGAAGATTCTGGTTCGAGAGCAATAAAGTATTCAACATCAACAGACGTATTATTAAATCGACTAATTTTTTTGGATGACAGCTCCACATCATACGTGCCTGGAATAATTTTAAGATTCTCAACCTTAAACCAAAACTTATACTTTGCATCATTTTCATCAACATCAAGAGAAGTCTCATAAACATTTGCAGTGCTGTTCTTCTTATCAGTAACTTTTAATTTACCGTTTTCAAGCAACATATCTGGAGCTCCAATAACCGCAGCTGCTTTCTGTACTTCTGAAAGAGTAGAACTAGATAATTTATAAGAAATCTCTACAGAAGGCATAGTAATTTCTTTTTGAGGAGTCGTTACCACTGATGGATCAGAATACCAATAAGTTACCTTGTCTTTGGAACCCTCTCCTGTAACAATTACATAATCGTCGTAGAAATGCAAATCTGGTTTTTCAAATAAAGACAAAACCGCAAGGAATTCATTGAGATCATAGATCGCAAATTCCTTTGGAAATTTATCCGTTACTTTTGCGTTTGCAATAATATTCTTCATTGCAGACATGGTAGAAATACTGCTACCTTCTTTAATCACCAAATTCTGGTTGATGGTTGAGAAGTTTTTCAAGACTTCTATTGTTTCACTACTAAGTTTCATTTTCACTATTCTCCATAGAATTAATATGTAAAGCTATAATACCATAATGTATAACTTTTAGCAAGTCCCTTCTGTCCTTACCATTCTTTTTTCCATATCGTTGTGCATACTTTAATATGTTACCGATACAAAAACCTTCACCGTGGCCACCATCTATAATGAACTCTGTAGCTTGAAACTTGTTCTTGCTATAGTGTTCATCATAAGTGGAGTCGATATAATCACATAGCTCTTTAAGAGCCATATCCTCATTGTATTTGTAATTTATTTTGAGATTTCTCACACTTTACCTTTATGTTTAAGGTTATTGTAATTTGCTCCCTCTAATTCCTCATTAGGTGTGATATTAATATTTGCTGAGAACGTCCTACGTTCACCTTCACCAAAGAAGGGCATTACACCATGTCGCAACCAAGCAGGGAACATAATCAAAGTACCTACTTCTGGTTTCACATACTCCTCTGTAATAGGACGGAGCATATTAACATCACGCATACCGTTTGTACCCCATTGAAGATATGTAAATCCATCAACTGCACCAGACGCACCATTGAGGCCTGCAAAATTTTCAGAAGGATTATCAAGTGCCTCGATCTGTGGGGGAACTTTTAGATATAGGATACAGGATAGTCCCATAGGGGTACGTGTACCATGATCATGCATAGGGTTATAGTCACCTTCATAACTATGAATAGTCCACATAGTTTGAATGTCAGTTTCTACATCCATATTGATAGCGTGTTTAACGTAGTCTTTACCCAAACGTAATAGTATGCTTGAGAACTGTTCACCAGCGCCATCATCATTGTGAGGGAAGTTCCATTGTGCAGATCGTTCATCACGATTAATCTGCCCAACCAATCCTTTAGATTGATCTTTACGAGCAGGAATAATTTCATTATCGATATGAGAATTCAGCTCATCAATGACATCTAATGGAATTTCAGCCCTCATAAGATGGACTGCCAATTTAGGACGCATACTAATTGCCATGCCTCCAGCGTTACTTCCAGCTGGTTCCTCTGGAGTCGGCGTTGCAAATCGTGGGGGATTCTCTTCTGTTTCTGTTACCGTGACTTTTGATTTTATATCAGGGTCTTTGGGTTTCTTTTTGAAGATACTTCGTTCTTCTCCACCTCTAATAATTTTTCTATCAATATCAGCTGGAACGGGATTGATAATATCATTATCAATTTGTTCTTCAACTGGCGTGCCATCGGGATTAACCTCAACACCAATACTACCATCTTGTAAACCGCCCGGGGGCAAATCAAATATTCTAACCATTATATTTCTCCTAAAAAACTCAATGTTTTCAACTACTTAGCGTGATAGTAAAATTGATATTTTTACTATAATACAGGAAAAGGGAGCCAAAGTCAACTCCCTTTTCCCATTTCTTTCTGTTATATTACTTCACTGTAATTTTGCGAGGTTTCTTCTCCTCTGGAACAACCCGCTCAAGTTCAATATTGAGCATGCCGTTTTCGAGGGAAGCATCGTTCACCACAATATCATCTGCAAGGGTGAATTTCCGATTGAACTTACGATACGAGATTCCACGATAAATGTTGGAATCATTTTCATCGTTCTCTTTAACTGAACGAACCGTAAGCAAACCTTCTGCCACTTCGACTTCAATATCATCCTTACCGAAACCCGCCAATGCCATCTCAATGGCATAGTTGTAATCACCTTCCTTTCGGATGTTGTATGGCGGAAACCCTAATGACGTTGAATTATGCTGTGCATAATTCTGGAGTTGATCGAAGACTCGATCAAAGCCGACTGCGTAGGGCGTAAGTTGATTGAAATTGTCGAATAGAGTTAGTGCTTTCATATTTGTAACCATTTTGGTATCTCCTTATAAAGCAAGATTAATAGTGGACCCTTCATGGCATCCACCTATTATATATAGGGATTGAAACACTATATTTCAACCCCCACACATAATTTTTTTAGAAGGCGTTGTCTTTTGAAAACATTTCTTCTGTCGTTTCCTCTTCGCTGGTGATAACACCAGCATCGATCTTAGTGTAGAGGTCAAGGAATGAAACCTTGGTATCCTCATCAAACCGTGCGACACAGAGCTCGATGGCCTGCATCTTGTCACCAAAGATGGCGTAGGCCTTCACAATGTGATCCAACCGCCGGGTGGAGATAACTTCATCCACGCCACCATCATAGAAGGTCTTACGGATAACCTCAGCCCATGTGATCA
>Ga0310121_10005610_pt1 | contig 10750 bp, 6 predicted proteins | sample CB27_Tmax_986_MG_FD_203504 | JGI IMG/M metagenome (GOLD analysis project Ga0310121, IMG submission 203504) | Marine microbial communities from Western Arctic Ocean, Canada - CB27_Tmax_986 | ecosystem: Environmental > Aquatic > Marine > Oceanic | place: Canada: Western Arctic Ocean | collected... | reverse complement strand
GGTAGATCACCCCAACGCTGCTTCGTGAAAAGATGTCCCTGGCTATGCGAAGAACTGTGAAATTCGTAGACTCCGCACCAATGCCGGGATCGTCGTCGGTCTGGATATTCACCATGCCAACGTCAAAGGATCCCACCTTTCCCGTCAGCCGGCCGCCGCCGAGGATCGGAACCTGGTGCCCGTCGTGAAGCCCGATTCTGCGGCTATAGAACATCGTGGGCGTGCCTCCTCCTCCTCCTCCTCCTCCTCCTCCTCCTCCTCCTCCTCCTCCCGGTGGGCCTCCTCCTCCGCCCCTGGAACCAAAATCGAAGATCCCGCGACTCTCGAGAAAGAACTCGCGCTTCTCGGGGAAAAAGAGGCTAAAGCGGGTGAGGTTAACCTGCTGCTCATCCACCTCTACCTGAGCGAAGTCGGTGTTGTACGTGAAGTCTGCCACCAGGTTTTCGGTGACGCCCCACTTGACGTCCAGGCCGGCATCCGCATGGCTGTGGTTACGGATGACCGGATCGACCCCGAGGTCGGTCCGCAAGCCCGAGATTGCGAACGGCTTGACCTCGAGCGCTCGGCTGGGTGGTGGAGCCTCGATCCCGACCAGTGTCCCGTAGAACGAGACCCTGACCGAGGATGCACCACCCAGTCGGCCCACCGAGAGAGGGAGCCAGGTGAGGTGATTCCACTCGTTTCTTCTCAATACGGTGCGGCGCATCTGGATTCCCCACACCTGCTCACGCCCCGGACGGTAACGTAGGGACCGGAATGGAACCGCCATCTCCACCGTCCAACCTTCTTCGAAGCGTCCTGTCCGGACCTCGTAGACGGGGTTCCAATCACGGTTGGGCTGCCCTGGCTCGCCGCTGATCTGATAGTCGGTCAGCGCACCCAGACGGTTCGTGTAGAAGCCGATGCCATTGCGACGATCGAAGAAGGTGTCGAAGAAGACTCCGAAGGTGTCGTTGTTGCGAATCTGGCGAGAGTCGCGCCGCATCTCATTCGCGATGGGAGCATCCGGGCCCTCCGAGTCCCAGATCCTGGCGCCCACGTAGACGTTGTCGTCGTCGAATCCCAGCCATACCTCAGTGCGCTCGCTGGGCTCGGCTCCTGCGTCTGGAATGCTCTGGATGAACTCGCTGATCGCCTCGGTCTCGCGGTAGAAGGTCTCGTCGAGGACTCCATCCGTTTCCATGGGCTCAGTCACTCGAACCGCGCGCACGGTCACACCCGCCTCCCTGGCCTGATTCACGACGGCCGGGTGCACGGGTGGAGGCGGACCCGGGATCTCGACGGACATCGGTTCGCTCATGGCCCCATCTACCGCGATCGCGACCCCGGGGGGATTCTGCTGGCCATAGAGTTCCGTTGAACACGCGAGGAGAATGGCGAACGCGCGGAGGAAGGTCTGTAAGCTCATCTCATCTCTTCGACCGAGTGTGAAAACTCGTCTCTCCTCCTTGGACTGACAGGGATCAGCTTTTGTTGGAAGGGAGGGGCCGCGGGGATCGGCGACACGCCGCTGTTTCCGTCTCCGAAGGATCCGACCAACCCCATGACCCGCCACCGGGCCCCTATGAACCTCGCCGAGGAGATCCGCCTATGACCGCTGCGAGTTCTGGTTTCAGGACTTTGAGAGCGACGTTACTCTGATGACGCAGATCCTGCGCGAGGTAGACGGTCGCCATGCCGCCTTAGCCTAACTCGATCTCGATGGCGTAACGGTCTTTGAGAGCCGCCTTGAGTTTGCTAATCGGTTCGGAGGGGTTGCTCATAGTCCCGCTGCGGGAGGGATACGTAACTGCGGCCAAGGTGTTATGCTGCGTGAAGATGCTGGTGGGTTAGGTGGCGGGCAAGAAGAACAGGCGGTGCGGAGTTACCTCAGGGCCTCCAGCTCGAGGAACCGAACCCCTGATAGGCATGCTCTGTGCGCTGCGCCTCAGGGCTTCCCCTGCCCTGCCAGACGGCTCTCGAGCGCTGCGCGACGGACACGTCGGTTTTCGCGTTGGCTGGAAACGCGCACGGTGAAACGTCGAACAGTTATACACGGAGTAGCGTGCGTGGCTCGGTCCCGTCCGCACGCTTTTCCCGGTGGTCCTCGATTGTCCAAAAACCAAAGATCATCCGCGATACGTCACCGCGCCCGATGGCCTCACGTTCGCGTAGCGCCGACTTCGGGAAATCCGTTTCAGTCATCCTCGACCAAGGGCAATACGAGGCGCTCGTGGCGGCCTGCGAGGAGCGCGCCATGCTCCATACCTACGTTCTCACTCTCGGGGAGACCGGCGTTCGCTGTGACTCCGAGGCGCTTTGGCTCAGGTGGGAAGACATCGACTTCGAGCGCGGCTTACTCACGGTGGAGTCGGTTCGGAAGGGCCGCATAACAATAGAGAGGGAAGTCAAGAAAGGTGCCGATGACGCCACGGCTCACAGAGGCCCTAAGGTAGCACATGGCCACGTATCAGCTTCGGACGTACAACGGCGAGCGTACACCCTGGGTCTTCCGCCACGAACTCGACCGGCGCCACGTGAAGGCAGAAGCTCGGTTGGGAGGATTTCGACGTGCGTTCGCCGGCGCCGTGAAGCAAGCGGCGCTACCAGCCGATCTGGTTCAGCACGATCTGAGGCACCGACGAGTTACGGAGTGGCTCCGGCAGGGCCATCCGGCGCACAAGGTGCAGAAGGCGATGGGCCACTCCGACCTGCGGACCACGCTTCACTACGAACACATGGTCTAGGACGATCTTCTTTCACTCGTAGGCCGCTAGAGACGTGACACGGCCCAAGGACATCTCTGCCCCTGGGCCGCCCTTTTCGTCCTATCTCTGTGCCCATTTTGTGTCTATTCGGGGCGTGGAAAACCCCGGAAACCCTAGAGGCGCCGCCCGGATTCGAACCGGGGATGGAGGATTTGCAGTCCTCTGCCTTACCGCTTGGCCACGGCGCCTAGATTTAAGGCCGGAAAGCCTCAAACGTGCTCCGGCTCTCCCATTCGGAATCACCCTGGACCGGGCGACGATACTCCGCCTTGGCACGCACCCCTTCAACGCTCTCGGCGTTGGCGAAAGTCGCACAGTCGGAGGGCTTTTTCAACCCTGGGCGGCTGATCTGATCAGCGAGTTCGTAATTCCCGCAGAATCTCCGTTACGGCCCAGCCGAGGTCGCCGGCCGGCTCCCCTCAGTCCGTATAACCGAAAAGATCTCCGGACCAAGGGGAGTCCATGAGAGGCTTGTTCAGCTCAGTGAAGCGGACGGGCCTTCATTCGCTCCCTCTTCTTCAGGCGTTGCATCGTGGATATACGCCGCTGGGTGTGACCATAGGCTCCTGGCTCCCAGGCCAAGCCCTCGCGTCGGCCGGGGCTCCCGCTTACATTGGCTCCTCTGCCTGTTCGTGCCGAGCGATAAGGACTTGGCCTGGGAGAGCGCGACCGCATGGCCCGACTTATCTTGACGAGCTCGAAAGGTGTGAGCCCGGCCAAGTTAGCGGGGTCGCCGCCCCGTTGATCACAAGTTGGGCGACTCTCGTGCAATCTGCTGCCAACGCTGCTGTTGGTTCTATCTCTAAGTCTAAAGGAGCGAGAACGAATGAGACTGCTTCCTCCTCGGCGGGTGCAATTTTCATTGTGCTTGGCCGTCGCGTCCGTGGTGGTGGGAACTTCCTCATTGTGGGCCCTACAGGGGGGGACGGAAGGCGGCCAATGGCGGGTCTACCACGGTGACTACATGGGCACCCGGTATTCCCCGCTCGACCAGATCAACGCAAATAACTTCAACGACCTGGAGATAGCGTGGCGCTGGAAGGCGGAAAACTTTGGCCCTAACCCCGAAATCAAGAACGAGGTAACGCCGCTGATGATCGACGGCGTCCTCTTCGTTCAGGCAGGACAACGACGCGCCGTGGCGGCGATCGACGCCGGCACAGGTGAAACGCTCTGGTCTTGGCGGATGGACGAGGGCGCCCGCGCCCTCCGCGCTCCTCGTAGAAACTCCGGTCGCGGAGTAACATACTGGACCGACGGAGCGGGAGACGAGCGAATATACACGGTGACGCCTGGCTTCCATCTAGTGGCCCTCGACACCGAAACCGGCGTGCCGATCCCAACCTTTGGTAGCCAAGGGGTCGTTGACTTAATGAAGGATTGGGACGGATTTGTGAATCCCTTCGGGAATATCGGTGCGAGCTCGCCCCCGGTCATTTACGAGGACGTCGTCATCGTGGGACCGGCGCTCAGAACCGGTTTTGTGCCGCCGGCCAAGGAAAACACGCCAGGGCACGTCACGGCGTACGACGTGCGAACAGGTGAACGGATCTGGACATTCCATACGGTTCCACAGAGCGAGGATGAGTTCGGCGCGGACACCTGGTTGGATGGCTCGATAGCGTACGTTGGCAATGCGGGGGTTTGGGCGCCCTTCTCTCTGGATGAAGAGCTGGGTTATGTCTACCTGCCGGTCGAAGCTGCAACGAGCGACTTCTATGGGGGCCACCGACACGGCGATAATGTGCCCTCGTCATCGTTGGTAGCCCTGGACGCGAAGACCGGAGAGCTCATCTGGCATTTCCAAATCGTCCACCATGACATCTGGGATTATGATCCCCCGACCGCACCGATCCTGCTCGACGTCACGATCGACGGGGCACCGCGCAGGATTGTGGTGCAACTGACGAAGCAGGGCCTTGCATTCACCTTCGATCGAGTGACGGGAGAGCCGATCTGGCCGATCGAGGAGGTTGCGGTCCCACAGTCCGACGTGCCGGGCGAGATGTCATCGCCGACGCAGCCGATTCCCACCAGGCCGGCCGCGTACGATCGACACGGGGTCACGATCGATGATTTGATCGACTTCACGCCTGAACTCCGTGCCGAGGCGGCCAGAACCATCGAGGGATATCGGTACGGACCGCTTTACACGCCACCGTCGCTAATGGACCCGAATGGGACGCAGGGCACACTGATGGTTCCGCACGCGGTCGGCGCATCGCTATGGGAGCACGCGGCCGCCGACCCCGAGACCGGAATCATGTACGTACCCTCGCAGACGGCAGTGACCGTTGCGGGCCTCGTGGACGGAGGGCCTCAGCGGTCGGTCCGATACATCTCCGGCGGCATCGGCGGTCCTAGCGGGCCCGAGGGGCTCCCTATCCTGAAGCCCCCCTACGGGAGGATTACTGCTATTGACATGAGCACCGGTGAACACCTCTGGTTGATCCCCAACGGCGATACGCCTGATGAGATAAAGAACCACCCAGCCCTACAGGGCCTTGATATTCCACCCACAGGCATAAGCTCCAAGGCCGGCTTGCTGGTGACGCGGAGCCTGCTCATCGGTGGAGAGGGTTGGGCCGGTCGTCCGATCCTTCGGGCATACGATAAGCAGTCTGGGCAAACCCTCGGTCAGCTGGATCTTCCGGCCAATCAGGCCGGACTTCCGATGACGTACATGCACGAGGGAACTCAGTTCATAGTTTTTTCGGTTGGCGGTGCTGGTCACCCGGGAGAATTCGTAGCGCTAGCGCTACCATAGTCAGTCGCCACTAGAGAGGTAAGACCATGAATAAATCGCTGGTGGCATTGGTCGTCTGCAGTTTCGTCGGCCTTCTTGGGGTCGTGTCCTGTAGTCAGGTCTCCGGGGACGCTACTTCAGACCTGCTGCAGCAGCAGCCGGCGGAAGGTGAGGTTCCGATTTTCGAAGTAGATCCGACCTGGCCGAAGCAGCTGCCCAACAACTGGATCGTCGGGGTAGTGAGCGGAGTTTATGTGGACGATCAAGACCACGTTTGGATTGTCCAGCGGGCCGGGTCCGTCAACACGACTGAGGGTGCGGCGGCTACCGACCCCCCGGCCGCGGCATGTTGCCTGCCGGCTCCTCCTGTGCTCGAATTCGATCAGGACGGAAGGGTAGTCCAGGGATGGGGCGGGCCGAGTGCCGAGTATGATTGGCCCGAATCGGAGCACGGGATTTATCTGGACGAGGAGGACCACGTGTGGGTCGTCGGAAACGATGATACGGGCGGCCGCGTGCTCAAATTCACGCGCGACGGGAGATTCCTGCTTCAGATAGGCGGGGAGGGTACGGGAGGAGGGAGCAATGATACCGTGTCATTCGGCCGGCCGGCGCAGGCGTGGGTGGATCATGAAAGCAGCGAGGTCTTCGTCGCTGACGGCGAGTTGAATCGCAGGGTCATCGTGTTCGATACCGAAACGGGGGTATACAAGAGACACTGGGGCGGCCATGGAGAGGAGCCGGACGACTCGGCACCGTGGGGCGTCACGCCCGATGGATGGCCTTCGGGACAATTCGGCCCCGGCGGCGTTCACGGCTTGGCGATTTCTCGGGACAAGAAAGTATATGTCACCGACCGTAACAACAATCGGATTCAGGTCTTTCGGACAGATGGGACGTTCTTAGAGGAGGTTCTCGTCGCGCCTTGGACGAGAGGGGTAGGTTCTGCCTTCGCCTTCGCTTTTTCCCCTGATCCCGATCAGAGATTTCTCTATATGGCCGACGGGACGAATCAGAGGGTGTGGATTCTGTCCCGGGACCAGTTGGAGGTTCTGGCATGGTTTGGCCACCCTGGGCGGAACGTGGGGCAATTCTTACGCGCCCATGACATTGCCGTGGATTCGGGCGGGCATCTCTTCGTTGCAGAAGCCAACGAAGGGCGGAGAATCCAGAGGTTCAGCTTCAAGGGCTTCGGTCCCGCAGCGTACTACGACTGAGGAACGGTTACCGGCTGGAGCCCTAGTCTAGTGCCAATGCTATGAGTTCAGCGGGTTGGTTTCTATTGCCTACGGCGACGACGATGTACTGTCGGCCATCGATCATGTAGGTCATCGGATGGTTCGTCTGGTTTCCAGGGAGCTCAAACTCCCAGATGACCTCGCCTGTCATTTTGTCATAGGCGCGAAACATTGGTCCGCCGGCCCAAGACACGTATCTAAGACCGGCCCCCTCGCCGGCAAAAACCAACGTCTTGGTGACCATGAGGGCGGACCGCTCGGGCTTGCCGGTGTCAGGTATGTCCACGCCCTCGAGCGCCGGATGGTTCCTGACGCAGTCTGGCGTTTCACCATTGGCCACCATCCACACGTGGTCGCCGGTATTCAGATCGATGGCGGTGATGCGCCCCCACGGCGGCTTCATGATCGGGATTCCCTGCGGTCCGAGCGAGCCGCACCCCTGTCGCGCCCACGCCTCACCTTGCGAGCTTACACCTCCGCCAACGTAGGCCATCTCCGAGAGTTCGGGATCGGGGGCGAATACCGCTGCAACCCCCGCGTTAGTTCCAGAGGCAACGTAGAGCATGCCGGTCTCCGGGTCGGTCGCGCCACCCTGCCAGTTGGCACCTCCCTGGACATTCGGAATCATGAGGACGCCTCTGAGTCCATCCGCACCAGCCACGATCGGAGGTGTGAAGATGGGTCCCAACTTATACTCCGATGCGATCTCGACTGCCTCCCTCCTCAACTCAGGCGTGAAGTCGATCAGGTCGTCGAGCGTCACGCCCTGTCGATCGAATGGGGCCGGTCTCGTAGGAAACGGTTGGGTCGGCGCTGTCTGCTCGCCCGGAACGTCGGACTGCGGTACTGGCCGTTCAACGATGGGCCAAACCGGCTCACCCGTTTCACGGTCGAAAACATAGGTAAACGCCTGCTTGGTCACCTGGGCCACGGCCTTGATCTCACGACCGTCTACGATGATATCGACGAGGCTCGGCGTCGTGGGCACGTCGTAATCCCAGACGCCGTGGTGAACCAGCTGGTAATGCCAGACCCGCTCTCCCGTCCTCGCATCCAACGCAACGAGGCTTTCACCAAAGAGGTTGTCCCCAGGGCGATGCCCGCCGTATCGGTCGTTCGAGGGCGTTTCAATCCCCACATAGACATAGCCGAGCTCTTCGTCGGCCGACATGGCCGCCCACGAACCAGTATTACCGGTGTAGCGCCAGGAGTCACCTTCCCACGTTTCATTTCCGAACTCGCCAGCGCGTGGTATGGTATGAAAAATCCACAGGCGGCTTCCAGTACGCACGTCGTACCCCCGAATATGCCCCACGGGGAACTCCAACGTGGGGGCTAGGGCCTGATGCGCGGCGCCTATAACCACGACGTCCCGTACGACGATCGGTGGCGAGTTCCAGCCGATCTGTCCCGGCTCGGGAACCGGCTGGTCAAGCTCCGTAAAGAGATCGACGACACCATCCGTCCCGAAGCTGGGAATGGGACGACCCGTCTGCGCATCGAGGGCGATCAGGTGATAGCCGGGCGTGGTATAGACGATACGGTTATCGCCCCGATCATCGGTCCAATAGGCGAGCCCGCGCCCGGACGCCGCCCTGACCGGGGCGACTTCTCCGCGGAGGCCCTCTTCGAAGCGGAACATCCAGAGTGTTTCGCCCGTGGCTCCGTCAATTGCGACGACATCACGGCGGGTACCTGCCGTGGTATAGAGCACGCCGTCAATCATGAGCGGCGTGGCTTCCATATTGAAGTCCGGCCTCGGGCCAAAATTATCGGCCTTCCACCTCCACGCGATCTGCAGGTCATCAACGTTGTCTTCGTTGATCTGATCCAGAGGCGAATAGCGGGTGCTCCACGCGTCCGCTCCCCAGTAGCGCCACTCCCCGTTAGGCGTGCCCCGTTCCTGCCCATCGAGGGACCGTCCGGCTGAGAACACTCCGAGAAGGAACAACACCAGGATCAGGGGCGATGGGGGCTGAATGGCGAACCCGAGTTTGCGTATGTCACGGCTCATCAGCTGTCCTATTCTCCTTAATCAGAACCTCGACGGTGTTTCCGGCTGGCGTTGGACACACGACAAACCAGCTGTCCAAACCACTTCCAGTTTCGCGAGGACCGCTCCGGAACGCAGGGGGCGCGAGGTGAATATGCCCGGGCAAAAAAGGGCACGCTCGAACTCCTAGGTCCTCGGCCGGGTACGCATCATATGGGTGCCGGGCCTCACTGGGCAACTCGGGGTGGACGTACCCGCTCTAGGCATTAGGAACCAGGCCAATGGATAGAACGATGTTGAGTCATGTGATCCAAGGTGTTCGGATTGTGGTGAAGAGGGCCGGGATCACCTATGCGCTTCCTGGAAGCCTCGTCGCTTTGATGGCGGTACCGTTGGCCGGCTATGGTCAAGCGAGCTCAGCCGACGCAATCCTGCCGAATTCATCGGCCTCGGTGACCTTCAACAAAGACATCGCTCCCATCGTATTTGAGCATTGTTCCTCGTGTCATCGCCCGGGCGAGCTGGCACCCTTCAGCTTGCTGACCTATGAAGATGTGAAGAGTCGTGCCGCGCTCGTTGCGACAGCGACCTAGAACCGGATCATGCCCCCTTGGCTCCCGGAACCCGGATACGGTGAATTCCTAGGGGATCGCAGCCTGATGGACGAAGAGATCGCCTTGATCCAGCGCTGGGCGGAGGAGGGCGCGGCAGAAGGGGATCCGTCGGACCGGCCACCAGCGCCGCAATGGTCCGAGGGGTGGCAACTCGGCGAACCAGACGTGGTGGTCCAGATGCAGGAGCCTTACACACTGAGGGCCGATGGCGGCGAAGAGTTTCGTAATTTCGTGATGGCGAACCCGGTGCAGAGCCCTCAATACGTGCGAGCCGTGGAGCTGCGGCCGGGCAATACTAGAGTTGTGCATCACGCCCAGATGCTGATCGATGAAACAGCGTCCTCACGCGAGCTTGACCGAGACGATCTCGAGCCCGGTTACGATGGCATGTTCACGACGAGCCAGGCTCACAGTCCCAGCGGTTTCTTCCTAGGTTGGACTCCGGGAAAGGTGTCCTTCGGCGGAGTCGAGGGAATGTCTTGGCGTCTCGAGCCCGGCACAGATCTGATCCTCGAGTCGCACTTGCGGCCCACCGGCCAACCAGAGGTGATCGACGGTACCATAGGACTCTACCTCACTGATCAGCCACCCGCTCGCAGCTCCTTATTGCTCCGATTGGGCTCGGCGGAGATCGACATTTCGGCTGGCATCAGGGACTACACCATCCAAGACACCTACGTGCTGCCGGTGGACGTGGAGGTGTACAGCGTGTATCCACACGCGCATTACCTGGCCAAGGAAATGCTGGGATTTGGAACCCTTCCCGATGGCACGACCAAATGGCTAATCCGTATCAACGAGTGGGATTTCAATTGGCAGGACGAGTATAGATTGGCCGAGCCGATGTTCCTCCCGAAGGGCACAACCCTAACAATGCGATACACGTACGACAACTCGGCCGACAACGTACGCAACCCGAACCACCCCCCCCAACACATCGTGTACGGGCCGAAATCATCAGACGAAATGGGTGACCTGTGGATTCAGGTCTTTCTGCGGAACGATAGTGACCAGGCAGTCCTTGACAACGATTTTCGCCTCAAAGATCTACAACTCAAGATCGCCGGGTACCAACAGATGCTGCGTATCAACCCGGACTCTGCCGCAGCGCACTTCAATCTGGGAGCCGCATATGAATCGCTAGGCAGGTGGGAAGAAGCGCTCACCCACTATGAGCAGGCGCTCAGAGTCGATCCGGATGACTCTGGAGTGCACAACAATATGGCCATAGTGCTTCAAACGATTGGCCGGTTCGACCAGGCGATGAGCCACTATGGTGAGGCGTTGCGTGTCAACCCGGATAACGCCGAGGCCCACAATAACCTGGGGACCTTGCTCGCCGCCCGGGGCGAACTAAGTGAGGCGATTACCCATTATCGTGAGGCGCTGCTAGTCAACGCAGACTTCGCCGA
>Ga0310121_10005609_pt1 | contig 10752 bp, 6 predicted proteins | sample CB27_Tmax_986_MG_FD_203504 | JGI IMG/M metagenome (GOLD analysis project Ga0310121, IMG submission 203504) | Marine microbial communities from Western Arctic Ocean, Canada - CB27_Tmax_986 | ecosystem: Environmental > Aquatic > Marine > Oceanic | place: Canada: Western Arctic Ocean | collected... | reverse complement strand
GCCACGCATCATCATGGCCAAGACGACCACATTCACTACCTGGAAGAGCCCTTCCATGAAGCCGCTGCGGCCATTCACCAGCGCATGCATCAACTGGGGATTCAGCACTGAGGTGGCGGCACACGCGGGCTACTACGACGGGAATCATTCCAGCGTCGATCGGAGTCCATCATTCCCAGGCCAACGCACATTCACACCGGCCCGGCGCCAGTCCCATCGCCGAGAATCTCAACAGCCGCTTGCGAAATGACGAATCAATACCGAAATCACAATGTCGAAACAGTCAATCAGCCATAACCGCACAGCAGCATTGTCATTGGGGACCCCTAAAACCCCCACACGGGCTCAATTCATCGGTCTTGGCGCGCTCCCCCTGCGGGTCGCGGCTAAACAAGTCGGCATTTTTCAGAAGTCTCATGATCCAATCCAGCCATCCTATTGAATCGCCGCATCGGGCGTTATGATACATGTCATGCCCAACCAGACCATTCAACTTACGGCTGACCAGATTGATTTCTTTCACCGGGAGGGATACCTCACAATCGACGAGTTGACGACGCAGGACGACGTGGCTGCGATCCGCGAGATTTATGATCACCTGTTCGAGACACGCGCCGGGCGCGACGAGGGCCGGCACTTCGACCTGGCGGGAACGGACGAAGACGGCCGGGAAGAGACGCTGCCGCAGATACTTGGCCCACACCGCTACGCGCCGCAGTTGGAAAAAACGTTACTGCTCGCCAACGCGACGGCCGTCGCAAATCAATTGCTGGGTCCGGAAGCAACCTGTCAGTTTGCCCACGCCATCTTCAAACCGCCGCGCATCGGCGCGGCGACGCCCTGGCACCAGGACGCCGCCTACTGGGAACCGGCCGTCATTCATCGCAAGGCGAGCATCTGGGTGCCGCTGCAACCCGCCACGCCCGAGAACGGGTGCATGCAGTTCGTGCCGCGCAGCCACCAGTCGGACGTCATGCCGCACCAGAGCATCCGCAACGACCCGCGCATCCACGGCCTCGAACTGCCGGCGACCGAGATGCACCGCGTCGATGGCGCCGTCACCTGCCCGCTTGCCCCAGGTGGTGCGACGGTACACGACGGATACACCTTGCATTACACGGCCGCGAACCGGACGAACGTGCCGCGCCGTGCGATCATCCTGTCTGCCAGCGCCGGCACCACGCCGCGCTCCAAGCCGCGGCGATTTCCCTGGATGGAAAGCAAACAGACCGCACGCATGGTCCGCCAGGCGAAGGCTCGCGACCACGCTTCGCCCCAGGATTGAACGGTCCAACTGGACTCGACCCCGAGGCATAGCCGAAGATTCACTCCATTTTTGCCAAGCGCAGCAGGGAAAAGGGGTATAACGTGGTAACGTACACGTCGCCGTCCACGTTGACCTTGAGTGCATAGTGGAACATGTTGGGCGCCAGCACTGCGTCCGGGAACGTGTGGTAGCCGTGCGCATAGGTTGTCTTGTCGAAATCGACGAAGTCCGGGTTACGCACGGCCAAGACGCCGAGTTGCTCAATCCTGCCGGTGGTCGGGTCGTAGCGGCTAAGCCGATGCAACTTGCCGGCGCCGAAACCAGTGTCATTCTCGACGCGCACAACGGCATACACGCGACCGTCACGCGCGACGTCCATGCCCGTCTTGCACGACGGCTTGCGCCCCTCGACCATCTTTCCGACCCGCCTCGCATTGACGGCTTCGCCCTTGCTGTAAAGGTCGATCGCCCACAGGGTCGGGTCACTGACGCCGATGAGGTATGAGGTTCGCCCATCGGGCGCCAACCGCCAGGTCGGCTGGCCCTGTCGCGGCATCTTTTTTCCATCGACGAGGATATCGCGCACCGTGACCTTGCCCGTGTCCGGATCATACTGGGCCAGTTGGAAGCCTTTTTCGGTGATCGTGTTGGCCCGGCCATGTCCATCGATAAGCGTATTGCCATATCGCACCGCTCGAGGGCCCAGGTCGCGCCATCGGCGTGTCTTCACATCGCAGATCATCCAGCGGTTGTCCGGTTTGAGGATGACGGCATAGATCAACCCGCGCTTTTCGTCGGCGACAACGTCGATCACGCTCTTGCCCGGTGCCGGGATGCCGAAGTGCTCGGCCGTGTCCGTCTTCGGATCGTAGACCATGACATATCCGCCGGGGTACTTCGGCTCATCCTTGCGCCGGTGGCCGTGCATGCTGCCGCAGTAGACCCTGCCCGAGGGCGCAACAAAGTTGCGCGTATGAATCTTCGCCTGCGCCGCCGATTTCGTCGCTGTCTGGCCGGTCAACTTGTGGGTGTCAATCACAATCCGCTGCTCTTGTGTTTTTGGATCGAATTCGACGAGGTATGAGTTGACGTCGTACTTGGTCGTGCCGACGTACATTTTCCCGTCGAGCCCGTCGACAAGCGAAAAATAGCCCGATTCATTGTTATGTGTTTGCGGCAGAATATGGTGGGCGGTGGCCCATACGTACCTAAATGGCGCCTTGGCGACCTCGCCGGCCGCGGCGGACAAATGACTGGTGACCATCGTCGCGAATATTGCCAGCCAGATGACCAACCGTTCTTTCAGAATTTGCGTCATAATGGATATTTCCGTTGATCTACATTATCCGGGATCTCCCAGATCACCCTTGGTCGGAATCCGTTTCCGGATGAACAGACCCATGGTAGCGTCCGTTTGCCTCCCAATAAGATTATCTTGCGGTTTTCCTGGCCAAGAATGGCGGCCTGGAAGCCCTGGTGGCACATTCGTGAGCAGATTTGCTGACAGGAAATTTGATTCCGCGCGTGTTCGATAAAAATGGGCCAGCCCGCGTCGGGGTTGGCAGGCATTCGCTTGGCGGGCGGCACGTCCACCACCGCGGCAATATCGCAAGGCGTTTGGAAAATCGCTTCGTGAAAACGGTGGCTGAGCACGTTCTACGAATTACCGAAGAATACGACGCGAAGAGTCGTCAGCGCTTGGCGCCTTTGGAAAATAAAACGTTACTGACGCCGCGGCGCGACCTTCAATCATGGCAGCGGGCGTCACGTTTGCCCGTGAGGCAGGCGCATTGCTGATCGGACAGCGCCCCACCGGCGGCGGTATCATGTCCATTGCATCATTTGCCGTGATGGCGGATCGTAGCGAACGAGCATTGAAGGAGAGCACCATGCGATCATTGATAAATAACCCTGGCGCGTGGATTGGATCACTGCTCGCGGCCATCACCTTGGCCTCGGCAGGCTGCGCCACCATCAACACCGCAATCAATCCCTATCGGCTCGTGCTCGTCCAGGACGGCCAACCTCGTACCGTGGTCGTCCTGCCCGAAGATCCGGAAAAGCTCGAGCAAATGGCCGCCGATGAGCTGGCGCATTTTCTTGAAAAGATGAGCGGTGCAAAGATCCCGATCAAAAAGGCCGGCGAAGCAGCCCCTGATGCGCAAACAGTGCGCATCCTGATCGGTACGGCAGCCAAAGGCGTGATCAGCGCCAATGATCTGGATCGCGCCGAGGGTCATCGGCGGGATGACCTGAACTGCCGAGACGGCTTCGTCATCCGCACAAAAAACAATGTCGTGGCGATTCGTGGCGTGCGGTCCACCGGCACGCTGTTCGGCGCCTACGAGTTTCTAGAGCAATTAGGCTGTCGATGGTTCTGGCCCGGCACGCTGGGTGAATTCGTGCCCCAAGCCGACACGATCACGCTCAATCGTCCGATCAACACCGTGCAGGTTCCCACCTTTGACATGCGTACGATGTGGTTCAGCGGCGACCTCGCAGTCCACAATTTTGCGCACCAATGGGTGCACAGGATGCGCTTGTCACTGGACTATCAGTACAGCGGCGGCCACAGGCCGCACCCGGACATCTCCAAACCCGACGCCTCCGAAATCATGGCAACCCGGATACTGGAAGAACTCGAGCACAAACCCAACATAAAGCGGGTCAGTCTCAGTTGGAGTGATACCAGCGCCAGGAGCATCGGCGACAAGGCGCTGGGACTACGGCACCCCTGGAACAAGAACCAGGAACACGCGACCGACGCGCTGGTGGAATATTACAACGGCGTGGTCGAGCGCGTGGAGGCCAAGCACCCCAACTTGCTGTATACGTTTCTCGTGTACAACAACTACTTTCTACAGGCGATCAGGCACAAGCCGCACCCGAATTTATCGCCCTGGTTTACGCCGATCGAGCAGTGCACCCGCCACCTGCCCGGCTCCGGCCGATGCTGGCAGCGTGACGCCAACTTCGAGATCCTCAAGACCTGGTGCGAAATGTCGGACAAGGTGTTCATCTACGACTACGAACCGGCGCTGTTGATCGAAAACGGCCTGCCCATGCCCTCGACCAGACGGTTCGCGATCGAAACGCCGATAATGGCGCAGTACGGCGTGCGTGGCATCTACCAGCAATCGCAGCTCACGATCATGAATCAGGGCCCTAACCTGTACGTGCGTGCCAAGCAGATGTGGGACGCGCACACAGACGTGGCCGCAATACTTGACGATTATTACGCGAAGATGTTCGGTCCGGCGGGCCCACACGTGCGCCGTTACCGCGATGCGCTGGAACAGATGCTCTACCACGCGCCGGGTCATCAGCAACACGCATATTACTTCGAGGATGAGCTTCTCAAGATGATCTATCCGATCGACGAGGTGCGCAAGCTCGAACATAACGTTCGCGACGCCGAAGCCTCGGCCGAGACGCCGTTGCAGCGCCGCCGCGTGCAGGCTGTCCGTTTCAGTTTTGACAACCTTATGCTGTATCTGAGGATGCGCGATGCGGAAGACGAGGGCCGCTTCACCGACGCGGCGAATCTGGCCGACGAGATTCACGCGCTGCGCAAACGGATCGACCAGGTTGACCTGGTGCTCTACAAGATCGGCGACCTCGACCGCAACGACGAGGGCGACAAGCATGGGCACATGCCGGGAGGCTGGGCCAAGTTCAACCGCGCTCGGGCCGCGAATATCAACGGCAGCGCAGGCGAGTTGGTCGCGATGACACCCAAGGCATGGTCGTTTTCAGTCGATCCGCGGCGCGAGGGCATCACCGATCGATGGTTTGAGGCCGATCATGACACGTCGCAGTGGAAACCGATCCACACGACGCTTTTCTGGGAAGTCCAGGGCTACGAGTCACAAGACGGTCAAGGCCATGACGGGGTCGGCTGGTACCAGACGAAGCTTCGCGTGCCGCAACGGTTCGAGGGCCGCACGATCAAATTGAATTTCGGCGGCGTGGCGGGCGAGGTTCTCGTCTGGGTGGACGGCCAGTTCGCCGGCTATCAGCCGTACCCGCGACCGTGGTGGTTCAACCGTGTCAAGCAGAACTACGATATCGACGTGACCAACGCCGTCACTGCGGGCGAAGATAATACGATCACCGTGCGCGTACGATGCGATGACAACTGGGGCGGCATCTTTCGCCGCATCTTTCTTTGGACCCCCAATTGATGCCTTTCGGTGCCCACCAACGCCCAGTGGTGGCCAAGTTGAAACACTAATTGGGCCGAAGCACCAGGCCAATCCCGTCACAAGTGATTGGTTGCGTCAATGGCAACTATTTTCGCGCATAATTGCTCCACCTTCTATAATATGAATATGAACATGACGTAACTGGTCGCCCACGATTTGCCATCGATAGGATTTGTCCATGCTGCACCGAAGACTGAAGCAATTGGCCTCGAAAGGGCAAGCAATCCGGGTGGCTCTTGTCGGCTGTGGCCGCATGGGCCGGGGCGTCATCAATCAGATTGCATTCGTACCGGGCATGACAGTGGTTGCGGTGGCGGATCAGCATCGTGATGCGTCCGAGGCCGCAGCACACGGGCAGGAGCATGACCGGGTAAAGGTCCATCTATCCGATGACCGTGAAGCCGCGGCCGATGCGATTGCCCGCGGCGAGCGCGTGGCAACAACCAGCAGCAAAATGATCTGCTCCCTGCCCGTGGACGTGGTCATTGAAGCAACAGGTATTCCTGATTCGGGCGTGCGGATCGCAGTGGAAGCAATTCGGCAGGGCAAGCACGTGATCACCATGAACGTCGAGTCCGATGCGTTGGTCGGTCCGATGCTGTCCCACTTGGCGCGCGAGGCGGGCGTGGTGTATTCGGTGACGGCGGGCGACGAGCCGGGCGTACTGGGCGACATGGTTGATTGGGCGCGCACGATCGGGCTGGAAGTCGTCGCGGCACTGAAGGGGTGCATGCGGCCAATCGACTGGAACGCCAATACGCAAACGCTGGCCGATGAAGCGTCCCAGCTGGGGTTGAACCCCAAAATGCTTGCATCGTTCCGCGACGGGTCAAAGCACAGCGTCGAGGTGTGCGTGACGGCCAACGGTACAGGCCTGGTTCCGGATGTTCGCGGCACACACGCAAGGGCTCTGAAGTGGCATGAGTATCCAAAGGTGATCTGCCCCAAGAAGGACGGCGGCATCCTTGACCGCAGCGGCGTGGTCGAATTGGCGCAACCAGTTCTGAACACCGATGGCACGATAGATATGGATCATAGCGTGACACCGGGTGTCGGCCTGATCGTTACCACGCCGCACAAGCAAATTCGCGCCGACTTCAAGTATCTGCTCCAGGGTGATGGCCCGTATTACGTGATGCCCCGCCCGTTTCACCTTTGCGCGATGGAACTGCCGCAGTCGGTCGCGAAAGCTTACTTTCATGGCGACCCGACGTTGAATGCAATGGGCGGACCGGTGGCGGAAGTGATCTGTGTAGCCAAACGCGATCTTGAGCCGGGCGACGTTCTCACTGGTAGCGGCGGAGCGGAAATCACCGGCCAGATCGACCGTTATGCCATCTGTCGCAGTGAAAACCTGTTGCCCCTGGGCTTGTCGTACGGAATCGAGATGGCGCGGCCTGTTGAATGTGGCCGGGCGGTGACACTGGACGACGTGAAACTTGATCTTGGTAGCGACGCGTATCAATTATGGTTGCGGCAATGCGACACATTTCCGTCCAACGATCGCCAACCAGTGGACGTGAGCGGCAGTCGATGAGTGCAGAGATGAAAACGATGTTCAGCTTGCATGGCCGACGCGCACTGGTGACCGGCGCAAGCCGGGGTATCGGCCGTGCAATCGCGGAAGGACTTGCAAAAGCTGGCGCCGAGATCGCAATCCACTACCACCAAAATGCCGGGGCCGCAGCCGAGGTGGAATCGCAAATACGCGGCGCCGGCGGCAAGGCATTCACCATCAGCGCCGACCTGGCCGCCCGTGACAGTGGTGAACAGCTGGCACAATTCGTCAAGCAACATTGGGGCGCCCTGGACATCCTGGTCAACAACGCCGGCGACATGGTTGGCCGCAGCACGCTCGAGCAGGTCAGCGACGAACTGATTGACCGCATTTTACAGGTCAATCTGTACGGTACACTCCGCTCGACCCGTTCCCTGTTGCCGTTGCTGCGCCTCGGCGAGAAACCGTCGATCATAAATGTTTCGTCAATTTCCGCCCACAACGGGGGTGCCGGCGGCGTGTCCATTTATGCAGCCGCCAAGGGCGCCATCAACAGCCTGACGCGTAGTCTCGCCAGGGAATTGGCGCCCGCCATCCGCGTCAACGCGATCGCACCGGGCGTAATTCTGACCGATCAGCACCATGCTCATAGCACGCCGAAGAGACTAGATACGATCGCAGGTGACACGCCGCTCAAACGCCTGGGCAAGCCTGAGGATTGTGCCGGTGCGGTCATTTTTCTCGCGTCGCTGTCCGCCGCGTTTATCACAGGTGAAACCGTCGAGATCAACGGCGGCCTGTGGATGCGCTGACCATCATGAAAAAACGTATCGCCATCGGACAGATTTCATCCGAGTCCAACTCGTTCGTACCGATGCGCGTGGACGAGGCCTTTATCCGCGAGACCGGATACCTGGCAATCGGTGATGAGGTATTCGAACTCAAGGACACGGGCAACGAAGTTGCGGGCTTCCTCGACGCGTGCAGCGAGGAAGAGGGCATTGAAATCGTGCCGCTGCTCGCCGGCCGAGCCAACTCAAGCGGCCCACTCACGAGCGCCTGCTACAGTCACATCAAATGCACGCTGCTCGATCGCCTTAAAAATGCCGGCCCGGTCGATGGCGTGTTGCTTTCCCATCATGGCTCGATGCTCGCTGAAAACATCGATGACCCGGAGGGGGACATCATTGCAGCGATGCGCGGGTTGCTCGGGCCACGCGTGCCGATTGCCGCCACGCTCGATCTGCACGGCAACGTCACGAGGCGCATGGTCGAGGCTGCAACTATTATTATCGGATACCAAACCTATCCACACCTCGATGCATTCGACACCGGCAAGCGCGCCGCGCACCTGCTCATTCAAACGATAAACGGCAACGTCCAACCCACAATGGCGGTGGTGAAGCTCCCAATGCTGCTGACCGCGTTTCACGGCACGACGCAGCCGGGGCAACCGTTCGGCGATCTGATGCAACACGCTGTCGGACTGGAGCAAAGTGGCGAGGCATTATCCGCATCGCTGTTTTTCGTCGGCTCGTACATTGACGTGCCGGAGATGGGCTGCGCGGCACTGGTCATTACGAACGGCAACCTTGATCCGGCCGTAGCCCTGAGCCGCGACCTGGCGGACAAGTACTGGGCTGCACGCGATGCTTTCACCACCGATTGCGTTTCCGTCTATCACGCATTGCGACAATCCCGCGAGATTGGCGGTCGGCCCATTCTGCTGCTTGACACCCCGGACACCACGGGGGGCGGGGCGGCCGGCGATTCCATCGCACTCGTTCGCGAGTTGCTTCAAGCGGGAGTCAAAGAGCCCACCATCGCCATGGTGGTCGACCCCGAAGTTGCCGCGACGGCACATCACGCCGGGCGGGGAGCGCGCATCCAAGCGAAGATCGGCCATCGACTTGATCCACAATGGGGCCGGCCCATCGACATAGACGCCCGCGTTGAGCACGTTACCAATGGTAATTTTGTTTACCAAGACGGCATTCTCAAAGGCTCGGGCGCCTCGATGGGAAAAAGCGCCGTTCTGGATATCGGTTCGATTAAAATTCTGGTTGCCAGCGTTCCAACTTATGACTGCGGCCTCGAGCAGTATGAGTCAGTGGGAATCGACCCCAAGCTATATTCTTTCATCGGCGTGAAAAACATGATGAACTTTCGCCACGCCTACGGATCATTTATGAAGGGCTACTTCCCGCTCGACCTGCCTGGTCCAACACCGGCCGACCTGCGGACATTGCCCTTCAAACGGGTGCGCCGCCCGATTTATCCGCTCGATGATATGCAGGAACCTCTCAAGCCAACGGTGCTGCTGTCAAAGGATCGCGCATGAAATCAACCGAGAGCCCATCGCCCCACGACAACGGGGCCAACTCCTACCGAACCCTCGCCTTCCGCATGGTCCTGCGACGTCAATAGCGTTCCCTACGAATTGGCCGTGATGCGCCGGCGTAACTCGAGGCAGGCGGGCATGACCAGCCAGCAGGCGAGCATGGTCAGCCCAATGCCGGTCGCCAGGACGAACCCGAGGCTGCGGATGCCGCGGTGGCTGGCAAGCATCAGGGTGCCGAATCCGATCATCGCGGTGAAACTGGTCAGCGTGATGCCCTTGCCGGTGCCGGCGGTCAACCCGAGCGGCCGGGTCCGCGGATCCTGGCGGTAGCGGTGCAGGATGTGTACGCCCGCGTCCACGCCGATACCGAACATCAGCGGCAGCACGATCACGTTGGCGGGGTTGATCGTCATCCCGCTGACGTACATGATCCCGAACGTGGCGGCAAAGCCGATCGCCACCGGCAGCAGGCACAGCAGCGCGTCGGCCATCGATCGAAAATCGATGGCCACCATCACGAACACGACGACGAATGCCCACACGCCCGCCCAGATGTATGCGTTTTTGATGAGCAACCCCGATTCATACACCTGAACGATCACGCCGGTCACACCGCGATCGGCGGCACCCGAATCGCCATCGATCGAGCGCAAATCTTCGATGAATCGCGGCAGAAATCGTGGGTGAAGCGGGCTGTCAATCGCGTCATCATCGGGCATCTTCGGGTACACCTCGAGCGCGACCGAACCATCAGCGCCGCGATAGAGCCGTTGCATGACCGGGGGTAGATCATCCAGCGTCAACGCTGAAGGATCGAGCGCATCATTGACGCGCTGCGCGACCGCAGCACAATAGTCGGCAAACTGCCGGTCCAATCGGGCGAGCACCCTCGGACGTTCGTTCGGCTCAATCGCGTCCAGTATCCCGATTGCCCGACCGATGGCGGCGTCCAGGTTCGTCAGCGCCGTCCGCAGCGGCTGCGAGTCGAGGCCTGTGCCGAAACGTTTGATCAAGGCGCGCAAATGCTTAAATTCTGTCGCCAGATCAGCCCCATCCAAGCCGGTAGCGGGCTGGACCGCCCGCCTGGCGTCGTCGAGACGCCGCCGAACCACGCCTATCTTTTCCTTCTTTTGCGCGTCGTCGATCGGAAACAGCAGGCCGACGCCGCCCACCTTGGGGTCCAGGCGTGAGTCTGGATTTGACGCCACTATGCGGCGCAATTTCTGCGTTTGCGCGCGCGCTTCGTCGAGATCCTTGGCGATGTACATGGCCGACCAGATGGATCGACCTCCTGATTTGCTTACCCGTTGCTGCCATCGCACGCTGTCGACCCCGTCGGGCATAAGCGCCACCAGGTCGTAGTCAAACCGCATGTGAAAGGCGCCGTACAGCGATACGACCGACACCATGATCGCCGCCGCCACCGTCAAGGCCGGGCGGC
>Ga0310121_10005608_pt1 | contig 10754 bp, 9 predicted proteins | sample CB27_Tmax_986_MG_FD_203504 | JGI IMG/M metagenome (GOLD analysis project Ga0310121, IMG submission 203504) | Marine microbial communities from Western Arctic Ocean, Canada - CB27_Tmax_986 | ecosystem: Environmental > Aquatic > Marine > Oceanic | place: Canada: Western Arctic Ocean | collected... | reverse complement strand
TTTCCGTATGGATATAGTGGAATGGGCTGAGTGAATGTCCATCCAGTAAATGCACGAGAAGCATTTTTGATATCTTCCTCACTATAATTACCAACACCCATGGAAAACAGTTCGAGAAGTTCTCTACCCCAGTTTTCATTAGGCTGGTTACTGTGATTTTCACAGTTATCTAGCCAGTAATTCATAGCGGGATCTCTAGCTAGCTCCATCAGAATTGTTCTGGTGTCTGAAAGTCCCACTCTACGAAACATTTCTATTTGATGTATCATGGTGGGTGAATGCTCACTTTTGTACCAAGCTGTTGCAAGGACCTGATGCCAGAATAGAGTTATTTTTTCTACAAGGGGGCGTTGCGTATTTATCATTCGATACAGCCAACGACCAGTCCATACCGGGAGCGAGTCAAGATAGGTTAATTCCAAATAGTACCTTTTCAATACATCCTCTTCAATGTCTGGGAATCGTTCAGGATGCAGCAAATCATCTACAACAGCTTCATATCCCTTAACCATCAGTTCCTCAAGTTCGCCTCTGGTGGTTCCGAAGCCTGCACGACGCATCAAATGCGCAATTAGGGCCATTTCGTTAGTGGCCACAACTTACCTCCTCGAAAATTCTCTATATAATTTATAATGCATTCCGGCAAGGGTATTGCGTCCTCTGAGTATTCTACCCCAAGATTTACAGGATAAACAACTGTCGATATTGGTAGATATAGGTCATTTATGTTCAATCAAAGTACTAAGCGAATCATCTGTGCATTGATATTAAAAAATGACCCACAATTACTGCATTGATAACTGTAACGGCCCCAGTAATGGATCCCACGGAATAAATTAGCCATCTTCCCAATAAATATGAACGTGAGAGACATAGAATACACGAAGTGATTCAATCTAAATTAAAGTTGTACTCTGTCTTAACCTCGGGGGCGTCGTCTGGATCGAGAGTAAAACTAGTTCACTGTGGATCCAGAGGGAGAAATATTTGATAATCGAGTCCGTCATTCAGAGCAAGGTATTAAGTTCATTTCAGAGTAAGAGTTTTACTTTTCTATGGATTTCAGATTGGTTTGTACGAGTAGCAGAACAGATGGAATTTGTAGTATTGGGGTGGTTTGTTTTAATTAAAACTGAATCACCACTTATATTAGGCTTTTATGCAGCTTTAAGATATTCAGGGAATTTGTTCGCACCTATCTATGGAATTGCTGTTGATCGCTTTGATCGTAAGAAGATTTTAATCTTTGTTAGGTCCACATTCGTACTTCTAATATTGATAATACTCATACTAACTGTGACTGATTCACTTGAGATATGGCACGTGTTTATTTTTACTGGCGTTAATGGCATGGGACGGTCCTTGGACAATATCGCTCGTCAGTCAGCAACTCCTGATTTGGTGCCACGAGATGTTTTAATCAACGCTGTTGCTATGACAAGTAATGGACGAAATATTGCTCATATTATCGGTCCCATTATAGGTGGTGTGCTTTTAAGCAAACTAGAGATCTCCTGGTCTTTTCTTGCCATAGTATTGGGGTACACGTTGGGTGTAGGGTTTGTTTTACTTGTTAGTCTTCCTGTGCGAACTCCAGCTGGCATTGGTATGTCAGTCCGCAGCAATCTTTCTCGGACTGCGGGATACATCAGTAAGAATGATATAGTTTTCGCTATATTGCTGGTGGCGTTATTAACGAATATTACAGCATTACCGCTTAGCGAAGGTTTAATGCCTGTGTTTGCTAAGGATGTTCTACAAACAGGATCCACTGGATTGGGAGCTTTACTAAGTGCATATTCTCTAGGAGGATTCATAGGATCAGCCGCTATTGCGTGTGTACCGCGAATATCTCAGCCTGGTAGAGTGATAGCATTTTCTTCATTTATATGGCATCTCAGTTTGATATTGTTCGCTCAATCTGTGTGGTTTAGAATTTCACTAGGGATTTTAGTGTTTAGTGGATTGATGCAGTCTTTCACGATGGTAACAATGTCTATAACATTGCTGGCCGTGGCGTCGCCTGAATTTAGGGGACGTGTGATGGGTGTACGATCTCTGGCGGTATACGGTTTACCAATAGGCTTACTAATTGCTGGTGCATTAGCAAATATGTACGGAGCGCCTTTTGCTATTACAATGGATATGTTGGTTGGTATGTCAATAACAGCGCTTATAGCTGTTAAATTTAGTAGCCTATGGCGTTCATAAGATGTGGTCGCAGCAGGTATCCAAAGTCCTATTACTTTTGATATCCATGGCACTTCTTGAATTTCTTGGAACTTCCGCAGGGACATGGAGCATTTCGTCCTACTTTACCGGCAGAAAGCACTTTATCAAAGTTGCTTCTTTCCGTGTGACAGCGCGCGCAAGTGCAGGCATCTGGATGTTGACTATACCAATTTGGTCGGTTCACAAGCAGTTACTGTCCTCATTCAGCTTATATTTCATCATAAATAAATTTTACCCATAGCTTGTGAACAATTCATGTCTATGAATCCAGTTAACCTGCAATTGAGAAATAACAATCGGGCCTTTAAAAGAGAAATCCTAGTTTTGAGATAACTGAACAGCTCCAAGATGCCCAATATGATGCGCATAAGGGAAGAGAAAGGTAGTAGGTTCTGTAATAGAGTATGCCTAGTATCCTTCCGATCTAATGCAGGCCACCCAGTGATCAGCAGATACTTCTCTTAGCTCAGGTATACCAGCCCGACAATCGTCGATCATTTCGGAGCACCTGGTATGGAAAACGCATCCCTCTGGTGGATTCATAGGACTAGGGACATCACCTGTCAAGATTATCCGTTCTCTCGTCGCTTCAACGACAGGGTCAGGAATAGGTACTGCAGATAAAAGCGCCTTGGTATATGGATGCAGTGGATTTTCATATAGTTCATTACGTTCTGCGATTTCAACTATGTGGCCCAAATACATAACAGCCACACGATCACTGATATGTCGCACTACCGAAAGGTCATGTGCGATAAATAAATACGTTAAGCCGAATTGATCCTGTAGTTCCTCCAGTAGGTTAATCACTTGTGCTTGGATAGAAACGTCGAGAGCAGATACAGGCTCGTCACATACAATAAAACTCGGGTTAACGGCCAATGCTCTTGCTATTCCGATACGTTGGCGCTGACCTCCGCTGAATTCATGTGGGTATCTGTCACCCATGTACGGATTTAATCCCACTACGCTCAGTAGTTCAGAAACTCTGTCACGATATTCCCCTTTACCGGACGTCATTTTATGAACCTTTAATGGCTCACCGACAATATCACCACAAGTCATACGTGGGTTAAGCGAACCGTATGGATCTTGAAATATGATTTGCATTTTACGGCGCATGGCGCGCATTGAAGAATTATCAAGTTGGGTAAGATCCTGGTTTTCAAACATCACTTTACCAGCAGTGGGTTTATAAAGCTGAAGTATAGCTCTTCCAGTGGTAGTTTTACCACAGCCGCTTTCACCCACTAAACCTAGAGTTTCCCCTTTTTTTATTAAGAAACTGACGTCATCTACAGCCTTAACATCCGCAACCTTACGTTGAAGAATAATGCCTGAAGTGACTGGAAAATACATTTTCAGGTTAGAGACTTCTAGAAGGATCTCGTTATCGGTTGCACCGTTGCTATTCTCTTGATTGTCTGCCATATTTAAAACTCCCTAGATCTTTCTAACTTGCTGCTTTCGTAAGTTCATCCAGTTCGGAAAATCGGAAACATGCGGACATATGATGGCCATCTACCGTATTCAGTGTAGGCGTTTCCTGGAGACAATGATCGTTGGTGAATTTACACCTAGGTGCGAAACTGCATCCGGCTGGTAGGTTAACCAGATCCGGCGGCATACCGTCTATAGGCTCCAGTCTTGTCTTCATGGCTTCATCGAGACGTGGGACAGATTTTAATAAACCTATTGTATAGGGATGCTTCGGATTGTGGTAAATTTCTTCTGCTGTGCCAGTCTCAATAATCTTGCCGGCATACATCACATTCACTCTATCAGCATAACGAGCAACGACCCCTAAATTATGCGTGATAATTATCAAAGCTGTACCAAACTCTTTGGATAGGCCTTGCATTAGTTCCAATATTTGTGCCTGAATAGTCACATCTAGAGCAGTAGTGGGCTCGTCAGCAATTATCAACCTAGGATTACAACTAAGAGCGATGGCGATCATTACTCTTTGACGCATACCACCGCTGAATTGGTGCGGATAGTCTTTGATGCGACTCTCCGGGTCAGGTATGCCTACCGTTCTGAGGAGTTCTACAGAGCGATCTCTGGCCTCGTTTTTAGACATGTTTTGGTGTAGTTCTAGAGTCTCTGTAAGTTGCCGCCCTATAGTTAGAACTGGATTAAGAGATGTCATCGGTTCCTGAAACACCATTGCAATACGATTGCCACGAATATGTCGCATTTCCGCATCAGAGAGGTTAAGAACGTTTACTCCATCAAATAGTACTTCACCTCCCACAATTCTACCGGGGGGATTTGCAACAAGCCTCATGATGGATAGAGCGCTTACACTTTTACCGCAACCGCTCTCCCCAACTATACCAAGAATTTCTCCTTCTTCGAGGTCATAACTGACACCGTCAACAGCCTTTACGACTCCATCCTGTGTGAAAAAATGAGTTTTGAGATCATTGATTTCCAATAATTTTGCCATTAGGCATCTCTCCCTTTAATTAACCTGTTCCCAATGCTGGCGAGTAACACGCATAAAAAACATAGCGATCTACTTTCTCAATAATCCTCCGGTTAGTCGCCCACACTACACAAGTAATCGAACGTGAAATCATTACAAGTCCACACATCTTAGCTGAAACAAGGTATGAAACGCAACAAAGGTCCGTTTTATATCTAAATACAGCCGGAATTGCCCCTATTTGATCACGAGTTAATAATGTTTAGAGCCGCTTTAATAATTCCAGTGCAATTCTCAATCTTGTTCTGAGACGTGTTAATCATGATATTGAATAAATGTGGATCGTCCGGATCTTCAATATTAAAGTGTTCTTTAAAGAAATGCTGTCTGGCTCTGTCTCTAGACGCAAGACGAGACGTGGCCTGATCTTGGCCCAATGATTCAAGATGCATAAGGCGTTTAACACGGTCTTCCGTGTTGGCTATTATTCCTACCCGCAGCACGTGGGGTTCGTCTTTGAGGATGATATTCCCACCTCTCCCTACAAATATGACGTTACCTTGTTCGGCTAGATCATGGAAAACGGCTTGTAATCCTTTTAGAAAATTTCCCTCGTCTGGAAGACCGTCGTTTAAACTCGGTCTTAGATCCTCGTATTCGCTGGATAGAAATGCAGCTAATCCAGGACCGAAATAAGGATCGCCGCCAGCACCAGTTATAGCAGATCGTTCAAGAACTCTTCGCAACATGCCGGAAACTTTTTCGCCAAAGGTAGGCGGGCGATCTTCTTTTGTGGATAGTTCCTGTACAGACGATCCGACAAGTTTTGCTATCTCTGCTAGTAGCAATCTATCTACGTAATCCGCTTTTAATTGTTCGCTGAGTATGGGTCCGATAATTCGCGCTCCTCCTCCCGTCATGCCTCCTAATGTTATTACTGACATAATTAGCCTCCTCTGGTGGATGTCCCAAATGTCTTACTAATTGTGTTTAATATCAATCGTTATTTTTGTAGGACATCAAACTAATTAGGAGGAGATGTATCATATAATTTACCGCTGCTCACCTCAGACGTCGGGGGACTTGAAATTTGAGTAGTGTTCTCCTGTTCGTTTATATGGGTATCCCAATGTCGTGCTATCATTTGCATACGATCTTTTCCTGACTGATTACCAATACCTTGCCGCACCATTACTATAGCACTAGGATCAACAAGTGCTTTATAGGCATTAAGTAAGCGAACTTGTAACTCACGAGCTTCTGCCATTAGGCTTTTCATATTCACTCCAGCTACCCTGCCTACTGATCGTGCATTCATTTCGTCCGTGGAAGCATAGATTGTAAGTGGTCCTCCTTCAGACGATACAGACTCCATTCCTTCAGCTGTTGCCCTATGCCAATAGATTAGATGGCATAGAACTTCTCGTGGGGTCCATATACCTATCTTTGGTTTAGAAGAGTCCCCAATTAATTCTAAAAAGCTGAGGCCGCGTTTCACAGATTTTGTAAGAGCCGCGACAACGTCAGTTTCTGACATTTCTTTACCTCCTCATGAGAGACTTGTACAGTTTAGTATAGTTGTAGACTCATAAGTATTTTTCCTGCGTTTCAGCAATAATGTGCGGGGTTAAGTCGATTTCCTGGTCATCGAGGTTAATAATAGTAGAGTATCGCAGGTATGCATCCAATTCCATACCGCGGTGGTCAGGACTGCTGTTCATTTCTGAGATTATGTTTCTTATAGATATTTTTGTCTTTCTTGATGCCGTACAAAGAGCCTCAAAGGCTTTCATGTGTGTAAGTAGTACAGTGTCTTCCATCTTTGGTTTCCCCAGACGTTCTAGTTCCTGATTAACTATACCACGGATGAAAGGCCCATTACCGTAGAAGAAATCTTCAAGTGCCACCACCATGCCCGATAATTTTGAGGGGCTGTTTGCTGTCTTGGCTTTAATCTGATTAATAGTTATCTGTAGTTGTTGCACCGTTTCGACTAATCCTCCGGGCCTAGCGAGATCTCGGCGAATTTGTTCCGGATCACCGGTCGTTCTGCTCAAAGCTCCAAATGGACGTGTTATGCAATTTATGATTAAGCATGTATCTGTATCACAAATCGTCCAGAATCCCTCGTTGAACTCTATGTATTTTTCCGGTAGCGACTCTTTGAGTAAGACTCCGATATAGCCTTGGAGTGCTTGACCCATTAAACTGACAAACCCCTTCCTATTTAGTTCTATCAGATCGTAATAGAGACCGTGAGTTATTCGTCTCAGCAAGTAAGAGGGAATTGGTATCATATATTCGGTACGAGTTATCTGTATAATCGGGACTTTGCGTAGGGGGTTTATGCTGTAGGGCTCAAAATGAGACTGATCCGTGGGAATCCTTAACATAGATCGATAAGAGTTAAAATCACAAGCAGTCAAATTTAGGAAATTCTGCAACTTATTTGTTTCTAGATTGAGTGACTTTGCCATTTCTGAAAGCGTAAATAATAGACCAGGGTTCTCAACAGAAAGTTTATAGATGCTGTATCCAATCTGCCAGAAGTCAGCTGTGCTGAGTCCGAATTGATCTTCAAAGTCTAGCTCGAAGTCGAATCCTAGGTCACTTTTAATTTTGGGAGCTATATCGTGATAAATATACAGTGAACGGGCGATGTAACTTTTATCTAGATCTGGCATTCTTTGATAGGCGAGACGGTGTAGATATGACATAGCACCCGAAGGAACAGGTGTACCTAGCACTGAGTTCGGTGATTCGACAATAGACGACACTATGTCAAGGCACAAGTTTAGAGAAGAAGTATTTAAAGTTTTATCTCCCAATTTACCATCTGTTGACGCCTCTATGAGTACTCTCAACAATATGGCGAGCTTATGATCATTAAATCGCGGTAAAGCGTCGCCATGTTGTTTTGTTGAAAGACGAGCAATTGTCCTCATAGCCTCGTTGATGTCGAGGCTCTTTATCACAGCGTCGAGCGCTGGTCTCATGTTGTAACCGGTAGAGTAGTCGGTTAGCTCTGACATTTATTATTCCTCACACTATGTCTTTAGTATCTTACAAGAGAAAAGAGGTTGTAATCCGATAAAGTTTGTCTACCACTTAATTCCGTTAGTTCAGCTAATACAGCAAGCCCAGCTACTATACCACCACTCAGCTCTATCAATTTTATAGCAGCCGCCATAGTTCCTCCAGTTGCTATTAGATCATCCACAATTAGAATATTCTGATCCTTTTCAAGGGCGTCGGTGTGAATTTCCAGTATTCCTGTACCATACTCCAATTCATAACCCATCTGTCTGGTTTCATATGGCAACTTGCTCTGTTTACGAATGAGAATTAATGGTTTATGTAATTTGAGTGCTAGAGGAGCCGCCAGCAGGAAACCTCTGGATTCTATACCACAAATGGCATCGAATCTCTCGGTATTATAATGTCCGATTAGTAGATGAATTGCGTAGCTAAAGGCTTCCGCATTTTTAAGCAACGGCGTTATGTCTTTGAACAAAACACCGGGAGAAGGAAAATCAGGAATATTTCTTATGTAATTACGTAGTTTCAAGTAGCTATACCCGACTCTTTCAAAGGGTTAGTGGTAAAAACAAAATTTAATGAATAATCTAATTATATGCGGGGAATGATAAATCCGAGCCTCGGCAAGGTCAAGTCATGTTTATACCCAAATAGCGCTTTTAGCAGGTTTAAACTCCCCTATATCATACTATGACGTTAAAAATACTACTGGTTAGTTTGCAGAGGTCAATGGTGAAGCAATTAGTTTTCATATATCGGTTAATTACGAAACTTGTCCCGAAGGCTGTAAAAAGTTGACGACATACAATACAATACACTTGGCTCGACACAGGCGTGCTGAAGAAAAGAATTGGGAGAATCCTATGAAATTTAGCAATTTTCTGTTCCCTGAGAGTGAGTCTCCTGATTCAGATTATGAAATATTAAACGAGACATTGAAGGAGGCCGAGTTATCAGAAGAACTCGGTTTTGAATATTTGTGGCTTGGGGAACATCATTTTGATGGGACTTGTTCGTATGCAGATCCCATTACTTTTGCGGCGGCAGTAGTAGCGCGTACTAAAAGAGCTAAGATAGGATTTGCTGCTGTTCAGACGGCTTTACACCACCCAATTAGACTAGCTGAACAAGTCGCACTCCTTGATAATTTGAGTGGCGGTCGGATTATCCTTGGTACGACAAGGGGTACAGCTTTTAATTTCTATGAATATCGCGGCTATGGTGTTAATCCGGAAGAAGCGCAGGAGCGTTTGATAGAAGTTGAAGAGATACTCAGGAAGGTCTGGACTTCTTCCGATTTCAGATACGAAGGGAAACATTGGCAGTTGGAACTTCCGGTATTGCGGCCTGCCGTCTACCAAAAGCCTCATCCCCCTATCATACGTGCTGTTGCTGGCGAAAAATCTCTTAAAGAGATGGCCCGGCAGGCACGACCTTTTATGATGGTTCTACATCCCTTCGATGTCACGGAACATATGATAAATCTTTACAGGAACACAATGGTTGAATCTGGTTACGGGCTCGATGTGATTCAGCAGTGTATGACAGACTCTTGGATATGGCGAAATATAGTGGTTGCAGAGACCGATTCGGAAGCCATGGCTATTGGGATTCCTGCTTTTGAAACTATGAAGACTCGATCTGGAGCAACACGGGTTGGGCTGTTGAGTAAGCAGGAAAAGAATTCTATATCTACCGATTTGGGAGGTGCAAGACATACTTTACAGCATGGCCTGATTGCTGGATCAGCAGCAACGGTTTGCGAGAAATTAGAGGACCTGCAAAAGCTTGGTATCGGGGGAATTATCATACATTTCAGGCTCGGGCCAATGTCCTGGGAAGAGAACGAAAACAGTCTACGTCTGTTTGCTGACAAGGTAGCACCAGAATTCAAATAACATTTAGTAGAGAGAATTGCTTCGATGTATATATGAAGCCAAATATAAAGATGCCCCCGGGCTTCTCAGTGGCATGACTGAGGACGTATTGCTATAATGCCACAATATGGTTCTCATTGGTGACTAAATTATCCAGTTTAAGAAAATCAGTCAAAAGGAGAGGTTCATGATTTCTATTTTTGTAACCATACAGGTCAAACCTGAATGTATGGAGGAATTTAAATCGGCTAGCTTCGGAGATGCTCAAGGAGCCGTTAGAGATGAACCTGGTTGTTACAGATTTGATATTCTCCAGGACGAATCAGATCCTTGTCGTATACATCTCTATGAAGTGTATGCAGATGAACAATCCATCGAGGCCCATAGGAATGCACCCCACTACTTGAAGTGGCGAGATATTATCGACGACATGGTGGAGGGAGATTTCCAGAGAATAAATATGACTACGATATTTCCCTCAGATGAGGGCTGGAAGAACCAGAAACCATATCTCCTTAAATGGTAGAATTACAAAAATTAGTTTGGTGAAGTAATGAGAAATAATGATATGAAAAGAAGGTTAAAAGCAGGTGAAGTCCTGCTCGGAGCCTTTAATAACTTGCACTCTCCAGCCGTGTTGGAAATATTAGGTCTGGTCGGGCTAGATTTTGTAATCGTAGATGCGGAACATACATCTGTAAGCCCTGAAACGGCTGAAAATCTATATAGAGCAGCAGAACTACGAGAACTTTCAGTAGTGACTAGGATCGGAGAGAACTCGCAACAGGTCATTCAAAAGTTTATGGATGCAGGTTCACCAGGAGTGCTGATACCTCTCGTTAACACCGTTGAAGAAGGCCAAAGAGTGGTGGATGCGGTTAAGTATCCACCCGTTGGTAAACGTGGATTAGCGGGTACTAGATCTGCTGAATGGGGTTTAACTAGCATACCGGCTGATTATGTTATTGAGTCTAACCTAGAAACATTAGTAGCTATACAAATAGAAACTAAAGAGGGCATCAAAAACTTTGATGAGATAGTCAAGCTGGATGATGTAGACGTCATTTTCTTTGGACCTTCAGACATATCTACCTCGTTGGGATATCCGGGAGAATTACGACATCCTGAAGTGTTGTCTATTATTGAAAAGTTAGGGGCTAAATCAATAAGTGCAG
>Ga0310121_10005607_pt1 | contig 10754 bp, 14 predicted proteins | sample CB27_Tmax_986_MG_FD_203504 | JGI IMG/M metagenome (GOLD analysis project Ga0310121, IMG submission 203504) | Marine microbial communities from Western Arctic Ocean, Canada - CB27_Tmax_986 | ecosystem: Environmental > Aquatic > Marine > Oceanic | place: Canada: Western Arctic Ocean | collected... | reverse complement strand
ATGAAACCACTTACGGTCTCTGTCAGTTCCATCGGACAGCAGTTTCTATGGGCGTACCCTTGCCGGCTACGGTACAGAATGATTTCAGCCTGCTGGACCGCTCGATGGAACCCGAACTCGCAGAGGCCATCACACCCAGACACCTGAATATTTCTTTTCTGGTCTACGGAGCCTTGAATGGTGGCCTGTTGAGCGGAAAATACTTCGATGGAACACCACAGGAAGGTCGACACTGCCTGTGGCCCGACTTTCAGCCCCGTTATCACTCTGACTTGAGCCGCCGAGCGGCCCAGCAGTACGTTACCCTGGCTAAAGAGTACGGGCTGACACCGGTAGAGCTCGCTTTAGGTTGGACGCTGTCGCGTGAATATGTCAGTTCGACGATTATCGGCGCGACTAAAATGGATCAGCTGAGGGTCTGCCTGGCAACGGTAGATGTCAGTATCAGCGATGAACTAAGCGCTGCCGTTGACGAGATCCATAAGGTTTTCCCGAATCCCAACAAGTCTGCAGGAGTGATTTCTCCGGGCTTCATCAAAGACGTCCGCAAAGGCATTTAGCATCAAGTTTAGAGGACCTCCGTCAGGCTGATACTGACCTTTTTTACCGCAGTTTCGAGTTGATTCAACGCTCTAACCTGATCGACAACAGCAGCTTCCATGGGTAGTTCACACCAGATCAGCGAGCTTTTCTGTGCAAATGGGTTGACTGGAATAGTCTGGTACTGCATTTGTTCAGAATCCACTCGTGAACAGTAGAGGTGATCACTAACGTAGTTTGTTGTTTTCCTTGTGGCGCAGGGCATCGCGCTTTGTTTTCATTTCCAGGTTGCGGGTAAATGCTTGTTCCAGATCGATTCCGGTCTGGTTGGCAAGGCAGATCAATACGAACAGAACGTCAGCCAACTCGTCTGCAAGGTTTTTGTTCGCATCGCTTTCTTTTTCGCTTTGTTCGCCGTATTGACGAGCGATTACACGGGCGACCTCACCGACTTCTTCCATAAGTATCACGGTGTTAGTCAGTTCATCAAAATACCGGACACCATACTCGTTGATCCAGTCGTCAACAATCTGTTGGGCTTGATTCAATTCCATTGATTTGAGGGGATCTGGTAATTTGATAAGGACATGCTAACATCGCCGGCCACGTTCTGGTTGATACTGATGGGCATTATCTATGGCACCCTGATGATCGCGCTGCCGGGTCTGGCTGCCGAGAAATCTGTATTTAATTGGGATTGGCAGGGTTGAAAATGGAAATCACTGATGTTGTCGACTGAACTGGACATTAATCCGTTAACACCTTTTGTAGGTGCGCAAATCAACGGTGTAGACCTTCGTCGTCCAGATCAAGTACTGATCGGGCAGATCCAGAAAGTTTTACAGCAGTATTCGGTTGTTTTTTTTCGGGACCAACCAGCACTCTCGCCAGCTGAGCACAGCGCCCTTGCCAATGCTTTCGGTCCGATTCACGTTCACCCCGCGGCTCCCCGGGGTTCTGAGTTTCCTGGCGTATTGAAAATTGAAGCGGGACGGGACACCAAGGTAGCGGCAGGCAACCGATGGCACTCCGACGTGTCTTGTGAACAGGAACCACCTTATGTGTCAATCTTACAGTTGCATGAGATTCCGCCGGTCGGAGGCGATACACTTTTCGCCAGTATGTATGCGGCCTATGCGGCACTGTCACCGCGTATGAAGCAGATGCTGGACGGTATGACTGCGAGACACTCGGGAGAATGGAGTTATCGACATCTTTTTAAGTATCAACCGCACGAACCGGCAGATGGTTACCCGGAAGCGGTTCATCCGGTAGTTATACGGCCAAGTGGGACCGACCGACCTGCACTTTATGTTAACCGTGAGTTCACGGTAGAGCTCGAAGATCTACCGCAAGCAGAAGGGCAGGCACTACTCGAATTCTTGTTTGATCATGCTGAGCGGGCAGACTTTCAGTGTCGGTTCCGCTGGTCATCAGATGCCATCGCGATTTGGGACAATCGCAGTACCCAGCATTTTGCGATGTGGGACTACTGGCCGCACAGTCGTAAGGGACGTCGCGTATCCGTACGTGGGCCCAGACCGCAGATGTGGTACTTGGAAGAGGCGTTGTCCGTCTCGAGCGCGTGAACTACCGGGATTAGGGAGAAGCCGGGTTAATCGTGTATTCGGCTCAACCATTTTTTATGTGGTATGACACGATGATGCGTCGACAGTTCGGAAAGCGGGTGATCTGAACGTTGTCGTCGTAGCGCCTAAAGATATCCTGAATCTGGTCATCTGACAGATAATGCTTGATGACGCGATAGCGTGATCCGTCCGGTAGTTGCCGTATCACAATGAAGTTACCGTCTGCATCGTGATCACCATCGGCGGGTTCCGATTTTGGGAGCTGATCGCAGAACACTACCCGGGCACCTGTATTCAATACTGCATGCAGGCCATCTAAAAATGGGTGCATGCGTGCGTAGGGCACGTGAGCCAGCCAGTCTACCGCCATGGCCGCAGAGAAAGATCCAGTGAGAATTTTGAGGTCATAGGCGTCCGCCTGTTGAAGGGAGACCCTTTCCCAAGGCAGATCCTTGTGACACGCCTGTGACAGTGTTGAATTATTGATGTCACAAGCGACAATAGATTCGGCCACAGCAGCGGTGAATTGTGTCCAGAAGCAGGGGCCACAAGCCAGTTCGAGGACTTTTTTCCTGCTCACCTCCCTACAGAGGTGTTCAATAACTGGTTGCAGTAGGGTCACGGTATCCGGATTGTCGTATCCCATCGATGTGTCGTAGATCTCGGCCCGTCGATCGTAATAGTGTTGCATCTCTTCGATCATCAATCGCATTCCCTGGTTAAGGTATTCCGGCGAAGTCAGGCGATGGTTGTCATGATCTGAGCCAGGTCCAGGCGTGCAATATCGGGCACCATAGCTTTTTCCGCGGTAAAACCAGCGACCAGCAGTAGAAATGGCCGTTCTTCGGAGGGTCGTTCGAGAATCTCGTTCAGAAACCGCATGGGACTCGGTGTATGGGTCAGCGTTGCAACACCGGCATTATGCAGTGCGGTGATCAGTAGACCGGTGGCAATACCAACCGATTCTGAGGTGTAGTAGTTCTTGAGGCGATGGCCATTAGCATCATAACTGAACTTTTTTAGGAAGATTGCTATCAGACAGGAGGCTGATTCGAGGAATGGCTTGAGTTCGTTTGTGCCCAGTGGTGCAAGTGCCTCCAGCCATTGTTGCGATGCTCGATGGGCATAAAACTCCCGTTCCTCTGCCTCGGCGGCCTCACGAATCCGGCATCGCGTATCTTGGCTTGTCACGACTACAAAATGCCAGGGCTGCATGTTGGCACCACTGGGCGCTGTACCGGCGGTCCGGATCGCATTTTCAATCACGATCTGCGGAATATCCCGTGCCGAATAATCACGCACGGTTCGCCTCGATTGCATGTCCGCGAGAAACTGTTCCGATCGCTGGATCATCGCTTCATCAGGATGCGACCGTGGTTTGTGGGGGATAAAAGGATAATCTGTCATGTGTCTGATCTTGTGGTGGCTTTGTTTTACAGCGTTTTTTCCTGGATACCCCGGATATTGATTTCAACGTCGTCATAGTGCGGATCGAACGTTGAGTCCTGGGCAAGCACCGGCGACAGGCCAGTCAGCGCGAGCGCAGGGATAAGTTTTCGTCGGGCTGTGTCGGCACTGCTCGCCTGGACGTTTACCTCGCCGGTGTACTTAAGGTGATGGGCCGATTCGCCTGAATAATACAAAGTCAACTCGTATTGGAGCGCAAAGACTGGCATTGCGTTAGACCAGGTTCAGCGTCTGGACCGGAACCGTTTCCACGTAACGTCGGCGTCGGCGGCGAGTTTTCCGTCGAATCGAAGTTCTGATCTGAACTGACAAGCATCGTCATCCCAGGACACACATTCGGAAAATAGTTCGACTGGGCGGTACAGCAAGACCGGACGCAGAAATGTGACGGTGATCTGATTGGTCAGATAGACTGGGTGCTTGTCATCAAAGTGTTCGAAATCATCAATACAGAAGTCACCATAACGCTCGACAGTCTCTTTCATCAGGCACGCAGCCGAGTGGCAGTCCAGTAGTGTGGAGATAATGCCGCCATTAACAAAGCCAAACCCATTGCCATATTTGTCGGACGCGGTCCAGGTCGCCGCGACACCGTTATCGGCTGAATAGGACTTGATTTGCAAGCCGTGTCGATTGCTGGGGCCACAGCCGAAGCAGGTGCCAGCTGAATAATATCGGTCCTGCAATGAGGGCTCCACCGAGGTTTGACTCCATAGGGCTGGCTGTCGAGCCGAAGCATGATTGTAGCCGCATCTAGCAACCGGCAGCGTGCGCGGGGTAATGACCTGTGTTCAAATCTGGATCTGAGATTGGTACAAATCGATCCCCAGCATAGAGACGACTCATGAATATTGCAGCGCTATTGCAGAAATCGGCCCGCAGCTTTGGCACATCGCCGGCAGTGTCGTACGCCACGTGCGTCTATATGACCTACAGTGAACTCGCCAATCGGGTACAGAAGCTCGCGTCCGGCTTCGTGAACTGCTGCGGTCTGAAGCGTGGTGACAGGGTGGGGATTGCTATGACCAATTGCCCTGCTTTTACAGAAGTGCTCTATGCGATCTGGCACGCAGGACTGGTTGCAGTGCCGATGAATGCCAAGCTTCATCAGCGTGAGTTCAGTTACATCATTGAAAACGCCGGCGTACGTTTATGTATGGTCAACCGCGACCTAGAGGCGACGGTCGGCCCACTGTGTGATTCGGTTGAGCGCCTGGATCGAGTCGTCAGTGTCGACACCACTGACTATCGCGACCTGCTGACATCGTCTGAAATTCCACTCCAGTGTGTCAATGCAGACGATCCGGCCTGGTTGTTCTATACCAGCGGCACCACAGGACGGCCTAAGGGTGCGACCTTGACTCATCGTAATCTGATGACGATGACGTTGAGTTATTTTGCCGATCTGGAGAGTCTCTCGCACAGCGATTGCATCATCCATTCGGCACCACTGTCCCATGGGTCAGGTCTTTACGGTATTCCACACCTGGCGAAGGCTGCCAACCAGGTGCTGCCCGAAAGTGGTGGTTTTGATCCACTGGAAATCAATGAACTGTTAGTCACCTGGCCCAGTTCGGGTTTTTTCTTTGCACCAACGATGATTGTTCGACTGCTGGCGTCGGGTGCCGTTGACGGGGAGGCGCGGGCCAATCTCAGGACCATCCTCTATGGCGGTGGACCGATGTATACCCAGGACCTGTATCAGGCACTAGATGTTTTTGGCCCGCGACTGATCCAGATCTATGGCCAGGGTGAGTCACCGATGACTATTACTTATCTTTCCAAACTTATGCATGAAGATAAGGCCCATCCGCGATTCGCCGAGCGAATGTCGTCGGTCGGTATCCCGCGGACGGATGTCGAGCTTGCCGTGGTGGATGAAAACGGGTGGCTGGTCGCAGACAACCAACCGGGTGAGATCATCGTTCGAGGCGAAGTCGTGATGAAGGGATACTGGGAGAACCGGGAAGCGACAGCCGCTGCACTGAAAGATGGTTGGCTGTACACGGGTGATGTCGGTGTGATTGATTCAGACGGATTTCTGACATTGAAGGATCGCACCAAGGACATGATCATCTCCGGTGGTTCTAATATTTATCCGCGTGAAGTCGAGGAAGTGCTGTTACAACATGATGCGGTTCTCGAGACCTCGGTTGTCGGGCGATTCCACCCGGACTGGGGAGAAGAGGTAGTGGCTTTCGTAGTCCTTAAACCCGGTGGCAAGGCCAGCAAGCAGGATCTGGATAATTTTTGTCTGGAAAACATTGCCCGCTTCAAGCGTCCCAAGAATTATCGATTCCTGGACAGTCTGCCGAAGAACAACTATGGCAAGATTCTTAAAACAGAGCTTCGAGAGCAGTTGGAATCCGATACTGACGACACAGACGCACCGCACTGACCACTAAGTCAGTCGGTTTCGTTGTGCCAGAGCAGGAACAATGCGAGAAGAGGTGTGTCGTTGCTGCGTACACCGTGCAGGTCCAGCGGATGGTTATATAGCAGATTACCCGCTGATACCACGCGGTATTCTGTGCTGCCGCCGTAGCGCCAGCTACCCGTGCCGGATAAAGTGAGGTAAAGCTCCGGTGGTGGATGGCTGTGTTCCGGATAGACCAGTTCCGGATCCAGATAGAGCAGGCCGGCGGTGTGGTGCTTTAAGTTAAAAAGATCGTTGAAACTGCACAGTGCGATCCTGTTTCCCATGTCGGGCGTTCTGGGGGACTCGGTCCAGGGTAGGTGATGACTGAGATCAAGCAGCTGTCGTGCCAGACGGGTATCCTGCGCCTTGTGCAGTTCAGCGGAGGCCATGATTGTGGCTGCCGGTGGTGATTTCGGATTTGCCGAACCGATATCTTCGGCAAATCCACGCGCGGCAGATTTATGGTCGGGTGATTCGGCACAGACCCGCATTGCCCGCGCTACAGACAGCAGAAACTGGCGAATCTGTTCAACCGGACTGATATCGGGGATGTTTGACAACGACAAGTGGCTTGAGCTCGAAGGTGCTGAACGTACAGACATTGTAGCGCTGTTGAGCGACCGGTCGTACTTGTAGAGATCAATGAACCGGTTCACAATCGCAGCGCCCATGATCACGATTGTCTCAGCCCGTCTGATATTGTTTTGATCCCACCCGATCGTTATCGGGCTTCGGTGTTCTATACAACCGTCGTTGTCACAGTTTGAATTTCCAGGTCTGATGTGTTTGTCATTGCGAAATGAGTGCCGCGAACAATTCAGTGAACAGTCAATATCCTGTGCCGCCGCAGCCGACCTGGTTGCTGGTACTGATCGTATCGACCAGTATCTTTGCCACCACCATAATGACGCCTTCGCTGCCCGGCATCACGCTGACTTTCTCGGTGACGGCCCAGCAGACACAGATGGTGATCACCGGTTTCCTCGCCGCAACCGCTGTGGGGCAACTGTTTTTTGGGCCGATTTCCGATCGATTCGGCAGGCGGATACCCTTGCTGGCCGGTCTCGGACTGTATCTTGCCGGTTCAATCCTGGCGCTTGTGGCGACCGATCTGTCTGTTCTGGTTCTGGCCCGCTGTGTTCAGGGCGTTGGCGCTGCGGCCGCTATGGTGCTGTCGCGGGTGATCATCAATGACACCCACGCACCGCGAGCTGCCGCCGCCAGTATGGCTGCAGTCATGTCTGCGACTGCGTTGGCACCAATGCTGGCGTTCTCGCTCGGTGGTGTGCTTTATGATGCTTTTGGTTGGCAGGGAGGCATGGCGGTTACCGTGTTGCTGGGTACTGTGGCCTTTATATCGGCACTGATTATTCTTGGGGAGACGAACCGCTCTCGGCAGAGTCGGTTAAGCCTGGAATCGGTCACCCTCAACTATATAGGGCTCTTGCGCAACAAGCAGTTCTTGTTGTTCGCAGGGAATCTCGGGTTTCAGGCATCTATTTTCTTTGCTTTTCTATCTTTTCTGCCCTTTGCTTTCCATAAATTGGGTTACTCGGCTGCCGCCTTCGGATTTTTTGTTACTGTACTCCCCATTGGTTTTCTGATCGGCAGCGGGGTGAGCCGTAAGCTGACCCCGCTGTGGGGCATACCACGGATGGTACGGACGGGCTCATCCTTGTCGATCCTCGCGACAGGGGCAATGGCTGTGCTTGCTTTTGTCGGGCATCGTTCGGTGTGGGCACTGTTGTTGCCGGCCATGTTGTTTGCCTTTTCTAATGGGCTGGTCGTTGCAAATTCGACCATGGGTGCGGTTAACGCCGCGCATCGGTCTGTCGCGGGATTTGCTTCCGGTCTTGCTGGCAGCTTCCAGCTGGCATTTGCTTCCTTAGTAGCCTGGCTGACTGTTTTCCTCGGCGCGGCGGAAGATGTTCGCATCGGCATTGCAGTGGTATTCACGATGGCGCTGGTGGGAACTGCACTGGCGTTTCTGATCCCCTTAGACAGTGGTGATTCAACGCCTTGAGGACCCCGGGGGCTGGCATAATCCATCTATTGACCAATGTTCCGGATTTGAACGTAAGACATCGACATGCATCCTGAGGGTTGTTAATCCGGAAGGGAAGAATAGAAGGAGAAGAAATGAGCCAGACAGAAACGACACATGACATCCTGGGTGGGCGCCCCACAGTGCGGTCGATGAACGGTATGGTGGCCGCGGCACATCCGTTAGCAGCCAACGCTGGTGCCGAGATCCTTCGCAAAGGTGGCAATGCATTCGACGCGGTCGCCGCCACCGCTGCTGCTCTTAACGTCGTCGAACCGTTTATGTCCGGTCTTGCGGGTGCAGGCGGTGCGAGTTTCTTTCTGGCTGAAGATACAACAGTAGGGACAATTGATTTCATTCCGCCGGTGCCAAACGGGTTTGACTCGGCGGCTGTCTCAAAAAACGACACTGTGACCGGTGCTTGTGCGTCTGCCACGCCCGGAAACCTTGCCGGTTGGTACGCACTTCAGAACCGATATGGACGATTGGAATTTGCTGATGTTCTCAAACCGGCAATTGATCTGGCGAAGGATGGGTTTCCGGTTTCAGGTTTCTTTGCGACATTAACGCGCGGTAGTCTCGGGCGGATCAAGGATACGGAATGGCGACGAGTTTTTCGCCCGGATCACGACTGGCAGGTGGGCGAGGTACTGCAGCTGCATGACCTTTCAGAGACATTGTCACAAATTGCAGCTGACGGTATTGGTTGTCTCTATGGTGGGACGCTGGGCGAAAAACTGGTTGCTAGAATTCAGGCTGACGACGGTGCTATTTCAATGGGCGATCTTGAATCGGTGTCACCGCTGTGGGAAGCACCCATTTCGGTCAGTTACCGCGATCGGCAGGTGAACGTGCCCCCGCCTCCCGCGGAGTCCTTTCAGGTGCTCTTAAGTCTACGCATACTGGAGTCTTTTGAATTTACGCAACGCGAACCACTGAGTTCAGCGCATCTTGATCTCGTGTTCCGGGTGATTCGAATTGCTGCCGGGATCCGTATACAGAATAACCACAAAGATCTTTCAGCCATCAATGCGTTGCTCGGCGACGTGGATGAGCTGGTGTCCAGGGCAGGAGATGGTGAACCTGTGGTCGGACCTACCGAGAACTGGGCCAGTGGTGGTCCTTTCGACCGTTCGGCACTGAAGGAGCATACGACCTCGATGTCTGTGGCAGATACTGACGGTAACCTGGTCTGTCTGACGCAGAGCCTGGGTTCGCCGTACGGTTCAGGGGTGATGATTCCGGGTACGGGTGTCATCATGAACAATTTTCTGAACTGGGGGGATCTGGCAGCAGATTCCCCGAATGCGATAACACCAGGCGAACGTCTTGCCATGTGCCTTGCGCCTTCAATTACGACCCGTAATGGCCAGGGCGTACTCGCCCTGGGTACACCCGGCAGTTACGGTATTCTCCAGACCACAGTTCAGGCGATGGTCGGCTATTTCGACTATGGTTTGGAATTGCAGGATGCAATCAATATGCCGCGTGCCCGCTTGTTAGACGGTGCGGTGGTTAATCTAGAAAACCGGGTAAGTATTTCAACGCAGGACGAGCTGCGTGCCCTCGGACATGCCCTGGGGATGTTGCCTGCTTACTCCTGGCAGACGGGCGGTATGCAGGCCGTGGGTCGCGATGCGCAAAGCGGTGCACTGTCGGGCGCGGCAGACAATCGGCGCGACGGCGCCGCTATCCCGGCCTGAGCGGTGTGAATCGAGATTGATCGTCATAAAAACCGCAGTTCATCCCCAAAACGCGGCGGCACCCAAAGGGCCTTATTCACCGGGGATCACCGTCTCGGGGCGTGTTCTGTATGTCTCAGCACAGGGTCCCTTTGATCCAGAGACTGGCGAAGTCGTTGGCGATACATTTGAAGCCCAGGTCGAACGTGTGTTTGAGAATATGAAAGTGATTGTCGAGGATGCCGGAGCCAGCCTGGCCGATGTCGTCAAGCTCACAGTCTTTATAACTGACTGGAGTCACTTTGAAGCGCTGAATCAGATGTGCACGCGTTATTTCACGAAACCCTATCCGGCGCGCACGCCGGTGAAAATGGAACTGCCGGGTGCATTGTTTATGGCTGATGCGGTTGTCGCTCTTGCCGGCGAGTGAGGAACTGAGGGCATTCAGATCTTTGAGTCGGCCGCTGGGTCGGGTCAATCAGGAAAGTGCTCAGCGATCCAGTCTGGCACGGGGATGGCCTTATGTGCCTTCATATCCATGATGAGGCAGGTGGCGAGTCCGTCAAGCGGGGTCGACCCGTCTGGCTTGATGATCTCATGACGTAATACAAAGCTTTTGTGACCGCGTTCAACGGGCTCTGTGATGATGCGCAGCGCTTCACCGAGAAAACACTCGCCGCGGTAGTTGTAGTTGATATTGACCACAATCGTGCCGAATCCAGCTGGATCGAGTACCGGTTGACCACATTGCTGATACCAGTCCTCCCGGGCAGTTTCCATGAATTTGACTGCCTGAACATGATTGAGGTGGCCAAGTACGTCCGTGTGCTCCTGTTCTACGGTGATGAAGGTTTCAGTTTTTATCGCAGCGTCTCCGGCCCCGGGCGGCCGCGCATCGGCAGGATGCGTGGCGCGTCAGATGAAATGAGGGCGATATGATAGTTGATTGTGGCCTGAGAAAAGCTGCCGTTGGCGACCTGGGCGACCTGGGTGTAAGCTTGTGTTATGAGTCA
>Ga0310121_10005606_pt1 | contig 10755 bp, 6 predicted proteins | sample CB27_Tmax_986_MG_FD_203504 | JGI IMG/M metagenome (GOLD analysis project Ga0310121, IMG submission 203504) | Marine microbial communities from Western Arctic Ocean, Canada - CB27_Tmax_986 | ecosystem: Environmental > Aquatic > Marine > Oceanic | place: Canada: Western Arctic Ocean | collected... | reverse complement strand
ACATTGGTCAGGCTCCACAGACCGTTATCCAACAAGTTATTAATTATCCAGCCTCCCAAGCCGCCTTCAAAGTTCTCCGCATAGATAGTTCTCTCGCCGCCAGGTGTTTCCAATGTTGGAGTGGGGGTAGCGGGAGGCAGACCGAAGGAAGTGTTAGTCGGTGTGCTTGTAATTGTTGGTGTATTCGTAATCGTTGGTGTATTCGTAATCGTTGGTGTGTTCGTAATCGTCGGCGTGCGAGTCGGGAGGCAATCTCCGCCGCCTCCGGTTACACCAATCTGAAACGCGCCGGTTGCATTGGCGAACCCTGCCACACGAATAAAGTATCCCTGCCCACCATTCAGGTTCGTTGTAATTTGAGCCTGGAGATCGCAGAAATCGTCATTTCAGGCGATTTCGTTGCCGACGGGTGGGCAGCCATCGAAGATCGCCAACGTCGTGTCGAACGCACTCCCACAAGTGCTTATGGTGACACTGTCAGTGAAGATCGGCTGATAAAAATACCAGACATCCAAATCATCTTGAATTCCACAGCTGGGGATTTTGGCCCCGGTAGCGCCAGCACTCGTTGCAACCACTGTCGCACCGTCGATCAGACAAATAGCAGCAGTGCAAGCATCGTTGGGGGGAGGTGGCGGTATCGGGGTGTTGGTGGGAGTGGGGCCGGGACCAACCACGTTCGTGTCGGTCGGAGTGGGCGCTGCGCCGGGCAGGATAGTAAACTGAAAAGACCCTGTCGCGCTGGCGAAGCCGGAAACACGGATATAGTAACTCTGCCCGGCGGCCAGTTTGGCGGTAACGTCGTGAGTCTTTCCAGCGGTCAGGTTGGCGGTAACCCTTGATTGCAGACCGCACGCATCATCATTGCAGGCGATCTGATTCCCGCCACCTCCAAGGGGACAACCGTCGAAAAGTGCCAGCGTCGTGTCGAAGTCACTTCCACAGGTTTGAATTGTTATGGTTTCTGAGCTCTCGGGCGTGTAGCAGTACCAGACATCAAGATCGTCCTGGATGGCGCAACTGGAGATATCTGTCCCAGTGGCCCCCAAGTTTGTCCCTTGAACCGTTTGGCCCTTGGGGATGCACACTGCATCCAGGCAAAAATCCTCCCCGGGAGATTGAGCAGAATTAACCTCTCCGTCGGTGGCCTCCAGGGAGGTCAATTGAACATGGTCCCTCACACCCTGGGTGGAGGCATCGCAGAAAAGACTGCTGCTGAAGGAGGAGGAGCCAGTGTTCCACTGTAGGACATCTTCATCCGCGAATCTGAGGGCGCCTATCTTCCCGGAGGAATCGAACGTCATTAACCACTGGGTGGCGGTTTTCCGGTTGAAGCCGTCCAGATCTACGTTGGGAGGAACCCCTTGGGCAGATCCGTCGAAATCCACAGCGGTGAAACCCGCCGCAGTCTTAAAGTGAACAAGATCCTCGTCGGCAACACTGGTCGGGGTGGTGTTGACCGTCAGTTTCACATCCCTATCGAGGGAGATGGAGAACTCCAGCGGTGAAGCGGCAACGATATCCAGCGCATCCACATCGGCGGACGCCGGCAATCCGTTGCTCGTCCCGTCCCAGGCCTTTGTGAACACACCTCCGCTCCAGTTGATGATGTCCTCATCCGCGTAGGTCGTGCCCTCAATCTTCGCATCTTCCCCGAGAGAAAAATAAACATTGAGCCGGTCCACATAATCGAGCGCGTCGATATGCACGTTCGCCGGAAGCATTCCTGTTATAAAGGGTAAATCGTTGTGCCATCCCATCGATTTATCGGCGGCTGCGATCTCATGGTCATCGGGGCTGATGTTATTGATGACCGTGTTCTCGCCAGTGGTAAACGCTAGCAACACATCGACTCCCGAGATCTCCGTGTTAGTGGGGGTTGGCGTGGGTATGCTCGTATTGATTGGAGTGTTAGTGAATATCGGGGTATTGGTAAAGGTAAAGGTCGGGGTTGGGGTGGGTGGTTCAATGGAATTCACCTGGCCATCGGTGGCCTCGAGGCCGGTCAATTGGACATGGTCCCTCACCCCCTCGGTGGAGGCATCGCAGAAGAGAGTGCCGGCGAAGGTACTCGTGCCGGTGTTCCACTGCAGGACATCAGCATCATCGAACAGGAGTGCCCCCACTTTCCCCGCGGAGTCGAAGGTCATCAACCACTCGGTTGCCGTCTTCCGGTTGAAGCCGTCCAGATCCACTCTGGAGGGAAGCCCCTCTGCCGACCCATCAAAATCCAGTGCAGTGAAACCCGAACCCGCTGTGAAGTGCACTAGATCCTCATCGGCCACGTCGGTGGGGCTGCTGTTGACTGTCAGTTTCGCGTTCGAATCCAGCGAGATGGAGAACTCCAGAGGGAAAAGCGCAATTATGTCCAGAGCATCTACGTCGGTATAACTGGGTAAACCAAAGAAGGTACCATCCCACGCCAAAAAGAAATCCGCTCCATCCCAATAGATGATGTCTTCATCTTCGCAGACAAGGGTCGCGACGGTTGTGGTTTCCCCAAGCGAGAAAAATACATTGGACCTGTCGACATAATCGATTGCGTCGATGTGTGCATTGGCCGGTAACATCATGGTCATGAAGGTTAAATCATTGTGCCACCCCATCGTCTTGTCGGCAGCGACGATTCCGTGGTCTTCCTGTCTGATGTTATCGATGACATTGTTTTCACTGGTGGTAAACACCAGTGCCGCATCCGTGCTCGAGATCTGCGTATTCGTGGGAGTAGGCTGATGCGAGCGCTGCGTTCCAAGAGCTGGAAGACGAACTCGAGGACTTTCTGATCGCCCAGGATTCCCAGCTTTTCGAGAAGCTGGAATCCGCTCGGAAGAACCACCTCTCCGGAAACGTACGCCCTCTTGAGGACTTGCGCCACGAGATGTAATGGCCTATCGGTTGCTGGCTTCCCCCGAGTTCGAGAAAGACTTTGCGAAACTACCTGGAGAGGTTGCCACACGCATAGAAGATAAACTGCGTGTCCTGGCTGAGAATCCTGAACAGCTCCGTTACCCACTGAAACATCTTCCGCCATCGCTAAAAGCCTCCACAAATACCGTATTGGTGATTACCGTGTATTGCTGTGGCCAGACCATAATAAGGAAGAGGTGGTTCTATATGCAGTCGCCCATCGCCGGGAGATTTACAGGCATCTTCGCTAGGTGGAAATCCTTGCTTACGCGGCGGTCTTGTTGGCTGAGTCCCCTTGCTTACTCGCGGGGTTCTGATACCAAGACATTACGCAACCGGCGGGTGGGAAAGTCCGCGCTCCATTATGAACATTCGAACTGTTGAGGAAACTGAGCTGGATTTGCTCTCTTTGGGGGAGGCCATGATACGGCTTTCACCGCGAGGGCATGGAAGAATTGAATTTGCCGATCAGCTCGAGGTGTGGGTCGGGGGTGGGGAGTACAATGTCGCCTACGCCACCGCTCGGTTCGGGCTGCGCGCCGGGTTCGCCTCACGGTTGGTGGACAATCCGCTCGGTCAGTTGGTTCTAAATCATGCACGCGCGGCCGGGATGGACACCAGTGAGGTTGGGGTGATTCCTTATGATGGAGTGGGACGAGCAAGCAGGATCGGGCTGAACTTCACCGAGGTCGGGAGTGGTCCGCGGTCGAGTGTTACCATGTATGACCGCGGACATTCAGCGGCCTCACAGATCAGGCCTGGAGATATTGATTTCCAGCGAATTTGTTCCGAAAGGGGTTTGCGCTGGCTGCACACTGGGGGTGTTTTCGCAGCCCTTTCGGAGGACTGTGCGGCGACGTGCAAAGAAGCACTCATCGCTGCGCGTGGTGTCGGGACGGTTGTCTCTTATGACCTGAATTACAGGAGCACGCTTTGGTCAATCGAACAAGCGCGAGAGGTTACGAAAGAACTGATGCCTTACGTGGATTGCCTGATTGGGAATGAAGAACAATTCCGGACCCTCCTGGGAGTGAAGTCCGGCGGGTCTGGAGACCCGCCCTCCGTTATCTATGAAAGCGTTGCTCGCGCTTATCCGAATGTGAAGGTTATCGGTTCCACACTGCGGGAAACGAAAAGCAGTTCGATCAATGATTGGTCAGCGGTTTTATATGTTGATGGAAAGTTCTATGAATCACGCCGGTACGATGGCTTGGAGATCGAAGACCGTGTGGGCGGTGGGGATGGTTTCTCCAGCGGGATCGCGTATGGGTTCTTAACCGGGATGGAACCGCAGGACACGGTTGAGTTTGGCGCGGCGCACGGGGCGCTGGTTCATACCACTCGAGGTGACACAAGCCAGGTTAACGTCGAAGAGGTGATCGAGGTCATGCGCGGAGGATCGCCACGGATTAAGCGGTAGAGTTCCAGCATGGTACGTGGATTCCCGGTCGTGGCCGGGAATGACGACGAGGGGGTGGTAATGACAACGAGGGGGCGGGAATGACGGTAAGGATTTGTTAGTCGATGCGTCTTGTGTGGAGCCAGTCGCACCGCTCCATCTGTTGCTCACCCATTTCGGCATAATCGCTCGTGGGATAATCGACTACAACCCGCTTATATGTGTCGTAAGCCTTAAGATACTTTTTATCCAGGCGGTAAGATTCAGCCAGAAGGTAAAGGCAAAGCGGTTTTCTCTCCCAATCCAGATCGGTCAGATCGATTGCCCCAAAGGCATTGATTGCGCACGCATAATCTTCCAACTCCAAGCAAGCTTGCCCCAGGAGAAATCGGGCATCCGATAAGGTCTCGTCCCCCCGCGCGGCATTGAGGTAATAATTAAGCTGCGTCGAGGCCCTCTCGAAATCACCTTGTTTGAAGAAAATTCGGCCAAGGATATAAAGCGGCTGATCTTCAACCGGATACTCCTCACGGATGCTCTTGGCCTCTTCCTCTGCGTTCTTTAGAAGACTGGCGCTTTCCTGGGGATCCGAGTAATCCGATTGATCAATGTAACTTTCGCAAAGAGTATATCGGGCGCGCCGGGCAGTTTCCGATCCTCGGAACTTTTCGATGACCCGACCCAGCTCCTCGCGACCCTCTCCATACATGTCCGCCTCAAGAAGAGTTATTCCCAGCTGGAACCTGACCTTTCCCTCGGGATCATTTCCAGGAAACTTTTCAAGGAAGGTCCGATACTCATCAACTGCCTCTTCCAGAAACCCCAGCTGGAAGTAGGAGGCGGCCAGCGCCCGTGATGCCCATATATTCTTGGGAGTGTTTTCATATCCAACCAAGTCCAGGAGCTCCCTCAATGTTTTCGAGGCGCGCGAAAAGTCTTCGAGCATGAATTGACACTCGCCAAGCCGGTAGAACGACACGCGATAATGATGGGGATCGAAAAACCGTATGTCCTCCGCGGTCTCAACCACGCGCCGGTATTCCCTTTCCGCCTCCTCATACCTTCTAAGCTTATACAGCGCTTCCGCCAGGTTGAAGGAGACGCGGTAGGAATAGCGATTATCTGGGAACTGGTTCAGGATCTGCCGATAGTTGGTGACGGCTGCTTCCAGGTCCTCACTGATTTGAAACCGGTAGTTGGTTGTGCGAATGAGTGCCAGAAGCGAGTCTTCTCCATCGGGACCGAAAAAGGGGTTCTTGGTAACCGCGCTTTGGTAGGCGGATTCCATGCGGTCGAAATGCGTCGCTGTGAGGTCCCCAAGAGGCCGCGCCCCCATCCGACCCAGCGTGTAGTGAGAATGACCGCGAAGGTAGAGAGCCTCGGTCAGTTCATCTTCAGTAAATGGCCGATCCTCCTGGATGCGAACCTGTTCAAGGGCTTCATAAAGGTCCTGTTCAGCTGAGGCTGATTTGGGGCCTTTCCAATCTCTCTGGCCCCTGGCAAGCAGAGACCGGGCAAGTTCCAAGGAAACCCTAAAGGGCGTGGATTCCTCCTCATGTTCCTCACCCGACGGGACATCCAGGATCGTTCGGTAAAGAGCAATACTCTCGCCCAGGCTCCCCATCTTGCGGAGCAAGCGGCCCTGGTTCAACTTCAGTTCCAGCGGATCAATCCCACTGGCTGCAAGCTCTTCCTCTGGAGCATTAGCGAGCGATTGGAGATTCCTGAGAGCTTTCCGGTAATGTTCCTTTCGGTATCCGGGTTCGAGAGAACCCAATTCCTCCCACAACTCCGCCATACGGTATTCTGCAAGGATGACCTCCTTGTTTTCAGGAGATGCAGCTAAAACGAGACCGTAGGTTTCGAGGATCCTGTGAATGGTCATTGCCCCGAGATCATCGTTCTCGCGGGCCTGGTGGTAGAGGGCCCCTCCAAGAGCAAACAACGACCGCTCTCGAAGCTGTTTATGATCGGTTTCCTCCAGGAGAATTTCCAATTTCTCGACAGCGGAATCCCACTCCTCGTTCGCGATATAGGCATCGCCCAAGAGGCTTAATCCGTCCCAACGGTACTTCCGGTTACGCTGGGTCCACTCCTCGGTGGCGTCGCTGAGAATGCTCCGCTGCTTATTAAGCGCAACGCGCATGACCTCCGCTGATTTCACATACTCTCCCAACTCGAATTTCACTTCGGCGATTCCCTTATTGGCCTCGAGGATCCAGGGACTTTTCGGGAATCGTGCCTCGACCTTGCCATAATCCTCCAATGCCTGGTGATGTTCACCCAAGTGCTGGTGGCGGACGCCTTCCCGGTAAAACCGCTCGGATGCTCCCGATCCGTAGTTCTGGTATCGGGAAATGCCCGCAACGCCGATCATCACCAGGGCCACTCCGATCGTAGCCCCCAACAGAGCCTTCTGTGGAATGGTAAATTCAACCGACGCTGCCATGTTCGACAGTTTCTGTCGGATAGACTCCTGGAGGGTTACAGGTTCCGTTGGGGGTAAAGATTCTTTGAGGACCAAGTCCGGCGCGAGTTCATCGACCATCCGCTGAAGTTCTTCGGAGGTAATCCCCCCGGTCTCTTCCGGAAAAGGAGATTGGTCTGTCAGATCTGATGAAGAATCTTCGTATGCGGCGCTTAGTTCAGTGGTTTCTGCTGGTGGTTCGGCAGATACTTCTTCCCACTCTTCGGAGAAATCCTCTCCAGTTTCCGGAATTTCGGCTTCCGGTCGAACTGGTTCATTCGGAAGATTCTCCTCGGCAGCATAATTAGAGTGAATTTCCTCAATTCCCTCCAACGAGGCCAGCAGCGGGTTGCTGCCAAGATCCCCTTCAGACTCTGGGGCCGCAACCTGGGGATCCGGGAACAGCGGAGGTGGTCGCTCCGGCACGGGTTGTTCCGATAGGGGCACCTCCGGTGGGATTTCTTCGGCGTTTTCAGTCGCCGATTCCTCCTCCTCCCGTAGGTCTGAGAGCAGGTCTGAAATTTCTTCACCAGTGTCGGGAGAAGGGGTGGGTTCTTGACCGGTTTCAAGAAACTGGACGGCTTCTTGGGGAATCTCCTGGTCCAGGCGGGAGATGTCAAAGCCAGCCTTTAGCAGCTTCTGTTTAAGGACCTCGGCGCGAACGCTGAGCTTTTTGGAAAGATCGATGAGGTTGCTCATCAGTAGGGTGGAATCTTAGGGGACCTCGATTCCTGCCTCCCGGTATTCATTGAGTTTATTGCGCAAGGTTCGAACACTGATACCGAGCAGATCAGTGGCGCGAGTCCGGTTGTTATCACAGGATTTCAAGGTTTCGAGGATCAGCAGTCGTTCACCTTCATAAACGGTCATTCCGGGACGAATTTCAAGGCCGTCGCGGTGTTCGGGAGTGCGGATTTCCTCGGGGAGATACTCCGGTGAAAGAAGGCCATTCCGGCAGAGGACGACAGCTCTTTGGATGACATTTTCAAGTTCCCTGACATTTCCCGGCCAGTTATAATGCATCAGAATTTCGGATGTTTCCGCGGGAATTTCGGAGATTGTCTTGCCGTTTTCGGCGCCATAAGAATCGGCGAATTGCCTGGCAAGCAGCGGAAGGTCTGTTTTCCGTTCGCGCAGTGGAGGGAAACCAATGGTCACAACATTCAACCGGTAGTAAAGATCCTCGCGGAACGATCCGTTCCGGATTTCTTCTCGAAGATTGCGGTTCGAGGAGGCGAGGATGCGAACATCGACCGAGACCGGTTTCGTACCGCCGACTCGATCCACCTCACCCTCCTGGAGAACACGGAGGAGTTTGGCTTGAAGTCGCGAGGACATCTCGCTGACCTCATCCAGGAAGAGCGTTCCGCCATCCGCGATTTCAAATTTTCCCTTTCTGCTGGCGTGGGCGCTTGTGAACGCCCCCTTTTCGTGACCGAAGAGATCGCTTTCCAGCAGTTCCTCGGAGATGGCCGCGCAGTTGACCGCTACAAACGGTTTATCCGATCGCGGGCTGTGGGAATGGATAGCGCGGGCGATGAGTTCCTTGCCAGTCCCGCTTTCTCCAACGATTAAAACGGTTGAGCGGGAAGGCGCAACCTGTTCAATCAAATCGAAGGCTTTGCGCATCTCAGGGGATTTCCCGACCACGTTATCGAGTCTGTCTTTTTTCTGAACCTGCCGACGGAGGGATCTTACCTGTTCCTTGAGGTCCTGTACGGAAAGGGCTTTGTTGACAACGACTTTGATTTCTTCGACATCGAACGGTTTTCGAAGGTAATCGAATGCCCCGATCCGCATGGCCTCGACAGCGGTTTCAACCGAGCCGTGGGCGGTGAGGACAATAACACTGGTGTTTTCAGCTTTTTCCAGGAGATTTCGGGTCACCTCAAGGCCATCCATCTCTGGCATCTTCAAGTCACAGATAACCACCTCGGGCGAGAATTCTTCCGCGACAGCAAGCGCCTGTTTCCCGCTCTCGGCCTCTCGAGTTTCATGCTCCTTGCCAAGCACACGGACGAGTAGGGAGCGAATTCCCGCTTCATCATCTACAATGAGTATCCTTGCCATGCTGTTAACCCGCCTGTTCTAGTGAAGTGTCTGGGAGAGGGAAGAAAAGGTCGAATTTCGTTCCTTGTCCGGGTGAACTTTCCACACGAATAACTCCATCGTGCTCTTCAACAATCCGGTGGCACAAGGAAAGTCCCAACCCGGTACCCTGGCCTTTGGTTGTAAAGAAGGGATCGAAGATGCGGTCGAGATTCTGGTTCTCGATGCCCTGACCATTATCGCATAGAGATAACCGCACCAAACTTTTCTGATCGGAATCTCCCTCCCATTTCTCCTTGCAGGCCTGCATGGAGATGTCCAACCTTCCACCCTCCGGCATCGCCTGACGCGCGTTGATGACCAGGTTCAGGAGCACTTGCTTGATACGGTCCCGGTCAAAATGAAGGAGCGGCAAAGGTTCGAGATCGATGGCCAGTTCGATGCCATTCTCAACGAGTATTTCTTGTTGCTCGCCAACCACTTCCTGGATGAGGTCTTCCAGATCTGTTTCACATTGTTGGGGCTGGATCGGCCTGGAGAGCTCGCGAAGATCATCGGTCAACCGCGCCAGACGATCGATCTCACGGATCAGGCGGGTTGAACACTCTTCGCGGAATTGGGGATCTTCGAATTCAGTTGGCAACAACTGGAGAAACCCTCTCATCGTGGCGAGGGGGTTCCGCATCTCATGTGCGACGCCTGTTGCAAGTTCTTCCAAACCGACCAAGCGGTCGGATCGTCTGGCTTTTTCTTCAAGGAGACGAACTTGGGACAGGTCCTCAAACATGAGTAGAATCCCCTCATCCCGCGGCTCGGCTTCGGAGTTCTCGGCGATGGGGACTGCTGTATAGCGAACCAGGAAGGTCCCTGCCTCACGTTTCCGTAGGCGTGTTTCCCCGGACCTGGAACGCTCTCCCGACTCGAAAAATCCCGAGAGCGGGTTTTTCATCCCTTCGGCGAGGAGGGACTTGATTCCCCCGGTTAACGGACCCACTTCCAGTCCAAGAAGCCTTCTCGCCGAGCGGTTCATCCGTTTGAGGGCGCCGGAACCGTCCAGAACAATCAACCCGGATAACATCGAATCTATGACACTATCCGTGAACCGTCGAACACGATCCATCTCATCCATCCGATGGGCAAGTTCCTGATTGACCTTCTCCAGTTCCTCGTTTTTTCGTTCGAGTTCCTCAAGAAGGGAGCAAACCTGTTGCTGAAGGTACTGGTGTGCGGCAACAAGTTTGTTGGTTGTTTCCGTGAATGCTTCGAAATGGCGTGAGAGGAGACTGTATTCCTCGGGCGATAAGTTGGGCAGATCCTCGATTCGCAGTTGCGAGGTGGAATCTGCCGAGGCCGGTGGATCCAGTTTGGCCGATTCAGGAGGATGTGTCATAGAACTTGGAACGATCATAGGCGCGGTTCGCCGCCTGTCGGCGATAATTTCGGTGAACATTCTTTTCTCGTTGTAGGTCTCGGAGTTTTCGGTTGATCTCCTCGCCATGTTCCTTAAGTTTTTCCTCGTTAGATTTTTGGATACCAATGATCGCGGAGATAACATCCTGCAGGGCGTCGACCTGTATCTGAAGATGATCGCGAAGAGATTCGGGAGCCAATTCCCGTTCGGACTGCCACTGCTCGTGGACAATCTGCAGGTCAGCAACACGCTTTTCGATGGTATCCAGGAGGGAATGTTTTTCTGAAATTTTTCTGGCGGCCCCATCGAAATCGACATTTTCGATGAGTGTCTGCTGCTCTTTTTCCAGATCAAGGAGGGCTTTGTAGGCTTCTCTCGACTCCGCGAGGGACGCGGAGAACAAGGTTGCCGTTTTTTGGAGCCTATCTTTCCCCTCATCCATGGTGGTCCCCCGTCCCCCACTGTGGCGCTATCGCGCACATGCAGCCTATCCCTAGCGTTTAACTGAACAGCCTACGCTTT
>Ga0310121_10005605_pt1 | contig 10757 bp, 8 predicted proteins | sample CB27_Tmax_986_MG_FD_203504 | JGI IMG/M metagenome (GOLD analysis project Ga0310121, IMG submission 203504) | Marine microbial communities from Western Arctic Ocean, Canada - CB27_Tmax_986 | ecosystem: Environmental > Aquatic > Marine > Oceanic | place: Canada: Western Arctic Ocean | collected... | reverse complement strand
CGGCGGCTACACCCATCTGGATCGCAAGTGCACAACCGACGGATAGCAGATGACGTGCAACGTTTCTTTCGGCGGGTCGGCGACGAGAGAATCAACGATACGGGCTGAATAAATACTCTGCGGCCCTCTGCGTCTCCGCGCTCTCTGCGTTTAGATGGTTGACGTTAAGATTAAACGCAGAGTTCGCAGAGGGCCGCAGAGAGAAAGAAAATGCGCGCAGCGTGCGCGAATTCTGATCGTTTGCAGTGCTGGGGGCTCAGAGACGTGCGGCGAAACTTGTTCTTGGCGAAAGGACACACGGATAGAGCCACCCAATTGCCGGAAGAACATTAGCTCAAGCCGTTTCCTGCTCTTGCAGCCCGAGATCCTCGATCATCGTTTCACGGATCTTGAACTTCTGGATCTTGCCGGTCACGGTTTGTGGAAAGCTGTTCACAAACCTTACGTAACGAGGGATCTTGAAGTGGGCCAGATTTCCTTGGCAGTACTCGCGAAGTTCGTCCGCTGTCAGGCGGCAACCTTCCTTAAGCTTCACCCAGGCGCACAGTTCCTCGCCGAATTTGCTGTCGGGAACGCCGAGCAGCGCGGATTGTTCGACGGACGGGTGAGTGAATAAGAATTCTTCGATTTCGCGGGGATAGATGTTCTCGCCGCCGCGGATGACCATGTCTTTGATACGGCCCGTGATTTTGTAATAGCCGGTGGCCAGCCGCACGGCCAGGTCACCGCTATGCAACCATCCGTCCGCATCAATGGCCTGGGCCGTGGCATCTTCATTCTTGTAATAGCCGAGCATCACGAGGTGCCCTCGGCTGCAAAGTTCGCCCTGTTGATTGTCGCCTAACTCCTCTCCCGTCGCGGGATCAACCACTTTGACTTCGACACCCGGGATCGGCTGACCGACGGTTTCAACTCGCAAATCAAGAGGATCGTCGGTCCGCGTTTGCGTGACCACGGGCGAGGCTTCGGTCTGGCCGTAGGCGATCGTCATCTCGTGCGCTCCCATTCGATCGATCACCTGGCGCATGATCTCGATCGGGCACGGACTCCCGGCCATGATGCCTGTCCGCAACGACGAGACATTCCGCTCGTTCAGCAACGGATCTTCCAATTCGCTAATGAACATTGTGGGCACGCCGTAGATGACGGTAGCTTTTTCCTTCTCGATCGCGTCCAACGTATCCGCGGCCCCGAACGTCTCGGCGGGGATGACCATTGCCGCGCCGAAGACTGCGGCACCCAGCGTTCCCAACACGCATCCGAAGCAATGATAGAAGGGCACCGGGATACAAATTCGGTCGTTCTCGGTCAGCCGCTGGCAGTTCCCCACGTGGAATGCATTGAGCAGTAGGTTGCGATGGCTCAACATGGCCGCCTTCGGGAACCCCGTCGTACCCGATGTGTATTGAATGTTGATGGGATCGGCTGCTCTCAGTCGCGCGGCGATCTCGCTAAGCTCTGGGACAGCCGCCGTCGCGCCGTGCTGAAGCACCTCGTCCCACGACTGCGAGCCCGGCAGGTCGACGCCGTCGATCCGCACGATGCCGCGGAGCTTGGGAAACTCGGCGGAAGTTAGCTGGCCCCCCGAATCCGCCAGCTCGGGACAGATCTCGTTGAGCATTTCGAAGTAGTTCGATTTTTTGAACCGCTCGACCAGAAACAATGCTACCGCATCACTTTGCTGCAGGACGTATTTCAGCTCGAATGCCCGATACGCTGGATTGATCGTCACCAAGACGACACCGATGCGAGCCGTGGCGAATTGCAGCACAATCCACTCGGGAACGTTGGTCGCCCAGATCGCGACGTGCTCGCCTGGGCGCACCCCCATCGCCAACAATCCACGGGCGCAGGCATCCACTGACTCGGAGAACTCTCGCCAGCTTTGTCTCAGTCCCAACTTGGGGAAAGCCACTGCGTCGTGATCGGGAAACTGTCGGACGGTCTTCTCGAGGGCCTGGCCGATCGTGAGACCATCGATCCACGGCAGAGTAGCTTGAGCAGACATGACCAAGTCCTGAAACAAGGCAAGAATCCAAAACCCGGCTGGCTAGTCCCAAATCGGGCTGGCGCTAGTCCCAAATCGGGCTGGCGCTGGCGGCCGCAAGCGGCGCGAAAATGATGAGGGGACACCAAGCGGCCAAGGACGGTCGCAGTAAATAGCCGTTACCGCCCAACACATGGCAGGCCATCACCACGGTGATAAAGATCACCACCACTAGAAAGCACCAACCTGCCGCCACAAAAATATTACGGTTCTGGCGCGTCAAAACCAGCGGTAGGCCTAGAAAAAAAAGCGCCATATCCAAGAAAGGCTGTACGACTCGCGAGTGGATCGTGACGCGTGCGTCGAGCCCAAACTCCAAGCTGGTACTTCGTAACCCTCTCAGCAGTTCACTCGTCGAAGCCAGCTGCCGCCACTGTCTGCCTCCTTCCAACTGGCTAAAGTCGATCTCACTTACGACAAAGCACTGGTCATCCTTCAGCCACGGTGTGTCGTGCGGACTGAGAATAATCGGCCGGCCAGCATCGTAAACGCTGGGGATCTCCGTCAGCTCGGGCTGGTCGCTAACATGGTCCATGAGGTAGCCGCCGGGAAGTTCTTTCCGCGGAGGTCGGTAATATGCGCTGGCCGCAACCAACTTCCGACCAAAGTCGCCATACGGACGCGGCAGCAGAAAATTGGGACGCTCGATCCGCTGCTCATCGGCGTAGGTTTCAAGACCGCTTAACAGAATGTCGGTTTGGTTATCGGTGATCGGTTCCAGCGGTTTCGCCGTTTGTCCCATCCAATCCTGAGCGTTGCGTAGCAGCTGATCTCGCAAGGTGGGAATCACGACTTCGCGATTCGCGGCCGCCAGTCCACTAACCATAGCCGCCGCAAACACCAGCGGCTTGACGATTCGCCAGCGGGAGACGCCGGCGGCCATCAAAGCCGTAAACTCGTTCGTCCGCTGCAGCAAGGTGACTGCAAACATGGCGGCCACCAGCACCAATAGGCTGCTCATCAGGTCGAAGAACCAAGGCACCCTGGCGAGATAATACCCGGCCAGCACCTTCAACAGGCCGTCCTGCTGGCGGCCATAACGAAGGAATTCGTCCAAGTTGTTGAATCCGTCGACGACGAAGTACAAACCGGTAATGCTGATCAAACAAACCAGCAAGACTCTGCCGAAAACCAGCAGCACGTAGCGATCATAGATTCGCATTGGAATTCCGTTTCCAGGAGAGAAGACGCGGGGGTCTGACTCCCGCGTCTGCTAGACTTCGCCGATCGCCCGCGCCAACGACTGCATCCCGGTTCGGATCTGCTGGCAGGATTGAACTCCGAAGCTCAAACGCATCGTGTTACTCTGGACAGGCTGGCCTTCGTTGGAGTACGCGTATTGACCAGGTACGTACAAGACACCTTGGTCGATAGCAGCTTCAAATAACGCGCCGCGGGGACCCGTATCGATTTGCTCCGGGAGCGTCGCCCAAATGTACAGCCCACCGGTCGGCCGCGTCCAACGAACGCCGTCGAGAGGCCCGAAATATTCGTCGGCAGCCGCCAGCATCGACGCGAGTTTGCGCTGATAGTTGGCACGGATCCGCGCGACATGTTGCTCAAACAGGCCCATCTCTAACACCTTGGCCATGAGGCACTGGCTCAAGTTGGGCGAGCCGAAATCGATGTTGCCTTTCTGGTTGCATACCGGTTCGACGAGATGCGGCGGCAAGAGTCCCCAGCCGACACGGATGCCTGGCGAAAAGGATTTCGAGAAGGTGCCGGCCACAACGACGGTATCACCGTTCTCGTCGACGGTCCGCGCGCTCGGAACATCCGTCCCGGAATAGCGAAGTTCGCGATAAGCTTCGTCCGCGATGACGTGGATCTTTCCCGAGGTCGACCAGCGCCGTGCCAATTCGACAATTCTTGCCACCCGCTCGAGCGGCATATTGACTCCGCTCGGGTTGTCGAAGTAGGGGACAAGGTAGATTGCCTTGACACGGTGCAGTTCACCGCGCCGCTCGAGTTGTTCCAGAGTTTCTTCCAACGCTTCCGGAACGAGACCCTGCTCGTCGGTGGCAACTCCGAACGAGCGCGCTCCGAGATTTGCGACGGTGCCGAGGAACACCAGGTAGGTCGGCGCGGCGCACAATACAATGTCGCCCGGATCAAGCAAGCTCTCGGCAACCAAATGGAGCAGTTGATTGCTACCTGCCGTTACCAGCAACTGATCGATGGATATCGCATGCAACTCGTCGGCCGCTCTACACCGATCGAGGATGCGTCCTCTGAGGTCTTCATGCCCCGGTGTTGTGCCATACTGCAGACTAGCCCGTGCCAACGTAGGATCCGCGAATAGCTCGGAAAATGCCTGGGCCGTTTCCTCGACGGGAAGGGACGGTTGATCGACGAATCCGGCTGCCAACGAGATCAGATCGGGGTTGGTTAGAGCCTGTGACATCAGCGCGCTAATAGGCTGTCCCGCGGCACATTCGGCGCGGCGGCTCGGATAAAACCTATTCGCGATGGCAACTGGGTTCATCGCTTCGGGACCCCTCTGCATTGCAAGTCCGGTACAATAGGTTAGGTTGTTAAATCAGGTCAAGGTGGAAACGGGCTGCTTTCTAATTGTATACATGGGCAGGGGTGGGGTGGGGTGCTGGATACTTGGTCTTGACTGGAAAACCTTTTCTTCCGGTTTTCGTTTCCTGGCTAAATCCGCATAACGCATATGCGCAACTACTGACGGGATCAGCTCCTTCGTCATTCTTTCGTTCATTGGGTATTTCGTCATTCCGTGGGGCAACGGCTCGACAATACCGACTTCTCAACACGCAGGTTCGGGCCTCGTGCTGGTCTAGGAACCCAAGGGGCGATCTGTTTAGCTGAAGGCGCGTCAGCCGCCGTGTGATTTCACCAGCCGGCTACGCGCGGTCGCCATGACCCGGATAATTCAAGCCTGACTCGCAAGTTCTGAAGTCGCACATTTGGTCTGCAAACTCCGTTACGACCGAAATGAAGAGGATTTCCGTACGAATCCGCGTTGGGCTTGTTACCTGGCCGTTCGCTCCGCTAACGTGCGCAAACTCCGCGAGACGCACGTTCGCGGAGCGAACGACCACGTAGAGTACAGTCACGTATAGTACAGTCAGTTTCTTTCTTTCTGCGCGTGTGACCATGGCAAACGGGCAATTGGGAGGACAAAACCTAACGGTTGAATGTTCGCGGCGGGCTTGGCGTTTGACGCGGCAGGGGATATCGGCCGCGCTTGGCCTGCTCTTTCCACCAGTCTGTACGGTGTGTGGTCGAGACGTAACGGAGGCATCCGAGACGATCCTAGTGTGCTCGGTGTGTCGGGCTGAACTCACGGAAACTCGTCCGACCTGCCTCCGTTGTGCTCGCCCGCTGCCGGCCGAAGCGGGCGTCGGCCAGCACTGCCCGGCCTGTCGGGAAAAGCGATTTCGTTTCGCCCGTACAACCTCGCTCGGGACCTATGGCGGGGTACTGCGCGAATCGGTCATTCGGATGAAACAGGCGACCAACGATGCGCTGGCTTTGTCAGTGGGTCAATTGCTGGCACAAAGGCAGCAATCGATTCAAGTGCCAGATCTCATCTCACCGGTACCAATGCACTGGCTGAGGCGTTTGACGCGCGGAGTGAACTGCGCCGAGATCTTGGGGGAAGTTGTGGGGGCCAAGTTGCGAGTTCCGGTCGCCGGCGATTTGCTATCTTGTCGCCGTAAGACCAGGAAGCAAGGGACCTTACTGCCGACGGAACGTCGAAAAAACGTGCGTGGGGCGTACGCGGTTTCCAAGGGCTATGATATTAATGGTGCTCAGATTCTGGTCGTCGACGACGTGATGACGACTGGGGCAACCGCCAACGAGATCGCGAGAGTCTTGCTTCGAGCCGGAGCAGCCGAAGTGTCCGTCGCCGTGATTGCTCGCGGCATCGGTTTCGATTGAGGATTGGTACTTGTTAATTCAAAGCGAAAACGCCTTGACGTTGAACCTACGACGAAAGGCCGGAAAATCCGGGGTAACGAATCCTCTGATCGCTTCCGGGGGTCGCACCTTTTCGGCGTTCGAGAACCGTTTTTTTTCTGTGCTTTACCAGCTTCTGGGACACCCGCTTTGCAATTCGAGTTGTCAAGTTTGAGGTTCACCCAACAATGAAAGAGTAGCCGTCGAAACGAATTCGACGTCCACTTACGGATCCGAATGGCCTATGCCGAGTGAACCAAAACCCTCGTCGCCCCCTAAACCGCGTCCGTACCGTCGAGCGATGCTCCGCGGCTTGGGCATCCTGATGCCGCCTTTGTTGACGATCGTGCTCTTCATCTGGGCCGGGGACGTAATCGTACGATACGCGTTGGTCCCCGTCGAGAATCTATCGGTCTGGGTGTACCTGACGACTCAACAACAGGTACTCAAGGATATCCCCTTCGGCGATCCCGAGAATGATCGCCGAGTTGCGCGGGACGATGATGGCGAGATCGTTTCGTTCAACTACGACAACCGTATCTACACGAAAACGCGCGACGGAAAATGGATCGGCCAGTACTCGGACGAATTCGTTCGTGAGAACAAATTACCTCGCTGGAAAGTGTTGCCGGCGTTCTTGTCTGGCTTTTTGTTGGTCTTGTACTTGCTCGGCAAGTTCGTGGCAGCCGGTATCGGCCGCATGATTGTCAGCTCGCTCGAGCAACTCGTACATCGTTTACCTCTGATCAACAATGTCTATTCATCGGTCAAGCAAGTAACGGACTTTGTATTCAGCGAGCGTGAGATCGAGTTTAACCGAGTTGTGGCGGTCGAGTACCCCAGAAAGGGAGTCTGGTCGATCGGTTTTGTGACGGGCGAGAGCCTGCTGGACATTCGGTCGGCGGCCAATGAGTCGGTCTTGAGTGTTTTGATGCCGACCTCACCCATGCCCATGACAGGCTTCACAATCACGGTCCGTAAGAGCGAGGCGGTGGATTTGAACATCACGGTCGATCAGGCCATCCAATTCGTCGTCAGCTGTGGTGTCGTCGTACCACCGCAACAACAGTTGTCGGCGGACAACGTCACCATGAGAATCTCGTCCGCTATTGTTCAACACAGCGGAAATAATGGGCAGCGAGGAAAGAGCGGCACGGCGCAACCACGCCAAATCTCGAAATCCTCGGACTTGGGGTCTGCAGATGACGCGGATTGACTGAACGGCGCCCGCAGCGCAACCTTAGTCTTGGCTGCGGGCGTGCGCCCAATGCCATCTACTTTGGCACAAAACGCGACGATTTTAGCGGTAGGGCGCCAGCCCTCCGGTAAATCGCGAGCGTTTTCAGCATTTCGACCGGGCGGCTTGCGCCGCGACCGCTTCCAAAGTAGATGGCATTGGGCGTGCGCCGCAGCCAAGAACCGGGGTACACGGAGCGCGGACTCTGATCGTTTGCAGCACAGCGGATGCTGAAACGTGTTGCCCGGGAGGTCACCTTCATCCCTATCGCGTCGAGCCGCTGCGGAGTTTATAACCAGCAGGGATGTCCTTGTCTTCGTCTCTCTTGGCAAGATCATGGTGGAAAAAAAGGCTCTGCGACTTGGCACTCGCGGTAGTCCGTTGGCCCTCTGGCAGGCCAATTGGATCGCCGCTCGGCTAGCCGAGTTCGACGTTCAAGTCGAATTGGTATTGATTACTACGGGCGGCGACGTCACCTCGGAGCCGATCAGTGCCACGGGCGCACAAGGTTTATTCACGAAGGAGATCCAACGGGCTTTGTTGGATGATCGCGCTGATTTGGCGGTACACAGCTTAAAGGATCTCCCCACCGAGACGGTCGCCGGCCTCGTGTTGGCCGCCGTCCCGCCGCGCGCGGCACCCGGCGACGTATTGGTCTCGAATGTCGCTAGCGGGTTGGACGACTTGCCGCCAGGAGCGATGATCGGGACGGGCAGTCCCCGCCGCCAATCGCAGTTACTCCACGCCCGTCGCGATCTGCAGGTTGTTGAGATTCGGGGCAATGTTGACACGCGTCTGCGTAAGCTCGACGAAGGTCAGTACGACGCGATCCTCTTGGCCGAGGCCGGACTCAGGCGGTTGGGTCTCGAGAATCGCATCACGCAGCAGATCCCGTTGAGCATCATGCTGCCGGCGATTGGACAAGGGGCATTGGGCATTGAGTCGCGTGCGGACGACGCGACGACGCTCACCGCTATCGCGCAGCTGGACGATGCACGCGCCCATAACTCAGTTCTAGCCGAAAGAGCAATGCTGGCTGAACTGAGAGGCGGATGCCTGGCACCGATTGGCGCCTGGGCCCGATTCGAACAGGGAACGCTGATCTTAGACGGCGTGGTACTCAGTCCCGACGGGGCGCAGCGCATCACCGCTCACGCCGAAGGTACGCTCGAGGAAGCAGAATCGCTCGGCCGACACGCCGCCCAAGACCTGCTCGATGCCGGGGCCGCCACCCTGATCGCGGCCGGACGCGATGGCACACCCGCCGGCTAATCTACGGTCATCAAGAGCTCTGCCAAGTTTGAGCTGCCCCAGCGGGCGATGGTTCTTCCGGGGTTTTCGTGGCAGGATCGGTATCCACCCGTTGATCGCCATTGCCCTGTGAACAGTGACACCAGTTCACCACGCCCTTCGCCTGCGGCTCAGGGACGTGCCACCCGTGCCACCCGTGCCACCCCATGCCAGGCGGGACATCCGCCGTCAATGTGGGTGGCACGCTCAGAACGAAGTGATGGGCGTGGTCTTCCGCAGCACGGCCACCATCTACGAAACTTTTCCTTGGAGAAAAGAAGAAACGGATGGAGCCACTGAATTGCCGGAAGAAGCCGGGCGATGCCGCTGTGGGCCGACCCCGTTGTACGGCGGTCCCCTGTTGTCCGGCGGTCTCCCGACCGTCCCACAACGAGCCCTCTGTATGGACAAGAGCTGAGCATCACCTGCAATTCTCGGTTCCCTGGCCGGTCGGCTCCCGGCGCATGCTGCCGGTTGGATCGGCAATTCTGGCGCGATCTGCCGGTTGAGTTGGCCGCAGAGCTGAGCCTCAGCATTCTTTCGCACAGAATTCGGAACCGACCACGGCCGATAGCTCGCTTGACAGTAAATCCTGTTGAGGCGGAACTTGCGCGTGCTATCAAGCACTCTCGTATTGCCAACTGAGGATGCCGGCGACGGCCAGTTTGCTGTTCTTTGGCGCGCTGGTTGCATTGAACAGTGCGGGAGTGGGGGGTGCTGAAACTCGTGCGGACTACCAATGCCCTACGGAATGTACATTTCGGCCGCCGGAGCTCATACGCAGAGCCAGCGACTGCAGGTCCTGACAAACAACCTGGCGAATGCCGATACGCCTGGGTTCAAACGTGAACTAGCACTCTTCCAATCGCGGCACGCCGAAGCGATCGAACAGGGTCTGGAAAGCGCTGGCTCGCGCAACCTGAACGACATCGGCGGCGGTGTCACGCTGGCCGAAACGATTACTGACTTCAGTCACGGAACGTTGCGGGAAACCGGCAATCCGACCGACTTGGCGATCGATGGAGACGGCTTCTTTCTCGTCGAAAAAGATGGCCAACAACTGCTTACCCGCGCTGGAAACTTCCATTTTTCGAACGCGGGTCAATTGCAGAGTCAGGATGGCTACTCGGTGCTGTCGACCGGTGGTGAGCCTGTCGCGATCGACCGACAAGTGCCCTGGAAGGTGCTCGAGGATGGTTCCATCTTTCAGGACGGCAATAAGATCCCAGTGGCGTTGGTACGGCCCCAGTCAAACGGCGATTTAGTGAAAGCAGGCCAAAACCTGTTTTCACCTTTGGCGGCGGTGAATCCCGTGGCCAACGCGGAACGTCGCGTGAAAAGTGGCTATCTGGAGCAGTCCTCGGTGAATCCGGCAATCGAGATGATGGAGTTAATCGAAACGTCACGCGCCTACGAAGCCAATGTGCGGATGATACAAAACCACGATCACATGATTGGCACGCTGGTCAATCGTGTATTGAGACAATAGCGGCCACCCAAACCAGCACGCCGGCAGCGTGCACCACGAAGAATCGGAGCGCGGCCCACGGCCGCAACTAAACCCGACTATCGAAGTCCGAAATCCGAATGTCCGAAACGGAAGCATGAGGTCGCCTGGTCCGTGAGGCGAACTGTTTCGGATCTTGGTCCTTCTGATTTTGAGATTGGTTTCGGATTTCAGATTTCAGATTTTGAAAATGCGCACACCGTGCGAAAAACTTAGACCGTTTGCAACGCAGAACGCTGGAGTGAAACCATGAGTGTACAAACGCTTTACACAGCAGCCACAGGGATGAATGCCCTGGAGACCAAGCTGGACGTCATCGCCAATAACCTGGCAAACGTTAATACGACTGGATTCAAAAAGGGCCGCGCCAACTTCGAGGATCTATTCTACCGCCATCAAACGCAGCCCGGAGCCGAAGACGACGCGGGCGGCAAGACGGCGACCGGTACGTCGGTTGGTTTGGGAACGCGCGTGTCCAGTGTGCAAACCGATTTCCTGCAGGGCGCCTTCCAACAGACTGGGAACCAACATGACGTCGCGATCGAGGGGGTGGGCTTTTTCCAGGTCGCCGACCCGACAGGCGAGAACGTCTACACCCGAACCGGCAACTTCTCCGTCAACGCCAACGGTGCGCTGGTGCTTGGTTCCGCGTCAACGGGCCGCATCGTTCAGCCCCAAATCACGATTCCCCCGGATGCGACCAATGTCTCGAAAGGGGTATCCACTTCCCTCTCCTAGACATACGATGC
>Ga0310121_10005602_pt1 | contig 10759 bp, 8 predicted proteins | sample CB27_Tmax_986_MG_FD_203504 | JGI IMG/M metagenome (GOLD analysis project Ga0310121, IMG submission 203504) | Marine microbial communities from Western Arctic Ocean, Canada - CB27_Tmax_986 | ecosystem: Environmental > Aquatic > Marine > Oceanic | place: Canada: Western Arctic Ocean | collected... | reverse complement strand
GACGACGCCGTGGCCTGGGCCCGCGAGGGAAAGCCGACGCTGCTGGTTCGCAAGGAGACGGCGCCGGACGACATCCACGGCATGTACGCCGCGCAGGGTGTGCTCACGGCCACCGGAGGGATGACGTCCCATGCCGCGGTCGTTGGGCGGCAGATGGGCAAGCCGTCGGTCGTCGGCGCCGGAGACCTCGAGATCGACGAAGCGCGTCGCCGGTTCGAGGTCGATGGCAACACGGTGGCCGAAGGGGAGTACCTCTCGTTCGATGGTCTGACGGGCGAGGTCAAGCTGGGCCAGGTGGCGACGCAGCCGAGCGAGATTCTGCAGGTAGTGACGGGCGAGCTCGATCGCAAGCGGTCCGACATCTATCAGCGATTCGAGCGCCTGCTGGGATGGGCCGACAAGCACCGTCGCCTCGGCGTCAGGGCGAATGCCGACTTGGCCGACCAGGCCTCGGTCGCGCTGGCGTTCGGCGCCGAGGGCATCGGCCTCTGCCGCACCGAGCACATGTTCTTCGGTGAGGGGCGGATTCCGATCGTGCAGCGGATGATCATGGCCGACAACGAGGCGGACCGCCGCGCCGCCCTCGACGATCTGCTGCCGCTCCAGCGGGAGGATTTCTACGGCGTCTTTAAGGTAATGGCGGGGCGTCCGGTCACGATCCGGCTGATCGACCCGCCGCTACACGAGTTCCTGCCCAAGCGTGAGGATCTGATGGTCGAGATTGCCGTCACCGAGGCGCGCGGCGATCGGCAGGGAAATGTCGAGGCGCAGCGCAAGGTGCTCCGGCGGATCGAGCAGTTGCACGAGTTCAACCCTATGCTGGGACTTCGCGGGGTCCGGCTCGGCATCACGTATCCGGAAATCACGGAAATGCAGACGCGCGCGATCATCGAGGCGGCGTGCCGCCTCAAGAAGGAGCGCGTCAAGGTCATCCCTGAGATCATGATTCCGCTGGTCGGCGACGTCCGCGAGTTCCGCCACCAGAAAGCGGTCGTCGACCGCGTCGCGGCCGAGACAATGCAGGCGCAGGGCGTCACGGTCAGGTATCTCGTGGGGACGATGATCGAGGTGCCGCGCGGCGCCGTGACGGCCGACGAGATTGCCGCGGAGGCGGAGTTCTTTTCCTTCGGCACGAACGACCTCACGCAGATGGGCTACGGGTTCTCCCGCGACGACGCCGGCCAGTTTCTCCAGGTGTACCGCGAGCGGAAGATCATGGACCGCGACCCGTTCCAGTCGATCGATACGGTCGGCATCGGCGAGCTGGTCCGAATGGGCGTCGAGCGGGGCCGCCGCACGCGGCCCGACTTGAAGATGGGCATCTGCGGCGAGCACGGCGGCGACGCGGCGTCGGTACATTTCTTCGACGAGGTCGGGCTGGACTACGTCAGCGCGTCGCCGTTCCGCCTGCCGGTCGCGCGCCTCGCGGCGGCTCAGGCCGCGCTGCGCGCCAGGTCCTGATCCGGCACCACGAGCTACTAGGCGTCATGGCGAAGATCGTTCGTCTGTCAACCGAGCTGGCCAACCAGATCGCCGCTGGGGAAGTCGTCGAGCGTCCCGCCTCGGTTGTCAAGGAACTGGTCGAGAACGCGATCGACGCGGGTGCCTGCCGCATCAACGTGACGACCGAGATGGGCGGGAAGAGGCTCGTCCGGGTCGAGGACGATGGGGAGGGGATGACACCGGACGACGCGGCGCTGGCGCTGGAACGCCACGCAACCAGCAAGCTCGCCACCGCGGGTGACCTGGCGGCCATTCGGACGCTTGGGTTTCGCGGCGAGGCGCTGCCGAGCGTAGCGTCGGTCTGCCACCTGACGCTGCGCACGCGGGCACGGGGGCAAGACGAGGGGACCCAGATCCAGGTCAACGGCGGCGTGACAGCGTCTGTGCGAGCGGTTGGGGCGCCGGAGGGGACGCTGGTCGACGTCGGCGACTTGTTCTACAACCTGCCGGCCCGGCGGAAGTTCTTGAAGTCCGACGCCGCCGAATCGGCGCGGGTCTCCAAGCTGGTCACGCAGTTGGCGCTGGGCTATCCCGAGGTTGGGTTCACGCTGACCTCCGCCGCCCGCAAGGTCATCCAATGTGCCCCGGCGGAGGCGTTCGCTGAACGGTTCTATCAGCTCTACGGAGATCGGCCGGATCTGATCGAGGTGCGGAAGGAGGCGGCCGGGCTGCGCATCAGCGGATACATTGCGGCGCTGGCTGAGCACGGGGCCACCCGCGGCCCGCAGAACATCTACGTGAACCGCCGTGTCGTCAAGGATCGGACGATCGCACACGCGATTCTCGATGCCTACAGCCGGGCCACCATCAAGGAGCGAAGTCCCGAAGTCCACCTGTTCATCGAGCTGCCGCCGGATCGCGTCGACGTCAATGTGCACCCGACGAAGGCGGAGGTGCGGTTTCTCGAGCAGTCAGTGGTGCACGAGGTGCTCCGCCGGGCCATCGGCGAGGCGCTGGGCGAAGGTGGCGCGCCCGACCTGTTGTTGCGTGCGGTGTCGGCGCATCCGAGCGGTCCAGCGGCGCGCTCGATTCCTGGAGTCATGGCCGGCGCATCGATTCCCAGCCGATGGACGGCGGTGACGGCCGCGTTCGTCCGTGAGCGCAGTCCGGCCGGAGTGCCGCCGGTGGCCGCGCCGGTGGAGCGAGGTGCGCCGGCGTTGCGCGACGACGCGGCCGTCCGGCCGATGATCGCGCTCGGGCAGTTTCGTGACACGTTCATCATCGCCGTGGATGGTGAAGGGATCGTCATCGTCGATCAGCACGTGGCCCACGAGCGCGTGCTGTTCGAGCAGGTCATGGATCGGCTGACCGCTGGGCGCCTGGAGAGCCAGCGCCTGCTGGAACCGATGCTGGTGGAACTGTCGGCGAGTCAGCGCCAGTTGCTGGTCGCCCACGCCGAGGCGCTCGATCGCCTCGGATTCGAAGTCGAACCCTTCGGCGGATCGAGCGTCCGGGTCGCTGCGGTGCCCATGCTGCTCGACCGGATCGCCTGCGAAGCCGCGATTCGAGCGCTGGCCGAGGATCTCGACGGCTTCGATGCTGGACAGCGCGTGGAGACGGCGTTGCGGCAGATCGCCGCGACGACGGCCTGCCACGCGGCGGTCAAGGCGAATGATGCACTGACACCAGACAAGATGCGCTACATCCTGGATGAGCTGGGGCGCACCGCCTACTCGACCGTCTGCCCCCACGGTCGTCCGGTCCTGCTGCGTATGGGGCGGCGCGACATCGAACGGAGCTTCCAGCGATCGTGATGCGATGGACGCTCTACTACGTCGGCCGCTTCCTGCAACTCCTCGGCATGTCAACCCTGCTGTTCGCCACCGTCGATGCCGGCTCTCTGGGGCCGAGCCCGCGCACCTTCGGCTGGGGCGTCGCTGCGTTCGTCGTCGGCTGGCTGGCGGTTCGGCCGGTCGTTCGCTGGTGACTCTGGCTCTGGGCTCCCGGCTCTCGGGAGTGACCTCTGCTCTTGCCGAAAGCCGAGAGCCCTACGGCTTCTCACGCTGCTGTTTGAGCTTCTCCCGCTTGGCCATTCGTTGGCCGACCTCCCGCTCGTGTCCCCGCTCCGTCGGCTGGTAGTAGCGCCGACCCTGCAGTCCGGCCGGCAGGCATTCCATGGCGGTCACGGCATCTGGCTCGTCGTGCGCATAACGGTAGCCCTTCCCGTAGTCGAGCGATCGCATGAGACGAGTCGGCGCGTTGCGCAGGTGCAAGGGCACCGGTTCGGCGACGCGCTCGTGCGCATCGGCGGCGGCGCTCGCGTATGCGGTATAGACAGCGTTGCTCTTCGGCGCCGCGGCCAGGTAGATCGCGGCCTGGGCGAGCGCGGTGTTGCCCTCCGGCATGCCGATGAAGTGGACAGCCTCCTTCGCGGCGACTGCCACCGAGAGCGCGTGCGAGTCGGCCAGTCCGATGTCCTCGGACGCGAACCGCACGAGGCGCCGTGCCACATACAAGGGATCTTCGCCGGCCTCCAGCATGCGCGCGAGCCAGTACACCGAGGCGTCTGGATCGCTGTTGCGCATCGACTTGTGAAGGGCCGACATGAGGTTGAAGTGCTCTTCGCCGTCTTTGTCGTAGAGCAGGGCCCGCCGTTTGATTACGTCGGCGAGGAGCACGGTGTCGATTGGGCGGGGCGGTGACGAATCAGGAGCACCCTGGTTGGGTTCGGCCAGTGCGGCCGCCAGCTCCAACAGATTCAGGGCCACGCGCGCGTCACCATTCGCGTGCCGGGCGATCGCCGTCAACGCCTCGGTCGACACGGTGAGCTTCCGGCCGCCTAGACCGCGGTCGGCGTCGCGCAGCGCCCGCTCGAGGACCTCCCGCACGTCGTCCTCGCCCAGAGGCTCGAGTACGAACACGCGGGAACGGGAGAGCAGTGCGGCGTTCACTTCGAACGACGGATTCTCGGTGGTGGCGCCCACCAGCGTAATGTCGCCCGCCTCGACACGCGGGAGAAACGCGTCTTGTTGAGCCTTGTTGAAGCGATGGAGTTCGTCGATGAAGACGATCGTGCGCCGCCCGAGCTTCCGCCGTGCGTCCTCCGCTTCGGCCATGACGGCCTTGATTTCACGAATGCCCGAGAGCACGGCGCTGAACGCGATGAAGCGCGCGCACGTCGCCGCCGCGATCAGCCGCCCGACAGTCGTCTTGCCGGTTCCCGGGGGGCCCCACAGGATGATCGACTGCAGCGCGTCGCGTTCGATGGCCTGCCGCAACGGTCGGCCAGGCGCCAGGAGATCCCGCTGACCGACGAACTCGTCGAACGTCCGCGGGCGCATGCGATCGGCGAGGGGAGATGGCGCGGCGGCCTCGCCGGCGCCTGCCTCCACGAAGAGTTCACCAGGTTTCATGGCCCCCCTGTTCGGCGCGAGAGGAATGGGTACCGGCGTGCCGCTGCCGGAACGCTTCGTACACGATGAGCGCGGCGGCGGTCGCGACGTTCAGCGACTCGACGCCACCCTGCATGGGGATCGACAGCGCGCGGTCGGCCGCCGTCACGAGCTCACCGGTCAGTCCGGCGCCCTCGCCGCCAAGGATCACCAACGTCGGTGCGGTCAGGTCGCACTGGTTCAGGGGGGTGCCATCGCGGGCCGTCGCGGCGACGACCGCCAGCCCGCGACTGCGGGCCTGGGCGATCAGAGCCAGCGGGTCCACCTGCATGACGACCGGCATGCGGAACGTGCTGCCCATCGCGCCGCGTAGGGCCTTCCATCCGTACGGATCGGCCGTCATCCCGCTCGCCACGATGCCGGTTGCACCGCCGGCCTCCGCCGCCCGGATCACCGCGCCGACGTTACCCGGGTTCTGCAGGTTGGACAGGCCCAGCACGAGCTGCGGTGGGCACGCCAGCGCAGCGTCGAGCGATACGGCCGGCCGCTCGACCAGCGCCACGATTCCCGAAGGAGTGTCGACCGGGCTAAGCGCATCCATGACCGGGTCCGTGACGCTGATGAGACGTGCGCCGTCGTCGTCGAGGGCGGTCGACAGCGTCGCCAGGGCCGGATCGCGCGCGAGACGCGACGCGGCGACGGCGACCGTGTCGAAGGCGAGTCCGGCGCGGCGCCCCGCTTCGACCAGGCGCGGACCGTCGAGCATGATGCGGTCGTGCGTCATGGCCTGCCCTGACGCGACGGCGCGAAAGTGACTCACGACGGTGTTCCGGCGGCTGGAGATCTGTTCCACGTCGATCGGTGACGGGCCGACCCTGGCGAACTGTCGGAGCGTGGTGATACTACTTGTCTGCTTTTCGAATCACTCAGAGGTGCCCCATGAGCCCTGAATGAACGCCACGATTGTTTTCACACCAGGGTCAGCGGCGTCTGACATCTTCGTCAGCACGCTCCCGTGATCTCGGTCGGCAACCTGGAGCGTCTCGACCTTCCGTGTCCCGGCGGCGTGTAGCTCAGTCTTGAGCTGCTCAATCCCCTGTTTGCGCCAATCGTCATCCCCGTCGGCATAGATCATCAGTATGGGTGGTTTACCCGAACCGATGTACGGCTTCACCGATGCTTGGAGCCACACCTTCTCGTCTGTACCCCACACCGTCTTGGGACGGTCCTTGGCGACTTCTTCAACGTAGAGAAACGGGCTGATGGGCACGGTCCCGCGAATCGCGGACAGCTCGAGATTGTGCGCACGCAGATACGACGGGTCCAACCCCATCAAGGCGGCCAAATAGGCACCGGCCGAATGCCCACCGACGTAGACGCGACTCGGTCCCCCGCGTACGACGCGATGTTCTTGATCGTTCAGGCAACGGCTGCCGTTGATTGTAATCCAGCTCTAGTGTCCCCCAGGCGAAGATGTGCCCCGGCATCCAACCGCGGGTCTTTTGGCCGGCCAGGAGTTTCTGACCGACGAGGAAGTCGCGGCGCTCGAGCAGCGAAAGGCCGTGCGCGCGTCATGGCAACTGCAGCTGACCCCTCAGCTCGCCAGCCGGGTGGGCGCTACTGTGAATATTGAGATAGAGGCTGCTGGCTTCCAGGTCCAGGCGATCGCGCCCGGTCAGCCGCAGAGTCCCTGAGCTGATCAGCGTGTCGCCACCCAATAATTGATAGAGGACGGGGCCGTTCGTCCCAACGTCGCCTCGGTGGATGTGGCCAAACAGTAGTTCGTCGACGTCCAGTCCGGTCACAGCAAGCTCGTATCGTAGCTCGCTGTGCACAGCGTCGAAGGTGAAACGCGCCTCGGCTGACGCTTGCGTCGACACGGGCGTCACTTCGTCGGCTCCATGCAGCGACACATCGAAGCTCACGGCCGCCGGCGGCACACCATCGACGAGCGGCGGAGTCGTGCTCGGGGGGGTGTGATGACCCGTCGCCTGCTCGAACGCGTACGCGAACCCCACCAGCTCAGGATCGCTGAACGGTCGGCCGAGCAGCTCCATACCGACCGGCATCCCGTCATTAGTGAATCCGGCAGGGACCGTGATCGCTGGAAATCCAGAATGCGCACTCAACTGGCAGTTGCTGCCCACCTGCCGCTGGCCGATGGGCGCCGCCTGCCGGCGCAATGTTGGATAGATGATGGCGTCGAGTTGCTCGGCGTCCATCAGCGCCAACAGCGCTCGGCGTATCGACTCTTGCTTGGCGAGTGCCTGCCGATGCTCCTCCGTATCACGACCTTCGAGCTCGGTCCGGCGCCGGAAGTTTCGCTCAAGCGCCGCGTGGGCGAGCCCGCGGTCCACAATGTCGGTAAGCGATGCCACGGGCGAATCGGGCGCGTCCTCGAGATAATCAATGAGATCGAATTTGAACTCGGTGCCAATAACACCGGAATCCTGCATCAAGGCTTGGTAATCGGCAATCTCGACGTCAATCGCGTCCGCGCCCTGCGCTTTGAGTTCTTCGATCGCACCAAGAACGATCTCGGTGACCGGCTCCTCCTCACCCGTGTCACCAAACAGCGTTGTGAGAACCCCAAAACGCGTTCCGCTCAAGCTGCCCGCGTCGAGGGCGTCGCGGAAGCCGGTCGACAGCCGGCCCTCGCTTCGAGCCGTGATCGGGTCGCTCGAGTCGGGCCCAACCGTCGCATCCAGCGCAATGGCGAGGTCCGTCACGTTGCGCGCCAACGGCCCGCCGATGTCTTGTGTGTGCGAGAGCGGAATGATGCCGTCCCGACTGGACAGACCGGAGGTGCCGCGCAGTCCGACCAGGCTGTGGTGAGACGCTGGAATTCGGATCGAACCGCACGTGTCGCTGCCCATCCCGAACACCGCGAAATTCGCCGCGACGGCGGCGCCGGTGCCGCCGCTCGACCCACCCGGATTCCGCGCTGGATCGTAGGGGTTCCGTGTCTGACCTCCGAGCGAGCTGATCGTGGTAATCCCTGCCGCCAACTCGTGCAGGTTCGTCTTGCCTATGATGACGGCACCCGCCTCCCGCAGCTTCCGCACCTGAAACGCGTCATCGGTCGGGCGAACGCCTGCGAGCGCAATCGACCCACCGGTCGTCGGCATGTCGACGGTATCGAAGTTGTCCTTCAACACGACGGGTATCCCATGCAGCGGACCGCGCGGCCCCTGCGCGGCGCGCTCGGCGTCCAGCGCCTCTGCCGCGGCAATGGCGTTTGGGTTGAGGCTGATCATCGCGTTCAGCTGCGGCCCCTGATCGTCGTATGCAGCGATCCGCGCGAGATAACGTTCAACCAGCGCTCTCGAGGTGACCGTTCCCGCCTGCATCGCTTCTTGGAGCTCGAAAATGGTAGCTTCGAACACCTCGACGGCAGGTGGGCCCGCCGGACGCCCGGAAGGCACCTCGGGTGCACCGCACGCGGCGGACAATGCCAGAAGGCTCGCGATGGCCGCCGCCCGTAGCCCCACACGTCGAGTATTCGAGAACCAGGACTGGGGAATCACCGGACCGCCGAGGGAGGTGCCGGGTTCAAGGGCCATTGTTGGAGACGGCCAAGTATAACGCAGGGCCGATGGACTGCCGGTGAACGTGGTCGTCTCTCGGTGCAACGGTCGGATTGGAAAGGGCATGTCACGGACCCGAAGGGGTTCCGACCGCCGCATATTCCGGCTATGGGGCAGGCGTAGAACATGTTGATCCTGTGTGGCTTAGCTCGATGATGTGATAAAAGACTGTGTTACTCTTAGACGTACGACATTGTCCGTGGTTGGCAAGATTATTCCATGGTGAAAGCGCGTCTACTCAAGCGGTACGACGACGAGATCCAACAGCTCGAGCATGAGTTGAAGCACGAGTTGCCGAAGGAGATCAGAATCGCACGTGAGCTCGGGGATCTGCGTGAAAACGCGGAGTATCAGGCGGCCAAGGAGCGGCAGCGCCTGGTGCAGGCGCGCGTCTCGATGCTCCGGCAGCGCGCGTCCGAGATCTCGTTGATGAATCTCGAGAAGCTGCCCCGGGACCGCGCGGCGTTTGGCTCGAGGCTCGTGCTTAGAGAGGACGACGGTGCCACGCGCAACTATCAACTGGTCATGCCGGAGGACGCGGAGCCCGACAAGGGGTGTATCTCGACCTCCTCGCCGATTGGCCGAGCGCTGGTCGGCAAGGAAGAGGGGGACGAGGTGGCCGTGCCAACGCCGGGCGGAACACGCGCGTTCGAGATCGTGAAGCTGATGACCGTACACGACGTTTGAGCGCCTTCTCGCGCCAGCCGATTTCCGAATTGGTTTCCTCGCATTCGACCCCCGATCCCCGGAAGTCCACGTATTCACCCCACCTGCGGACTGCCCTGGTGCTGACCGGCACGGGGACGGCAGGCGCCTATCACGCTGGCGTGCTTCGGGCCCTGCAGGAAGCCGGCGTGAAGATTGACGTCGTGGCGGGCCGCGGGATGGGGACGGTGAGCGCTATGTTCGCGGCTGTCGATGGCGGCGCCCGGTTATGGGAGACGGGCGGCGTCTGGCGGAGTGCGGTGACCCGGCGATTCTACCGCTGGCGTGCCGGCCTTCGGGCCGCCGGGTGGCTGTTTGCGGCGGCGGTTGGCACGGTGCTGTGTCCGCTGGTCTTCCTTGCTGCTGCCGCGGTCGTGTATCCGCTGGCATTCGTGCTTCGCCTGATTGGAGGTGCGGCGCTGGGAGTCACGCTGAGCGAGGGGTACGGCCGGGTGCTGTCGACGGTCTTTGGGCCGGAGGCCCTGCCGGCGCTCCTCCCACGGATCGTGGTCGCGCTGCTGCTGGCGCTGCTGGTGCTGCTGGGCGTGACGGCGCTGCGGTCGATCAGGGCACGTCGCCGGTCGCGCGGCGCGCCGTGGTGGCAGATGCTCGTCGTGCCGCTGAGTGCGGCGGAGCCGCGCGATTGCTTCGCCCTGGCACTGTGGAAGCTCATCCAGGGCGCGACGCCGGTCGCACGGCCCAAGGCGCAGTCGATCAGTCGCGAGTACAGCGAGTTGCTGGCTGACAACCTTGGCCAGCCCGGCTTCCGCGAATTGGTCGTGACAGTGCACGACGTGGACATTCGCCGGGACCTCGTGTTCGCCCTGCTGGCGGAGCCGTTTCGGGAGCGCTTCTTTCAACGTGTGCGCGAGGGCGGACGCCGGGCCTTCGAGACCTGGGATCTGGCGGCCGGCGGCCGTGATTACGCCCTGGATGCCTTGGCGGCGTCGGTCAGCTTGCCGGTCGTGACGGAGCCCCACCTGATCGCGTTCGCGCCCGAGAGCCAGTGGCGTGGCGAAACCCATCGTGCGGCCGATCGGCCGGATGCCGTGTCCCGTCTCCTTGAGGAGGTGCTCAACGCCGGAGTCGAACAGGCCATCGTCGTGTCGGCCACGGCGGAACTGACCGGTCCGCACACCCTGAGCGCGGGGCGCCGAGATGCACGCGGTCGGGCTGGCGAGTACTTGGCGTCGATGGAGGCGGCGGCGGTGCGGGATGCCGTCACGTCCCGGGTGGGGCAGTTCGAAGGGCTCTTCCTGGTTCGACCCACCCACAATCCTTTGGGCCCGTTTGATTTTGCGGGCGCCTACGACGAGCGTTCGGATCGGCGACAGACGCTGAGTGAGCTCGTGGACCGTGGCTACCAGGATGCCTACCGGCAGTTCGTCGATCCGGTCATCGGGGCGTCGGGCGAGCGCCTGCGGTCGCTGCACTAGCCAAATCTCAATGTGCCCAACACTCGCGTGAGGGGGCTGCTGGCCATCGGCTCCGCTCGAACGGAGGGTTCAATAAACCCTGACACGCGTACACTCCATTCACCGCCACCAACCGCGACCGAGATCGCGCCGCTGACGACGCCGATCTTCGAGACGACGACGTATCGCTTCGACTCCGCTGCTGAGGTCCAGCGCT
>Ga0310121_10005601_pt1 | contig 10759 bp, 8 predicted proteins | sample CB27_Tmax_986_MG_FD_203504 | JGI IMG/M metagenome (GOLD analysis project Ga0310121, IMG submission 203504) | Marine microbial communities from Western Arctic Ocean, Canada - CB27_Tmax_986 | ecosystem: Environmental > Aquatic > Marine > Oceanic | place: Canada: Western Arctic Ocean | collected... | reverse complement strand
TCCAGCCCCCGAGGCAACCCAGCCACTTCACTTCGTTCCGGCTACGCCTCCACGAAGTGAAGTGGCTGGCCTAGCGGTGCTGCAAAGAGTAACTTAACTACTGGTACTGTCACTGGGGGCAGGTCAATGTGGTGAAGTACTCTGGTGTAACGGGTCACTCTAGGGCTTGGTGTTTGACTTCAACGGCAATTTAAATATAGGTGTTGGATTTTCGCCTGGCCTTTCCCTTATCGAAACGTGGGATGTCTCGACCAACACGCTGCTTGGAACGAGCCCCCCCGTAGCTGGCTTCGCACTCCACCCACAGTCGTCCCCGAACCGTCAAGCTTCGCCATGTTGGCCAGCCTCGCGGGCGTGGTTGTTTGGCGACGGCGAAAGAAGGCAGCGTAGCTTTCCGGTTTGTGACCAAAATACGGAAAGTGCCCAACGCCGAGGCTGATTGCCTCGGCGTTTTTCGTTGGGTGAGACCACCTGCCAAGCATCGTTTCCCGGAAGCATGTACCAATACGCCCGTTTCTATTGATACGAGCCGTTAACGTGCGTTCGGTGAGAATGCCCGACGGCAGAAACGGCAGTTGGCTTCGTGCCTGCGGGCACATCGACCGACCTCAATTCGCGACATCTCATTCTGACAGAGGTTGGACAAACCGATGCGAGTTGTGGTGGACGCCAACTCGCAGAGGTGAAAACCACCTCCGCGCGCAAGCCGATGGGCGATCGATAACGAGGACGCCCCCATCTACGCGCAAAAGGTGACGTTGATTCACCGACTGGACCAAGCCAGGACGAAAAACGACCGAAAATTCAAGAATCTTGTTGAGTCCGTGACCGGAAATTGGTCCTGATATCAGTTGGCAGACGCGCTATAATCTAGCTCGTCCGGACCGCCACGAGGCGCAAGCCATCAGGCTCGAGTCCGAGGGCGTGGAGAGGCTCCAGCGGGGTCTGTTCCGCCTCGATGATCGGCGTAATCCACTCGGTCAGGTCCACCGATGCACCGCTCGGCTCGACACCGACGAGGCACCACCTTCCCGGTCCCGACTTGTGGACCGCCCGGGCCACCGCCAGCTCGCGCCGGGACAGGAACACCCGGATCTTCGTCGCACTGGTTGGCAGCCCCTTGCACTCGTAGCGGACGGGAACCAGCTGACCAGACTCGTCTTCAAGCCCAAGGATGTCGAACCCCGCACCCGACCAGATGCCGGCAACATGCAGCGCAGAGGACCAGTCCTCGTCATCGAGCGCAGCGGCCACCCGGGCCCGCGTCTGCGTACCAGATCGAAACACCGAGAGCAAAACCCCTGTAGCCTCATCCCGACGCGGGCCATCGAGAAACACCCGGGCCGTACGCACAACGTAGTCCAACAGCGCCCTCTCGGCAGCGTCTCCCCAAGCCGATCTCGCCAAGTTCTCTTCAAGAATCTGGCTGGGATCGAGCTTGCCTTCCGGGCCTCCGATCTCGCTTCCGTGGCGTCCAACTCCCGGTTTCCAGCGGGAGAGTGACGCCAGTTGGGGCTTCTCCAAGACAGGCGAAAAAGTGGCTGCGAAAGCCCCGAGTTCCAACGAAATACTCTCGACCTTCAGCCCTTGCGTACGCGCCCAGGTCGCGGCAGCCGACTCGCTGTCGAAGTCCATGCTGTCGAGCTGCGGATCGATATGTTTTCGCATCTCGTCCGTCCACTTTGGATGGAGGTCCAGGAAATGGGATAGCCACGCTTTCAGTGGCCCCTGGTGCTTGTCGAACCAGGTCCGCCACAACGCCTCGTTGTCCGACACCACCACCACTCTTGGTAGATGAGGCAGGAGGTCCACATGGAGGTCGCCCCGCAGCGCTTCCTCCAGCACCGCATGAGAGCGAGGGCCATCGGGCCGTACATCCTCACGGCCCAGTCGACCCCGGCGCATTACCGAGTCGGGGTCGGTTGCGAAGGCCCCCAGGTGATTCGCCAGTGCCGACTGCTGCTCGTCGGTTAGCGGCTGCAACTGCTGTTGCCACTCATCGCGGAGATTGGTGAGGTGTCGGCGCTCGACATAATCTTCGAGCCCTTCCTCGGTGAGAGCGGCAAGGATCTCGGAAAACAGTGGCCCCAATGCGGCGTTGTGCACCAGCAATTGGGCCAATGCGGTCCCGAATCGCCGGAGCGGCGGCCCCTCTAAACGCAAGGTGTCAAAGAGCACCACGCCCGGGTCCTCTTCGTCGGATCCCGGGATGTAGAACACGTCCTCGTGGGCGTCTCTGCGCCACTCCTTCGACGGCAGCACCGGTCCGTCCACTCGGATCTCCAACCACGTGTCGTCGGCCTGGAGCAGCGGTCGCATCCAGGCGCGGACTACCCGGTCGGCGTCAACGCGGACCTGCCGGCTTCGTTCCGCAGCAGCACACAGCACCGGGAGAGCCTCTGCAATCTGATCGACCAACTGGCCGGCGAGGGGTGTCACTTCCAAGCGGCCGTCGCCGCGAACGTTCTGACGCAGCCTGACCTCGCCGACACCCAAGGCCTCGGGTAGCCCCTTCCTGTAGGTGGCAGCGGCGAGAGCCAGGGTCGGGAAGAACTGGCGGATTTCCTGCCGTTCCTCACGACGAGCCACGAAGACTTCCTCCTCGTCGAACCGCCAGCGCAGTCTGGTGCGATGTTCGAGCAGCAAGGGCAGGCCTGGAACCTGCTCGAGGTCCATTCCGGCGACCAGAGAGTCCACCAGCGCCGCCAAACGGGTCGACAGGGAAGCGTTCAATGCGTCGGGGTTTGGGCAGCGACGCTTCAACATCTCCATGATCCGTGTTGCACCAAGACAAGCCGCCTCACCATCCGGAGTGGAGAGCGCCCCGAGCTGTCGCAGCATCTCAAGGTGGTCCAGGTCCTTCGGGACGGCGAAGAACACCGATCGCGTGTCCCGACGGGCAAGGACCACATCCTGGGGTGCGACCCGCTCGGGGAGTGGCTGCAGACCATCCAGCTGGCGGAACTGGTCCGAGGCCAGCCACGGTGTGCTCGCCACCGATGCATACACCTCGCTCCCCTTGGCGTCTTGGGGCAGCCCTTTGAGGGCATGCACCACCTCCGCCGGACCGCTGACCTCACGCAGCAGGGGTGCCAGCTTTCCGACCTCGATTCCCCTCCCCGGCGGCTGAAGCGGTGGCGGCCGTTCCAGAGGGGAAACCTGGCCCGACTGACCACGCTCCACAATCTGTACGGCACCGGTCGGAGCGACCCCCAGCCAGCGAAGGAAGTCGCTGAGATCCGCGTCTTGGGACGACAGCAGCGCAGTGAGTGCCTCGCCGTGCACGAGATCCTCGGACAGCTGCCTCGCTGGCTCCCAACGCCCCTCGAGGGTGGGCAGGTGGAGCGTTGCCAGTGCTCGACCCATCTGCCGCGTCGGTTCGTTGTCGCTGAACGCCCGCCATGCGAAGTGGGCCGGAGCCTCGGCTGGCTTCAATGCCCAGGCGAGCCGCAGCAGCGCCCCCTGCTCGGCCTCCTCCAGGGAGGGCGAAGCCTGACGCGCTTTGGGATCGTTGGGGAGCTGCCGAAGATCCTGCAGAACCTGGCTGGGCTCATAGCGGACCACGCCTGCCGGCTTGGTGAAAGAGTCCAGGTCGAATCCGGTCACCGAGCGGCCTGCCTGGAGCAAGGGCGCTGGCACCTTCGGCGGCGGCTCGTTGTCGACAGACGTCCAGAAGAAGACGCGCCGTTTGGCCCGCAGGCCGCGCTCCTGCCGGCTCGGAAGTGCGACGGCAGTCCCGCCGACGTCGGTTCGCACAGGCACGACTCGGGTTTTGCGGTGCGCCAGCTCGTCGCAGAGCTCCGTGGCACGGTGCTGCCAGGTCTGAGTCCAGTAGCCACAACCCACGAGTCGCTCGAGCCATCGCCGACTTGCGTCCCAGAAACCCCGGTAGGACAGCTCGGGCCGATCCGTAGCGAAGAAGCCGACGGCGAGCTCAATCCACGGGTCGAACGATTTATTTGGGAATAGCGCCTCTTGCAGCGCGGCCGCCCACGCCGTCGGTGCATCTTCCGGATACGCCGCTAGCGTCCATAGATCGTTCCGACATTCGGAAGCCAACGCAGCTCTGCGGAGCGCTTCCACATGACCCCCGGCCGCACGCTCGAGCAAGGCGTGGTTGTAGCGCCCGACCACGTTTCCGGTGTCGAGTGCCATGCCCTCCCGGTCGGCCTTCACCTGAAAGTCGCCGTGCAGATCGATCGGCGTCCCGGTTTCCATCTTTGTAGGCAGGTAGTTGTAGATCCAACCCGTCTCCTCGACGTCTGGCGGCGCCCAGGCCACGGCGACCCTCGGCTCCGCTACGACGTGCCCGGCCTGCTCCGCCAACTCTGCAAGTTCTGAAATCTCCGCTTGCCACACGATCGGCCACCCGGCGTCGGACTGCAGTTCGATCATCCGGACCTGCAGCTTCAGCCCCGGCCTGCGGATGCCGACGAACTGAAACCGCGTCGCCTCGAGCCGTTTGACCTCTTCGGCGATCTGGGTTCGGTGGCTGACCTCGTCCACGCGTAGCACCACCACCGTATGCAGCCCCTCGGCGATGGGATGGGGAAGGTCGGGACTGCGGAGCGGTCGCGGCAGGTGAAAGCTCGGGCGAGGTCCGTCTCCCAGGTTGCGAACCAGAGCATCGAGCTCCGGAATCTCACAGTCCTCCCAAGCCGAAGGCGTTCGGCGCGCAACGAGTTCGATGCCCCACCAGCCGCCGTCCGCACAGCGACTCCATACCTCGCAGCGGTCGGAGACGCCGAACACTGACCGGAACCCGATGCCCTTGTTGCCGAAGTCCTGCTCGGGAGTCTTGTTGGAGATGTGCAGCGTGCACAGGGCATGGAAGTCCGAGCGGCCCTTTGGCAGCTGCTTCGCGTAGTTCATCGGCGGTCGTACCGACACCGCTCGCCCGTCATTGGCCACGGCGAGTACTCCGTCCTCGAAGGACACCACGACCCGACTATCGGCACGATCCAAGGCGTTCTGGAACAGCTCGTACACCACCCGACCGGCGTACTGCAGCGAGATCGAGCCCTCGGTCTTCAGCCCGACGAGAGCGTTCTCGCCGCCCCCGGTTTGGGCGTAGTGATCGATGTGGCACGTGAACGCACTCTCCACATCCGTCCAACTCTCAAAAGATGTTTCTATCAGAGTCGCTGCCATCGTCGGTCTCCTGGAACGACCCCAGTCTCCCCACCCCAGCCCCGGCGTTCAACCCGCCAGGTCCGAGATCCTCATCAGAACCCGCTTAGCGATCGCGGCGAAGCACTACCTGCAGGTCACCGACGAGCACTTCAAAAAAGCGGTGCGGAATCCGGTGCAGCAACCTGCCGAAATGGGCCGCAAGGCGTCGCGACGGGAACACCGGCCCAGGCAATTACCCCGTGCGGTGCAAGGGGTTGCGGCGTACTACGAACTGGTGCCAGTTCGCCAAGTAGCGGAGGAGGGACTCGAAGGGGCCCCGTTTTCTTCGGTAAAAGAACCCCTTTTCTATCACGATGGTGCAAAATCGGGTGCAGTGCCGGACGATCTGCTTGGGATCATCCAAGCCTGGCCTCACCTGGAAAGCGAAATTCGAGAGGCCGTTGTCGCACTTGTGAGAACAGGTTTTAAAGGGCCGAGAAACGATTCTTCTGGCAAAACATCACATTCTTAGACCACCAGGGGCTGCTTAAGACAACACGGCAGCAGTCTAAATCTATCTGCCTGCCATTCGTTACTGTCTTCGTAAATTCTTGAACGTTGTCAGACGACTTCCACCCAACCCACCAGTCGGGCATCGTAGCCACGGTTTTCGCCCAAAAAGCCACGGTGAATCAATTCCCGATGAATCATCGGCTCAAGAGTTTCTGTCAGCAGGTTGAGCTGCGTTTCACCATTTGTATTTGCAGGTGGTAGTTGGAAGATGTGGTCGGTTTGCTTCTCCCAGGCGGGAACTCGTTGCCCATCACGATCAATGGCCAATGTGAGCATCAAGTTTCGTGTTTCTCCCTTGTCACCCTGTGTGCTGATGTGCCAGATCGACAGCACTCCCGTGCGATCATCGTCAGATTGAACACGTATTCCTATTTCGGTCTCTGGTACCGTTTGGTACTGCTGCATGTACTGGACAACCTTGGGGTGGTCCAGACCAAGTAGCTCGACATTCTCCACGTCGATGGCAGTATCTCAGTCTATCGAAAATCGTTGTTCAACCGCACCTGACTTAGCGGATGAGACAACGAAGAAATCCTTGTCTTCCTGCCGCAGCTGGCCCCCGACCTCTTCGGCAGCAGTACGGACGAAACGCACAATCTCGTTCATGCCTTCCGATGTATCCGAAAAGGGCTGATAGTCATCTAGCGAAAAGCCATCAAGGTCTTGGAAGAGCTCGTAAACTACGTTCCTTGCCTCCGAAGCGTTGGAAAGAGCCTCCTCCAATTCCAAACGCGTTCGTTTGAGTTCAGGGTCGGAGACTGCCTGAGAATAAAGGCTGTCATAGCTCAAGCGATCTGACAGTTGGCCGAGGATTTGTGTGCGTAGATCTTCAGCGACTTCTCCATGTTCATCGACTTTGCCCAGGGTCTTTGCAATCTCAGAGAGCTTTTCATCCAAAAGCAAGAAGATGCGGCCCTCAATCGTGTCAGATAGCACAAGGTTGTAAACCTGAGCGGTGTGCTGCTGGCCTGTCGGAGCAAACTCTGGTAGAGTTTGGGATTGTTCATTTGCGACCGTGATTCGTCGGGAGCCAATTTGTGAAGAAGCTGGACGAGCACCTCAAAATCGCTGAGGCTGCAATGGACGACCGTTTTGACATGATGCTTGCTACGGGCGAACTGTTTGACGGTACGGGGCTCGAATACGTTCCCGACTCTTATCGTGTTTTCGGTAACGATGGGTCCCACACGTTCAACGGCGCGATCATGTCGGGCACAGGTGCGCCATCCAATATTTTGACGGCCTTAGCCAATGCGAGCGACCATCTGCCGATTGTGGCTGACTACGTGGAGGCTCCGGAATTAAGTTCGGGGTTGCTGCTGATTGCTGGATTCCCGATTGCCGTGATTGCTATGGCTATTCTTGCTTCTCGGCATGTGCGACCAGGTCTTCGCTCCACTTGCGAAATTCCTTCATTCGCCCTCGCGTCAGGGCGTCGAGACAGCGACGGCTAAGGTACAGCATCACCCTGGGAAATTCGCAATCGAGCGGCTGATGGTCAGGATGGTCTGCGTTCCACAACTCAACATCTTCAATCAGTTGGTGAGATTCGTCGACGAGAGTAGTAAGTTGATCGTGTGGGTGCATGCTGGTTACCTGTTCATCGAAGGGTTATCCATCGGATTGGAACCTCTCCCATCTTTGCTGCGGGGATTCAAAAAGGGTTTTTGGCCAAAGATATCTCCGGTCTGGCATCGCTGTTCGCGGATGTATGCGTCCTTACTCGAATCGACGATTAAAAAGCGGTATGAAAAATTCTCGTGAATGTAGTCTTTTGTCCGTTGGTCGAGGAGTTCCGGCAGTTCGTCAAGAAGCGCCTTGGTACTCTCGCTCTGGCTGTCCTGGACTTGCGGCTCGACGGCGGCGATACGAAGTCGCTGGCCGGATCGGAGGAATTGGGTAGACCGACTTCTTACCGGGTCAAGCAGACCGTTCAAGACATCAAACGCCTTGCCAAGGAGTTCGCTGCCGGTCGTGATCCCGGATTTCTGGGGATGGTCGAGAGGGCGATGGCGGGTGAGTCGGCCACGTTCGACAAGCGCAGGGCGTCACTCAGGAAATCACCGGCGGCCACGTTGCCCAACTGAACGAACGTCCGGTAGCTCTTACCCAGCCAGCAAATCCCAATCACTCAGCGTTTCAACCGTCCGATTGACCGTAACTTCTTGCCAGTCAATGGATTGTTGACCGTCTTCCTGTCCGCTACATTGAGCGATTCGCTCCGATGTTTTCCCCCTTCCGGGGAGCGGGCCAATCCTGTTGCGGTACTCGACATCGTGTATCGTTTGCGGTTGAGCCGCTATCGGAAACTGAATAAGCCGGAAAAACAAGAGAGCGAAATCAATGAAGGTCACTATCCGCTTCACTCCCGAAGGTTTGGAAGTGAGAGAACATTTTCGTGCGGACGTTGAGTCGCTAAAGGCGCAAAGGATTACTTTTTAACTCACTGGACATTCGACGAACTGGCCGAACTTGGCGAAGGTGAGCACGAGATCGAATCGGACGATGAACGGCTGTGCGGCCACCGGCGTTCAAAGCCCCACCGAAAACGTCGCCAGCGAATCTGCTAGGTTACGAAGGGATACCGACCATGTATGAAAAGATTAAAGATGAAATCGTCCAGGAGTTCTATCAGCAGAACTTTCCGAACGACGGGCAGCGATTTGTCGCTTGGTACGTTCATAATGTCCACGGTCGAGACATTATCGAAACCAAGGAGGACGTAACGGACGGGCCAGACGACAAGCAGATAGACGCCATCGTAGTTGATGACGACAACAGCATGGTTTATGTGATTCAAGGCAAGTTCATTGGGGAAGGCAGCGTTGACGCCGAGCCGTTACGTGAAGTTCTGGCGTCATGGGTGCAGCTTAAAGACATTGTTAGACTTCAAGAGACAGGCAATCAAAAGCTCAAACGACGCCTGACGGAAGTTGGCACCGCACTCGAAGACGAGTACGGCGTTTCCTTTGAATTGATCGTTACGAGTGACCTGACCGCTGGGGCACAGACAGACTTGGCTGCGTTTCAAAAGGAGCTTGCCGACAGCGAGGACTTCCCGGCGGAGATTCATGTTGTTGACCCTGAAGAATTGAAACGACGTTATGACTTGGCATTGGAGCGAGAGAATCCAATCATCAGCCACAAGGTTGAACTTGACTCTGGCAAGTATATGGTGATGGAGATTGGCGGCACGAATTGCGTTGTTGCGGCTATTCCGCTGAAGGATTGCATCCGCTTCCCCGGCATCAAGGATGGCACGTTATTCCAAAAGAATGTTCGGCAATCCCTCGGACTCAATAACCGAGTCAATAAGGGCATCAAGTCAACAATCTACGGGCAAGAGAGCAGCGACTTCTTTTTTTTCCACAACGGTATCACGGCGATTTGCCACAAGTTCGATGTGACCGATAGCGTATTGACTGTCAAGGGGATCAGTGTTGTGAACGGTTGTCAGTCATTGAATACGATTCTGTCATGCAGCGAAAAGGTTAAGGAGCTAGATGACGCTTACGTGATGTTTCGTTTTTACGAAATCCCCCAAAGGAAGCGTGGCGATCAAATCAGCATTTCGACAAACTCGCAAAGTGCCGTCAAGCCGAGAGACTTACGGAGCAACGATAGACGGGTGCTTGCCTTGAAGCGGGTCTATGAGCAGAAATACCCAGCCGGGTATTTCATCACGAAGCGAGGCGAGGAAGCACCTGTCAACAAAGAAAAGTCACAGGTCGTGGATTTACTCGATTTGGGCAAGTACATGATTGCGTGGCACTCTCAGCGCCCCAATATTTCGTACAGCGAGAACAAGATTTTTGACAAGCACTTTGAACAGCTTTTCAAACGCACCCGAGACTACCCACCGGAAAACGTCCATGCGCTCGCACAATGGATGCACGAGGTTTGGAAGCGTTGGAAGAAGGAGAACCCACTAAGCCTGAATGAATCTCTGCTGGCAATGCGTTCGTATGCGCCTTACCACCACCTGTACGCAATTTCGCTGTGTTTCAATGTCGCTAATGGTATCGGACAAAGTGTGCCGAATCCTGTCGTCACATATGAAAAAGCCAAGGCCGCCAACCTCATCGGCCAAATTGTGGACACAGCAGGCACATGCCTAAACAGCGCTCTGGAAGCAGCGGCGAACGAACCCCAACCGGCAAATCGTGTTTTCAGTCCGCAGAACTGGATTAAGACCAAATCGTGTCTCGCCGGTATTCGGCAGGGGATTGGAAACTACTTTAATATGCTTCCGTCATTGCCCGGTGGTGTCGAGTTGAACAAGACACTGCGGCAAGCGCTGAAGATGGAGAACGAGGACTTTGATGATCGGTGGGCCGCTGACTAACCTAATTTGGTAGACATCGAAGACGGGTGTCGGCGAAACAACCAAGGACGACACGACGGATGACAACAAGGACGGTGACGGCACCGGCACGGATACAGGCAAGACGACGGTCACGACCACCACGAAACCCCGTGCCTTCTATGGTTCCATCGAGATCAACCCCGCAACTGCGAAAATGAGATTGGTTCAGGTAGCCGAAGAGATCATCAATTTGCTCGCCAGCGATCCCCAGGCAGCCCTCAAGATTACCGTCGAGATCAACGCGGAATTCCCAGAAGGTGCCTCGGACCAAATCAAACGTGCTGTGTCGGAGAATGCGACGAGCCTGGAGTTTGGGACGAAAACGTGGGAGTAGCGATGCACACGGTCTGAACGACTTTCTACCCCCTTCAACTGCATGACCTGCCCCCAGTGACAGTACCAGTAGTTAAGTTACTCTTTGCAGCACCGTTAGGCCAGCCACTTCACGTAGTGGAGGCGAAGCCGGAACGAAGTGAAGTGGCTGAATCGCCTTCGGAGCCGGGGGTCTGTAGCCCAGCGATCCATGCGGCCTCACCCTGTTGTAGTGCCGCCGCCAACGTCCCTCGTGGTTGATCGAGCACGCGACACGCTCGACGCTCCGATACTTTATTGGGGGCCCCAAACATCGCCGCACTTCAGTAATCGTGCGCCGTCGACATTCGGGGCTTACCAGTTTCCCTTCGCGGTTTCCTTGAGGATCTCCATGTC
>Ga0310121_10005600_pt1 | contig 10762 bp, 2 predicted proteins | sample CB27_Tmax_986_MG_FD_203504 | JGI IMG/M metagenome (GOLD analysis project Ga0310121, IMG submission 203504) | Marine microbial communities from Western Arctic Ocean, Canada - CB27_Tmax_986 | ecosystem: Environmental > Aquatic > Marine > Oceanic | place: Canada: Western Arctic Ocean | collected... | reverse complement strand
TCGCGATGCCGATGATACTTCGACCAGATCAAGCCCAGCCTCTCCTGCCTGACGGAGTGCCTCCTGGGTTTCTACAACCCCAATGTGGTTCCCCGCCTGGTCAACCAGCCGGATCTGGGTTTCGCGGATTTCTTCGTTGATCTTGTCCTTCCTTTTGGGAATCCGCCCGGTGAATACACGTGAACGCCTCAGAGTCTTTTGTTACCTCCCGTCAAGTTTTCAAAGACGGACGCGCCGTCTCGTTTTCCAATTGCTTCAGTATTTCTTCGAGCGGCCCGGCCCCCTGATCGCCCTGTGACCGGATACGGAGGGAAGCTGTGTTTGCTTCGGCCTCCTTTCGACCAATCACAAGCATAAAAGGGACTTTTTCTGTTTCCGCGGATCGGATCTTATAACCGATCTGTTCGCTTCGAGAGTCCAACTCGGCGCGTAGTCCCGCCCGGCGACATCCATTATAGACCTCTTGGCAATATGGGAGAACCTCATCCACCACAGGCAGGATACGGACCTGCTCAGGGGCCAGCCAGGGCGGGAAAGCCCCGGCAAAATGCTCGATCAAGATGCCCACAAACCGCTCCATCGACCCAAATGGGGCTCGATGGATCATAATGGGGCGGTGTTCAGTCCCATCAGCGCCAATATAGTGTAAATCAAACCGCTCCGGAAGGACATAATCAACCTGGACAGTCCCCAATTGCCAATCCCGCGCCAGACAGTCCCGCACCACGAAATCGATTTTGGGTCCGTAGAAGGCCGCTTCCCCTTCTTCTTCGGCGAAGTTCAGCCCGATTTCCTGGAGCACCGTACGTATATTCCCTTCCGCTCGGTCCCACAATTCGGGGTCGCCGCCGTACTTGTCCCCCTCGGGCGATCGTTTCCCGAACCGGACACGGTAATCGGTAAAATCCAGGCTCTCCAAAACAAAACGGACCAGCTCGACTGTGGCTTTAAGTTCCTTTTCGAGTTGGTCTGGGGTCACGAAAATGTGGGCATCGTCCTGGGTGAACCCGCGGACCCGGGTCAATCCTGTCAGCTCTCCGGACTGTTCATAACGATAGACAGTTCCGAACTCGCCCAGGCGGTAGGGGAGATCGCGATAACTTTTCGGGGAGCTGTCGTAGATTTTGATGTGGTGTGGGCAGTTCATCGGCTTGAGGAGGTAGCCTTCTTCAGACGAATCATCCTCGTTTTCATGTTCACACATGTGGATGGGCGGGTACTGCGATTCCTTGAAGTACGGGAAATGCCCGGATTTTTTATACAGTCCTAATTTCCCGATGTGGGGTGTGTAGACCATCTTATAACCTTGTTCGACGAGCTTCTCGCGAAGGAACGATTCCAGCTCATACCGAAGCGCCGCGCCTTTGGGAAGCCAGAGCACCAAACCGCTACCAACCTCTGGATCGATTCGGAATAGTTCCAGGTCTTGGCCAATTCTTCGATGGTCGCGCTTCTTGGCTTCTTCGATTCGTTCGAGGTACTCATCCAGCTCCTTCTGAGAGGGATAGGAGGTGAGGTAGAGCCGCTGGAGTTGGGGTTGGGACTCATCGCCATGCCAGTAGGCTCCAGCGGTCATCAAAAGTTTGAATGACTTAATACGCCCGGTGCTCGGCAAATGAGGACCCAGGCAGAGGTCGGTCCAATCTCCCTGCCGGTAGCAGGAGATGGTTTCTCCTCGCGCATCCAGGTCCGCGATCATCTCGTCTTTGAATGGGTTGCGAGTGGGACCTAAAGCATCCAGGGCTTCTGCAGCTGAGATTTCCAGCCGTTCGAACGATGCATCTGATTTGCAAATCTCACGCATGCGTCCTTCGATTTTTTCGAGGTCTTCGGCGGTGAACGGCGTCTCCACTTGGAAATCATAGAAGTAGCGTTCGTCCGTCCAGTCACCAGCGGCTGGTGCAGCGCCGGGGATGGTGTCCATAACTGCCTGCGCCATCACATGCGCGGTGCTATGCCGGTAAATAGCGCGGCCTCTTTCATCCTTAAAGGTCAGGATGCGAATAGGGCCGGAGTCCTCGATGGGGGCATGCAGATCCCGGACCTGGCCATCCAGTTCAATAGCCAGGGCGGCCTTGGCAAGACCTTTACCAATGGACAGGGCCACTTCATACCCGGTCACACCGCTCGAAAACTCCAGCGCGTTCCCATCGGGCAAAGTAAGGCTGATCGCTGTACCAGTAACCATTTTCTACCTATCGGCTCCCATTAAAACAAACAGCCCGGACCCGGTGAACCTCACCGGGAGCGGGCCATTTAAGAAATACCAGTTTTACTGAGGGATTTCAACACAAGAGGGCGGTGTCAGGGTTGGCTTTCCCAAAAACGGGAGAAATCAAAAAGGAGGAATCCGGGCTCCTCTCCCTTTCTGATCCGCTGAAACCATTCAACTAAATCACGAGCATCGATGAACATGTCGAGAGGGTCCGGCTTTACATCATAATTGGGGGAGAACTCCGTGTTCCCAAAATCGATGTCAGATATAATGAATCCGGAGCCGACGGTCACAGAATGCGACCCACTTCCCACAGGCAATGGGAATGTCTGAACGAATCCATCCGGGACAACTTCGCGCACCGTGTAAACACCTGGCGCCACATCGGACAGCCAATATAGGCCTGCCTCATCGAAGGCGGTATTCGGATCATCCGCGATGGCCACAGCGTGTGGCTCCCCCTCGTCCAGGATGTTGTCGTTGTTCGTGTCCAGGTAAATGGTCACGCCGGGGAGGCCCGGCTCCCCAGAATCGCGCTGGCTGTTGCCGTTCTCGTCGAGCCATTTCACTCCGTGGATACTTCCCGGAACAATCTGCTGGTTTCCAAAATCGATCCCCTCAATAACGGCTCCGGAACCGACGGTCACGGAATGCGACCCACTTCCCGCTGGCGATGGGAATGTCTGAACGAATCCATCCGGGACAACTTCGCGCACCGTGTAAACACCTGGCGCCACATCGGACAGCCAATAAAGGCCTGCCTCATCGAAGGCGGTATTCGGATCATCCGCGATGGCCACGGCGTGTGGCTCCCCCTCGTCAAAGCTGTTGTCGTTGTTGGTGTCCAGGTAAATGGTCACGCCGGGGAGGCCCGGCTCCCCAGGATCGCGCTGGCTGTTGCCGTTTTCGTCGAGCCATTTCACTCCGTGGATACTTCCCGGAACAATCTGCTGGTTTCCAAAATCGATCCCCTCAATAACGGCTCCGGAACCGACGGTCACGGAATGCGACCCACTTCCTACAGGCAATGGGAAAGTCTGTATAAATCCATCCGGGACAACTTCGCGCACCGTGTAAACACCTGGCGCCACATCGGACAGCCAATAAAGGCCTGCCTCATCGAAATCTGTTAATGGATTGTCCTCAATGGCCACGCCGGCTGGCTCCCCCTCGTCCAGGTGGCTGTCGTTGTTTGTTTCCAAGTAGATGGTCACACCGGGGAGGCCCGGCTCCCCAGGATCGCGCTGGCTGTTGCCGTTCTCGTCGAGCCATTTCACTCCGTGGATACTTCCCGGAACAATCTGCTGGTTTCCAAAATCGATCCCCTCAATAACGGCTCCGGAACCGACGGTCACGGAATGCGACCCACTTCCCGCTGGCGATGGGAAAGTCTGAACGAATCCATCCGGGACAACTTCGCGCACCGTGTAAACACCTGGCGCCACATCGGTCAGCCAATAACGGCCTGCCTCATCAAATGCGGTATTTGGATCATTCTCCATGGCCACAGCCGACGGTTCTCCTCGGTCCAGCGTGTTGTCGTTATTCGTGTCCAAGTAAATGGTCACGCCGGGGAGGCCCGGCTCCCCAGGGTCACGCTGACCATTGCCGTTGTCGTCCTGCCATTTCACCCCGTGGATGCTGCCAGGCGGAGTTTTTTGGAGGAATTCGATGGGTTTTACGGAGGTGCCTGTTGAAGCGCTCAATTCAGCGACCAAGGCGAGTGAAAGCAGGAACATGATCAATAGGTGAGGGGCATTGGTGGGCGCTACTGGATTTGAACCAGTGACTTCTTGCATGTCAAGCAAGCACTCTAACCAACTGAGCTAAGCGCCCTCCCCCTGGAGGTTATCAGATCGAGACGCGAAATTAGAGGGTGCCCGATGGGGGTGTCGACCAGGGGCGGAAGACGAAAAACACCCCATTTATGGGGAGATGACCTCGGAACTGACCTCATTTCATAGAACATAAGTATGTAATGGGTTATGTTAGCCTTTCCCCAACACTTCTCCTACCCGGGTCAGCTGCGCTTGACCCCAAAAGAGGGCCATTTCCGCGCAACTATAGCACTCAGTTGGGGCCCCGAAATGCCGATAAATCAAGGGATTGCCCACGTGAAGTCCGTTTCGAGGGTGAGGGGAAAGTGAAGGGAACGGAAGTCAGAAAGAAACCAGTGACTTTTTTAGGGTCATCCGCCAAGGGAATAGGTGACCTCTCTGTGCACGTTAAAACACGGAGAAGGTCATCCCGCGTTGCGATCATTTCGCATAAGGGAAACTTCTCTGCCCTGTCGCGTCTGTCTGTTCGCACAATCCTGCTCATCCTTTCTTTACTAAGCCCGTTGCTAACGCACGCAGTCGCTGGAGACCTGCTGGTCAGTTCTGCCACCGATGTCCTTCGGTACGACGGAGTAACCGGGGCATTCGTAAACCAATTTATCGGTTCCGCCAGCGGAGGTCTCGTCTTCGGACCGGAGCGGGACCTGTATGTGTCAAAAGAAACCACCAGCGAGGTGCTTCGGTTCGACGGAGAAACCGGGGCGTCGCTTGGAGTGTTCGTCAGTTCAGGAAGTGGCGGTCTTTCTGGCCCACGGGGACTGGTCTTTGGTCCGGACGGGAACCTCTACGTAGTCAGCAGAGACTCGGACCAGGTACTTCGATACAACGGGACAACAGGAGCATTCATCGACGCATTCGCTGCTGGTGGGGGCTTACGGCCAACCCCAGGCAATGGTTTTCGGCACGGACGGGAATCTTTACGTAACCAGTCGAGGTACGGACCAGGTTCTTCGATACAATGGGTCGACGGGTGTCTTCATTGATGCATTTGTCGGAGCCGGTTCGGGCGGATTGACCCAACCGTTGGGGTTGGTTTTCGGGCCCGACGATAACCTTTATGTAGCCAGCAGGAATTCGAACGAAATTCTTCGATATAATGGGTTGACGGGTGTTTTCATCGACGCCTTTGTCGGAACGGGATCGGGGGGCTTAAGCAGTCCTGAGGGGCTCGTGTTCGGGGCGGATGGGAACCTTTACGTCGCAAGCAACGGGACGAATGAGGTTCTACGGTACAACGGCTCAACAGGCGTTTTCATCGACGTGTTCGCTTCCAGTGGCGGGTTATCGGCACCGACATTTCTGGTCTTTTTCCCTCCACCCCCCCCCAGACCCGGTCCTGATTTGTTGGTGACCAGCTTCAGCACGAATGAGGTCCTCCGCTACAAGGGAACCAACGGAGGCTTTACTGGAGTATTCGCCACGGGGGGTGGATTAAACGGAGCTGCCGGCCTGACTTTTGGGCTGGACGACAACCTGTACGTGGCCAGTTTCAACACGAACGAGGTATTGCGTTACGACAAGGCAACCGGTGCTTTCATCGATGCATTTGTTGGAACAACCGTAGACAAACCAAATGGTCTGGTTTTCGGACCGGATAACAACCTGTACGTATCCGGAGATTTTGATTGGAGAGTTGGGCAGTACGATGGTACAACCGGGGGATTCCTGAGTAACTTCGTCGATTGTTGCACGACAATCCAAGAGCCTAACGGGGTGACTTTTGGACCCGATGGTAATCTTTACGTAGCGAGTTCAAAGACCGATGAGGTCTTGCGGTTCGATGGGATGACGGGTGCCTTCATCGATATGTTTGTCCCGGGAGGCACTGGTGGCCTCACCCAGCCGGAAGGCTTGCTCTTTGGCCCGGATGGAAATCTTTATGTCACAAGCTTCGTTACTCATGAAGTCCTCAGGTATAACGGTACGACAGGCGCTTTCATCGACGCCTTCATTACAGCCTCAAGAGGGGGACTGACGGCGCCATTAGGTCTGGTTTTCGGCCCGGATGGCCATCTCTACGTCACCAGCAGCGGAACCAATCAGGTTATCCGCTACAACGGGGCAACCGGCGATTTTGAAGATGTATTCGTTACTTCGGGAAGCAGCGGCCTCGCCCAGCCTCATTCCCTTATCTTTTTCCCACAAGCGGCTATCGATCCGGATCACGGAATGATCGTTTCCAGTAAAATGACGAACGAAGTCCTGCGATACGACGAAGAAACAGGCAACTTCGTCGACATTTTCGTCACAACCTCCAGCGGAGTTGTTACAAAACCTGCAGGGTTGGTGTATGGGCCGACTGGAGACCTGTATGTGGCCAGTCAAATGACGGATGAGATTTTGCGCTACGACGGAACGACGGGGGCCTTGAAGGAGGTCTTTGTCACAGCAGCGAGCGGAGGATTGGACCAACCTGACGGGTTGACCTTCGGCCCGGATGGCAACCTGTACGTTTGCAGCTACGCCACCGACGAGGTGCTGCGATACGATAAGACGACTGGAGCATTCCTCGATGATTTTGTTTCCCTCCAAGACGGCGGCCTGGATGGACCAGCCGACCTGGTATTTGGTGCTGATGGCGATCTTTATGTTACCAGCGCTCTGACAGCCCAGGTTCTCGAGTACGACGGAGGCACGGGTGGTTTTCTGGGCGTCTTTGCGTCCGGCGGCGGACTTTCTGCGCCGATGGGACTTGTCTTCGGCCCGGACACGAACCTGTATGTGTCCAGTTCCGCGAACGACAGTGTGCTGCGTTACAACGGAACGACCGGTGTTTTCATCGATATCTTCGTTACGACGGGACTTGGCGGACTCACCATCCCCCTGAACCTGGTTTTTGGTCCTGATGGGAACCTCTATGTCAGTAGCGTTAACACCGATGAGGTGCTGCGCTACAACGGGACCACGGGGGCATTTATCGACGCTTTTGTCGCGGCGCTCAGCGGGGGATTGATCCAACCCAGAGGGCTCGTGTTCCGCCCGGACGGGAAGCTTTACGTTTCCAGTTTCGCCACGAGTGAAGTCTTGCGTTTCGACGGAACCACCGGCGCATTCGTGGGTGTTTTCGTCACAGCCTCCAGCGGAATCATCGATCTCCCGACCTACCTCGTGTTTGGGCCGGATGGAAACCTTTATGTGAACAGTAGAAATACACACGAGGTTCTTCGATATGATGGGACGAACGGGAGGTTCCTGAACGTCTTTGTGAAAAGTGCGACCGGGGGTTTGGACACGCCCACCGGTTCGACCATCGGGTCGGACAACAACCTTTATGTTTGCAGTGGAACGGCAAACTCAGTGAACCAATATGACGGAACCACCGGCGACTTACTGAGCATTTTTGTGACGTCCATGAGCGGCGGCCTGGAGAGGCCAAGAGGACTGGTTTTTGGGCCGGATGGGAATCTGTATGTCTCCAGCTTGATGACCGATGAGGTCCTTCGCTACAACGGAACCACGGGGGCCTTTATCAACGCTTTTGTTTCTGCGGGAAGCGGCGGTTTAGATGAGCCGCGCGGTCTCTACTTTGCCTCCGACGGCAACCTTTACGTGGCCAGCGGGCTGTCGGATGAAATCCTGAGATATAACGGTACGACGGGCGCTTTCATTGACATATTTGTCACCGCTCTAAGTGGTGGATTGGACGAACCCACCGACCTGCGAACTGGTCCGGACGCCAACCTCTATGTGACCAGTTTTGCGACCGATGAAGTCCTGCGCTACAACGGGACCACGGGGGCCTTCATTGACGCATTTGTCACAGTCGCGAGCGGGGGATTGGATCAACCCAAAGGCTTGATGTTCGGTCCTGATGACAACCTTTATGTCTCCAGTGGCAATACTGACGAAGTGCTGTGTTACAACGGGACGACGGGGGCATTCATTGAAGTTTTCGTTACCCCTTCTACCGGGTTAGCAAGTCAGCCTTTAGGGATGAAGTTTGGTCCGGATAGAGACCTTTATTTATGCAGTAAGATGACGCACGAGGTTCTTCGCTATGATGGGATGACCGGGGCCTTGTTCGAAATCTTCGTTAAGGCGGGCAGCGGGGGAATCACCGATCCTTTCGGATTAACCTTTGGACCGGCGCTGGATTTGTACGTTACCAGCGAGACCGGGGACGCGGTTTACCGGTATGACGGCACGACAGGGGCGTTCGTAAGTATCTTCGTTCCTGGTATGAGCGGCGGACTTGATGTTCCGAAGGAATTGACCTTTGGGCCTGATGGGAACCTTTATGTCTCCAGTTTCAACACCGACGAGGTGCTGCGCTACAACGGGACGACCGGCGCGTTCATAGACGCTTTCATCTCCTTCCAGAGCGGCGGATTGACCCAACCGAGGAGTCTCGTTTTCCACGCTGATGGCAACTTGTATGTCGCCAGCCATATGACGGACGAAGTGCTGCGGTACAGCGGGGTTACGGGCGGATTTATAGACGTCTTCGTGACCGCAGCCAGTGGGGGGTTGGATCAGCCCACCGATCTGGAGTTTGGACTTGATGGGAAACTGTATGTCGGCAGTAAGATGACAGACCAGGTTCTCCGATACGATGGGACCACGGGCGCCTTTATAGACATCTTCGTAACCGCAGCCAGTGGGGGACTCGACCAGCCAATAGCGTTAGGTTTTCTCCCCACGCTTGTACCTACGCCAACGCCCTCGCCGACCGCGACCGCGACTTTTACTCCGACGGTTACCGAGACCTTCACTCCGACCGTCACTGAAACCTTTACATCGACGGTTACCGAGACCTTTACCCCGACACCCGTTGATCCGGGTGGTGATTTCCTGCTCACCAGTTTCTTAACTGACGAAGTCCTGCAATATAATGGGACGACGGGCACCTTCGTGGCTGACTTTGTCTTGTCCGGCACTGGAGGGCTTGATGCGCCTTGGGGATTGGCGTTCGGTCCCGACCTGAACCTTTATGTCTCCAGTTATAATTCCGATCAGGTCCTACGCTATGACAGGATGACAGGAGCGTTCATTGACATTTTCGTCTCCTTTCAAAGTGGTGGATTGGATGGACCGTCCAGTATGATCTTTGGGCCAAACGGTAATTTGTTATGTTCCAGCGAAAATACAGACGCCGTTTACGAATACAACGGAACCACGGGGGCCTTTTTGGGAGCTTTTGTCTCCAGCGCAAGTGGTGGACTCGATGTGCCGAAGGCGTTGGTGTTCGGACCGGACGGGAACCTTTATGTCTCCAGCTCTTCCACAGACGAGGTGCTTCGTTATAACGGGACGACGGGGGCCTTTATCGACGCGTTCGTCTCTGCGGGGAGCGGCGGCCTGAATCGGCCGGAAACCATCATATTCGGGCTGGATGGGAGTCTGTACGTGACCAGTTTCATGACGCATGAGGTGTTGCGATACAACGGCGCTACGGGCGCCTTTATCGACGTTTTCGTTTCTGCAGGAAGCGGCGGCTTGAATGCTCCGACCGGACTGCTCTTTCGTCCGGACGGGAACCTCTATGTCCTCAGTAATAGCACAAACCGGGTGCTGCGTTACAACGGGACAACCGGTGCATTCATAGACATCTTCGTTAACGCAACCGGGGGACGGAATGCACCGATATCGCTGATTTCCTTCCCCGGCCCCCCGCCAACCCCGACTCCCACGCCCACAGTCACCGAGACTTTTACGCCCACAGTCACCGAGACTTTTACGCCCACGGTTACTCATACCTTTACTCCCACGGTGACTGAGACTTTCACACCGACAATTACCCAGACGCCGACTATAACGTCGACCATCACCCCGAGCGTCACAGGAACTCGCCCCACGGAGACAAACACAGGGACGAACACCGCGACCCCTACGATTACGGATACGCCGACGAGTACTGTTTCTGAGACGCCCACCGTGACCGAAACCGGGACAAATACAGTGACTCACACCTCGACAATGACCGACACGCCCACAATCACTGAAACACCGACCATTACGCCAACGGTCACGGCATCAATGACCGGGACCCGACCCACGGAGACGAATACAGGAACCAACACCGCCACTCCGACTGTGACGGAAACACCAACCGACGCCGTGACGGAAACGATGACCTTTACGATGACTCCTACTGATTCGTTCACGGAAACCGCGACTTTTACACCCACCAGAACTCGGACCGCTACCTTTACGCTGACACCTACAAAGACCCCAACGATCACCCGGGGACGACCAGTCGAAACCGATCCGATTCTCATTAACGACCTGACCGATCTAGAGATATTCAGCAGTGTGACCGTGGCGGAACTGGATGGAGACCCGGAAGTCGAACTGGTTTTTGGGACAGACCGAACCGGGTTGCTGGATGATGGAGCGGGGCTTTATGCGGTTAATCTGGATGGTTCACCCGTCGCTGGACATTGGCCAGTGGTGTTAGACGCAGATGTCCGCAGCAGCCCCGCCGCCGCCGACCTGGACAGGGACGGCCGTGATGAAATCGTGGTCGGGACCTATAGACGGCCCGATACGATTCTCATTATCGACCACGACGGGAGCCTGATGGGAACAGCAACGAGTCAATTCTCGATCTATTCCTCCCCTGCTTTTGGGGATCTGGATGGTGACAACGACCTGGAGATTGTCGTTGGAACGTCCGATGAGCGGTTGGTTGCGCTTGAATGGGATGGCAGCCCGGTTGTTGGCCAATGGCCAGTTAATCTACCCTCCCGTCCGAACCCCCTCCAAACCC
>Ga0310121_10005599_pt1 | contig 10766 bp, 8 predicted proteins | sample CB27_Tmax_986_MG_FD_203504 | JGI IMG/M metagenome (GOLD analysis project Ga0310121, IMG submission 203504) | Marine microbial communities from Western Arctic Ocean, Canada - CB27_Tmax_986 | ecosystem: Environmental > Aquatic > Marine > Oceanic | place: Canada: Western Arctic Ocean | collected... | reverse complement strand
CAGCCAGGCCCATATTCCCATTACTGGTGCTCGTATGCACCCTGTTGGCAGGTGATGCCTGGGCTGGTGATTGGCCGATGTGGGGCCGTACATCGGCTCGTAATATGGCTTCGCCCGAGACTGGGCTTGTGACCAGCTTCGATCCGGGTCGTTTAAAGGCGGGTTCGGAAGACATTGATCTCGCGACGACCCGGAATGTGAAGTGGATTCAGAAGCTCGGATCGCAGGCATACGGCAATGCGACTATATCGAACGGGCGCATTTGCGTGGGGACGAATAACGAGACCCCCCGTCAGAAGAAGATCCAGGGCGACCGGGGCGTCGTGATGTGCTTTACCGAAAGCAGCGGCTCGTTTTTATGGCAGCTTACCGCGCCCAAGCTCGGCGCCGGAAAGGTAAGTGACTGGGAATATCTGGGCATTTGTTCGTCACCGGCTCAGCATAATGATCGCATCTATGTGGTAACCAATCGCGCCGAAGTCCTTTGTCTGGACGCCCATGGCATGAAAAATGGCAATCAGGGGCCGTTCAAGGAAGAGGGCAGCTATATGGCCGGGCCGGGCAAACCGGTGGTCGCAGTCGACCCTCTGGACGCCGATATTTTGTGGCGTTTTGATATGCGAAAGGAACTCTCCATATTCCCCCACAATATCGCCAGTAGCTCGGTCCTGGTGGTGGGCGACCGGGTATTTGTTACCACTTCCAACGGAGTGGATTGGTCCCATCGTAACATTCCCTCCCCTATTGCACCGAGCCTGGTTGTGCTGGACCGCAAGACCGGTGCGCTGGTGGGAGAAGAGGGCTCCACGATCAGTGAACGTGTTCTGCACGGGAACTGGGCTTCACCGGCTCTGGGAAAGGTGAAAGGTCGTGATATGGTCCTCTTTGGGGCCGGAGATGGCTATTGCTATGGCTTCCATCCCAAGCCGAAAGAGGATGCGGACGGCTTTCCGATGTTGCCGGAACTCTGGCGCTTTGATGGGAATCCAAAGAGCTACCGTGTGCGGGACGGTAAACCGGTCCGCTACCCACGGCGCGATGGTCCCAGCGAGATTATCGGGACACCCGTTTTCCACGACGGGAAGGTCTATGTGGTGATTGGTCAGGATCCGGAGCATGGTCCTGGCGTCGGGAATCTGAGCTGCATCGATCCGTCCAAGAAAGGTGAAATCAGTGAGAGTGGCCGTGTTTGGAGCTTCACCAAGATCGGTCGTTCCATCTCTACCGTCGCGATCGCGAAGGGGTTACTTTTTGTCGCGGATCTGGATGGGAAGGTCTATTGCCTGGACGCCAAGACCGGGGCCCATCATTGGACGCATGATACGGAGGGGCGCATCTGGTCGTCTCCCCTGGTGGCCGACGGAAAGGTTTATATTGGCAATGCCGATGGTGTCTTTACCATTTTAGAGGCGTCTCCGACCCGAAAGATTCTGCATACAGTTTCCTTTGTCGGACCCATTTACAGCTCAGCCGTTGCGGCCAATGGGGTTGTCTACGTATCGACGCCTACACATCTCTATGCCCTTATGGATATGGGTGGGGACGCCAAGTAATGGGCTCAAAAGGATTTATCATCCTGGTCGGCATTCTGCTGGCCATTTTACACCAGGATTTCTGGCTTTGGGGTGATGGGAGCCTTCTGTTTGGCTTTCTGCCGGTCGGGCTGGGATACCACGCCGCCTATTCGATTGTGGTGGCCCTGTTCTGGTGGTGGGTTGTTCGAGCCGTGTGGCCGGCCGACCTGGATGTGTCGAACGACGAGGAGATGCCCCCATGATCGTGGTGGTCATTATCGTCGTCTATCTGGCGATGTTGTTGGTACTCGGTTGGCTGAGTTCTCGTCGATTTCGGAATACGAGCGACGACTTTTTCCTGGCCAGTCGAAGCATTGGGCCCTTTCTGCTGGTGATGTCCCTATTCGGGACCACCATGACCGCCTTCGCCCTGGTGGGGAGCACCGGCAAAGCCTATAGCCAGGGCATCGGGGTCTACGGTCTGATGGCCTCCTGGTCGGGACTGATCCATTCGGCGGTCTTTTTCCTGGTAGGAATCAAACTCTGGTCTCTGGGAAAACGATACGGCTATGTAACGCAGACCCAGTATTTTCGAGATCGTTTTGGCAGTGAGCTGCTTGGGCGATTGCTCTTTCCGATCCTCGTAGCTCTGGTGGTCCCCTATCTTCTCATCGGTCTAATGGCAGCCGGGGTGACGGTGGAGAAGGTGACGGGCAGGACGGAAGCCTTCGGGCCGGATGGGATCCCTGGCTGGGTAACGGCCGGAGTGGTCTGTCTGGTAGTATATTCCTATGTTTTCTTCGGCGGGTTGCGCGCGGCAGCCTGGGCGAATGCCTTTCAGACCATCGTCTTTCTGGTGGTGGGGCTTCTCGCCTTTTATCTAATCGCGGACAGTCTGGGCGGCGTGGAGGCTGCGACGGCCCAGGCGGAGCCCGACCGACTCGTTCGAGAAGGGTCGATTTCGAAGCTCCATTTCACCAGCTATCTGTTCATTCCCCTGTCGGTGGGGATGTTTCCCCATCTTTTTCAGCATTGGCTTACGGCTCGGTCGGCCCGAACCTTTAAGGCACCGGTGGTCCTGCATCCCGTGCTGATCATGCTGGTCTGGGTCCCCTGTATCTTGATCGGGGTCTGGGCGACGGGAGTCCTTGGGACATCGAAGCCGCCGAATGCCATCCTGGGCATCATGGTCGGCCGATTGAAGGATCCGTATATTACCGGTCTGGTCACCGCAGGTATTCTCGCGGCCATCATGTCGTCGTTGGATTCGCAGTTTCTCTGTCTTGGCACCATGTTCAGCGAGGATGTGGTGTTTCGAATGAAGGGAAAGGATCAACTGACGGAAAAACAGAAACTTCTTCGTGCCCGCCTCTTTGTGGGGGTCGTGATCCTATGCACCTATCTGCTCTCCCTTATCACCACAAAGAGCATTTTCGATCTGGGGATCTGGTGTTTTAGTGGCTTTGCGGGCCTCTTTCCGCTGGTTCTAGCGGCCCTGTATTGGAAACGAACGACGGCGGCCGGGGCTATTGCCTGTATCTGCACCACAGCGGTTGTCTGGTTGGTTTTCTTCGTCCAATCGCCGGGCAAAGAGACGCTTGTTCTGGGAATGATGCCTGTCGTCTTCATCGTGTTGGCGTCGACGGTGAGTCTCATCGTGGTATCCTTGGGTACGAAGCCGGTCGAAAGCCAACGATTGCGGCGTTTTTTTCCGATTGAGGACGATTCCAGATGAGGACCGCCGAACAGATAAAGGAACAACTCGACTCCCATATCCGCAGCATGGTGGCGTGGCATTTTTCGGAGGAGACGGGCACACCGTTCTGGTTGTCATGGGCCAAGGCACAGTCCTTCGATCCACGGTCGGATGTACGCAGCTTTGAAGACCTGCTGCGGTTTCCTGATTTCGACGGTGATGCGTTGCGTAGTGGAGATCTCGACGCTTTTATACCCAGGGGCTATGCCGATAAACCCTATCGGATTTTTGAGAGTGGTGGTTCGACCGGCTCACCGCATCGTCGTTTGAGTTGGAACGATCATCGGACCGATTACGACGAGTTCTCCAAACACCTGCCCAAAACGCATTTTCCGCAGGGTGCCAGCTGGCTTATGGTTGGACCCACGGGACCACGCCGTATACGTCTGACCATCGAATATCTGGCGCAGATACGTGGTGGCCGTTGCTTTCATGTAGACCTGGATGCTCGTTGGGCCAGAGCTTTGATGGCGTCTGGCCGTCACGAACGTTTTGCGGAATACAAAGCCCATATATTGGAGCAGGCGGTAGCGATCCTACAATCGACCTCGATCCAATGCCTGTTCATTACACCCAGTCTTCTGGAGGGGCTGGACGAGTTGTGGCCTCTTCGTGAGAGCCAGGTCACCGGCATCATGTGCGGTGGCACCTCTATGACAGCGCAGACCGTACGATTTCTGTTGGAAGAGGTACTAGGCGAGCAGACGCGCTTATTTCCCACCTACGGAAACACCCTGATGGGCGTGGCTCCAAGCTGCGCCATTCGCGCGGAGGAAGGCTACCAGCTTAACTACTACCCGCCCGTACCACGTGCGGTTCTCCGGGTGGTCCAGCCCGACGATCCCTCCAACCTGGTCGACTATGGTCAGGTCGGCCGCGTGGAGTTGACCACGTTGACGCGGGAATTTTTTATGCCCCGTTTTCTGGAGCGTGATGAGGCCATTCGCCTGGAGCCATGCGCTGAATATCCCTATGACGGGGTTGGGCAGGTCCGTCCCCTGGGCTCGACGGACGCGCCGGTGGCAGAGGGAGTCTATTAGCGGAATGCCCGGACCTCTGCACATACCGGTGATTCGCCGTGGCAAGGTCTATCAAAGCCTCGATGTCAGACCACTGGTTGATCCACGAGATGGATCGCCGGTTGCCCAGATCAGCATCGCAAATACCGATCTGATCGAACGCGATGCACGTGCTTTCCATTCGAATCCGACGATGCCTATCCGGCTTGATTCTGGAGAGTTGCAGGCGTTAGCCCGTGCGGCCGCCGATGGGTTCTTGAAGGACGACCTGGAGTTATATCCCGGTGGACCGGCGCACGGTCCCGATGACTATCTGGCTCATCTATGTCGAACGACGGGTCTGACACTCGGCCATGCACAAGTTCAGTTGGAGCGGTTGGCGGACGCCATCCGCACCGTATCCGAGAGTGTCGAGCAGCAGGCTGGTGGCAGGGCTCTGAAGCAGGTGGCGTCCGGTCTGGCGGTGGTATTGCCCAATAACGCCCCGGGGGTCAACGGGCTGTGGTTGCCTGCCCTCGGACTGGGAGTTCCGGTGGCCATCAAGCCTGGTCATTCGGACCCATGGACCCCTTTACGAGTCTTTTCGGCCTGGCGTCGGGCGGGTCTTGCCGAGGCGTTAATGAGCTACTATCCGTCGACCCATGCGGGCGTGGACATGTTGCTGAATTGCTGGCCACGTGGATTGATTTTTGGGGATGGCGCCACGGTGAACCCGTATCGGACACGTGTGGATGTGTCTGTTCGTGGTCCCGGTCGAAGTAAGATCATCTTTGGTCCTGATGAAATATCCAACTGGCCCGAGCATCTTGAGTTGATGGCTGCTTCCGTACTGTACAACGGTGGTCGAAGTTGTATCTGCGCGTCGACCATTATGGTCCCTTCACAGGCCGAGGACGTCGCCCGGGCTCTTGCGGAGCGGCTGGTGGAGATCGTTCCTTCCGAGGGAGATACACTGGCGGCCTGCGTGGAGCCGGGTCAGGCCAAACGACTCAACCAGTATGTGGACGAAGCTGTGCGGAGTGGCGCCGTCGTGGATTGTTCGGCGGACCTTCGAGGTTCCCCTCGTTGGGTTGTTCACGAAGGCCTCGAATACCTCTTGCCGACGGTGGTCCTATGCAGCGATCCGGCACATCCATTGGCACAAACCGAGGTTCCATTCCCTCTTGTATCCGTGGTGGAAGTGGCTCCTGATCAGTGGAACGATTGGTTGGAACCCAGTCTGGTGGCCACGGTTCTAACCGCTGATACCTCTTGCGCGGACGGGTTGCGGCGGTCGGGCAAAATCAGCACCATGCACCAGGGTCCTATCCCAACCACTGCGATTCGCTGGGACTGTCCGCCAGAGGGCAATCTGGTCGATCACCTCTGTTCGAAGACCCCATCATGAATACGACCGGTTTCGACACCCTTGGCTGGGATCTTCCAACACGCGTCTTATTTGGATCGGGCTGTATTTCGCGTCTGGCGAATGAGGTGAATCAACTTGGTGGCAGGCGCGTATTGTTGGTGAGTGATAAGGGGGTGGCGGATGCCGGCCATGTTGCAAAGGCACAGGCGATCCTCGATGGCGCAGAGATCCCATCCACACTTTTCCTGGACATTCAGGAGAATCCCACGGACGTGGATGTGGGTCGTTGCGCGGAGGTAGCGAGACAAGAGGGCTCGGATATCCTGGTGGGTCTTGGAGGTGGTAGCGCTATGGATGCCGCCAAGGGGACGAATCTTCTGCTGACCCAGGGGGGACGTATTCAAGATTATTGGGGTATGGACAAGGTCGTCGAGCCCATGCTTCCCTTAATTGCCATCCCGACCACGGCGGGTACCGGCAGCGAGGTACAGCAGGTCGCGTTGATATCGGATGCGCGGACCCATCAAAAGATGGCCTGTGGTGGTTCCGGGATCCGACCCACCACAGCGATTCTAGATCCGGATCTTAGCCTGAGCCAACCGGCAGAGGTGGCTTGTTCTACGGCTCTTGATGCCATGACCCATGCGTTGGAATCCGTGGTAACAAAAACTCGTACTGCGATGTCGCAGGCGTTTTCCGGGGCGGCCTTTCGTCTTGGTTATCCGGCGGCGACTCAAATTCTGAACGGGTCGACAGATTCTCGTGTACGCGGCGAGATGTTGAAAGCGGCCTGTTATGCTGGACTCGCCATTGATCATAGCATGTTGGGAGCGGCTCATTCCTGTGCCAACCCGCTCACCCAGGGCTATGGATTACGCCATGGCTTTGCCGTGGGTGTAATGCTTCCGTATGTGATGGGTTTCAACGCCGAAGACCCTTCTGTGGCTGCAATCTATGGCGATCTGGCCAGAACCAGTGGACTCATCCCTGCCGAAGAATCGGACAAGAAGGGTGTCGGTGTGCTGGTCTCGATTGTGGAAGAGTTATGTGCCAAGAGTGGGGCTCGGGCGGCCTTCGAGGCGCTCGATGTGTCGGACGGTGACGTAGCGCAATTGGCCAGGGCTGCGGCACAACAGTGGACGGCCCAGTTTAATCCCCGGATCGTGGACATACCGGATTTCGAGAATTTGTATCGCCTTGCGCTTGTGCGTTGAAGGGTTGGCGAGGCAACGATAAGCTTTTCGGGAATCCGAGTCCTGCTATGATGGCTTTTCAATTACCCCTACTGCATAGGCTGAAGGTGAAAGGGTTGGTTCGACGTCCTGCCAAAGAACGAATCATACGATTCGGATATATGTGGATTCTGCTTGGTCTGATGGGTGTTCTGGTTCCGCAGCAGGTCTGGTCACAGACAACGGACTGGAGCCATGTTCGGGGTGGACCACTGCAAACGGGGCGTGCGGATGGACATCTAGCGGCCGATCTCCAGCTGCTCTGGCAATTCAAGACGGACGATGAGGTCGTGTCTTCCGCTACAATCGCGGACGGTCGTGTTTATGTGGGCTCCAGGGACGGAAAGCTATACGCCCTGGATCAGAAGACCGGGACGAAGATATGGTCTGCGGCGAATGAGGGGCGGATCGAGGCCTCTCCGACCCTGATTCCGGACGCCGTAGTCGTCGGTTCGACCGATGGTGCGGTTCGAGCCTACAGTCGGGCCACGGGGAAAGTCCTCTGGTCATACCAGACCCAGGACAAGATTCTGGCCACGGCGACCTATCATCCGAAAACGTCCGTGGGCCCGCTGCTTGTGGTCGGGAGTTATGACGGAAAACTATATGCCCTGGACCCTGGATCCGGGAAACTTCGCTGGTCTCATACGACGGATAATTACGTGCATGCGAGTGCCAGCGTCACAGCAGATACCGTTGTGTTCGGAGGCTGTGATGGATTTTTGTATGTAGTATCCGTCAAGGACGGCACTGCGATCCGAAGCCTGAACCTGAAGTCGCAGATCGGGGTATCACCAGCTATTTCGGGAGACGAGGCCTATTTAGGATTGTACGGCAATCGATTCGTACGTATTCGCCTGTCGGATGCCACCGTCCAGTGGGAGTATCGTGACCAGAACTTCCCGTATCTGTCGGGAGCCGCATTGGGAGAGGATGCGGTTTATTTCGGTAGCCGGGATCGCCACATACATGCGGTAGATCGTTCCGACGGGACGGTTTTATGGACGGTTCGAACGCGCGGAGCAGTGGATGGTTCGCCTGTATTGGTAGATGGGAAAATAGTGTTCGGGTCGACCGATGGGCGCCTCTACATTGTGCGCGCGACCGATGGCGAACCTATCTGGAAGCATGATATCGGCGGTTCCATCTCTACGACACCGGCCGTCGTCGGAGGAATGGTTGTGATTGGTTCTTCGAACGGTTCCGTATATGCTTTCGGAACTCGGAATAAGTAGAGTTGTCGTAGTGGAACCAATGGACCAGATACCGGAAGAGGCGTTCGCCGCCGATGGTTATGGTGGGGGCTATTTCGTTTCCAACTATCCGCCGTTTTCCCATTGGACGGATGACGCCGTGATCTCTACGCCCGCTTCGTTACAGGTATCGCAGCCCAGCACCAGGCCTTTGGGGGTCTATGTCCATATTCCCTTCTGCAGGAAACGGTGTCATTTCTGCTATTTCCGGGTCTACACCGGTTATAACGCGCAGATGGTGGAGGACTATCTCGGATCGGTGGTCCAGGAGGTGGCGTTGCTGCGGGAGCAACCGGCCCTCACCAACCGGACTCCGGATTTTCTCTACTTTGGAGGTGGCACTCCCTCCTATCTGTCCGCCCGACAGTTTGATGGCTTCATAGGCGCGCTACAGCCTTTACTCGACCTGAGTTCGCTGAAGGAGTTTACCTTCGAATGTGAGCCAGGGACCCTGAATCTGGATAAGCTCCAAGCCTTTCGTGCGGCCGGAGTGGGGAGGCTGAGTCTTGGTGTAGAACATTTCGATTCCCAGATTCTGGAGGTGAATGGCAGAGCCCATGACCATGACGATATCTACGAAGCGTATGAATTGGCGCGTAAGATCGGCTTTCCCCAGATCAATATTGATTTAATTTCCGGTCTTCTGGGCGACACAGAAGAAACCTGGAAGGATTCGGTCCGTCGGACCGTCGAATTGAATCCCGATAGTGTCACGATCTACCAACTGGAGTTGCCTTATAACACCACCTTCCACCGAGAATCGCGGGAGTCAGAACGTGATTTGGCGGAGCTTCCGGATTGGCCAACCAAACGTCGCTGGACCCAGGCTGCCTTCGACCAACTGGAAGCTGCGGGTTATGAGTTGAGTAGTGGCTATACAGCGGCTCGGGATGCTGCGACCTTTGTGTATCGAGATTCGTTATGGGAAGGCGCCGATCTGCTGGGTGTTGGGGTTTCTGCCTTTTCCAAGATGGGTGATACGCATTATCAGAATGACAAACATATCGATGGCTACCAGACACGTATCAAGGCGGGAGTCCTTCCGATCATGCGTGGTTATGTGATGAACGCCGATGAACAGCTCATTCGCCAGGTTGTGCTTCAACTGAAGCGAGGACATCTCGATCGTGCCGCTTTTCTGGCGGGCCATGGAGTGGATATCGGTCAGCGATTTGCGGGTCCGATCAAACGGTTGGAACGGTTTGGATTGGCCCAGGTAGACGATAGGGGCGTACAACTCAGTCGCCAGGCGCTTCTTCAGGTTGATCGGCTTCTGCCCTGGTTTTTCCGCCCGGAGCATAATCAGGACCGGCAGTCGGATTGATGAATAACGTACACTCATACGATGCGATCGTGATCGGCGCCGGCCCCGCCGGCTGTGCCGCCGCTACCGTTTTGGCGCAGCGCGGCCGACGAGTGGCGTTGATCGAGAAACAGGAAGGCCCCCGATATCGGATTGGCGAATCGCTGTTGCCCTTTTGTTACCACGTACTGGAACGACTGGATGTGTTGGACGTGCTTCGGAATTCGAGCTTTACGAAGAAGTTGAGCGTCCAGTTTATTTCGGCCCGTGGTGTGGTTGCCAAGCCGTTCTATTTCTCCGATCACCTGGACCATGATGCGGCGACAACATGGCAGGTAATGCGAGACGAATTTGATCAGATCCTCCTCGACAAGGCTCGCCAGCAGGGAGTGGACGTCTTTGAAGGTACGACGGTTGTCGATGCTATCGTCGATGGGTCGGCTACGGTGGGGGTATTGGCAGAACAGGGTACGAGCCTGGAGTTTCGAGCCCCGATAACCATCGACGCCTCGGGCCGAGAGGGTTTCTTCATGCGTAGGAATGGCTGGCGGAAGGGGGAGAAACACCTGAATCGGGTGGCGATATGGGCCTACTTTGAAGGCGCTGTACGCGATACGGGCCGAGATGAGGGCGCGACGACCATCGCTCGTCTTCCCCAGGATGGATGGTTCTGGTTCATCCCATTACATGAAGATCGCTCCAGTGTAGGGGTTGTGGCGAAGGCCAGTACTCTGGGGGCAAAGGAAAATGACCCACAGGCTATTTTTGATGCCCAGTCTCTATGCAATCCCTGGATTGCCGATCGCTTGAAACCGGCTCGTCAGATCACCAGTATTCGCACGACTCGTGACTACTCCTACCGGGCGCAACATTGTGCTGCAGATGGACTGATTCTATGTGGAGATGCCTTCACCTTTATGGATCCGGTTTTTTCAACGGGGGTCTTTCTGGCCTTGCATAGCGGCGAGAAGGCTGGGTTGGCGGCCCATGCCGCCCTGGCCGAGGGCCGTACAGATGCGTCCCAGTTTCAGGACTATGCGGATTGGTTCAAAGATACTCTGAGGCCGTTGCGACGCTTGATCTTTGCGTTTTACGATCCGGAATTCAGTTTTGCTCGCTTTGCCCGGACCTATCCGGAGTTGACCGGAGCGATCACGGATTGCCTGATCGGCAATGTGGCCCGCGATTTCAGTCCTCTATACGCAGCTCTTGACGCGTTTACGACGCCCCCGGGTTCAGTCGACTATGGTGATCCATTTACAGGACCGAAATGAAGATCCTGTACCTGAGTGGAGGTGCTGGCAACTTCATCTGCGGCACATGTGTTCGTGATCGGCAGCT
>Ga0310121_10005596_pt1 | contig 10770 bp, 5 predicted proteins | sample CB27_Tmax_986_MG_FD_203504 | JGI IMG/M metagenome (GOLD analysis project Ga0310121, IMG submission 203504) | Marine microbial communities from Western Arctic Ocean, Canada - CB27_Tmax_986 | ecosystem: Environmental > Aquatic > Marine > Oceanic | place: Canada: Western Arctic Ocean | collected... | reverse complement strand
CGCCAATAAGCGGTCGGCTTCGACGCCATCACCGCCTTGGCATACGGCGACATCGGCTCGACGTATTTTTTGCGCGCTTGGCCGGAGGCTTGCTCAAGCAGGCGGGTGGTCTCCTCGACGATGCGCGGCTCGGCGTTGACCTCGAGCCCGGCGGTGCGCGCTGGCCAAGTGGTGTAGCCCCCGAGCGTGTGCTGTTCCGGCGGCGGAATGTAGCCGCTCGCACCATTGGCCAGGCTGATGTTGAACGTCAGTGGCAGCGGGCTGGCCGACTTGAGCTTGAGGCCGGTCAACGCGTAAACCTCGCATGGGACCGCCGTGATGCCGAGGCCGCCGATGCGGATCGCCTGCAGCGGCACTTCCTCCACCGGGTTTTCGTGTATCCAAACCGCCTGCTCGGCGTACACCTCGGGGCGGTTGCGGGGCCGCTGGCCGTCCATCTTTTCGAGCATGTCGCGAGCCCACTTGAGGCGAGCAGTGTCCGGGGTGCGCCGGAAAAATTCCGGCCGCGACTCGGCCATGCCCAGCGGCACTTCCTCCGAGTGCTCGAGCTTGGCCAAGCGCTTGGCCACCATATCCACCAGTTGGCCGGTGTAATCCTGCATCGACCAGGTGCGGCGCTTGTCGCGGCTGTAATCGCCCCACCACGAGTCGCCGCTCGTGCCCTGCGACATGATGCCAACGAACGACTCGTCGCCCGGAGCCAGCCGCTTGGCCAAGCTCTCCGAGAACAGCCCGGCGTAATCGGCCGACACGCCGGGATGGCCGCTAAAATAATGCATTGAGAAATTAGCCAGCACCGACAACGGCCTGCCGTCGGGGCTTTGCACGCTCAAAAAACTTAGCCACGGATCGGCTGGACCGGTCGGACCGACGGCATTTTCGTTGCCGTGGCCGGGGTGCATGTTGGCGCGCACGGTCTTGTTGCCGAATGGATCGACCAATTCGTTCCCCTTCAAAAACGACCAGCGGCGGCAGGCGGTAAACTCGGCGGCGTCCACCCTGCCCCACGCCGCCTTGGCCGGTTGCAGGCTGGCGTTGGCCTGCACAATCGCCTCGACCAGTTTGCCCGGGAGGAACGCGCGGTAGCGGGGATCGACCCGGCTGCCGAGGCAGTAGTTCATCGAACTGGGCGCGCTATGGCAGTGCGTGGCGGAAATGAGGATGCGATCGAGCGGGATTCCAGTTTTGTCGGAGGCCAGACGCTTGGCCTCGTCGCACAGTTCTCGCGGTAACATGCAGCTATCGACCACCACGATGGCCAACCGCGTCACGCGATCATCGAGCACAAGGCAGCGTGCATGCAGCGGATCAACAATCTTGTTGTCGGTCGCCTCAATGAAGCCGCCGTTTCGAATCACCGGCAGCGTCTGCGGCGTGACGTCCACCTTGGCCGCGCCGGCACGCAACTCTGCTCGCACTTCGGCGGGAAACAGGCCAGCGACCAGCAACAAGGCAAAAAGAAAAAAGTGTTTTGTCATATCAGTTTGAATTGGCGATGAAAGCCAGCAAGTTGGCCATCTCATCAAGGCTCAGGCCGCTCTCCAACCCTTCCGGCATGAGCGAGCGGCCGGCGGCTTTCAACTCGGCGATGTCCGCCCGAAGGATGGTCTGTGGTTTGCCATCGACGCCGCGGAGCGTGAAGCCGTTGGCCGTCTCGTCGGCGATCATTCCAGCCAGCGTGATGCCGCTCTTGAGTCGCACCAAAAAAGTGGCGTATTGTTCGGACACTTCGCGATTGGGATCGAGTGTTCCGATGAGCAGCCCTCCCGGCGATTTGTCGGTCAACGCGGCCAAGTCGGGACCGACCGGGTTGCCAATGCCGCCGAGCTTGTGGCACGCGGAACAACGAGCCTGAAAAATCGCACGACCGGCGCCGGCACTTCCCTTGAGTGCCGAGGCTTTCGCAAATTGTTTCAATGCGTCATCCCGGCTCGGCGCGGCGGTTGGTTGCGGATTGGCTGGCGCGGCTTCCGCGATGGTTGCCAGCTTGGCCCCGGCGCGCGTGGCGATCTGCTCAATCTGTTTCGTCACTGCCTTGGGGATCGACACCGAGTCGAGTGCCGTTTTTTGGATCGCAGCCATGTGCGGCAGACTGGAACTCAGGATCGCCGCGGCCAAATACGGGTCGGCGGCATCACGGAGCAGCAGCTTGGCCAAGGTTTTGCCGGCCTTGGGTTGGGTCGCTTGGCCAAGAGAATGGGCGAGTTGTTGGCGAACAAACGGGTCGGGGTCATCGGCCCGCTTAGCCAAGCGTTCGATCCAATCCGGATCACCGGCTGCCAAGCCTTCCCCCAGCCGGATGGCGTGCCGCCGAACCGCCGGGTGGGTATCGTCCAACGCCGACACAACATCGCGCTTGGCCAAGCGGCCCAATTGCGCCAACGCCGCCATGGCTTGAACGCGTGTTTGCGGCTGACTGCCGGTACGAACCAAGCGCCGCAAACCGGGAACAGCCGCCTTGTCCGCTGACCAAACGATCTGCTGATGCGCCAGTTCGCGGAGCGTGCCGTTGGGCGACTCGATCGCCTTGGCCAAGCCGGCTCCGCTGCGCTGAGTGAGATCGGGAACGGGCAAGGCCTTTTTGCCGGTTGGTAGCACACGATAGATCCGGCCGCGATCGCTCCCAGCACGGACGTCGATTTGGGCCAAGCGCCTTGGCTGAATCCAGCGCGGATGCTCGACGAGAAATCGATACATATCCACCACCCAGAGTCCGCCGTCAGGCCCGGTGCGGATCTCTGCGGGACGAAACCAATTGTCGGTGGAGGCGAGAAATTCCGGCGCGGTTTTTCCCTCCGGCCGATGAGCGGAAAAAGTGACGCCTCTCGGCCGCAACTTGAGCCGCCGAACGAGATTGTGCACCGGCTCGCAGACGAAGGCGTCGCCGTAAAAAGCCTCGCCCAACAGCGTGTCGCGATACAGCCCCAAGCCGCAGCCGGAGGTCACGCGGTTAATGTGGCTCGGGTCATTGAAACGCTCGAGTGGTCGGCTGATCGGGAACACCCGGTTGGCATCGGCGTAAGTGGCCGCGGCCACGCCCGGGCTGGGCGGCGAAAAGTGGGGGTTGCGTCGCACGTAATGGTCGGTCAGCGGATAGTGCCGCAGCAGTGTTCCGTTGTCGCAGCCGAACCAGTTGCCCCAGTCGTCGCGCACGCGGCCGTGCTGCGTCAACCCGGCCAGCGTCTCAAAGGCGCCGGTGTCGGGGTTCAGCCGGAAATCGCGCCCGCGAATGTCCAGCGGCTCGCCCCCGGCGAAGCTGGCGATGCGGCCGCCGATCAATCCGTTCGCGCCATGCACCCAGCCGTCGAGACCGTAGGTGAGGCTATTCACCCGCGCCTGATAGTTGGTGGTGGCGAAACCGGAAAACAACGTGCGCCGGATGTCCGCGCGCCCGTCGCCGTCGGTGTCCTCGGCGTAAAGGATGTCCGGCGCGGCGCAGATCAAGACGCCTTTCCGCCAAGCAGTGACGCCGGACGGAAACGGCAAGCCGTCGAGGAACACCGTCCGCTTGTCGGGGAACCCATCGCGGTCGATGTCCTCCAAAAAAACGATCCGGCCGCCCGGCTCGTAGCCGCCGCGGAGGCCAAGCGGATAATCGTGCATCTCGACGACCCACGTTTTGCCGTCCGGGCCGAAGTGGATCGAGACCGGGTCGATGACCAGCGGCTCGGCGGCGACCAACTCGACCCGCAGGCCGGGGCTGACGCGAATCGAGCGCAGCGACGCCTCGGGCGATTTTGGCTTTGTGCCTTCGGTGCCCTGTTTTTGCCGAAATGTCCCGGGTAGTTGCCGATGAATCTCGCCGACGATTTTGTCCTCCAAGCCAACGGCCAGTTTCGTCGGGCGATCGTAATAGACCATCGCTCCTGCGCCCTCATAGCCACCCTCTTTGAGTATGCGCTCGGACGGGATGTAGCACGGCGCGTCATTGGCGTAGGCGTTGATCCAAATCCGGTCGCGGTCGAACTCCCGCTTGAGCCGCAGCGAGTAGTCAACCACCACTTCGCCCGGCAAAAACACCATCGCCAGCTCGTCGCCAAAGCGCCAGGTCTGGATGGGGTAATCGAGCCGGGTTTGCAGCGCCTCGCTACGAGCCAGACGCGCGAGCTGCACCCGGGCGTGATAGCCGACCGCGTCGGAGCGCTTGGCCAAGCGCTCCCACTCGGCCTTGGCCGGCGGCGTGCCGAACGCGAGATCCACTTGGCCAAGCGTGGTTTTCAACTTGGCGGTGATCGGCGTCAATGAGCCCTTGAGCCGTCGAACGACCTCATCGGCAATCTGCCGACCCTGCGCCGAGGCGGCCTCGGTGTTGTCGCCCGTGACGCCGGAGTCGGGATTTTGATCCGCGCCGCAGCCGATGGAAACCAACGCCACCGCGCCGGGATGATTTTTCTGCAACCACTCCTGCGCGTAGCCGGCCCAGTCGCCGCTGATCTTGTTGTTCGAGAGGGTCACGCAATGGCAGGCGTAGCTGGTGTAAATCGCGCGGATGCCGCCCTTGGCCGTCCGGGCGATGAAGACCGGCAAATCGTGATCGACCGGGCCGCCTTTTGTGCGGCGGTTTTTGGCAAAGCCAACCTCGCCCGCGCGGCCAGGACTCCACTCGAGTCGGCCCGGCTGCAGGTCGCTCAGCGCCTCGAGCGCGGCCTGCTCGATCCAGCCGGTTAACTGCTCCGTGTAACGGTCGATGCGCTGCTGATGCGCCGCGGGGATCGGCTGGCCAAACAATGTCGGTGCAACACCCGAGAGCATCGGCGCGGTGTGAGTGTGCGTGGCGGTGACGGCGAAGCGCTCAGGGGCGAGGCCGGTTTTCGCGTGCAGCCGCCTGGCCACGGTCTGCACCATCGGCCACGGCACGCCGAGGTTGTCCACGGTGACGAGCACCGCCGGGCCGTTTTGGCCGTCGTCGATCGCCAACGCCTTGGCCCATATTTTTTGGGTGACGCCTTCCGACTCGGCGCGGCGAAAGCCAAAACCGCTCAGCCGCACCGGGAACCCCGGCGTGACATCGACCGACGACGCCCCGATGCGCCACTCCGCGTGGGTCTCGGCGGGCACAAACGCGACGAGCAGCAGAGCCGCGACGAAGGGAAATGATTTCATGCAGAGGCCGGAGTATGGCTGCCACTGCGAGGGGCGCAAGCCGCCGTTTGGGCAAGTGCGGCTATTTTGGAATGACGGTTTTTTGGGATTGACCGTAGTGAAACGGCGGAGGTAGTGTGGCCCTGCTTTCCACTTGTGGATTAAACCAAAAACAAACCAGAAATATGAGTGATAAAATCGTTCCCCTAATTAGTTCCGGAACCAAGGGCCCGCTGGGTGTGCTGCACCTGCCCCGCCTTTGGCAAAAAGTTTCCCTCGAGGCAGCCGGCAAAATCGCCGACGGCTACCCGGGAATTGGCGCAGGCTACGACGCGATGGTGATCGCCGGCCTCGGCCTGAACACTGATGCGGTTCGTGCCCACATCACCAACGACAAGCCGACCTACCCGCAGTTCGAAGCGTGGATTCAGTCTCAGGAAGGCGCCACGCTGGGTGCCGATGCCATCGGTGCGCTGAACGACTCGATCGTGGGCTACAACCATGACGACGAAACCCGTCAGGGCATATTGAGCGCCAACGGCCTGCCGGATGGCGCCCCACAGGACGCCGTGAACCTCAACAACCTCGACGACTGGCTGGAGTTTCACACCGCCGAGATCGCTTGACTTCAAGCAATTTAACCCAAACCGCAGCCGACTTGGCTGCGGTTTTTTTTGTGTCCGCACCGTGCTTGGCCAAAGGTGAAAATAGGGGTTGTGTCGCAGTGTCCCGGTGAGTAGGTTGCCCGCGTTCCCAGCCAAGCATGGCCGGAACAACGCAACCCTAAATCCAGCAATTATGAGTAACATCAAACAAACCATCATCGCTGCAGCCGTTGCTGTGACGTTCACCACCACCGCGCAGGCGGATGGTCTGTCCGATTCACTGCCGCTAGGCAAAAGCCTGGCGGCCGGTCACGAACTCCCCCTGCCGCTCGGCGTCAGCGCCAATGTGTTTTTCCTGGAGCAGGACATGGAAGCCCAGTCAATTGTGATCGACGCGTCTAGCATCTCGGATCAAATGCTGATGGGGTTGATGCAGATGCAAGGCGTGTCACCGGAGTTAATCCCGGGCGCTGTCGAGCAGCTCTCTAGTAAGCTCCCTAGTCTCCCGGCCTCGGCGGCCAAGCTCGAGAGTCGCGCCACCAGTACCACAGCCAAGATTGACGCCTGGTTGCTGCCGTTCCTGAACGTGTACGGCGTCGCCGGGTTTGTGGATGGCGAAACCACCGCGAGCGGATTCTCCGTCGCCGCCCCGGAGTTGGCCGGCCTGTTGCCCAACTCCTTCACCCTGGCCTATAGCGGCCCAGTCTACGGTGGCGGCGTTACCTTGGCGGCAGGTTATAACCAATTCTTTGCTTCGGTAGACGCCAACTACACCGAATCCGACCTCGACATCGGTGACTCCGCCATCGAGGCATTCGTTATTTCTCCGCGTGTTGGCATCACCGGTGAGCTCGGTGGACTTAACGGCTCTCTCTACGTCGGGGCCATGTATCAGGATATCGATGAGCAGCAGAACGGCATCGTTGGTTTTCCGATCCTGGGACAGGAGGTGTCGGTCGGTTATGATGTCATTTCAGAGGCCGAGGAAAAGTGGAATTACCTCGTTGGAGCAAATCTCAAGGCCGGCGAAAGCTGGAACTATGGCATCGAGGTCGGCTTCTCCGAGCGTACACACGTAATGGCCACGCTCAACTACCGCTTCTAAGCCAAGCGCGAATCAAACTCTCGAGGACGGGCCAAGCGCCCGTCCTTTTTTTGTCCCGCTTGGCCAAGCGATGGCTCTTGCCTCCGCCGCCGCTTGGCTTCATAAACCGCCCGTACCATGAAAGCAGTTGCAACACTCTCCCTCTCCTTTCTCGGCTGGGTCGCGCTTGGCCAAGCCGCCGACCTGCCCAAGTTTCGCCATGTCACCATCGACGACCAGGTGAAAATCGGCTACGGCACCGCCATCGCCGACATGAACGGCGACAAAAAACCGGACATCATCCTGTGCGACGCCCGCAACATCGCCTGGTACGAAAACCCGTCGTGGGATAAACACATCATCGTCGAGAACCTCACCACCCCGCGCGACCACGTCTGCATCGCCGTGCGCGACATCGACGGCGACGGCAAGGCCGAGATCGCCGCCGGTGCTCAATGGAACCCTGGGGAAACCAGCGACACCGCCAAATCCGGCGCCGTATTTTACCTTATCCCACCGGCCGACCGGACGCAGAAATGGACTCCGGTTCAACTCGAGCACGAGCCAACCACCCACCGCATGCGCTGGTTTGCCACACCCACCGGAAAGTTCGACCTCGTCGTTCTCCCGCTGCACGGCCGCGGCAACAAGGGCGGCAAAGGCGACGGCGTCCGCACCCTCGCCTACCACAAGCCAAGCGATCCAAAAGGAAACTGGGGCACCACCTTGTTGGACGGCAACATGCACATGAGCCACAACTTCGACGTTGCCGAGTGGGATGGTGACCAGGCCAACGAGATGCTGCTCGGAGGTCTCGAGGGTGTGTTCCTGTTGAACTCCGCCAAGGATGGCACCTGGAGTCGCCGCCAGCTTTCCAACAACCCAACCGGCGAAGTCCGCCAGGGAGCCGGTGCAGAAGGCAAAAAATTCGTCACCGCCATCGAGCCGATGCACGGCAACCAGCTTTCCATTTACACTGCGGCCAAGGGCAAAAAACTTTGGGACCGAAACGTCATCGACGACTCACTCGACCAGGGCCACGCCCTGGCCACAGGCGACTTCATGGGTTCTGGCAGCGACCAAATTGTAGTGGGTTGGCGCGGCACTCGCCGCACCGGAAAAGTAGGTGTGAAATTTTACTACCCCACCAACGAGCAGCGGTCGGAATGGAAAAGCATGCTCGTCGATGACAACGAGATGGCCACCGAGGACATCCGAATCGCCGATCTCAACGGCGACGGCAAAATCGACATCGTCGCCGCCGGCCGCGCCTCACACAACCTGAAGATTTATTTCAACGAGTGACCGCTTAGCCGAACGCGTTCACTAACTGCTGAATATTCTCTGCCGTATGATTGGCAGTCAGGGTGACGCGCAGACGGGCCTCGTTGCGGGGGACGGTCGGGTAGCGAATCGCCGGGATGAAAAATCCCGCCTCGCGCAAATGATCCATCGTGGCCACGGCCTTGGCTTCCTCGCCGACGATCAGTGGCAGGATGGCGCTTGGCTCGGCTGGCGTTTTCCAGCCAAGCGACGCGACGCCGTGCCTCAACTCGTCCACACGCTGCCAAAGCTGACCGCGCAGTGACTGCCCCTCCGCGCCCTGGATGAGTTCCACCCCGGCACGGGCAGCGGCGCTGAGCGCCGGGCTCGGCGCGGTCGAGAAAATAAAACTGCGCGCCTTGTTCACCAGCAGGTCAAAGAGTTGGCGACTGCCGCAGATGAAGCCGCCGGCCGCGCCGACCGCCTTGCCCAGCGTGCCCATCCGGATCTCGATGCGCTCGCCCAGGCCGCCGGCCGCCGCCAGCCCCTGGCCAAGCGGCCCGTACAGCCCGACGGCATGCGCCTCGTCGAGCATCAGCCAGGCGCCGTAGCGTTCCTTCAACTCGACGATTCCGGCCAGCGGCGCGTGATCGCCGTCCATCGAGAAAACGCTCTCAGATGCTACCAGCACACGCCCTCCCCGGTCGGCAGCCCACTGTAAAAGTTTCTCGAGATTCTCGAGGTCGTTATGCCGGAAAACACGAAGCGTCGCGCCACTCAGTTTCGCGCCATCGATCATCGAGGCGTGGGCTTTTTTGTCGAGAATCACCACGTCACCCCGGCCAAGCAGCGACGTCAAAACTCCTTGGGCCGCCGCAAAGCCGGTTGAGAAAACCAGCGCCGACTCGGTGCCCTGCCACTTGGCCAAGGCCGACTCGAGTTCGTGATGCGGTTGCAGCGAACCGCAGATCAGCCGCGACGCGCCGGAGCCGACGCCGAACTGCTCGATCGCCTCCCGCGCCGCCTGGCCAAGCGCCGGATGCCCAGCCAAGCCAAGATAGTCGTTGGAGGAAAAGTTGATGAACTCGCGGCCACCGAACTTGATTCGCGCCGACTGCGCCGACTCGATCTCCCGCAGTTCACGCCACAAGCCGGCATCGCGGATTTCGTCGAGGTCGCGCCCGAGTTGTTCGTCGAAACCGACCATCAATCATACTCCACCACGAGCCGGTAAAACACCGGCTTGCCGTTGTCGATCCGCAGGTCGATGTGCTCGAGTGAGTCGAGCCGCGCCGTCAAGCCCTTGGCGATCGGCTGCCACTCGGTGGGGTCGCCGTTGCTTTTTTCAACGCGATAACGCCGGCCGGGCACGCTTTGCCAGCGCAGCAAGACGGTCTCGTTTTTCACGTCGATTGGCGTCTCGAAGCGAAGGGACGAGTTGCTGTCTCTCGGGTCAGTACCGGCGTGGTGCTCGGAAACATCCGGAAAGCCGTCATCGTCAAAATCGCTGTCGGCATCGGCAACGCCGAGGCCGGAAAAATGAAGTTTCTCCCAGTTGTCCGGCATGCCGTCGTTGTCCGTGTCCGGCTCCTCCTGCGCCAGTTTCACGACATCGAAACGTGCCCCCGCCGCATTGTGGTGAAACAACAGAAGCACCCTTGGCAGCGTGTTGTTGTCGTACCCGTTGCCCGACAGTGCGTCGTGCTCAACGGTGACCACCGGGGGCGAATCCGCAGCGTGATACGGCGAGTGCCCGAGTGACGGGTTGGCGGTGCGCAGCGCCGGTCGGGCGGCGTCGAACCGGATCCATCGCGTGGTCTCAAGGACGTTGTGAAACCGATATTGAATCTGCGTGCTGCCCTTGCTCAAGCCAAGGTCGGCGGCCTTGGCCGAGTAGATCATCACGCTGTTGTTGAGCAGCGACGTCTCCCGTTCCGCCGACGGGAAAACATTCAGGGTGCCACCCAGCTTCGGCTTCTCCAAATCGATCGAGTCGATGATGGTGTGGTAGGCGTCGTCGGCCAGTTCGCGCTCGGTGATGTCGCCGGTCACCAGCACGTCGCCGGAGGAGCCGTGAGTCAACTTGTAGTCGGCATCGCCGTCGAGGTTGGTGTCCACATCGATGCCGATGTTGGTGAGGAACGATTGCGGCACGATCCACGGCCCGTCCATGGCGATGCCGAAAAACACAGTGGCCCTGTCGATGCCGCCTAGTTCCGGCGCGTTGGACGCCGCGCCCACCACGCGCAAATCGCGCGCCGCCTGCTCTCGGTTGCTGTACCCCCGCGAAGGGCTGAGGTAGCCAAACTGAAACACCGACACCAGCGGCGCGCTGTGCGGGTTGCCCCCGACAATCGGCAACGTAACCGTCGCCAAACCCTCGCTTTGTGACAGTTCAACGCTCTTCGGCTCCACACGATGGTCTCCCACCGGACGCAGCAGCATGTGGTACGGCACATGCACCGAGCGCGACTCGCCGTGAAACCAAACCTGGCCGGACGCCTCGTGCGCGATGTGCCGCGGCCCGCCCTTAACCTCCGGCGGCGTGGTGGGATCGAACAGCAACTGCACCTTCGCCGGGTCAATCGCCAGCGTCATCTCGACGGTGGCGGTGCCCTTGGCCGGGACGGTGACCGTCGGCTTGGCCGCAGTAAGCGTCACGCCGGCGTTGGCCAAGGTGTTGCTCACCACGATGGAGCCGGCCCACGCTTGGTCGCCCAAATTGGTCAACTCGAT
>Ga0310121_10005595_pt1 | contig 10771 bp, 11 predicted proteins | sample CB27_Tmax_986_MG_FD_203504 | JGI IMG/M metagenome (GOLD analysis project Ga0310121, IMG submission 203504) | Marine microbial communities from Western Arctic Ocean, Canada - CB27_Tmax_986 | ecosystem: Environmental > Aquatic > Marine > Oceanic | place: Canada: Western Arctic Ocean | collected... | reverse complement strand
GCCAGCCGTCCAAGGCTGCCCCCAGGTGCACGTCCAGAAGCAGGACTGGGGCCAGTGTCACGTAGAAGAGGTGCCGCCGACTGTCGACCGTGTCGACTATCTTGGCGAGGCGAGCGAGCTGCTCATGCGCGCTTCCGCCTCGCCATCGGATTCTCTCCGCTTGCTGTTGAAGCGTCGGCGCGTTCATCGGCCAGCCCACGAGCTGCTGGAGCTGGGGTACGTAGGCTGCCAGCGCGGGCCCCATCGCCTCGACGTTCGTGAAGTCCGACGCCAGCCTCGCAGAGACCTTGCGGAACACCCAGAGTTGCACGAGTGCTGGTAGGACCCAGAGTGGTGGCGCCCCCCGAAAGATGTCGAACCCGATCCCGGCGATCAGACTGACCGGGAGAGTGAGAGCGAAGACGCGAAGCCAAATCGGTTCGAGTGTCCACGGCTCCGCCTCGGCCCATCCTAGGAATCGGTCCAGCGCCTCCGGGTACGCGGTCCGAGCGTGACGCCCATGTGCAGAGAGCATGAGTCGGTCCTCGAGCATATCCCTCAGCTCACGGGCCGCCTCACCCCGCCCCGTCGCGACCGCGGTAGCGGCCGGAGCCAGAAGCCACCCGAGCAGCGCTCGTCGTCCCGGCTCGGTCGTAACCGGTCCGAAGAGGCGACGCAGAGACGCCCCCCCCTGGACGGCCAAGTCATGTGCGTAGGGGTGTTCCGGATCGACCGGGTACGCGCGCGACTCCCTCTCCGGCAGCATCTCGTCGAGGTCGTCCCACGCGCGATCGATTCTGGCGATGCCTTCGGCGCACAAGTCCCTCAGAGTCCCCTGCCAGCTCTCCTGTCGACGCACTCGGCGATGGATCACGACCTCGGCCATGAAGGTGGCCAGCAGAAGCAGGCCGAGTCCGAACGCGACGCTCCCGGGCACACCGTCCAGGACGTCCCAGAGGATCAGAGCCGCGGCGGAGCCGACGAAGGTAGCCGCGCGAACGCTACCCAGCTGTCGCGAACGCGCTCGCGCGGTCTCATGCGCACTGGCGTGCAGTGCTTCGAGCTCGACGTACCGCGCCCGCGGGGTCATGTCATTCACCTCGAGAAGATCGATCGGCGCGTTCCCCGAGGTCGGAGTCGATGACGTTCGCTTCGAAGGGGTGAGACTCCCAATCCTAACGGTTCACCGGCTGCACGTCGTACATCAGGTAGACCATGAGCGTGTGCTTGGATCTGATTTCGTTGTCTGAGAGTGAAGTGACCTACGGCCTCACCGCCGCCCTGTACAGACGCATCAACATCTAAGGTGGCCGTACGGTGCCGAGCAACTTCGACGACTACCAGATGGTACGCATGCGGGAGGTCCCGGAGATCGAGCTTTTCCTGGTACCGAGTGGGGATGTGCCCGGTGGGATCGGTGAGCCCGGCGTGCCACCCCTCGCGCCGGCGGTCACCAACGCGCTGTTCGCACTGGAAGGTCGGAGAGTTCGGGAGCTACCCGTGGCTTAGCCCCTCACTGCCCGCTTCACCAGATTATCCATTAGCGGAATCTTGAAATGATTGTAGTCGAGTGGCTCGGCTTCCTTGATTGCCTCCGCACCGGCCAGGGACGCCGTTTCCTCACTGCGAGGCCGACCTCTCAGCAGAGTTTCGACATCGTGCAGACGCCGCGGAATGCACTGGACGGCTCCACACACGACGCTTGCTTCGTCGATCTGGCCACCGCTCATCCGAAACGCCGCCGCGACACTCACGAGCGCGAAGTCCCAGGTGTTCCGGTCCGCCACTTTCTCGAAGTAGAAGTCGGCACCGGCCCAGCGGGCGGGGAGCCGAATCGTGGTGAGCAGATCATCCGGATCGAGCACGGTCATGCGTTCGATGTCCACAGAGGGCTGCATGAAGAACTCCGCGGCTGGAATGACGCGCTCACCGCGTCCGTTGCGCACGACCATGTCCGCCTCCAGCGCTACCAGCGCGGGCGCTGTATCCGACGGGGTCACCGCCACACACCGGCTGGCACCGAAGAGAGCGTGTTCCCGGTTCATGGCTTCGGGCGCGGCCGCGTAGCAGGTGTTGCCACCCGCGCGGTAGCACTTCACGCCGTAGCGATAATACCAACAGCGCGTATCCTGACAGACGTTACCGCCCAGGGTACCCGCGTTGCGGATCTGTGGGCTCGCGACTCTTCGCGCCGCGTCGCCCAAGAGTCCGTAGCGTTCGCGGACAAGAGGACTGCGCTCGACCTCAGTCAGCGTGGTCAGCGCGCCGATCTCGACACCGTCCGCGGTCTCGCTGATTCCCTTGAGCGAATCCAGACCTTCTAGGTCGATGACCGCGTCGGGCCTCTTTCCACGGTTCTTGAACCAGTCGAGGGAGTCGTAGCCACCAGCGAGTTTCCATCCGCGGCTGCCGTAGCGGTCGAGCAGTCGGATGGCGTTGTCCACGTCGGCCGGCTGGTAGAGCTCGAAGCCCGACATCATATCCTTCATCATGGGCCCCTCCTCACTGGGTGTTGACCTGGAGCGGGCGATGCGACTGCGCCCGCTCCGAAACAACGTTGATGATCATGTCGGCCACCACCGGGGTTCGGTTGAAATAGTGGCCTCCGAGTGCGTCGGATATCGCGCACAGAAGAGCGGCACCCGCGCATCCCATAGTTGGCTCACCGATTCCCTTCGACCCCACCGGATTATTGGGATCCGGCTGATCGACAGCGTGCCAATCCATCTCGGACGGCACGTCCAGGTAGGAGGGTGGTTTCGCCTGATGAAAGCCGACGGCACCTGGCAGACCCCAGTGCCGGTCGTAGATATGGCGCTCCGAGACGGCCATACCGAACCCCATCACGGCCCCGCCCTTGATCTGCGTAGAAAGGCTCTGCGGATGAAGAACCGTCCCGCAGTCGACTACGCCCAGGTAGTCGAGAATCTCGATGCCGCCGGTCTCGAGATCGAGCTCGATCTCGACGAAGCCAGCCGCGAGCGCGGGAACTGCCCCGCTCTGTACGAGGTTGTCACGGGCGACTCCGATCAGGCCAGTGCCGGCCAGGCCAGCGACGGCACGTCGTGTCAACGAGTCGATGTCCTCTGGCGGCTCGTGGCCGCTGAACTCGCCGCCGATCTCGATGGCGGCCTGGGCGGCTTGCGCGTAGGTGAGCCTTCTGCCGGGGTTGCCCCGAGCGAAGACGGTCTCGTTCCCGATGTCGTAGTCGGACGCGGAGCCACCGAGCCGGCGGGCGGCGATCTCCTTGAGTTTTCGCACCGCGTCGGTTGCGGCCGCGAAGTTCGTGCGCGTCATCGTGAACGATGTGTTGCTACCGAACTGCCCCAAGGTCCAAGGTAGCCCTCGGCTCGAGTCACCGTGGACGATCTCGCAGGTCTCCCAGCGGCAATCGAGCACTTCCGCGGCGACCCGTGACGTCGATGCGTAGGAGTACGTGCCAAGGTTTCCGACGCCGGAATGGATGTGCAGCTTGCCGTCCGGCGTGATACGCACCAGCCCGTCGAATCCGCTTGAGCCCGCTGAGTGGAAAGCCTGTCCAACGCCGACGCCGCGGACCTTCGATCCGTCGCGTTGACCACTTCGTAAGCGGCGCTCCTCCCATCCGAAGAGCTCCGCGCCCTGCTCCAATGCCTCACGCAAGTAGGCGCTCGTGATCGGGCCGCGGCTACTGCCGTAAAGCGAGTCGTGGGTTGGCGCGTTGATGTGCCGAATCGCGACCTGGTCGAGGCCGAGCTGCCTGGCTGCCTTGTCCAGGAGCGGTTCGACTGCGGTAGCCATCTGGTTCTGACCCGGGCCCCTTTGCGGTCCGCGCGGGGGAGTATTGGTCAGGATCGAGATCCCCCGATACCGCATGTTCAGCGGCGTGTACACGATCGAGATCGCGCTGGCGGCGCTGTTCATGTCGCCGCCGCCTCGGTTTGGGCCATTTTCCTGAACGATATACACGTCGACAGCCGTGATGCGCCCGTCGTCGCGAAACCCCATCTTGATACGGCCCTGGAATCCGGGCCGCGCAGAGCCGAGGAAGTACTCCTCAGCACGGCTGATGCGCATGAGCACCGGCCTTTGCGTCTTCCGCGACATATGCGCGGGTATCGAGAGCAGCGGATATGCTCCGCCCTTCGACCCGAATCCACCACCGCAGTACTCCGCGATGTAGACCAGGTTCTCCGGCTCGACGCCGATGTACTCGGCGATACCTGGGTGGACGAAGCTCTGGCTCTGAGTCGAGGCGTGCAGGTAGCACTTCCCGTTCTGCCAGTACGCCATCGCCGTTCGCGGCTCCATCGAGTGATGCGAAGTGCCCGCTGTGACGAAGGTCTCATCCAGGATGATGCTCGCCTCGGCGAAGCCCGCGTCGATGTCGCCATACGACCACTCGGTGCCGGGTTCGCCCATCGGCAGCTCGCCCTCTGCGGCTGCCGCAAAGTCCGCCTCGGTCCACTTCCGCTCCTGGACACCGTCGCGCTCCACCACCGTGTTGCCGTCCGTGCGCGCGTTAGGGCCACCCGGTTGCAGGCTCTCCAGAGGGTCCACGCAGAAGGGGAGCGGCTCGAGGTCGAGCTCGATGGCCTCGATCGCGTTTTGGGCGATCGTCTCGGTGATTGCGGCGACCGCCAAGATGGGCTCGCCCACGAAGTGAGGCTCGTTGGTAAGGATGTTGTTGGCCGGGCCGGGCTGCTCCGGCACTTCGTCCGCGGTCAGGATCGCGACCACACCATCCATCGCGAGCGCCGCGGACGAGTCGATGCCCAATACACGGCAGTGCGGCATCGGGCTCTGCAACAGCCGGCAGAAGAGCATGCCGTCCATGCGGAAATCTTCCGCGTATTTCGCGCGACCCGTCACTTTCCCATGGATGTCGGGCGGCGTGAAGTTTTTCCCGAGTAGGTCAGCCATCTTACGCCTCCCTCGCGGCACGCATCACGCCGTTCAAGTAGTGATCGTAGGCACCGCACCGGCACAGGTTGCCCGACATCGCTTCGCGAGCCTCCTGTCGCGTCGGATTCGGATTCACGCGCAGTAGCGCGACCGCGGACATCACCTGGCCGGATGTGCAGAACCCGCACTGCGGACCTAGCTCGTCGATGAACGCCTGTTGTACCGGATGCAAGATGCCGTCCGGGCTCTCTAGCCCCTCGACGGTCGTGATCTCTCGGTCGCGCACACGATGCGTAAGCGTCGAACACGCATAGTGGTTCACGTCGTCGATCAGCACCGTGCAGGCTCCGCATTCAGCGCGGTCGCATCCGAGCTTGGTGCCGGTGAGGCCGAGCTTGTAGCGCAGCGTCATCGCTAGGGTTTCACCCGGCAGTACGTCGACGCGGCGCACCTGACCGTTCACGGTCAAGGAAAGCAGCCGGTCTACGCCGCCGGTCTGGGCTGGCAATGGTGTCGTACATCCAGCTGCGAAGTACGACATGGCAGATACGGAGACACCCGACGCGATCACTCCCTTGATCAAGTCCCGCCGCGACCAGTTCGATGGTGTGGTCAGAAGGGTGACCGTCGTGCCCGGCGCTCCCGACGAGTCCATCTCGCTCACCTTGCTTCTCCCGTCTGAGGCACTAAGGCATGGTACGCTGAGTGGCGGGAACGGACAACAGCGGACCGGGTAGCGGTGGCTGGGCGTGCCGCGGTGGGGTGACGTGTACCCTGACGTCTCGGTTGGCCACAGGGTTGGCGAGCAGCGGGAGGAAATCCCATACGATAGGCGTGCTTCATCATTGACCTCCGAGGGATCTGAGTCGAAGGTCTGGTCGGGCGAGGTGCAATGACTGATCCTACCACATGACTGAGTTCCTCCAGGTCGCCTGGGTACAGCGGACTGTCCTCGTCGTTGGCGGTGTGCTCGTCGGCGTCCTTCTCGAACGTGTCGTCGTCGAGCGCGCTCACCGGATTGCACGGAGAACGCACTTCAAGTGGGACGATCTGGTCGTCGAGTCGGTCCGAACCGTACCGACCGTCTGGCTCACGTGCACCGGGATCTACCTAGCGCTGGGGGTGGGAACGCTCGACCCGCAGCTCGTGAGCACGGTGGTGAGCGTACTCACGGTCGTCCTGATCGGCTCCATCGCGATCGCGGGCATGCGTGCGACGGGAGGCGCGGTCGAGATGCTCTCGGGCCGCGCCGATGGAGCGATCGGATCCCCGACGGTGGTAGTGAACATGGCCCGACTCGCCGTGGGCGTGCTCGGCGTCTTCATCATCCTGCAGAACCTCGGCATCAACATCACCCCGCTCATCACGGCGCTGGGCATTGGTGGTCTCGCGGTCGCGCTCGCGCTGCAGGACACGCTCGGGAACCTCTTCGCGGGCGTTCAGATCATTCTCTCGAAGCAGGTCCGTCCGCAGGACTACGTGCGGCTCGACTCGGGAGAAGAGGGTTGGGTCACTGACGTGAAGAGCCGCAATACGACGATCCTCACCTTCCCGGACAGCAACCTCTTGGCTGTGCCGAACTCGGTGCTGGCGTCTTCGATTGTGAAGAACTTCAGCATGCCACGGAAGGCGCTTTGGGTCAGCGTCGAGGTCGGTGTCAGCTACGACAGCGATCTGGAGCACGTGGAGGGCGTGACGCTCGACGTCGCGCGCCAGGTCGTCTCCGCCGTGGACGGTGGGGAGTCGGGCAAGGATCCCGTCGTGCGCTTTCACACATTCGGTGACTCCAGCATCAACTTTGAGATCCGCATGCTGGTGCGGGAATTTGAGAGCCAAGGGCCGGTCCGCCACGAGTTGATCAAGCGTCTGCACGAGCGCTTCAACGAGGAGAGGATCGAGATTCCGTTCCCGATCCGGACGGTGCTCATGAAGGGCGGCGAGGGGGCGTAACGTTTCTCACTTGCTCCCCGCCACGCGGGGATCTATCTGTACGGTTCCCTAGAGCCCTTGCCGAGGTTAGCAGGTTGGCGAATCAGCCGCGGCTTGCCACGGAGTCGATCGCCGGACTAAGGCCGTATCAGGAAGACACCGTGCTCGCGCGGGAGCTCTCCGGCGCACGCACGCTCGTAGCGGTCGCCGACGGCATGGGCGGTCACGCTGCCGGCGACGTCGCCAGCGCGCTGGCGATGGAGACACTCGTGGCTGCGTTAGAGGACGGCGAGAGCCTGGCGGAGGCGTTCAGGACAGCGAACGCACAGGTGTATTTTAAGTCGATGGAACCCGGGAAGCATGGCATGGGGACGACGATGGTCACCGCGGTCGTCGAAGGAGACGAATTCACGGTGGCCAATGTGGGAGACAGTCGCTGCTACCTGCTCACCGCCGACGGGATCAGGAAGCTGAGCGAGGACCACTCGTTCGTCGCCGAAGCGATCAAGCGAGGCCAGTCCGAGGAGGAAGCGCAGGCCTCGAAGTTCCGGGACGCGCTGACTCGATCCATCGGGATCGACGAAGAGGTCGATATCGACACGTTCGGTCCGTTTCCGGTCGAGAACAATACAGCGCTCTTCCTATGCTCGGACGGCCTCTACAAGGTCATGCAGGATGCTCGCATCCGAGAGCGGTTCGGTCAGTCCGGCGGCCCTAGAGGTGCGGCAGAATCGATGGTAGCCACGGCGTACGAGGACGGTAGCGATGACAATATCTCCGTAGCCATCGCCGAGTTCGGCGAGGTGAAGCGTGACCGTACCATGGGGACGGCCGCGATCGAGTTCGAGCCACATCCGGCAGACAACGAGAGCGACGCGGGTGAGGATGACGACCTGGCCCGCCGCTGCAGCGGAACCAGCTAGTGTCAAAGTCTCAGGAGACGCCTGGAACGACGATTGGGACCGGCCGACTTCGGCGGTCACGTCGGCGGGTCCGCCGACCCGCATGATCGTCGCTATCGTGGTTGGCGCTGGCGTGGTCGGCGTGCTCGCGACGCTGTTTTATTTGCTGTTGGCGGGCTAGGCACGCTCGATATCCTTCCGCTCCGCCTCGTCGACATAGCGCTCGCGAGCGGCAGCGTGATGCCACCACCGAATGAGTATCCGAAGCACATAGATATCGCCATCCTCGCCGGTCTGATCTCGGTGGCGCCCCTCGGTGCGCAGAATATGCCGGCAGCTCTGCTCGGCAGCTTCGAGGGCCCGGTTCAGATTCGAGCGTCGGGGAGTGATCCTGAGCCAGCGACGGTAGGCCAAAGGCTGGAGGTTGGAGACGAGATCCTCCCCGGTGCCGGGGGACGCGTCATCCTGGTCACTCGGACCGGCACGGCACAGGTCGTAACGCAGAATACCGTCATCGAGGACGCCCCCCCCGCCAGCAGTTCGAGCGTGATGGCCCGTACGATCAGCGTGTTGGCCCAGGCCGCCACGTTCACGCTGTGCTTGTGACTCGTGGCGAAATCACCCATGAAATCAAGGTTAGTGCAGACCATGACAACCAACCCGGCCGTTGGAGCCGGGAGTCGAGGTGAAATACCAACGGCTCCGGGCCCTGGCGCTCATCGTCTTGGCCTCGGTCGGCGCGGCGCGGCTCGCCGAGGTCACTGGCGGGCTGACGGGCATCCGACAACTCGAGCATAAGCTCATAGGTCTGTCCAGGCGTCGCGGTCCAAGCGAAGACGGGACGGTCAGACCATACCGTAAGCCCGTTCCGAGGCGAGACCAACGCGGTCTGGCCTGGAATCGGTCTGATCATGCCTTGGCGCGCAGCTACAGCTCCTCGCCGTCCACGCCAGACCTCGCCCCGTCCGGCCGGCGACTGTTCAACCAGTCGAAGCCCAGGCGCAACTGCCACGCTGCCCCACCTACGATGAGCAGCAGCATCATCCAGCGAAGGAGTGTCGCGCCGAGCGCGGCATCGAGCGCAGGCACCCGGAAGCCGTAGCGCAAGAGCTGCCCCCCTCGCTCGGTCATCCAGTGCCACCCCGTGTGGGCTAGCACCGCCGAGAGTACGACCGTGCCTCCCACTTCCGGCAGAACCTTCCGGAAGAGCAGAGCCAGGACTGGAACGGTGATCACGAGCACGAATAACTGACCCAGTTCGACACCGATGTTGAAGGAAAAGAGCGAGGTCAACAGGTGCGCTCCGGCAAACTGCAAAGACTCGGAGAGCGCGAACGAGAATCCGAATCCGTGGACCAGTCCGAAGCCGAACGCGATGAGCCACCGCCTATTCAATTTCGCACCGAGGATGTTCTCGAACGCCATGAACACGATCGAGAGCGCGATGAGGGTCTCGATGAGCGGCGGGAACCAGAGCGCGTTGGGCGCCAAGCCGAGCGAGGCAGCGATCAGCGTGATCGAATGCGCCACGGTGAACGACGTAACGATGGGTACAAGCGCCCAGAAGCTCCGAAACGGCACGACCAAACAGAAGAGGAAGAGGAGGTGGTCGATGCCGTCCAGAATGTGCTCGAAGCCGAGAACCACGAATCGGAACGCGGACTGGAACCAACGCGGGTCGAGTCGGACGAGCCCCGGAGTGCCCGTGTACTGGTAGACGCGCCCCGGCCTTCCCGCGGGCACGAATCGCAGCACCGTGACGGTACGCAGGCCGAGGTGGGCCACCTGCGGATCTATCGAGAAATCCGACTGATCGGATGCGATCGGGACCTCGAAGAGCACATCGAGCAGCGCCTGCCCCGGCGGGAGGTCCACGTCTTCGGCCAGCGGCGGTGATCTCACGCTCGCCAGCGCGGTCTCATAGCTGGCGAACGAGGTGTCGCTGGGCAAAGAGATCCGCGCCCCGACGAGTTCGAGCGCGGGCAATGGCTCCGCGCCTTCGTACAGCCGGATGTAGTTCCCGATCCACTGGATCGTGGCATCCCGGATCAGCGAGTCGGACTCCGCGATCTGTAGGTAGCCCGGGTCCCGCACCGGGAAATCGAATTCACGCATCGCGAAGAGCGGAGTGCGTACCAGCAATCGAAGCGTGCCGCCCTCCGGCGCGACGAACACTTGCACAGTGACGTCCGCGGGGATCTCATGCGCCTCCGGCCAGGACGGTAGCAGGAGAACGAGGACCACGACAATGGCGGCTGTGCGTCTCATGGCACGCACTGTTGGGCACCCGGCCGTTCAAGTCCAGACCCGATTGCCGGACTCGCGCGCGGCGCGTAGCTGTAGGCGACCGCTCGTGTCACGCTCACGGGAGATTCATCATGAAGCGAAATCTGGTCTACGGACCCCCACCATGCTTTCCATCACGACGGCTTCGGTGAGATGGCGCTTCTGAACGACGCCCCTCGTTCGGCGACTGCCAGAGCTGCGGAACCGACGCAGTTGGTCAGCGTCTCGCGTGATGATTTCCAGGACCTCCTCGGCGGAGATTAGCTCGCGCTGCGCATGATGCGTGCGCTTTCGAAGGCGCTCCGGGCGCTCAGCGTTCGCTTCGCGAGCGCGGACATGAAGCAGGACAGTGGCCAGGACGTGCGCGCGGACGCGTTCGCCGTCAGTCGTGCGATGCAAGCGGGCTTGTTGCCCCACGTTGCGCCCAAGGTGGACGGGCACGACGTCGCGGCCGGAACGACCACAGACGAAGACGGGCGTGGTGCCTCGGTTTGGGACTGGATCGAGCTCGCGGACGGCCGCACCGCGCTGCTGAGTGTCGACGTGACTCAGGACGGCTTTCCCCCCGCGCATCACCTGGGTACGTTCCGGGCCGTCGTTCGGGCCGTGGCGGCGGCGACCTCGTCGGTCGCCGACCTACTCCGAGGCTCGAACGAGGCGCTCGCTTCGGCGGGCGTGGAGGGCCTGGACCAATGCATCCAGATGGGTGTCCTGGTCGTGGACGCGGAGGGCCTGGAATGGGGGAGCGCCGGATAAGGTTCACGGAGGGATCATTCGGCGGGGACGGTAGC
>Ga0310121_10005594_pt1 | contig 10771 bp, 9 predicted proteins | sample CB27_Tmax_986_MG_FD_203504 | JGI IMG/M metagenome (GOLD analysis project Ga0310121, IMG submission 203504) | Marine microbial communities from Western Arctic Ocean, Canada - CB27_Tmax_986 | ecosystem: Environmental > Aquatic > Marine > Oceanic | place: Canada: Western Arctic Ocean | collected... | reverse complement strand
CAGACGCTCGACTCGCACACCCCATCGAAGGATTAACATTTCGTGTCTTACTTCCGATCCGCGATTCGCAACATGACAGGTTACGTTCCTGGCGAACAGCCTCAGCAAGGCAAGTTCATCAAGCTCAACACCAACGAGAATCCCTACCCACCTTCTCCTGCAGTTGTTGCGGCAATTCAAAACGTGCTGAGAGAGGGACTACGGCGGTACCCGGATCCCTGGGGAGATGCTTTTCGCATTCGGGCCGCAGACGTTTTGGGGGTTCAACCTGATTGGATCCTGTGCGGCAACGGTAGCGATGACATTCTCACCATCGTGACCCGTGCCTTGGTGGGAGAAGGGCAACAACTTCGTCTACCGACTCCGAGCTATGTGCTCTACCGGACTCTGGCAGAAATTCAAGGTGCTGACTGCGACGAAGTACCGTTTAACCGGGACTGGACGCTACCTGAGCAATTCACGGCCGGATCACAAAAATTGCGATTGGCATTTCTACCAAATCCCAACAGCCCTTCGGGAACGGTCATTCCTCCGGAACAGATTCTCGAACTGGCCAACCGTCTGAATTGTCCGCTCTTAGTGGACGAAGCATATGCGGACTTTGCGGATACCAACTGTTTGCAACTGGTCGGGCAAAATGAAAAAATCATGGTTTCAAGAACCATGAGCAAGTCCTATGCTCTCGCCGGCCTGCGTTTTGGATTTATCGTGGCACAGCCACAGGTCATCGCCGAACTGGCGAAGGTCAAGGATTCCTACAACTGTGACGCCCTGGCAATTGCGGGTGCCACGGCGGCAATCGACGATCAAGGATGGCAAACGGAAAATCGTGCCAAGGTAATCGCCACACGTTGCCGCCTGACCGAACGGATGTGTCAACTTGGATTCACGGCCGCCCGGTCAGAGGCAAACTTTGTCTGGTTCACTCATCCAACGGAAGCGGTAGAACCGATCTATGCCCGACTGAAGCAGAACCGCGTTCTGGTGCGATACATGGATTTCCCAGGCTGGGGTGACGGCCTGCGCATCAGCGTCGGAACTGATCAACAGATTGATGCCTGCCTGGACCTCATCCAAGACTTTGTTCCCTAGGCATCCGGTTGAACGGAAGCCGCTGCTTAAACTCGCCAGGCGTGACTGGCTGTGAAAGACAACGCAGCGTCATCGATTGCCCGCCTGGAAACAACACTGAAAGTCGGAGCAACGTACGAATTCCAGACTGGGATGAACGGCAACCCTCAATTGTCTTCGCTCCTGGAAGGCAGATCCCAGAAAGTGCCCGTGATGCCCGAATTGGGAGCCATGTACACTCCGTCGGCGGTGGTGGGTCCGACGGCTGCATCATGAGCGTAGCAGACCGTTAATACACGACCCGCCGTCACCTCGAGGGAAGAACTGTAACCCTGATTCATGGTTGGACATTCACGCAACAACCAGGACGTTTTACCCCAGGTCTGACCACCGTCATCACTCAACCGTGCATAAATACCCAGGGGTTTCACGCGGCGACCGTAAGTCGCCAGGATGCGTCCGTCTGAAAGTTTCATGAGCCTGACGCAGGCACCCGACAAAAGTTCCGTCTCCACCGGGTCGCTCCAAGTCTGACCACCATCGAGCGACTGGTTGCGCCAAAAGAGACCATCTCGCCCGTTGGCGGCCTCTTCGACACGGTGCATGGCCAACAGATGATTCGGCGCCAACTCCAGTACGGCAGGCTCAGCGTAACCTCGAGTCTTTCGGCTTCCTTGAGCAAGCATGGTCGCCCCGGACCAGGTTTTGCCCCCGTCGCGGGAAAAATGCGCAACCGCCGAAGTCGGCTGCCCCTCTTGAAGACTGCCATAAACGGGCGCCAACAGTATTCCGGACTCCAACCTGATGGGAGCTGCACAGGGGTGCATTCCCGGTGCAAACAGCACGGTGTGGTGAAGCAGCCAATTCAGGCCGAAGTTTTCGCTCCAACACCAAAAACCTCCCACGCTTCGACTGGGATATTCTGATCGAGGCCAGGCTGCCGGACTTTCTTTACCAATCCGGTGGGCTTCCGCAACGGGAACCACTTCGTGCATGGCCAGCAACCCGCCGACGTGTCCGTCACCGAGATAAATCGTGGACAGTTCCTGGCCACCCCCGGCAGCCATCTGGGTTGCATTTGCCACGTCCCAGGTTTCTCCCAGGTCGTAGGAACGCATGATCGTGATAATGGACCGCGGGTGACTGTGACGAGTATATTGCTCTCGCGGCGCTTGCCGAAACGTCAACAGTAATTCATCACCCTCCAGGCGTACTACGTGTGGAAACGCCGTGTACTTATTCGGGTCAAATAAAATATCCGTCTGTCGAATTCCGTCCGGGCGTTGGACGTTGAGCGACAGATCGTCTTCGGTCAACTCGGCAAAAGCGCTATCGGCACACCAAAACAGCCCGCCGAAAAAACATGCTCCCGCAAGGAACACAAAGCACGGGCTGAACCAGCGTTGGACAAAGTGGCACCCGGGGAATTGCTGCATCATTTGCTCCGATCGTGTTGGCAGGAAATCCATGGCATCTCACAAGAACATATCACACCAGAGAACCGAGATCCAACGACCTAACGTGGTTCCGACATCCTGGCGATCATACCCCGTGCAAGGGGTGAACACCAACTCCTGCACACGACGGATGCAAAGAACGTCCTCGTACCTGCCGAACAGGTGGCTTGCCATTTTGCCTGGAAAAACAAGTGGATTTTCCGACCTTTGATCCGACCGTCGCTGCTGCCGCCAAACACGGACGGTTTCTGCAGCGGAACAGAACCATTACAAACATTCCGTGACGAATCGATCCTAGAGGGTGCCTTTCGTGCTGGGAATTCCCGGCATGCGTGGGTCGATCTCAACTGCCATGCGCAGTGCCCGGGCAACACTTTTGAAGACCGCCTCACTGATATGATGCGCATTGCGGCCATGATGCAGGGTGACATGCAGGTTACACAGAGCGTTGGCAGCAGCAGCATGCCAGAAATCTTCGACCAGCTCACTCTCAAATTCGCCAATTTTAGAAACTGGAAAGGCAGCATTAAAAACGAGGAAAAAACGGCCACTGAGGTCAACGGCACTACTTACCAAAGTCTCCTCCATCGGCAACATGAAGTGGCCGTAGCGGCGGATCCCCGCCTTGTCACCCAATGCCTGGTGCATTGCTTGCCCGAAGCAAATTCCGATATCTTCCACCGTGTGATGCTGATCCACGTGCAAGTCGCCTTGCGCCTCCACACTCAAATCAAAAGCAGCGTGCTTCGCCAACAACGTCAGCATGTGATCAAAAAAACCCACTCCCGTGTTGGATTCAGATTGACCGGTTCCATCGAGATTCAATTCCAGCCGGATTTCTGTTTCTGCAGTCTTACGTTGTATTTTGGCTGAGCGTGACATGGTAAATCTCTGACTTCAAAATTCCGTGTGACTGGCGGTTGGTTTCTTTCGGACTACAAACGAATCCATTCCTGCAACAACAGCTTCCGCTCTCAGTTGGACAAACTGACCGGCTAATCGTTCACGGATGTTTCTAAAAACCTGGCCAACTTGTGAAAATCGCTTTGGGTGTCGATATGGCGCACCATGGTCACAAGAGATTCCTGATCAATGAGGTCCTCGAAACGGACAAAGTGTAGTTCGAGCTGTCCTTTGACACTAACCATCACACCGTCCAACTCTCGCTCGACCAGTGCCCGGTAGGCACCGACACCCAATTGGCTGCCTAACATCACGTCGAAGGCGTGTGGCTTGGCGCAGCGGGACTCGTAACCTAACTGCAAGCCGGTTACCCTTCTTTCACGACCGGTCGCCTGTTTGTATTTCTCGGCTACCAGGCCGGCAAACATGCGGCCCAAATTGATGTGACCGATCGAGATGTGTCCATGGTCGTCGCGAGGCACGCCTTCCAGGTATCCGACGGGCAGCAACTCTGCCAGGCCTTCGGACAGCACCAATACCCCAAATTCCTTTCCTTCCGCTTCGCGAGCCAGCATCGTCCGGACAATACGGTCTACGACATGATCCACATCCATAACAGAGCGCGACGCACCCTGAACATCCGCACTTTCTTCCTGATCGACAAGGTACTTACCATTGATGTCTTCCACACTGATTACCAAACTCGCCTCACCGGCAATCGCAGCACCATAGGCCAGCCAGCCGGCGCTCCGTCCCATGGTTTCGGTGATGAAATAAGAACTCGTAGCTTCAGCATCGAACAACAGGTTTCGGACCTCCGCAGCCAACGTCTCAACAGCCGTGAAATAGCCGAACGTGAAATCAATTCCCGTGTAATCATTGTCAATCGTTTTGGGCAGGTGGACGATGGGAATCCGATACGCATCCTCGGAGAGTCCCTGCTGGTATCTCTGAAGTTTGTTGGCGGTTTTCAAAGTGTCATCACCACCAATGGAAATAAGTCCGTCAATCTCCAGTGACCGCAGTCCATCATAAACCCGCCGCAAGGGCTCTGTCCGGTCGGGGTCAAGCAGATGATCCGGATGAGAAACATCCTTTCCCGGATTGGCGCGAGAGGTACCGATGATGATCCCCTGCGAGTTCCGTGTACGCGACAGCACCTGAGAATTCAGTGGAATAAAATCCTGGCCCTTGCGCAGCGGATTCGCGACGTCGTACTGCATCAGGTTGTTGTACCCATTCAAAATGCCAACAACCTCAATCCGGTTCCGCAAAAACGAGGTGGCGCACGTCGAAATCACGGCGTTGGCAGCCGGAGCCGGTCCACCTGCAAACAGGATTGCGACCCGGCGAAAATCACTCGCGTGCTGGGGGGGCGGTGAAAGGGAACTCGACATCAGACTGGCCTAGCATTCGGCTGGAGTTTTTGTGCTGGATCCATTCAATTCTACGTCACAGAGCGATGTTGCAGGATACCCCACCGAAGCAGCAGTGTCCGCGGGCTCTTGGAACCACGCCCCATTGCATGTAGCACCTCGGGATTGCAACACATCGCCGCGACAGTCGTCTTCAGCCTGTCTCGCCGGTATCCACCAGATCGGCGCGTAGGATCAGGACATCCACGTACGTTCCACGAATCCGGTGTCGACTCCTCCCTCGACAAAATCAGGATGACTGAGAACCTTCTGGTGAAATGACACGGTGGTACTGATTCCTACGATACGCAATTCTTCCAGGGCCCGGAGCATCGTACCGACCGCCTCGCTGCGACTGGGCTGATGGACAATGAGTTTCGCGATCATCGAATCGTAGTGGGGTGGAACCGTGTACCCGGCGTGAACGTGCGTGTCCAACCGCACTCCAAAGCCACCTGGCATAATGATCTGTTCGATCCTACCCGGATTTGGCTGAAAATTCTTGTCCGGATTCTCAGCGTTGATACGACATTCTATCGCCGTTCCGTTGGTTTGAATCTGCGATTGTTTGACGGAGAGTTTCTCACCCGAGGCAATTGCAATTTGGGACTTGATCAGGTCAATACCCGTCACCATTTCAGAAACCGGGTGTTCAACTTGAATGCGAGCATTCACTTCGATGAAATAGAAGTGATTCTCCTGATCCACAATAAACTCGACCGTCCCCGCGTTGCTGTAGTTTGCCTTTTTGATCAAACGAACAGCCGCTTTGCACATGTCCTGGCGGATGGAGTCCGGCAAGTTGGGAGCAGGACTTTCCTCGATCAATTTCTGATGACGTCGCTGCGTCGAGCAATCACGTTCCCAGAGGTGCACCACGTTGCCATGCTGGTCGGCTAGAATCTGAACTTCTACGTGTCGTGGACGCTCGATGAATTTTTCCAGATAAACCCCTGCATTTCCGAAAGCCGCCTCCGCCTCTGCTTTGGCTGCCTGGAAAGCCGACTTGAGTACCAAATTATTGGCAGCCACGCGCATGCCTTTTCCACCACCTCCGGCCGTCGCCTTGATCAGAATGGGATAACCGATCTCTTCAGCCAACTGGACGGCCTGACTTTCCGTGTCAACCAGTCCATCACTACCGGGTACAACAGAAACCTTGGCGTCACGGGCCAGTTTGCGGGCCTGGTTCTTGTCTCCCAACAGGCTCATTGCCTCCGGCGTTGGCCCGATAAAATCGATTTTGCAACTGCGACAAATCTCGTTGAAATGCACGTTTTCGGCCAAGAATCCGTAACCCGGATGAATCGCCTCGACATTGCCGACTTCCGCAACGCTGATGACACGGTCGATCTTGAGATAACTCTGAGATGATTTGGCGGAGCCGATACAATACGCTTCGTCCGCCAGGTCCAAATAAGCGCTGCCCCGGTCCGCCTCGCTGAATATAGCAACCGTCTCAATGCCCATTTCGCGACATGCCCGTATCACGCGAAGAGCGATCTCACCCCGATTGGCAACTAAGATTCTCTTATACATAGCTAGGCCAGCCACCTGGAATCACACAAACGGTCGAAGTCGTGTCGTTGGCCAGAAATGCACTCCCGCCATCAACCATTTGTGTCCACTTTGAACAGTGGTTTTCCGAATTCCACCGGTTCTTCATTTTCCAACAGAACCGCTACAACCCTTCCCGACACGTCGGCAGGAATCTCATTAAAAACTTTCATCGCCTCAATAATACAAATGGTCGTATCGGCACTGACCAAGTCGCCGACATTTACAAAATTTTTCGATTCGGGATTAGGTTTCGAATAGAAAGTACCGACCATGGGACTCTTGATGTAGACAAAGTTATCCGACTCCTGCGCATCAGAACCTGTCGACTCCGCAGAGACCGGGGACGATTCGGTGGGAGCCGCAGCCGCGTTGGGAAGAAATCCGCCGCTGGCAACTTCCGCACCCCGCTTGACTTGAATTCGTTGCTCACCCTGGCGCAAATCGACCTGTGCCAGATCGTGCTCTTTCATCAATTCCACGAGCTGGCGTATCTGTTCCAGATCAAAAACGTCTTTAGCAGTAGGATCCGCGTCGGTCATCCGAACCCCCGATTAGTTCTCATCTATTCCATCCACGATTCTTACCAATCTCGTCCATTGATTCACTCGACAAATCATATCTATCCACCCGAAAAATCGCTCAGCAGAACCGGCCTCAAGAAAAATGCTTCTCGTTTCAGGCCATGACACAATCGTTGAGTTCCTTCCCGACGCTGGTAAGCACTTCGTGGCCACTTTTGGTCACAAGCACATCATCCTCGATTCGCACACCACCCCACTCCGGGAGGTAGATCCCTGGCTCAACAGTGACCACCATACCCGCTTGCAGCGGCGTTTTCTGTCCGGGAGCCAGACGCGGGCCTTCGTGAATCTCGAGTCCCACTCCATGGCCCAACCCGTGACCAAAAAACTTGCCGTACCCCGCCTTGGCGATCACACGGCGTGCCACGGCGTCGACGTCTTCCAGCAGTTTGCCAGGCCCAATCGAGGCAATGGCCTGACGTTGTGCTTTCAACACAACTCCATACACTTTACGGAGTTTCGGCGAGATTTTACCGGTCACCACCAACCGCGTCAAGTCACTCATGTAGCCTGCCCCGATCGCTCCCCAATCAATCAGAAGAAAATCCGCCTCGCCAATTCGCTGCAGGGTCGGGGTGGCATGGGGCAGGGCAGACCGCGGTCCGACGGCAACAATCGGTGGAAAACTACACCCCGTTCCACCAAACAGCCGAATCTGTTGATCCAATTGATCCGCTACCTCCCTTTCAGTTTGCTCCGGACGAAGCGAGGCACAAATCACCGCGTAAGCCCGTTCCGCAATCTTGACTGCCTGTCGTATGGCCTCCACTTCTGTCCGATCCTTGATCATCCGCAGCTTCTCAACCATCCCCCACGTCGGCACTAACTCCACCCTTTCCAGAGCACCGTCCAGGCGATCTCCAAGATCAATGGTCATGCTCGTGGCTTCCACCGCCAAACTGTGGATCTTCCTCTTTTTGACCACTCGCTGTATCGCTTTGATCATCGACTGGCCGGGACCTCTCACCTCTAGATCCAAGTCCGGACACTCCTCCTTTAACTGCATCGTGTACCTGCCGTCGGTGATGAGTGTCTCGTCCGTGCTCGTCAACAAGAGATAACTGTCGTCACCCGTGAATCCCGTCAAATAGCTGACATTGACGAAGTTTGTCACCAAACAGGCGTCCGTGCCGGCTTGCCGGACCAACCTGCGTAATCGGCTGCATCGCTGCTGATAGGACATGTGTTGCAAAAACCTCCTTTTTCCGCCGTGGCATGTGAACGTCACACCATGTGTTGTCCTCTGGCCAGACCTGATCCAAAATCAAACATGTCAAGTTGGGACACCAACCTCTTCGTCAAGCTCACCAAGTCGCGCAAGCAGGTTTCCAACACTAAGTGTTCCCGAGTCGACCCAGGAATTCCTCCGTGTCCGACAAGTCGTGCAAGCAACAGTCCGGCTGAACTTTTTCGAGTTCCTCAAAACTATAAATTCCTGTAGCAACGGCCACGGCGTTGGCACCAATTGCCCTCGCACATCGGACATCGTTCGGAGTGTCCCCAATTACCCATGTGCGTGCCGAATCGTAAGAGCCATCCAAACGATCCCGAGCCGACCGTTCGGCCTCCCGCGCAATGTCATCCCGCTGTGGGCACCGATCGCCATACCCGCCAAAATCGAAGTAGTGACTTAAGCCAAAATGCTTGAGCTTCAACTGCGCCGCCGCTTGCAAATTTCCGGTGAGGAGGCCTAACGCGGTCCCTTCCAATTCCGCCAATTCATCCAGCAGACGTTGAACCCCCGGTAAAATCGTTCCCGTCCGCTGGGGTAGATTCGTACGTAACTTGGCCACATACAGTTCAACAAATTGTCCCCAATTATCTTCCGTGTCGGCCAAGCCATTTATTTCAAAAAGTTCCGTCGCGATCCCTCGATCACTCCTGCCCGCCACCATGATCTCAATGTCGTTTTCTTTTCTACGTCCTGCTTGATGCAGCGCCGCTTGAATCATCGCTTCCTTGCCTGCACCCCCACAAAGTATCAAGGTTCCATCAATGTCAAAAAAAAGTATATTCATAATGCCATTCAACCTGAGTCCCTTGTGTTACGTCAAGAGGCTGTCACCGAGAAAGTAATTTGAACGTGAAAACGGTCCCGGGTGTAATCTTTGACGTTGATGGAGTGTTGGTTGACTCGTATGAGGCTCATTTCCAGAGCTACCAGAAACTTGGAGACGAACACCAACTCCAAATGACACGTGCCGATTTTTTCCACTACTTCGGACGGACGACACGGGAAACAATCGTCGAGTTGTGGCATCACCGTAAATTCAGTGACGACCAGGTCACCGCACTGGACGACCGAAAGGAGACACTGTATCGAGAAATCTTGAAAAAAGATTTCCCGGAAATGGCTGGAAGTTGCGAACTGATCGACCGTTTGGCAGCTGCGGGTTTCCAACTCGCGGTGGGCTCTTCCGGGCCTCCAGAAAATGTCACGCTGGTGGTCCGACAATTGAAACGCGAGAAACTTTTTGCGGCGCAGGTGACAGGGAGTGACGTCACTCGCGGCAAACCGGATCCACAAGTGTTTCTCATCGCCGCAAAGCGGATGGGTGTATCACCCATTCATTGTCTGGTCATTGAGGACGCTTCCGCCGGTATTGTCGCCGCTCGGGCGGCCCGGATGGCCACGGTCGGCTTGGTCAGTACGGGTCACAGCCGCGACGAACTCTCCGCAGCTGACTTGTCGGTCCATTCCCTGCAGGAGCTTTCGGTAAACATGCTGCAAGAACTGGTCGAACAAAACGCGGCCCGGTATTAAAGCGTGCACCATTTTATGGCAGCACTTCATGGCAGCACTTCATGGCAGCACGATTGAAATTATTCGCCATGACAGAGGAAATTAACTGTTCGGTCGGTTCAATCGCAACCTTGCCCGCCCTGGTCAGGAACGGACTCTAGGAAACGGGCAAAATGGTGAACATTTACGACGCATCCGCCTGAAATCCCACCGCCCGTGGTAATTCGGCCGGCCTGCTGGCATCAAACCCTCTCGCTCACGGGACCGGAACCGACGTGTCCCAGCAAGAAAAAGCTAACAACGACTCTCTTCAGGCACTTGCATTCATTGTCAATGCCATGATAATGAAACTATGCGACTAACTTGTACGACCTGCTTTTACTTTTGGTTTTGGTTTACCCGCTAGGGTCGCGGGGTCGGCATTGTTGCATCTTTTATGAATTAAGCGACAAAGAATTCAACGCCCCCAAGACCCACGCCTGGTCTTGGGGGTTTTTTTTGTTGAATCCTGTGCTGCTCACACACTAACGCTTGACACTGAAATACGAAATCAGAAGGAGAGTTGAGTCGATGATCGTTGTCATGAAAAAAGGTGCCACCCAGGAACAAGTTGACCACATGGTCGGGCGCATTGAGGAATTGGGACTCAAGTCGCATGTCATTGTCGGCACCGAACGTACCGTCATCGCCGCGATTGGCGAGAAACGCGAACACATCAAGGAGTCCCTGGTCATCGGCAGTGGCGTTGACGATGTCGTACCCATCCTGGCTCCCTACAAGGTCGCGAGCCTCGAGGTTAAACCGGAACCGACCGAAGTTATAGCAGGAAGCTTGCGTGTTGGCGGGGGAAATTTAGGAATCATCGGCGGCCCCTGTTCGGTAGAAGACGAGGAACAAATCATCCAAACCGCAAGAGCTATCAAAGCTGCCGGAGCTACGGGACTACGAGGCGGAGCTTTCAAGCCCCGTACCAGTCCGTACAGCTTCCAGGGCCTGAAGGAAACCGGATTGAAGTTCTTGGCGGCTGCTCGTGAAGAAACC